>Ga0163144_10031318_pt1 | contig 10144 bp, 9 predicted proteins | sample OliLak19BULKMAT1_FD_123175 | JGI IMG/M metagenome (GOLD analysis project Ga0163144, IMG submission 123175) | Freshwater microbial mat bacterial communities from Lake Vanda, McMurdo Dry Valleys, Antarctica - Oligotrophic Lake LV.19.BULKMAT1 | ecosystem: Environmental > Aquatic > Freshwater > Lake...
GCATGCGGTGAGGCATGCGGTGAGGCATGCGGTGAGGCATGCGGTGAGGCATGCGGTGAGGCATGCGGTGAGGCATGCGGTGAAGTGCCGTTCGGTTGGGGTTGCCGAATCGTGCATACACCCAATCGTGCTTGTGGCCGGGCGCTGAATGGGGACGGAGCCACGCTCGTTTTGCCGCGGTTCAGCGACCGCTCGCGCGGAGCGCGAGCGGTCGCTGAACCGTGAAACGACGACCTCGGCTACGTACCGGCAACCGACTCGCGCAACTCGACCAGGGCGCGGTATCTTGCGCGCATGCCGTGGATCAAGACCGTTCCGCCGAGCGCCGCAGAGGGGCGCCTCGCGAAGAGTTACGAGGCCGCCATCGGGCGCGTGGGTTACGTCGCGGGCATCCTTCAGGTGATGAGCCCCGCGCCGGCCGTGCTCGACGCCGCGATGGGCCTCTACCAGCGCATCATGTACGCGACCGAGGGGCTCCAGCGTTACCAGCGCGAGCTCCTGGCGGTGATCGTGAGCCGCGCGAATGACTGCCACTACTGAACACTCTCGCACCAGTCGGACCTCCGGTCGGAGCTGTCCAAGATGTCAGAGCAGGTCTACGGCGACGACGCGGCGCGTGAGGCGCTCGCCCTGGCTGTCGGGCGTGATTGGCGCGAGGCGCAGCTGTCGCCGCTGGACGCCGCGCTCGCGGCCTATGCCGAGAAGCTGACGCGCGCGCCCGCGACAGTGACGGAGTCGGACCTCGCTGCGCTGCGCAAGTTCGGGCTCGACGATGTCGCCTTGCACGACGCGGTGCAGGTCGTCGCGTACTTCAACTACATCAACCGCATCGCGGATGCGCTGCACGTGGCGCTCGACCCGGGCATGGCGCCGTATCCGGTTCACTGAGGGCCGGCGCGCCACGGTCCCGACGTACACAGCACGGCGTTCCGTTCACTTCGGCTTGGGCTGGGGCGCTGTCGTCGGCAGCCCGGCGAGCTTCTTGGCGTCCTTCTCCTTCTGCTTCTTCGTGGGTTTCTTCACGTCTTTCTTGCGGTCCAAGCTCTTGCCCATGATTCACTCCATCGGCGCGCTGCGCGCCGCTCCAAGTTGACTGACGGTTCGGTGAGTCCACAAGGATAGTGCGGCGCAAGGTGTTGGTCCAGTCGGTCGCGCCCTGACGCATGGGGCGGTGCGGCGAGCTCCGTCGTCGACGGCCTCGGATCACGGCGCCTCGGGCGAGAGGTGGACCTTGGAACAGGTCAGCACCTCCGGACCCCAGCGAGCGCCCGGCGCCGTGAAGATGTCGACGAACTCGCACCTGGAGGGCCAGCACCAGTCGTCCGTGAGCGCGCTCCAAGTGATGTGCATGCGCTCGTCGCCGGAGCCCATCTCGATGGGGACACTCGACCCCCCGACGGTCGTCCACCGGTAGCGCCGCTCCGTCGCTCCGTCGCTCCGTCGCTCCAACGCTCCAACGCTCCAACGCTCCAACGGAGCGACCAATCGACGACGCTCGCGCGCTGGACCTCGGCGCCGAGGTACTCGCCGCCGCCGACGACGGGCAGGTGTCGCGCGACGTGTTCGAGGGTCTGCCCTGGCGCGAGCAGCACGGGTAAAAGTGTGCGCGCCTTCTTGGGGTCCTTGAACTCCGCCAGCAGCACCACATCGACGGGCGAGTCGCTCGAATTGCGCAGCTCGATCGTCGTGCGCGGCAAGCTCTTGCCGTGTTCCGCGTCCAGCGCCGTGTGCACCTCGATCTTGCCGACGGTGACGGGCTCGACCAGCGCCGCGCCGGGCGGCAGCGCTCCGATCCACGCCGAGGCCTCCAAGACCTCGACCTTGGCGCCACGCAAGAGCGCCGAGTCGACGGGCACGAGCAACGGGTAGACACCGGGGCCTCCGCCACGGGTGCGACTCCCCGCGGAACGGCCAAGTCGGCCGAAGGTAGGCGCAGGCATCCTGCGAACGTCGATCGGGAGCGCGCCTTTGCCGTTCGGCGTGATCCGCAGCATCACCGGCTCGACCTTCGTGGTCGGGTGGGCACTCGACCTCCACGTACACGAGCGACGCTGCGTGGCCCTTCATCACCGGCTCGACCTTCGTGATCTTGGCCGGGATGTGCGCAGCGGGGAGCGGCACGAACTCGAGCTCCTGCGCGACCCCGCAGAGCATCACTCAAAGGCCCAGAGAGATTCTGAGGCTTATAGCGACGCAGCGGCCCAAGACCTCCGGAAGCGTCCAACGTTCGATCGCCTCGCGGCGAGGGCGAGGCTCGGTGGTGATCTCCATGACTTTGAAGAGAGTCCGGGTCGTGGGGGCGGTAAGTGACCGGGTTGCTCGACCTGAATACGTTCCGACCGCTCGTGATGGCGGCGAATCAGCTGCGGGAACTCAGAATTCCTAGCAACCAATGGGGCAGCGCGGGTCCTCTTGATCTTATGCACGATTCTCACATCGTAGGCTCCCATGCGTGCGATTCTGCTCGCCGAATGCGTCTCAAAGGCGCGGCGCTGGCGCTAGGCCGTCGGGGCGATGTCTGCGGCGAGGGTGTCCTCATCGCGATGTTGGAGCGCTCTAAGTTGCCGGATATCGATAACCAGACGCTCCACGGGCGGTTGCTCATCGAGGAGCAGACCGAAGTCTTTCGGATCCTATGGTCCTTCACGACGGCGCGCAGCAAGGCCGCTTTGGAGAAGGCGCGGACGTCACTGCATGTTGCTACCGTGGAGGCCGCGGCGACTTCGCCACCGACATCGTCGAGGCAATGCGCAGGGCCATCGCAGCCCATCAGCGGAGGGTGAGGCCGAGGGGCAGACATCAAGTTCGACGTTAGCAGCGCACTGGCGGCCTCGAGGTGCCACGCTTGGAAGTACTATGTCTCGCCGGGCTGCGTTGCGACGCTGCCGATGCCTTGTGGCAGCGCCGCGAGGTTGACTACACAGCCGGGGCTTATGTGGAAGAGCTGACCAGGCCCGCCGAGACGCCCGATTGTGCCACCGAGGCAGAAGTGCCCCTGGCCGCTCCCAGGGTTCGGCGTGGATCCGGCGGAGGTAAGAAATGAAACCGCAGCACATCAGTTTGGGTCCCGAGGAGCTTCGCCGCCTGAAGGTCGAGGCCGTGGGAGAGCGACCGTACACCGAGCGCATCAGCACCTCGTTCGCCATTCTTCTGATCGCCATGCGGGAGAGTCGGGGCGACTACTACCCGGTCCTCGACGAGCTCGAATACCTGGAGGGCAGAAGGAAGTCGTCAAAGACCAAGCAGGCCAGTCAGTTCGATAGAGACCCGCGGCTTCGTTGGCTCTGGCACAAACACTACTCGTCCGCCCGCCACATCCCGCGCAACATCAAGATCTGCTGGGGCGTGAAGGACATCGATCTGGTCCTTGCTGACGTTGCCTTGAGGCACGGTGACGATCCTGGCGCGTGGCCGCGCGCATTGGCCCGCGAGCTTGTTGTGGGCGGGTACGAGTCGAGAGTCGGAAGCCTGACCGGTGAGTGGATCCTCTATGCGGTGCACGAAGGCCTGAACTACTACCTGGCAATTGGCACGCACGAGGAGGGGAAGGACCCAGAAGGGTTGCTAACGAGGCTACACCTGCAGTGTGAAGCCGAGTGGCCGTTCCTGTTCGAGTGAGTCTCGAGGTAGGTCCCGAGTGCATCGACGAATTCGTACGGACGGGCAAGACACCTCACTGCTGATCGTGCGAACTTGGAGCCTCCTTTGCGCAACGTCCTCGGTGATCGCGTCTCGAGCGACATGTTGAAGTCGCGCAGCTCGCGTGACCGGGCCGATGCCGAGGCCCAGATTTCCCCGATGCAGTGACGCCGGCGAACGGCCTAGTCGATCAGCGCCTTGAAGACCCCGTCCGCAGGGTCGCTGTAGAACTCGATATTGATCTTCGTCCAGATGTCGTCAGGGAGATCGTTCAGCGCCCGTCGCGCTGCGACCGGCATCAGCACGGTCGAGGCCTGCTTGTCGACCGCGAGCTCTGCGATCGCCACGGGGTTTTGGAGCATCTCGAGCGATCCCCCGAGATTCAGGGGCCCAACGATGATCGTCCCGCCACGGGTGCTCCGCTCCAGCAGCCCGCCGACGAGCGCTATAAGAGCTGGCAGGCCCAGGCCAGCTCCCGACTTGTCGGCGTCGAAGGGGCGCAGCTGGATCGAGTACTCGTGGCTGCGGGGATCCCTGCTACCCACGAGTTCCTTGGCGCGTGCGTAGAGGTTTTGCTCGCCGACTCGGACGCTCTCGCGAAAGGCTGGAGGCTGCGGCTGGTTCAGGATCTTCACTCCGTTGCCCGGTCCGACAGAGACTTCGATCCGGTAGAGGCCGGGACCAGCGTCGCCCGCACCGGGGCCGATCGCCCAGACCTGGCCCGGCGGCAGGGGATCACTGTCGATCGCCTCGTCGCTGTGCAACTCGGGGGTGGCCACGAACTGCTCGACGCCGTCCACGCCGAGCGTGTAGCTGAAGTGCGTGTTGCGGAACTCGGACTTCAGGCAGCGCTTCTGCTGCTCCTTGACGCGCCGACGGGACTCCAAGGCTAGACGAACAATCCACTCCAGGTCGTCGTCCGCGATCGGCATGTCGGGCGCCGGAAACAGCAGCTTGAGTAGGCCCGAAACCGTCTTCTGCACGCCGTTGATGTCCCGTCCGCTGAGGGCGCCACCCCAGAAGACGCGCCCCTGAAGCGTGGACATACGGCTCTCTTGCCGGAGTCGACTCCAGCACTCGCTCAGGAAGTCGCTGACCAGGCCGAAGTGGTCCGTCAGATGATCGTTGGGGTTCAACTTCGGGAAGTCCCAGCCAGGCGCAAAGGCATGGATGCGATCCTGGAAGGCGGTGTCGTCGCGCATTTCGGGAGGGAGCGGGCTCAGCAGGTGACCGATGCGCTGCTGCTGCTCGACGTCAACGTCGAAGTTGCCCACCATGACCAAGCTGCCCTCCGCGCGGATGCTCTCCTTCCCCCGGCTGAACTCACCGGATTCCATGTAGCCCTTCATGATGTTCACGCCGTCCTTCGAATCGAAGGAGATCCCGGTCACCTCATCGAAGCACACGACATCGTATTGACAGACAAGACCGCGTTGGCCCGTCGCGTTGTTGACGAACATCTTCGCGACCGTGGCCTTGCCGCCAGAGATCAGGTGCGAGTAGGGAGAGATCTGTTGGTAAATGTGGCTCTTGCCCGTGCCTCGTGGGCCCAGCTCGACCAGGTTGAAGTTCCGCTCGACAAACGGGACCATCCGCAAGAGCACGACGCGCTGCGCGCGTTCGTCCAGGGCCCGTGGTTCCAGCCCCACGGAGCGGATCAGTAGCTGTCGCCACTCCGCGGTTGTGAAGCCCTGACGCCCCTTCGCGAGGACCGAGAGCACGTCCGGTTTCGACATCTGAATGGGGCGTAGCGCAGCGATCCGGAAGGGCCGGCCGTGCTTTTCTTGCGCTACCAGCGCGTCGTACTCGAGCGTGACCTCGGCGTAGAAGCCGTCGGTCAGCATGCGCTCGTTGTCCTTCACCAGGCCATCAGAAATCTGCACGCCCGTCAGCGCGAGGCTTGGCAGCTCAGCGACATAGCAGTCGTTCTTCGCATCGAGCTTTGCGCGGACGATGTCGATCAGCTTGACCGCGCCATCCTCGCGTGCCTTGGCCTTGAAGAGCTCCTCGTCACCCGTGCGGACGGTCCGCCCCTGGAGCTGCTTCTCGACGATGCTCAAGCCCTCTTCGATCTCGCGCGGATCGGTGCTGGCGCAGTAGCGCCCGAGCAAGAACTCGACTACGTAGGTCGGCACCGGGTACTGGCGCGCGTAGCGCCGGACCAGATCCTTGCGTACGAGGTAGCCCTCGAAAGCAGCGGCAGAAATCCGGTCCAGGTGGTCCATCTCGAAAGTCGTCATACTCATGAGTTCGCTCCCACTCGGGTCGGTTTCTGGGCCAGGATCTGGCCGCTGTCATCCAGCAAGACGAGGACGAGTGCGGCTTCTTCGTGCTCGTCATCGGCGAGCACGAGGCTCACCGAGCCATCCGGTTCGACAGGCTTCGTTGCCGCTGCGACGGAAGATCCGGCGGGGCTCTTGAGGCGGAGGTCCGCGAGGACGCGCCCGCTCGTGGGGTTGACCTCGACGAAACAACGCATGCCGCGCCACGTCACCGAGGTGATCGTCGCGCGGATAGCCTGACTCCCCGCGCGTTCAACCAGGAGGGTCGGGGTCAGGCACTCCTGGATGCTCAGACCCCCGTGTGCGTACTCCTCGGTCTTGTTGAAGCACGCCACGCCGGGCGCGTAGGCAAAGGAATGCACCGGATTCCAAGTCCAAGGATGCAGCGGCACATTCGGTTGCGAGTTGCCCGAGATCACCGCGCAGCGCGCCCAGCGGCTGGCCGTGAGGTGCTTGGGCAGGTCGACTTTCGGCAGTCCGCCCGGGAGCAAGAGCCATCCATGGTCCGTCACGACCTGCACCGTCTTCCAACCGCAGTCCAGGAGGCCGACGATCCGGTCGCAGAGGCGCTCCAGCTCCTCGTTGAGCTGCCTCGCGAGCCGCCCACCGACCTTGTGCCCGAGGGTGTCGATGTCGCCCGCCTCCACCCATCCTCGCGCTGGTGACGCCTGGGGCGCGTCGAAACTGTCGGTGCCCAGGATCTGGTAGTTCCGCTGCTGCAGCGCGGCGCGCAGGTTGCGTGCGTCGGCAGGGAGCCCGTTCGGCGCGAGCTCGGCTCCGAAGTCGTCGCCCAAGATTTTGCCGCGGATCAGATCCGCGACAGGCGTTACGGCGGGCTTGGCTGTCGCGGTGACCGTCGGCGCCGCGGCCCAGCGAGATCGGATGGTGACCCGCATGCCGCGTCCCTCGAGCCGTTCGGCGAGCCGTTGTCCCAGGTCGTAGCGCAGGCCATCCGCGAACAGGACACAGCCATCTTCACCAGCCTGCACGAGGCCCTGCTCGCCGGGCGTGGGGAGCGCAGATTTGGCGAGGACCGACTGGAAGGCGCGGGCGGATTCGTCGAGCCATTGCAAGAGGAGGTGGCGCACTGCGGACCCAACCATTTTCTCGTCCGCGGTCGAGGCGATAGCCACGGCCTCCCAGGCCGCGGCATCTGCCTGCCACCCACGATCCACGTACACCGAAGCGAACTCCTCGATCGACGATCCCGCGATCGGCTGAAGCACTGCCTCTGCAAGCCGCCGAAGAGGGTCCAGGACCGTAGACATGGACGAGCGCCCCATACGTGCCCAAACCCAACCGCGACGCACGCCATGGCTCGAGTCCAGTTCGACGACCGTTTTGCAAGCGCGCTCGTGCGCGAGTCCTGGCAGTCCCGCCAGCGCCTTACGAACGGTGGCCTCGTCCTCGTCGTTGAGGTCAGGCCACGGCTCGCGGTGGAAGGGCAAGCTCCCGGCCGGGCGGCTGCGTCGCAACAGGGGCTCGACCCCGGGGAAGTTGGTCGGTGATTCGGCGAAGCGTTCCCAGACCTCCCCCCAGGCGCCTTCGCCGCACCCGACGAGCTCTCCCGCCGTCACATCGGCCTGGCTCTCGGGGTCGAATTCGAGCCTCTCGCGGCAGAGGCTGCCGAAGGCTCCCCATCCGTTGTCCCCGAGTCGCTCTCGTGTCCCGTCTGGATCGCTCATCCAGCGTAGGACGTCGCGGATCACGTCGCTGGAGAGCAGCCGGTCAAAGTCCTCGGCTTCCAGCCGCTGACCCTGGAACTGCGCGATCGGCGTCATGGCAAACTCCGGGAGAGCCCGCAACAATGCGTCGCGCGTCGCGTCGTCCTTGGCGAGGTCCAGCCCCAGCCCTTGGCTCGAGGTGAGGAAGGCCGACACGGTCCAGTCGTGACCGCCCCGTTGCAGCCAGAGGGTCCCGCGGTACATCAACTCGACCAGAGGCTGCAGGTCGACGGGACAGCTCTCACCGGCCCGCAACTGTTGGCGACCTATGCCGGGCAGCAACAGGATCGGAGGATGGTCCGCCGGCAAGGTCGGCTCCGCGAGCGCGCCGTCGATGACGCACCGCAGCCAAATCGCCGGCCCGGTGTGCTTGGACGCGTCGTAGTCCCCCAGGACGAGCAGCTCGGGCAGCTCAACCATGAGCAGCGGCAGCAACGGCGACCACTGGCGGGCAGGGTCGGTCCAGAGGATCGCGGCCGGCCTCACCGCATCGCCGGAGGAGGCGCCGCTCGCCCGCAGAGCAGCCGCGAGGGCCTCGAGGGCGGTCTTCGAGGAAGCCACGCTCACAACCCTTCCTTCCGGCGAGCTTCACGCCCACCGAAACCTGGGTGGTTCTCGATCCAGAGCGTCGCGTTGCATCCGCACGCGCTCGCCACCGGAATGTGCGAGCGCTGCACCACTGCTGCGCACATTTCCTCGTGAACTGCGAGAAAACGCTGTTTGCTGGGCCGATACGCGGGGATCCGGTCTTCGCACATTCTTGCCTCCAAAGCGCTCATTTCTCGTTCCCACTGAGCGGCGGAAGGGGTCTGTAGCCCGCCCCTCGCCCCTCGCCCTCAAGAAGCAGGAAGCCGCGCGCGACCAGCTGCTTCAGCTCGCGAGCGCCGGTATAGCGGGTCACCCCGAACAACGCGCGATAGTCCGCGTTGGTCAACCGCGGATGGCCCGCGAAGAAGGACCGCAGCACCGGCAGCCGCTGCCGAAGAAACTCCAAGCCTTGAAGCAGACTCTCCGCGATGTGGTAGGAGTCAGCGCCACCGGGCGGCTTCCCGGGACACACGAAGCCCCGCTGGACGATTGCCTGGATCTGTCGCCGCGCCTCGTCGTGTTCCACGTGATTCAGGGTCCGGTAGTCCTCCTCCGTGAAGCCCTCTGGATAGGCGAGCAAGACCCGCTTCTGCGGCAAGTCGAGCGGGAGCTCGTCGACGAGCGCCCGCCACTCGGGGCTGAAGCTCGGCTCGTTGTACAGGGTCAACGAAAAGACGCCGTGGGCGGCGGTGAGCTCGGGAGGGTGCAGGTGGCCCTCTTTCATCTCGGCGAAGATGCGTGACACACCCTCGCCCTCGTCGCGCATCAGGCCAGCCTCCGCGAGCACCCGGACGATCACCGGATTTCGGCTGGCGTGTACTGGACTCTCGGAGCGGAGGTCGTCCAGCGTCACCGACGGGACGAGCTCACCGGGGCTCCGGACTTCCATCCGGTCACTGTAGAACCAGACTTCGATCTCCAGGCCTTGGATCTCGTAGTCGCGGTGCGCGAAGGCGTTGACGATCGCCTCCTGCCACGCAAAGCGCGGGTATTCAGGGACGTCCCGGAAGAACAGACCCTGAAGCTTCTCGGAGCGCCCGATCTGCTGTTCGGTCAGTCGATGCGCCTCGGCGATCGCCTCGGCCAGGGGCCGCTTCTCGACGCGCGGTCCCTGCGTGACGTTGCGGTGGGAACCGTGTTGGCGTTCGGTGCCCTGGACGCGAAAGAAGCGCAGGCCGCTGCGGGGGTGCCAACGTGTGAGGGGGTGCCGCGCGAAGAGCAGCAGCGCCGCGTTTGTGAGTCCGAAGCCACCTGCGCGCGGCTGGATCAGGTCGAAGTGCACCAGGATCTCTTCTGGGCTACGGCGGCCGAAGGGCGAGCCTTTGAAGAAGCGCGCCACCAGCTCGAGGTCGAGGTCCGCGAGCGCCGCGTCATGACGGAAGCGCGCCTCGTAACCGACCGTGCGGTACGCGTTCTTGCGCGCGTTGATGACTTCCTGGGGCTCTTGTCGGACCTGGTCGCCGACCCGGTAGGGGAAGCCGTCGCCCTCGACCATCACGGCCTCTTGGGACATCGGCACCTCGAACACGAGCAGCTCGTGCCCGTCGAGCGTCATGGGCCCCACGCGACAGGCCACTCTGGGCCGCAGCCGCTTCTCTGGTACCGCGAGGAACTCGTCGAGCGCTTCGACCGGATAGCCGTGCCCCGTGGGCGTGCCGTCGTCGTCGACACCCAGAACGAGCGTGCCGCCGTCGGCGTTCGCGAACGCGGCGACGCATTCGGCGACGAGGTCGCGGACCTTGCGCCGATGAATCGTTTTGCGCGGCTCGACGTCACGCTGCCAAAGCGACTTGAACTCGAGGAACTGCCCTTCCTCGCGCTGCAGGAGCGCGCGCAGCTCTTCCGGAGAGATGGACGGAGCGGCGCGGTTCATCGCTCTTGGCTCCTCCAGCGCCGGACGATTTCGTCCAC
>Ga0163144_10031319_pt1 | contig 10144 bp, 6 predicted proteins | sample OliLak19BULKMAT1_FD_123175 | JGI IMG/M metagenome (GOLD analysis project Ga0163144, IMG submission 123175) | Freshwater microbial mat bacterial communities from Lake Vanda, McMurdo Dry Valleys, Antarctica - Oligotrophic Lake LV.19.BULKMAT1 | ecosystem: Environmental > Aquatic > Freshwater > Lake...
CAATCCCGCCAACGCAAGCCACAACTATGCTTGGTACAGACCTGGGTACAGAAAATGATCTTGTGCACGATGAGCTGGCGAGCTTGTATCTAGCAGAAACCGAGTACAACAAAACCAACATAGAATCGATGGAAGAAACAGTGTCACCTACCCTAGCAGATACCATGGATGTCACATATATATCAACCGTCCATCCCGCTGGGGAAGGACCTGAGATGGACACTGCCGTGGACATGATGCAGGATGATCAAACCATGCCGCCTACACAACATGACACCATGGAGACAACTGAAATGTCCACGATTGCTTATAGTAAAACACTGTCGCCTTCTATGGCCACATCTATAATGGTTACTGAAAGTGCCACAGCAATTGACATGCTGGAAAATGGCCTGACACAAGTTCCATCGGAAGTTTCCACAGAAACCGGCACCGAAATGGAGTCGACTGAAGAGACAGGCACCATGCCACCTACACAACCTGGAACCGTGGAGAGTACTGAAACAATGTCCCCATCTATAGCCGCGACTATAATGGTTACTGAAAGTGCCACAGCAACTGACATGCTGGAAAATGGCGTGACTCAGGTGCCGTCTGAAGTTTCCACGGAAACAGAAACGGAGGATGTGGCGTCACTGGTACCTACGGAAACAGAGGCAACTGGCGTCGCTGGCGAGACTGGCAATGCCATATCAACCCTCTCCGACGCAGATTGTCTGCCCGATATGCCGTGTGGAATGTGTGAAGGCGGTCAGTTATGTTGTTTCGTATTTTCTGCCGTTTTGTCCAGAGAAATATTATCCTTACCTATATTCTCACTTTCTCGTTTCATGTTTTGCCTCTTTTGCGGCTTCATTCGTGCCGGAAAACTTCTAATTTTGCGAATAACAATCCACAACTTGATGTATCCGATCAAAGACTGCGATGACGACAGCGATTGCCAAGGGGAGTTGAAATGTTTCCGGCGTATCGGAGATGAAGTCAATCCTGTTCCAGGCTGTTCTGGTGAAGGCGCCCCGGGTCAAGATTACTGCTACATGCCGGCAGAACACCATCTCCGTCTCCGCGATGTCCCATGTTCCGTGGACGACCCATGCAAGGTTTGCGAAGGAGGTATGTCTGAATGGAATATTGGTGCACGTATTTTTCACAATGATCGTCGCCTCACTGTACCATATCCACCATTGCCAATCCACAAAACTCGAACTACTGAAAATTCCCCGCACATACAGATTGCGACGATGACTTGCAATGTGCAGGCGAACTTTCTTGCTTTCAAACGGAGCTTATGGGTGATGGAACAGTCCCCGGTTGCGACGGAATAGGTTCTGCCGGCTTGGACTATTGCTACGAACGAATAGTGCCCGATTGTGCCCAGGACAGCGACTGTCCCGAGGTCCCGTGCGACTCGGAGCCCTGTGCTACGTATGTATGCCGGGCTGGTCAGTGCGTCATTGTGGAAACATGCGGCAATACTATCTGCAATGTAAGTTCCTCCTTTTGATGATGCAACTATCAAAGGTATTTTTGGAAAGAATAATCTCAAAAATTTGCGTTTCATTTGTTGGATACTATTAAGGACTGGGAATACTGCTGTAACTCCAGTTGTGGTATTTGTGCTCCTGAAGGGGGAGGTTGTACGGCCCAGTTTTGCGAGCAATGTGGACCAATCCTTTGTCAGGTAAGTACCGGTCGGTAATGTGAAACAACCTCTTCTCGAATGTTTTTAGGACAGTATTCTCACCATCCCATCCACATCCCCAGGCTGGCGATGTTTGTTGTAATGAATCGTGCGGCATTTGCACTCCTCCACGAGATGGATGCACGGACGAGGTATGTGATGACATTGACTACGTCAAAAATCTGAGACCTATGAATGGATTCTTGAGAAGGAAAACATAATGCAGGACACATGTACTAGGATTAGATTTACTAGCTACAATGCCGGACTCTTCTTATCAGCCGTACGTACTAGTATCTTTAGTAGGTCGTTCTGCTCATACGGTACCTACTTAAGTAGTAATAGCTACTACTAGCTAGGCCAGGCCCAGATGATACCTGGTACTAGTACCAATCATTGATTCTGAGCAACCAAGGCGTGGCGGAGGCGTCATTTAGTCCAAACCCTAATCCTAACGATTGTGCCTGAGCCCTTTCATCACTGTCGCCATGAGGTCCGCGGTTTAGAAAATAACGAAATAATTCCGACGGCTTATTACTGGTACGTACCAGTGCTAACATCAGCGACCAAGACCTTCTTCTGCAATTGGTTATGCTGTCGTCAAGACCCCAATTGTATTTGAAGCATGCATGGTGTATGCAGCGGCCACCAAACAACTTTCGTCAAGTAAGCATTAGCTGGTTTTGAAAAGAGTGTACCACCGTGGTAGATGCAATCGCTGGCGAGGACTGCCAGTCAGTCCATATTCCAGGTGGTGCAACGTTATTTTTACAATGACACTTCTGTGGCGACCTTCCTTTGGTGCTCGCTTCTTCCTGTTGTTATTGGCGCTGGTGGTCGTTTTATTTTCGAGTGACATGCACTACATTATTGCCGTGGTGGCTACGGAATCTGTCAATAAAACACATGGCAGCACTAGTAGTGATGATTCTGCTCCCGTTGTGAATTTTTATCTCGAGTCGGCGGATCCCAATTCCATTCATTATTCTCAAGGAAGCTTACGGCCACCTGGAAGCATTGATTTTTCTCATTTGCAGTGGGAACTGCTACAGAAAAGCAACAAGAACAACAAGAACGGCACTCGTGTCCAACCATCCGATCTTGCATCTCTCTATTTGGACCTGGTAGTTTTACAATTACCCAACAATTGTACCGTGTCACAAATGTCTTTTGGCGACAACAGCGGATGTCATTGGAGCAAAGACTTTGGGCTCGGCTTTTCGAATGACAATTATCATGGTGGATCACCTTTTTGGTGTTGTACGCCTGCCTTGATGGCCGAACAACAAAATGTTTGTAAGAGTCCAGGAGATTTCATCGTGAGCGATATGAACAAGTTGGAACCATATGGTCGTCATATTCGTGTTCCGTTGAATAAGACTGCAATAACTGCTACTACTAAGAATCCGAGCAATGCTACCAAGACCACAACAACAATTTCCTTTCCGTTTCAGCTTCCACCAGACATCCAACACTACATCATTCCCCAAGAAGGACAGCCACCATCGATCAACTCAACCACCACCAAGTCATCATCATTCATAGGAGACGACAATTTTGTGGTCTTGTATGCCAATTGCAACAATCAATACAAGGACACCTGGGGCGACCTTGTCCTTCATGGAACCGGCCAAGTGGTTTGGAAATCATCGAATCACAATAATATCGACGGGGATGATTATGATTCTCAGCAGCATGATTATTGGTGGTCCCAAAAGGACAACCAAGAGCGGCCGCATCGTCTATACATTTATTCCATTTTGACGGCACTTCATATCGGTCTCTTATTGGCCTATCATGGTTCATACCGGTGGCGGTTACGACATCTCATGAACGGCAACCATCATGACCATCACAACAATAGTGCGGGCGCAATACCCCTACATTTGTGGATCATCCCATCGTGCATTGCCGCAACCATTGCTATTTGTACTTTGGAGAATGTTTGTCGGCTTGTTTTGTACATGATCTGGAATTATAATGATGAGAATCATGGATTTCCGTGGAAAGAGTTGGAGCACCTTGGTAGGACACTCTTTGTTTTTGTTGCATTCATTCTGTGTATGAAAGTAAATGATGTTTGCTCACTCGTCTTGTTCCAAACTTGTACATTCTTCCAGGTGTCATCCTTCAGGCCGTAAAGCACAGTTGTGTTTTGTCGTTGATACTTATGTTGAGTTCGGGGGTGGATGTTTATCGTAAACCATTAAGTCAGGCAGCCACTGTTTATTTAATACTTCTGGGAGCATACCACATACTCGCATTTGTCTGTCGCAATAACTTTGAAAACCACTTTGAGCAAGTACTACATCAAGAGCAACAACGGCAACACGCAATCTTATCACCATTGGAACGAACAGAGCTTCTATCGGATCTACAATGTTGGAAAAATATTATGGGATTCACCGACTTTGTTTTTGCTATTTGTGCCACTCTAGGCATATGGAGAACCATTGGCTATCAAACACAACAATTGTCTTGTGCTACGACGGGAACATCAACGACGACAGCAACAGAGATACACAGTGCTGCTATTTTGTTACAACGATACCAACTTTTTCTGGCTCTGATTGTGGTGTCTCTGATACTCCTAATCTTGCGCCAAGGTTTGCAGCAGCAGAGCCATCCAGCTCTAGAAGAGGCAAATTATGCTGTTCTTGTCTTTGGTACAGCCTTTTTGTGGTGGCCAACAGCAACCATGCTGAAGGGCTATCATGGGATTATGGGGGACGATCCCGAAGTACATCATCACGTGGAACTTGAAACTGTGGCTGCATCCGTAGAGGACAGTAAAGGTGGTTGCTCAACGAGTGATGGCGAGAAAGATCGCTCAATGTTTCATGAGCATGCTCGTTGACTGTGGCAGCAGGAGACAGCGTTGGTGCCCGTCCTGCGGTGGCATCATGATTATTTTGTATCTATACTATTTACAAATCCATATGACGGTGAAAGTTAATCAAAATCCTGGTTCAAAACTACTAGTGGTGCAATTCTATTCTGGCAGATTCTATTCTGGCAGAGAAGTCAAATTTGAGTTACTAGTCTGGCTAGGCTTATAACACTACTGATCAAAGTGGGAAAATATTATCATTGTCTTGTCTTTCATCAGAAACAAAAGTAAAAACAAAACTCAGTCATGGCCCTGGTATTCCTTATTGCAACTGTCACTTGTCTCTTGGATGCGGTGCATGTCTGATGTGCTTGCTGCTGTTGCATTGCGGCAAAGATTAACCTACAAGAGACACATGTGCACATTAGGTTGCATGTGCATGCCAAGACTTAGCTTTGGTCAACTTTCCATTTCTTCCCTACCAGCCTGTGCTTGTTGGGAGCATCAACCTTCATCATGACTGGCTTGTTTGATTGGAGCTTCTTTTCTTTTCTTTTGTCAAGTTCATTGTCTTCTCATCTTGCTAGCCAATCATTTCATCAACAGCTCTTGTCAACCAGGGCCACAATCTCTGGTGTGCATTTTTCACTTCATCTCTTGAAGATTCCCAACAGGGATGGCTCCAACGTCATGTTTCTGCTTGTGGGCGTTTGAGCAGGAGACTGTCACTGCAGTTGCACATTTGTTGGAGGTAAGTTAAGGGATCCCAAAGCACATGTAGAACTTGAAGCTATGACTACAATCATGTAGGATAGCAATGCTAACTTCTCAGTGCTCAGTTGTAACAAAGATGGATGCAGTGGGCGCTGCAGTTGACCACAGCACCAAGGAGACAACTTTTGAGCTCATCAGTTCATTTCTGTTCTGCTGTGTCACATGATCAAATCTTTGTTCAGAATTAGTGGTGTCATTCTATTCTAGAAAAAGGAAGTAAGTCAAATTGGAAAAAGACTGATTGAGCCAATAACACTTTTGACCACAGTGAATTCAGATCTTTCTTTCAAGAGCACTCTCTGGAGCTACTAGCTAGCTAGCTAGCTAGTAGGCAGTAGAGGTGAACCAAAATGGTTTCGTAGTGATAGTGTGCGTCTACTGCAATCGCTGTTAACACCTACGCGTACGTGGTTATTATGAAGCCAAAACTTAACGCCATCAACGACAAGATATGTTTTGTTTAGCCCATCCACTTTACAGCAGGCTAATAATTTCCCCCAACACGACAACAAAATAAATCAGCTAGACACTATAAAACGGCTAAATGATGAGCACAATTGAGTCCCTATGGCTATCGCTGCCTCACGCATGGGAACGTGATCTTCGGGAGCCACTGGCGACCTTTGACCTGAAAAACGGCGAAACATGGGGATTTTACGCAATGAGCTTGACGGCCTGGCATGTCCTGTTGGGTGTAAGTTTCATCATGCACATCGTATCTGGGCACAGCAAAAGCATTTGTCAGGTACTGACTCTGTTTACCCTTTTCTCCTCTTGGCCATCTTCTGGTGTGTGGGGGTTGTAGATGGTGATCCTGGAATCTTTGTTGGCAGCACTGTTGTCCATTTTGGTTTACAAATTTGTGGTACAAAAACAGGGGACAACGCTTTCGTATCTGTTTACCTACGGACTAGTGTTTCCCACGGTATTTTTGGGGCCCTTTGCGTTGTGTAAAGTTCTCTCTGTGAGAAATCAAGCTTTTCGTTTTTCTTTGGGAGCGATCCATCCAGTGACGTGCCTCTTCAAAACGACTGCTGCCGCGCACGGCTTTACTCCTTCTTATGCCAAGGCATCGACAAAGAGTTTTGCCCTGTACTTTAGCTGCCCCATGATGATGGAAAGGGATCCCAAATTGGACAAATTCGTGCCAGTGACTCTCTCCGAATTTTTTTCACATGTACCGAGCTTCTTCAAAATGATACTGGTCACTGGAATGTTATTGTCCATGTTTCTCTATTTTCCAAATCTCGTACCTCCTTTGGCGCAAGGCAACCTTCCTGCTGATTCAGATTACTATGCCATTAGCGCATTTTTGCGACCGCAGGACTGGTTGCTGCGGAACATGCTCTTTGGTATCTTCTTTCAAGTGATTATTTCGGCCCTTGGAGAGGGTTTGATAATGGCACAATCCCTTGTCACGGGATATAAGACAAACATTTTGATGGACAATCCCTGTCTAACGGCCCGAAGTCTATCCGAATTTTGGGGATCCAAATGGAATCTCGTTATACACGATGTTCTCAAGTGTGGGGTGTATCAACCCGTCCGCAAGCATTTTCCCAAACACGTTGCCATGCTATCCACCTTTTTGGCGTCGGGAGTCTTCCACGAGATTCTTTTGTGGGTATTTTCCTATCCATTGGACAATTCCCATGGTTGCTTCGACCAATCAGATACTGTTGGCAAACCCTACTGCTACCGGCCTCATATCTTTACAACAACAATCTTTTTTATTTATCAAGCAGTTTTCATTGCGTTGGAATTTTCACCCCTGGGGAACTTGCCATTTTGGGGCAAGATCCCTACTCCGATCGCCGCCATTTTGGTGGTTATGATGGGGTCTCCATTTGGACATTATTTTGTGGAGCCGTATTGGAACTCTCTCTTTTTTGAAAATGCGCTAGCCATGTTCTTTGTGTTCAAACCAGTTGATATGAAAATTGCCACATGAGAACGCAAAAGCAAAACAACAATAAGCCGGAACCGCTAAATAGCTAGTCTATGTGTGGTTCTGCAGTTACTCTTTGGATTGGAAATTGCTATAATTTTTTGACGGCACGGAGATCATCGAATTACCCTTATTGTAGAGGAAGAGATCGTTGAGTGGGATTGTCGGCTCTTTTGCTTCAGACGAATACGAATTGGAGCATGCTGAGGCTATCGAAACTGATATCAACTACTACCGTGTACTAGCTATTGACTTAGTCAGTGCCGAGACGACACCGAAAGGAGGAGCGGACCAACGTCAAGGATAACCTGGACTTAATAACAGCTTATGATGCAGTAACAATAATCCGCTATGCATGTTTGCATGTGCACTAGAAATTGTTGGCCATGAGACTTTTAGAGTCTGTGACCTTTTCTCAGAGACAGTCTGGCAGCTACTCTTGTACTTCCTCTGGCCGTGGCTGATTCAATCCCGAAAGTGGCGTCTTCGATTGGTCGTCGCTTTCCTCCTGGTTGGGGTTATCCACTATGCCTCCCCATTGGTCGATCATGATATCTTTTTCCACGGTCACGTCGCCTGCGTTTAGGCGTCTAGTTTGTAAATCCTTGAACGCTTTGGCGACGAGGCCTGCGATAGTAAAGATAGCCGTGATAATAAAGATACCAGAAAGTTGGGGGATCGTCAAGCCTACGCCTTCTTCCTGCACTTCCGCCTCTACACTTTCGCATTTGCTTTCTGGCTCCTCTTCTTCATATTTTTCAGCCAACTTCCCCAAAAATTTGGCATCATACAGCCAGGCTGTCAATTCCGGAGCAATTTCAGAATTGATTGGGAATCCACTAATACTTTGTGCCAGTATGTCACCAACAATACTCTTGTTACAATGCTTTCCGTCTCGATGGAATATTTCAATGTCCCCGAGCTCCACCAATGCAGCATGGCAGTACAGTGAAACATCGCCAGGGTTTTCGTCCATGAAATCAAGGATGCGTTTTCCTGACGCACATCCCGGACAAGAAAATCCAGGCAAGCCATCGCCACCTTCACTCAAAGGATCCGGCAGAATACGTTCGGATGCGTCAAAATCGTGAATTTCCGACACAAGCTGGGCCACAGTCCGGGTGGCACAAAATCGGTAGTCCTGCGCAAGGGCCTCTTCCAGGCTGTCCACCGAGTTTTTCAGCTTTGCCGTTGTTAGAATGGCGGCAAGATTGGCTGTATAGACTGCCAAAACAAGAGCCAAAAAGGAAGAAACTGCAAGTAAATGTACCTTGCCCCCTTCCGATAGTGCTGCAACATCATATCCTCCACTCCAGAAGCCCAAAAAGGACATGTAATAAGACTTTAAGAGTTGCTTCCAGAGAGCAATCTTGCGTGCTTCAACTGTGACTTCTTGCGTCGTTCGGTTGGTCAAATGTGCGTTGTATTCGTTGGGAAACGCAGATCCCGGAATGTCCTTCTCATGGAAAAACATAATCACACCCAAGAGGGGCAAGCATCCAAACAGAATCAATAACCACGATCCTCTTGTAAAGGGCAAAAATATAGTTCGAAAATTTTGGAAAAAAGCCTGCCATGCCCCTTCATCATCGGGCGTGACAAAGACTACCAAATAGATTGGCACGGACGAGGTTTCAAAGAAAGGAGTCATGGCAGCACGTTCAGCCGAAATGGTGTAATCCGCAATGCAAAGATCCAAATATCCCAGTGCGGTTGCATAAACACAATATCCAAACTCGGAATTTCCAAAGAATTTTTCCGACTCGTTTTTTAACCACTCGGGCGGTCGGGTAATTTCCAAGGAATATCCTCCATCTTTGGCCGATTCCTGCATAAACTCCACCATAGGGCCATGCCAAAACTTGTTGTCGGTTGCGAATGATTGCTCCGAAGGATGATAGGCTCCACGCCATCCTCCTGTATTGTGATTCAAAGCAACTTTAAACGTCCGATTCTCCAATCGGGAGTATCTATCTTCAAAGGTCAATTGAGGTAAATGGCCACAGGCCGCAAAACTCAGTGCCACTCCAACCCGTAAGCTACTGTTTTGATGTTCTACTTGACAATTTTGGGGGTCAACATAACACCAAGAGCGAAGACACCAGCTATCTTCACAAGACTTGGGGATTGGAATTTGACTCCAACATACTTGTCGGGGTTGACATGCCGCATTATCAATATCGTGATTGGCACATCCGACACCGTACCCTGAAAGGACAGTCTTATTCAATTCGACCACCACGCCCGTGGCCGTTTCTGTACCAGAAATGTTGTTGTCGTTGAGTGCATCGGAATTTCCAGTATCCATATTACCAAAAGCTTCTATCTGATCGACCGTCAAACAAGGACACGACTCATCTCCCATGGGTTTTTGTGGAATATACATCTCATCATCCTGCAAGGATCGTCTTTCGCCTCTTGACTGGTGTTGTTCCCACAATTGTTTGTACACAGCCGCCTTGTCCCCGCGCTGACGACGAGGGGGGTAGCTACTAGCAGCAGCATATCTGCCATCACCACTGCTAGACGAGGCAAACCCTCGATTCATTCTCCTTTGGCGGTTCATCCTTTTTCCATGAACCGTGATGACACATGATGGACCCGCGTTGGCGAATAGGAAGAAAAAGACCCAGAAGAAAGAAATGGAAACGAACGGCATCGATTCACGGCGGCGCCCAATTGGAATCTTCGTGGAAGATATCATCGTCGGTTTCAAAAACATCCTTTCTCTGTTTCAAAGTAATGCGCCTCTGTTATTACACTACTACTATACTACTAGCTAGCCTATATTGTACAGTAGGAAAAAACAATCGTACTGTAGTACCCACAACTAGCTAGATAGATATGTACTGTAGTAGGTGTTGTAGATAGACTCATTGCAGGGACTTGTTGGTATCCTACTGTACCTGCC
>Ga0163144_10031320_pt1 | contig 10143 bp, 10 predicted proteins | sample OliLak19BULKMAT1_FD_123175 | JGI IMG/M metagenome (GOLD analysis project Ga0163144, IMG submission 123175) | Freshwater microbial mat bacterial communities from Lake Vanda, McMurdo Dry Valleys, Antarctica - Oligotrophic Lake LV.19.BULKMAT1 | ecosystem: Environmental > Aquatic > Freshwater >...
AGCACGCCGCGGCGCTGCGGCAGCGAACGAATCAACCGCCGCATGACAAGCGCCGCGTCGTTGCGATACGGCAGGCTATCGAACATGCCGGTCGTCCCCTGCGTGCGGCCGTCGCACGGATCCGAAACCGCGCCGGCAAACGGCACTCCCCCCAGCGACTTCAACTCGCGCGCGGCGGCCTGGACGAGCAGCCCCACTTCCCAATGCCCCGTGTGAAACCCCAACGCGATCGGCGAGCCATCCGGAGCGCGGACTCCGCCCGCCGTGCTGAGGATCAAATACTGCGGCCCAAGCATTTCCAAAGGCGACCAGCCCATGCCGGCGTTTTGCGACAGGCCAAACAGATCGCCGCTGGCCCAATCGCGAAGCATCGCATCGGTCAGAGGCAACGCCCCCAGCGGCCCGCGCGCGGCGGTTTGGATGTCGTACACCTCGGGGGTCGCAGGAGCCAGTCGCGCGGCAAGATCAGACATGGGCGTTGGGGTTTGGGCGTTGGGCATTGGGAAATGGGAAATGCGGGAATCTAGAGAAGCTATTATATCATAATGCTGTTCGGCATTATGGCGAGTTGCTCAATACGTCATTGCTTCCTACATCTTCTCGATCAACCGTCGGCCAAAATCGTCGGGCGAAAAAGGTCGCGACTATCGGGATCGCCACCGAGGCCAGCAACGCCCACAACCCGGCGTTTGTCACGCGTCCGAAATAGCCGAGCGTGGCATAGACAGCGGCGATGATTAGATTGCTCCCGGCCGTCGGCCAAAGAAACGCCGGCCATTCCATCCGCGCCGCTCCCAAGAGCAAGACGGTCGCTTCGGCCAAGACCGGCAACGCGCGCGTATAAATTAAAATGCGGGCTCCCTGTCGCTTGGCCAGCCGGGTCAAGCGATCCAAATCGTCGGGCGAGCTAAACCGCGCGGCCAATGGCGCGCCGCAATATCGCGACAATGCAAAGCCCAGACACGCCCCGCACATCAGCCCCGTCCAAATCACGCCGACCGCCGCGGGCCATTCCAGATGGATGCCGACAAACGTGCCGACAAAGCTGCTGGGGATCGGCAAGAGAATATCAGCGGTCAACGCGGCGATCGCGCCCTCGGCGATCTCCATTGGCGTCATGTGGGCTTGGATTTTTTCTGTGATCCACGATTCGAGTCGCTCGCCCCAAATCAGAAACGGCACGATCGGCACCGCGAGCGCGAGCAAGAACCAAAAACCAAAGCGGAGCAGGGGAGGGGGGCGGGAATCCATTTGCCGGTGATCGTGTCGTTGATGATTGAATCACTCTATGTAACGAAATCTTAACCCGCAGCGTCAGCAAGGGCCGCATTGCAAAAAATCCCCTTGCTGACGCTGCGGGTTAAAATACGCAGCAGAATTAAAAAAGCCTCCAGGAATTTCCGGAGGCTTTTGTTGCTCTACGATCAGCGAAGCGATTTATCCAGCAAATCAATCCCACCACCACTGGTTGGGGGCGAGGTTTTTCAGGTCAATCGCTTCGCGCTGCTTGGCGACCTTGCCATCTTTATCGGCCAGCACGTTTGCGGTTTGCAACGCTTCGGTCGGTTCGATTCGAATCCCGCCGCCGATCGGCGTGACTAGGCGGTTCCCTTTCCAAAACGCGGCGACGGCCGTTTCGACCTGCTTGGGAACATTCAGCGTTTCGACCGCGTATTCTTCCTCTTTGAGGAACGTGTTCATCTTCCAACCCGCCGTTTCGGCGTAGTCCTTATCCTTGATAAACGCGGCGACGACCGCCATGTCGATCACATTGCGAAGCTGGGCAAAGACCGGCGAACTCGCTGCGATTTGGGCATAATTCTTCGTGAAATCGGTGGTGAAACCCTTGCTGGCCAGATCGATCGACGTAGTCTTTGAACGCGAGCCGTCGCCTTTGACCATTTCATCGGCCCCAAGCAGCTTCACGCCGTCGCCGACCATTTCCATCGCCAGATCGTCCTCGGCGACGCGCACGCATTGATAGTTCGGCACAAAATACCACCGCGCCAACGCGTTCCGCGCGATGGCGGCGGGGTTGGCTCGGGCGGCGTAACTTTGCATTCCTTTGATCGGCGTCGGTTCAAGCCCGATCCCGATCAGCTTCATCCGATAATCGGCTTCGACCAAAACCTGAGCAAAGTGCGACTTGCCCGGCACGCCGGTCAAGCGGACCGATTGCAAGCCCAGACTTTCCTTCAATCCCTTGGTGATGAACTCGGTGTTGTTCGGCGTAGCCCGCGAGCCGACTTGATTGAGAAATTGCTGCATCGACGCCAGCCCTTCTTTGGTCGGGTCGATCGACACGCTAATCAGCGGCACGTTGTTCTTGTTATCCTCGGGCTTAAAGAACGCACGCAAGGCGACGACCATGTCGTCGAGCATCAGAGTGGCCGAACCGGTCTCGATGCCGCGGGTGCGGCCCAGCATGTCGGTGACGTAGCCTTCGGCGGGTCCGGCGATCACAATGTCATTGGTCTCGGGATAGAAAAAGACGTGCGTGATCCGGGTCATGCCGGCGAGAAACTGCATATCTTCGGTCGGCTTCATCCCCATGTCGCCGCGCGACTTCACGGCCGCTTCCAGCCGATTGAGCGACACTTTGCGAAGCGGACTTTTTTGCACCAATTTGGGATCAAGCGCCGCGCGGGCTGCGGCCATCCGTTGACGCGTGAGGTGACCGTTGACGTCGGGATTCATTTGAGTCCGCAACACGCCATCGGCATCGACCAAAATCCCCCCCCCGAGAAAGGGGTTAATCATCATGGTCGGCATCATGGTGGGCATGGCCATCGGCATGGCCTGTGCCGAAGCCACCGAAGCCATCCAATCGAAGCACAACAATGCCCCAAAGAGCGTGAGCGCGGCGCGGAAAGAGATACGCATAGTTCCAATGCTCCCTAAAATTGACCGACCTGCGCGGTGGGTTTGCTGAAACCCCGCGCAATCCAATGCCTGTTCCGAGAAGCCGTCTGAGCCGCAATCTGCCGGTGAGTACCGTGCTGAATAAGCGACTATTCTTGACGAGTTCCTTTTATGGTAATTCGGCGGAATGGAAAACGCAAGAAAACGGGGAGGAATGCGGATTTTGAGGAAGGAAGGGGGGAGTTTTCGCCAATTGGGGGTCCGCAGGCCCATTTTCCCGCTGCGCTTTGCGCAGATTTTTAACCCGCTGCGTCAGCGAGGGGGGATTTGTCCGTTTCATTCCGCGCAGAAGCTTTGGGTTATCATTTGCCGCGGCCTATGCGCCGCTATACAGAGAGTTATGTGTATTTACACGCCGTTTTTCCGCAATCCACTCGTATTTCCCTACCCTCAATTTCGCCTTCTCGTTAGGATAACTGCGCTTCCCGCTTGAGATTACTTCCGGTGCCTTAGGTTTACGAATGTCCGTTGAGCACACATCCCCAGCCACCCCAGCCGAGCGGCCCAAGGAAGCGGCCTTTCATCCCTATCCGTTCTGGAGTCCGCGGTTTTGGCACGGGATGACTCTGGGGGTCTGGCTGAAACTCCTCTGGCGGAACAAATTTCGCGTCGCCTGGCAACGTTGGCCGATGGCCGTGGCGATCACGCTGGTCTCTGTTTTTAACACGCTGCTCGCTTGGGTCCAGGCCTTGGCCTTAGCCGGCCGCATTTCCGATGCGATGACGATCCGCGCGCCGATTTTTATAATCGGGCATTGGCGGAGCGGGACGACCCATCTGCACGAAATACTGGTCCACGACAGACGGTTCGGTTATCCGACCACTTACGAATGTTACGCCCCGTCGCATTTCCTGGCCAGCGAATGGATGACCCCGTTGCTCAAATTTCTGCTCCCCGCCAAACGCCCGATGGATAATATGACAGCGGGTTGGGAACATCCGCAAGAAGACGAATTCGCGTTGTGCAACCTGGGCGTCGGTTCGCCTTACGCGTTTATCGCGTTTCCCAATCAACCAAGTAGCGAAGAGCGGTTTCTCGATTTGCAAGGGTTGAGCGCGAGGGAACTTTCGCGTTGGAAACGAGGCCTGAATTGGTTTCTCCTTCGAGTCTCCGCGAAGCATAAAAAAACGCTGGTCCTCAAATCGCCGCCGCACACCGCGCGGATTCGCGTTTTGTTGGAACTCTTTCCGGATGCCAAGTTCATTCACATCGTCCGCGATCCGGCGGCCGTCTTTCCCTCAACGATGCGGTTATGGAAATCGTTGTTTACGCTGCAAGGCTTGCAGATCCCCGACTTTGAAGGCTTAGAAGAGCAAGTCCTCCGCGGGTTTGTGCGGATGTATGAACAATTCGATCAAGACCGGCCGTTGTTGAACGCGGAAAACTTCCATGAGCTGCGCTACGAGGACTTGGTCCGCGATCCGCTGGGGGAATTGGAAAAGCTCTATGCAAATTTGCAATTAGGCGAATTTGCTGAAGTTCGTGCGGCGGTGGCGGCGTATCTCGAGACGCAAAAGAGCTATCAGACCAATCGCCACGTCCTGACCCCGGAACTGCGGCAAAAACTGGAGCGTCACTGGGGACCGTGGATCGAGCGTTACGGTTACAGCGTGAACCCGGTCGAGCAGAACAAGCAAAATTCCGAGATCGGATCGACGACATTCACGATGCCTTAAGGCGTTTATATGGGATTTACCATCGCCAGCTCCGCCAGCGCATTATCGCCGAGCCGCATCACGGTCCACTCGCTCTGCGGCCGCGCGCCGAGCGATTCATAAAACTTCCAGGCCGGCTCGTTCCAATTCAAGACGGCCCATTCGATCCGCACATAGTTTCGCGTTGCGGCGAGCCGCGCTAACTCGACAAAAAACGCCCGGCCGATTCCCTGGCGGCGAAATGCGGGACGGACAAAAAGATCTTCCAGATAAAACCCCGGCCGCCCGATGAACGTCGAATACGTCGTGTAAAACAGGGCAAACCCGGCAATCTGGCCCTCGCTTTTGGCGAGCAGACATTCAGCCACGGGCTGTGAGCCAAATAGTGCCGCCTCCATATCCGCTTCTTTGGCCGAAACCCGCGAAAGCAATTTTTCATACTCCGCCAACTTGCGGATCAGGCAGAGAATTTCCGGCACATCACCGGGCAGGGCAGGGCGGATGTTAATCATCGCTGCGTTTCCAATCTTTTTAAACACGGTCTGCGAATTTTAGACCGCGGCATTAGCAACGGAGAATTGCCGTTGTATCCCTCGCTGACGCGTCGGGTTTTGATGGCTTTAGCGCAATTTCAAAACAGTGCAAATACACTTCCGCTACACCGCGTCTAGCTTCTTCCGCTGCCGCTGAATTTCCAGCCGATACCGCCAATATCGCCATCCGCCGATGGGCAACGTCACTAACCCGGCCAGGATCAAGCCCCAACCCATGATCAAATAACCGGCATCGTTGGTATCCAAAAACTTCAGCGTGCCGACGCCGACGGCCAAAAAACTGAGAGCGGTCCGGATGTAAGCCAGGAACGTGCGTTCATTTGCCAGCGCGTTGTTTTCCAACGCCATCCGGTCGCGTAATGTCGCCGCCGCGCTTTGGCGTTCCATGAGTATTAAACTCTCCTTTTACCCTCACGCCGCGCGGCCCGGCATTGGTTTGCCCTTTAACTGATAGACGTACGCCAACACCTCGGCCACCGCGGAATACATTTTATCAGGGATCGGGTGGTTGAGTTCAACCTCTTTGAATAGCAACTGGGCGAGGGGTTTCTTTTCGACGATCGGAATCCCCGCTTCCAGCGCGAGTTTCCGAATCCGCTGCGCCATCACGCCGGCCCCCTTGGCGACCACGACCGGGGCCTGCATCGTCTGCGGATCGTAGTGTACGGCAATCGCCAATTCGGTCGGGTTGGTGATGACCACATCGGCCCTGGGGACGGCCGATTTCAGTCGGTTCTGAGCCAGTTGCCGCTGCACCTGCCGCCGCCGCGCGATCATTTGCGGATCGCCGTTGAGGTTTTTCATCTCCTCGCGGACTTCCTCGGGAGTCATTTTCAAGCTCTGTTCATTCCGCCAATATTGATAGAGATAATCGAGCAGCGCCAAGATCACCAACGCCGCAGCGACCTTGATGCAAATCCAGAGCAGGGTCTCGGCCAGGAAGCGGGCGATCTCGGGAACGTCGCGCCCCGCCAGCGCGAGGATTTCCTCCTGCTGCGCGCGGAACGCGAAATAGGCCACCGAGCCGACCACGCCGATCTTGAACATCCCCAACAGCACCGTGACCGCGCTTTGCAGCGAAAAAAGCCGCCAAAACCCTTGTATCGGGTCAAGCCGCGAAAAATCGGGGATGAGCTTATTAGGAAGGAAAAGAATGCCGACCTGAAACAGATGCACCAAGATGCCCGTCAAGAAGAACAGTCCCAGGATCGGCAAAAATACCCGCGCTAACAGACCGAGGATCCGCCACCAGTGGACGTTGAACGATTGCCCGTCGAGTTGCATCCAGGCCTCGCCCCCCCAATGCTCGCTCCCCATGCCGAAAAAAAAGTTCACCAGCCCGGAACCCATATTCAGCAAAATCACCAGCGCGACTAGAAGTAGGACGGCCGCGGCGAGGTCTTGGCTATGCACGACCTGTCCCTCTTCGCGCGCTTGATCGCGGCGATGCGACGTGGGATCCTGCGACTTTTCGCCGTCTTGCATTTGTAATTTTCACAGTAGCGGAAGTCGCCAGACTTCCGAATGGCTTGGCCGGCCCGTAGTGTGGATCACGCATCGCCATGAACGCTGGCGAGACGCCAGCGGCACACCTATTCCGGGCCAATGCGTTCCGTCCTACTTGCTGGACTACCCACCGACGCCTGTTGCTCAAACACCCGCACCGTCCGCTCCAACGTCTCGGGCAAACGGTCCTCAAACAGCCAGCCCACGGTCCCCATACCCAGCGCCAGCGTGCCGAGCGTGATCATCGAGTTGAGGCCGAACCCCAGCGACATGATATTCAACTGCGGCAGCGTGCGGCCGATCAAGCCGAGCAGCACGTTGGTCAGCAACAGCGCGGTCATCACCGGCGCCCCCGCGCGAATTCCCAAGACCATGCTTTCCGAGAGCAACGTGACCAACAGCTTCCCCACCTCGTCACCGATGACCACTTGCCCGATCGGAACGGTGTTGAACGTATGCAGCAGCGCGCTAAGCAATTGCTGATGTCCTCCGATTAACACAAACACAGCCAGCATGACCAGCGAGAGCAAATGCGAAAAGAGGGGCATTTCGCTATCGAAACCGGGATTGAACACGTCGGCCAGCGACATCCCGCTTAACTGCCCCGCGATCTGCCCGGCGATCTGGATTCCGGCGATCAGCAGCATCAGGCCGGTCCCCAGGACCGCGCCCAGCAAGATTTCGCCCAGGATCAAGATCAGAAAATCGACCACGCTGCCGGGCTGCGCGGCTAGGCGGCCCCATTGCGCGGGGGCGACTAGCGCGGCCAGGGTGATCCCCAACCACGCGCGGACGTTGAGCGGCACTTCGACCGAGCTAAAGAGGGGCGCCGTGGCGATCATCCCCCCCACGCGCGCCAAAACCAGCGTGAACGTCAGTGCCAACTCGACGGAGAATTGTTCAAAGAGTTGGGACATTGGTGGTAGGTTCCAACGTCTCGTTGGAACTTGAGTGATGAAGACTCGCGGAATTTCGTTCTCAACGTGACATTGGGATCTGGTTCATTGCAAATTGCAAAATAGGAATTGCAAATTTGAAATTGAAATATGGGAAGCTCGTCTGCAGTTCGGCACCCTCTGAATGTTGTGATTATTCACGAGTTCCCAACGGGACGTTGGGACATGCTTAACGCACCGCCCCCATAAAGACTTCCTGCGTGTATTGCGTCATCTGCGTGATCAGCCACGGCAACGTGAGGCTCAAGACCAAGACCATCGCCAACAGCTTCGGCACAAACGCCACCGTTTGTTCTTGAATTTGCGTCAGGGCTTGCAGCAAGCCGACGATCAGGCCCACCAACGTGCCGGCCACCAATACCGGCGCGCTAATCAGCAGGCTCATCATGATCGCCTCGCGGGCCAGATCGATTGCGTCTTGTGGGTCCATGTGTGGAGGTAGCTAGAGGCTAGAGACTGGAGTCTGGAAACTGAAGAATGCGTTTAATCCCCAACTTTTCCCTTAAGGCACGGCTCGACAGTAGCCTCGCCTTCTCAATTTCAACCTTCATTCTTTATCCTTCTGCCTTCCCTCATCACCCATACGGCGTCACGCTCTGCAGCAGCATCTCGACGACCAGGTGCCAGCCATCGACCAACACAAATAACAGCAGCTTGAATGGCAGCGAAATCAACACGGGCGGCAGCATCATCATCCCCATCGAGATGGTGACCGTGGCGATCACGATATCGAGCACCAAAAACGGCAGATAAATCTGAAACCCGATCAGGAACGCCGTTTTCAGTTCGCTCAACAGGTACGCCGGCAAGAGCACTTGCAGCGGCACGTCGTCATAAGTGGTCGGCTCGACCGAAACGGCCGGTTGGTACTTGTAAAACATCCAGACCGTGTCGCGATTGCCGGTCCGTTCGATCTGCTCGCTCATGAACCGCCGAATCGGCTGCACGCCGCGATTCCAAGCCTCTTCCAAGCCGATCTGCTTTTGCGTGTAGGGCACGATGGCGTTGTCGTAGGCTTGCTTCCAGACCGGCGTCATCACAAGCAGCGTAAGGAAGAGTGCGATCGACGTGAGTACCTGACTCGGGGGAAGCTGCTGCGTTCCCATCGCTTGCCGTAAGAGCCCCAGCACCACGATGATCCGCACGAAGCACGTCGTCATCAACATGACGGCCGGCGCCAAGCTCAGCACCGTGAGGAGCAGCATCACTTGCAGCGTGCTTGACAACCCTTCGGGGCTGGTCCAGTTCTCCGGGCCGCCGGTCAATCCGCCCGGTAAGGCACTCGGCAGGGCGCTTGGCAAAGGCAACGTCGTGCCGCGATTGGCACCATCCTGGGCCGCGGCGACCGTTGCGAACAGGAATACCGCGACGCCGATGGCAATCAACCCGCCCCATCGCCGCAACTGGCTGAGTAAATAATTGCAGGCGAAGTGGAAATTGTCCCGCGGCAGATTGGCGTTTTGTGGTGACATAACGACGAGAATCGAAAAAATTGCAAATAATTGGTAAACCCCCAACGCCCAACCCCCAATCCCCAACGCCCAAACCATCAACTCAATAACCGCCCGGCCGCGTTCAGCCGTTGCCGCGCGGCTTGAACGGCAGGCGACTCAATGCCGCGCGGATCATTCGCTGGTTCTTCCGTATCATCCTCGACCTCTGCGGCGGGCAATTCCTTTGGCCGCCGACTGGTGAGTTGGCTGAAAATCTGTCCAAAGGTCGCCGTTGCGCTCGCGGCTTGCTGTTGGTGGCATAACCCGGCCAGGCGGTCGATCTCGACCGGGTCGGTGATTTCGGTCAGCGTGTCGCAACCGCCCGGCGAGAGCGCGACCAACAAAATTTTGTTGCCAAAGCGGATCACTTGCAGCGTTTGCCGACCGGGCAGAGAAGCGCGGCCGAGGACTTCGACCACGTCCCGCGAGAGGGGCTTGCCGGTGTTGGGATAACCCCGGAGAAGCAGCTTCACGCAGACCACAAACAGCGCCAACACAATGCCCAGGCTCAGCAACATCGTCAGCAGGTTACCCCATCCACCGACGCTTTTCGGCTTGTCATCCTTGCCCGGCGCGGCCAACGGCAATGGCTGCCGCTCGGGGGGGAGCAAACGGGGCGCGGGGGATTGCTCGATTTGTAAAGGGGCGGTCGCCGTGGCCGGAAGATTGCCGCGCGGCGCTGCGGAACCTGATTGGCCGTTCGTACCTTGCGTATCCAACGGCTGATAAACGGCGGGCGCGACGGCGCGCGACGGCGAGGAATTATTTCTCGTGCGTTGATCGGCGACCGCATTTCGTTCACCGGAACGTAGCAGTTTTTGAAAATCCTCTGACTCGTTCTGTTTCTCGGGTTGCTGCGCGGCGGGAATTGCCGCGTCACGCGCATGGAATTGCGGCGGCGAACTTTGGCTAGTATTGCCGTTCGCGCTATTGCCGAGCGTGTCGTTGCCAAGTGCGGCATTGCCGTATTGTTGGGCGGGTAGCGTCGTCCCCGCGCAGATCCAGATCGCCAGCGCCGCGGCGAGCAGATCGAGAGGTTCATATTTCAAACGGAGCC
>Ga0163144_10031321_pt1 | contig 10143 bp, 10 predicted proteins | sample OliLak19BULKMAT1_FD_123175 | JGI IMG/M metagenome (GOLD analysis project Ga0163144, IMG submission 123175) | Freshwater microbial mat bacterial communities from Lake Vanda, McMurdo Dry Valleys, Antarctica - Oligotrophic Lake LV.19.BULKMAT1 | ecosystem: Environmental > Aquatic > Freshwater >...
CCGGCGACATAAATTGTAAACACACACGCCTCGAACAGCTCCAAGTACTGTTCGTCGAATGGGCAGTTCAGAAACACGTCCGGGCGTCGGTGGTCCGCAGATTTATCGGCTGCGCCCGACGCGGGCTCGTTATCGCCACTCATCCCTTGTCGAAGTAAGCGCGAACGGCGTTCCGGATGGCTGCACGGCGATTGACATCTACCTTCGGATTGAGCGCGATCAATTCGACCTTCGCTAAGCTGGCGGCAGCGTGTTTCGCCGCCGCCGACCAATCTTTAGGTAGCTTGTCCGCTAGCTGCCTGGAGCTCGACCGCTTTGCATTCGATACTTTTGCCATGCGATATGGATACCACATCATCTGGCCGCAGTGTAGGGGTCGTCTTCGGCCCTACCTTACTCGCCCGCTTCGATCTGGCGAACGGCTTCGGCCAGGAACTCGTCCATGTGTTTGCGTAGTTCGGCGTCGGCCACCGCTGTTCCCTTGGCAGCAAAATCAGCCTTGACCTTCTGGAACACATCGTCGTCGCCCGCCGCCGCGAGGTCGGCTTTACGCACTTCCTTAATGTAAGCGTCGAGCGCCTCGCCGGTTACACCCATTTTACCACCAGCCCACTGGGCGAGCAGCTTGTTACGCCGGGATTCTGCCTTGAATTTCAGGTCCCCATCCCGAGCAAATTTGTCCTCGAACGCCTTTTGGCGGTTGTTCATACCCGTCATGGTGCACTCTCCGATTGAAATTGTTCCGTGGCGCCGACTTATTATGCAATCACAGGTTGCATCGGCCGCCGCTTAACCGGCACACGAGATTTGATGCGATATTTGCGCTTAACAAGACCATGTCGTTGTTTATCGGGCCGGGTTCCGCTAGTCTCTGGTTCGACCTAGCCTGGATGGCCGAGCGGTCCATCGCGCTAGTGGCCAGCTCTGTCAAGGACACCCGTCACGCCAGTTGCAGTTTCGGACGCGCAGCGACACGCGGCAGTTCGTGCCGTCCAGCGGCGTACTCGACCATTCGACCCCACAGCGCGAAGATCGCTGCGGGCATGAGACGTAACCACCGACGCTACACGCTCTATGACGCTCAACGTAGCCGCCGACGTTAAAGGACACCAGGATGACCAGGCGCCGCCGCATCTATGAAGGCAAGGCCAAGGTTCTCTATGAGGGCCCCGAGCCGGGCACGTTGATCCAGCACTTCAAGGACGACGCCACCGCGTTCAATGCACAAAAACGCGCCGTCATCGACGGCAAAGGCGTGCTCAACAACCGCATCTCCGAGTACGTGTTCGTAAAGCTCGGCGAGATCGGCGTGCCGACGCACTTCATGCGCCGTCTCAACATGCGCGAGCAGCTCGTCCGCGAGGTCGAGATCATTCCGCTCGAAGTCGTTGTGCGCAACGTAGCGGCAGGCTCGCTCTCGACCCGCCTCGGACTCGAAGAAGGCATGCAGCTGCCGCGTTCGATCATCGAGTTCTATTACAAGTCCGACGCGTTGAGCGATCCGATGGTGTCGGAAGAGCACATCACCGCGTTCGGCTGGGCAACGCCCCAGGAAATCGACGAAGTGATGCAGATGGCGCTGCGCATCAACGACTTCCTCGTTGGGCTGTTCCTTGGCATCGGCATCCGGCTGGTCGACTTCAAGGTCGAATTCGGCCGCCTCTATGACGCCGACATGCAGATGCGAATCGTGCTGGCCGACGAGATCAGCCCCGACTGCTGCCGCCTGTGGGACATCAACAGCAACGAGAAACTCGACAAGGATCGCTTCCGCAAGGACCTTGGCGGCATGCTCGAAGCCTACCAGGAGGTCGCCCGCCGTCTCGGCGTTCTCAACGAGACGCGCCCACCCAAAGGCACCGGTCCCGTTTTGGTTGCAACAAACCCACCCGCGGGCACCAAGCCGAATTAGGTCGTCATGGGAGTAGGGGAATTGGGAGTGGGGAGTGGGGAGTGGTAGGCTTCCAACCTCAGCCTACTCCCTACTCCCTACTCCCTACTCCCTACTCCCTACTCCCTACTCCCTACTCCCTACTCCCTACTCCCTACTCCCTACTCCCTACTCCCTACTCCCTACAACTTCCTACTCCCATACCGCCCCATGAAAGCACGCATAAAAATCACGCTCAAAAACGGCGTTCTCGACCCGCAAGGTAAGGCCATTCAGACGGCGCTCGGATCGCTCGGCTTTACCGGCATCGAAGACGTCCGCCAGGGTAAGTACATCGAGGTCGATCTTGCCGGAATGGACGCAGCCGCAGCCAAGGCCGCCGTCGAGGGCATGTGCCACGACCTGCTGGCCAATACGGTGATCGAAAACTACAGCTACGAGTTGGCGTGAGGCCACACGTGAGATCACAACCGTGATGTTCCGTTTCGCGGTCGCCACCCAGGCCAGAACGCCAGTCCTCGTCGGCTTGGCGTCCACGGCAGCGCTGTTCGTCTTATCGCCTCTGGTTGCGCTAGCGGGCGCCATCGCACTGGAACCCGGCAAGCCGGTGGAACTGCGATGTGAGACCCAGGCGACACAATTGGCGCCGTCAGCCCAAGTATCGGCAGGGGCGTTTCGGGTTCGTCTGGAAGCGATGCCTGGAGCCGCCGACGGGGCATCGGGGAGCTGGACGCCTGTCGATCGCGACGACCGCCACATCGGTTCGCTGGTCGAGCGCCATCGCGATGCTTGCAAGACGGGCTGCCCATTATATGCGGGGGCCGGCGGCAAGACCTTCGAATTGTGGGTGCCGCGCCGCACCACGATCGACAAAGCTGCACCGGGCGAGATGTTGACGATCGCCGTGATCGATCGGGCGGCTCTGACGCTCAAGGCCTCGACGTTCCAGGACCAGCAGATCGCCTCTCTCGAACAGGGTGCGTGCAAAATCGTGGAGTAGCGCGTAGAGCCGTAATCGAGGTCGGGACAGTGTCGCCATATTGTGCATCGATAACTCGCCTGCCGCCACGTTCGACCAACTACGTTGCAACTTTGGACACCTGAACGGACCATGCGCGCTTCCGTCATCGTCTTCCCTGGCTCAAACTGCGACCGCGACGTCAAAACGGCGTTGGAGCGCGTTGCTGGCGCCAAGGTCGCCATGGTCTGGCACCAGGAGACGAGTGTCCCCGCCTCGGACGTCATCATCGTTCCTGGCGGCTTTTCTTATGGCGACTATCTGCGCTGCGGGGCGATGGCCGCGCACAGTTCGATCATGCGCGACGTGAAGGCCAAGGCTGCGGCCGGGACGGCGGTGCTCGGCATTTGCAATGGCTTCCAAATCCTAACCGAAGCCGGCTTGCTGCCGGGCGTCTTGATGCGCAATGCATCGCTGCGCTTCATCTGCCGCGACGTGCACTTGAAGGTCGAGCAGAACGATACGCCGTTCACGACGGCCTATGACAAAGGCCAAGTCATCCGCGTGCCGATCGCACACGCCGAAGGCAATTATTTCACCGATAGTGAAACGCTGGCGCGTATCGAAGGCGAGGGTCAGGTCGTAGTGCGCTATTGTGATGCAGCTGGCGCAGTGACCGCCGCCGCCAACCCGAATGGCGCTCTGGCCAGCATCGCCGGCATCTGTGATCCCTCGCGCCGCGTCGTCGCGATGATGCCACACCCCGAACGGCTGTATGAGCCAGCACTTGGTGGTTCAGACGGCGCGGGCGTGTTTCACAGCCTCGTCCGGCAGCTTGCCGCAGCGTGAAGCCGAACACGATCGTTGAAAACGACCGCAACGGACGTGCCAAAACCATTGTGCAGACGGTCTTCCAGGGTACAAAGACCTTTGGGGCGCTCAACAGCTCGTCACAATCGTGCGATGCTGAATGCGATAGCGCAGCGATCAGGTTCGGGGACGGCGTGACAGACCAGCGAGTCCTTGCGTGTTGAGGGTGTTGAGCGTGACCTCCGAATTGTGTCGGCGGCTGATCATGCTGCCGCGCCTCTTTAAGCGCGCCATCCTCATCGCTGCGGACCTCGCCATCCTGACGTTGGCCATGGTCGCTGCTTGGTGGCTGCGCCTGATGAGCTTCGACGACATGAATTGGGCGAGCTTCAGTGCGGCACTGATCGCCCCACCGATCACCGTCGCCACATTCGCTTATCTTGGCCTCTACCGCCTCGTGACGCGCTACATCGGCAGTCGCGGGATTGGCCAGATCGCAGCCGGTGTCGTCCTTTCGACGCTGATCTGGGCCATGGTTCTCGTCATGAGCGGGCAACCGGGCGTGCCGCGTTCGACGGTCCCGCTGTATGCCATTCTCGGTATCGTGATGATCGTCGCGAGCCGTTATGCGGCAAGTTGGGTGCTGACGAGTTCCGGGGTCCGCCTGCCGCGCGAGGCGACCGAACCCGCCGCACCCAAAAATGTTATCATTTATGGCGCCGGAACCGAGGGCGTCCGCCTGTTGCAGGCCATCAAGACCGTCGGTGACCGCCGTGTCGTCGGCTTCGTCGACCCCGAGCGGTCGTTGTGGGGCCAATACGTCGGACAAACCAAAGTCTATACGCCGCCAAAACTCAAAAATTTGATCGAGGCCCGTCAGGTCGCCGAGGTGCTGATCGCGCTGCCGTCGAGCCGTCGCCGGGAGCGTCGCGAGGTGCTCGAGCAATTGCGCGGCACGCGCGTCAGCGTGAAAGTATTGCCCGCGCTGGAGGATCTCGCGCGTGGCGACATCTCCGTCTCGGACTTGAAGCCGATCGATGTCGACGACCTGCTCGGCCGCGAGCCAGTTCCCCCCGACGCATCGCTGCTCGAACGCAGCATCAGTGGCAAATCGATCCTCGTGACCGGGGCTGGCGGGTCGATCGGCTCCGAGCTCGTCCGCCAGATCCTGCGATTGCGGCCGGCCCGAATCGTTCTCAACGATGTCAGCGAATACGCGCTCTACGAGATCGACCTCCAAGCCCGCGAGATCGCGGCCAACCTGCCGCGCGCGGGCGACCGGCCAGAGATCGTTGTTGTGCTAGGCTCGGTTCTCGACGAACCGCTGGTCCGCGACATGCTCGTGCGCCATGCGATCGATACGGTGTTCCACGCCGCCGCATACAAGCATGTCCCCATTGTCGAGAGCAACGCGGTGGTCGGGCTCGAAAACAACACGTTCGGCACCGCGATCGTTGCGAAATGCGCCGCCGCTGCTGGCGTTGAGCGTTTTGTTCTGGTCTCGACCGACAAGGCCGTGCGCCCGACCAACATCATGGGGGCCAGCAAACGCCTCGCCGAGATGGTGCTCCAGGCGCTCGCCGCCGAGCCCGGCTGCCGGACGGTATTCACCATGGTCCGCTTCGGCAACGTGCTCGACAGTTCGGGCTCTGTCGTTGCGTTATTCCGGCGGCAAATCAAAGCTGGCGGACCATTGACCGTCACCCACCCCGAGATCACGCGCTATTTCATGTCGATCCCCGAAGCCGCCGGTCTGGTCATCCAGGCCGGTGCCATGGCGCGCGGCGGCGAGGTCTTTGTCCTTGAAATGGGTGAACCAGTGCGAATCGACGACCTCGCACGCTTGATGGTGCGCCTGACCGGGCTCGACGTACGTTCGCAAACCAACCCCGACGGTGACATCGCAATCGTCTACACGGGATTGAGGCCTGGCGAGAAACTCTACGAGGAGTTGCTGATCGGCGCCAACACAGAACGAACCGAGCATCCGCGTATCATGCGGTCGGGCGAGCCGTTCTTGTCGATCCGTGAACTCGTCCAGGAGTTCGACACCTTGCGCCAGGCCATGACTAAGCGCGACATCGCTGCCATCGAAGCGTTGTTGAGCCGCACGGTCGAGGGCTATCAGCCAGATCCCAACGGGCATCGTAGCGTGCGGGCGCCCGTGTCGATGCCGCCGGCGTCACGGATGCTCCATTGACCGCCAGTGTCGCAAAAAAACCAGCCATACCGGCGCGTTCTTCCGTCCGCCGGATCGCGATCATCGCGCCCCACGGTTCATCGTTCGCCCGCCACTATGAGACGCTGATCGCGGCGCTGACGGCCCGCTCTCATGGTGTGTTTTGCCTCGCACCCCACTTCGAACCGGCCGATATCACCGCCATCGACGCGCTCGGTGCGACCCGCCAACACCTCGCCGAGCGCCCCGTAGGGTTCCAGCTGTTTCCCCTGCGCGCGCGAATCGCAGCTCTTTCGGCTCAGCTGGCGAGCTTTGCACCACACGCTGTCTTGGCGTCCGGCGGAGCCGAGTTGCCGTTGCTGCTCCAGGCCGCAAAGCGCGCTCGGGTCGCCCGCACCGTGGTCCTTATCGACGAGGTACCAGCTGCCATAGCGGCGGGGCAGACATCGGCCAGCACGTCGTCGTCAATGGCCGCGCGCCAATCTGTACCCGCAACTGGGAGCCCGATCATACGCCCGGCACTGCGCCCGGCCTCGGGCTCGGGCTCGGCAACAAGCCTCAAGCGGGCGCTGCAATTGGCCGACGCCGCCGTGTTCCACAACGGCGACCATGTCAAAGACCTCAAAGCCCGCGGACTGCTGCCAGCCGACCTCGCCTATACGGTTCTACCCGGGTCCGGCGTCGATCTGGCCCGGTTTACCGCCACGCCGCTGCCGGCCTTTGGCGGCGGATTATCGTTCCTGATGATCGCGCCGCTCGACCGTGCCCACGGCGTGCTCGATTTTTGCGAGGCCGCCCGGCAGGTCAAGGCCCGAGCGCCGTCGGCGCAGTTCCGGCTCGCTGGCCGGCCGTCGCACCGTCCAGATACCATCGGCACGGCGCAGCTTGCGCACTACCTCGACGCGGTCGAGTACCTCGGCACGATCGAGGATCCACGGCCAGTGGTCGCCTCCAGCCATGTGTTCGTCTATCCAGCCCAACATCCCCCGCTCGGCGAGGGCATGCCGCCGGATGTGCTCGAAGCACTCGCGATGGGCCGGCCGGTGATCACCACCAACACACCCGGCTGCCGCGACACGGTCGACGAACGCGTCAACGGATGGCTGGTCGCGCCGAGCGACCCGGCCGCACTCGCTGGCGCAATGGAAACGTTCCTAAAACGGCCAGACCTGATCCCGCATCTCGCCCGCGCCAGCCGCGCCAAAGCCGAACGCCGCTTCGACGCCGCTGCCGTCAACGCGACGCTGATCCAGATGTTGGGAGTGGGGTGATCGCCCGCCCGCATTGACGGCCTTAAACGGCAGGACGGACCGCCGCTGACATCACCTCACGCATCCGGTCCGATCATCTTTTCTGGCCGCACGATGGCATCGAAGTCGTCGGCGGGGATACCGTCCGCAATGGCCTCTTCGCGCAGCGTCGTGCCGTTCTTGTGCGCGGTTTTGGCGATCTTGGCGGCGCGGTCGTAGCCGTATTTTTCCTTGAGCGGCGTGACCAGCATGAGCGAGTTGGCGAGGCCCGCCGCGATGTTCTCGAGCCGCGGCTCGATGCCGACCACGCAGTTGTCGGTGAACGACACGGCCGCGTCCGCCAGCAGCCGGACAGATTGCAAAAAGTTGTAGGCCATCATCGGGTTGTAGACGTTGAGCTCGAAATGGCCCTGGCTGCCGGCAAACCCGATCGCGGCGTTGTTGCCGTGGATATGCGCGCACACTTGCGTCAGCGCCTCAACTTGCGTCGGGTTGACCTTGCCCGGCATGATCGACGAGCCCGGCTCGTTTTCCGGCAGCGACAGTTCGCCGAGACCGGCGCGCGGGCCCGAGCCTAGAAATCGAATGTCGTTGGCGATCTTGAAACAGGCCATCGCCACGGTCGTGATAGCGCCATGCGTCATCACCATCGCATCGTGCGCCGCCAGAGCCTCGAACTTGTTGGGCGCCGACGTGAACGGCAAGCCGGTGATCGCCGCGATCCGCGCCGCCACCGCATCAGCGAACCCGGCTGGCGAGGCGAGCCCAGTGCCAACCGCCGTGCCGCCTTGGGCGAGTTCCATCAGCATCGGCAGCGTCATCTCGATGCGTGCGATGCCGTTCTCGATCTGACGCGCGTAGCCGGAGAACTCCTGGCCGAGCGTCAACGGCGTCGCGTCCTGCGTGTGCGTCCGCCCGATCTTGATGATGTCAGCCCACGTCTTGGCCTTGGCATCGAGCGCAGCATGGAGATGGCGCAACGCTGGCAGCAGCCGGTGAACCGCTTCCTCGGCGCACGCGATATGCATGGCCGTTGGAAACGTGTCGTTCGACGACTGGCTCATATTGACGTGGTCGTTGGGGTGCACTGGCACCTTCGAGCCCATGACACCGCCCAGCATTTCGATCGCGCGGTTCGAGATTACCTCGTTGGCATTCATGTTCGACTGTGTGCCCGAGCCGGTTTGCCAGACGACAAGCGGGAAATGGCCGTCGAGCTTGCCGTCCATCACCTCTTGGGCGGCTTGGATGATGACGGCGCCCAAAGCGGGATCGAGCTTGCCGAGCGCCATGTTGGTCTCGGCCGCAGCGCGCTTGACGATACCCAGCGCCCGGACGATGGGCAGCGGCTGCTTCTCCCAGCCGATCTTGAAATTACCCAAACTGCGTTGCGCCTGCGCGCCCCAGTATGCATCGGCCGCGACGTCGATCGGGCCGAACGTGTCGGTTTCGCTGCGGGTCAGGGTCATCGGTTCGGGCTCCGGCAGGGGATCAATGGCGGAAATGACACCGCCGTCTCGCCCGGTAGCACGTCGGGTCAAACCGCTCCAGTTCGACGATTGGCGACCGGCGACCTGCGTGCCGAGCTCGTTACGGTCATGGCCATATCAATACCCGCGCGGCAGGACAATCTGCTCCAAACCATCCAGCGGCGACGGCGGCGGAAGGGGCGCGGTACCTTGCGGAGCGGGAACAGCAGGTGCCGCAGCCGGGGCGGCAACGAGCGCGATCGTATCAATCGTCCCGCATCCTTTATCCGCAAGCAGTTCGTTGAAGGCTTCAAGCCTTGCTTGCTCGGTATGGAGATCGGCTAGAGCCTTGTTGTCAGAATCGGGGGATCCGAACGCCCGCGCGAATGTCCGCACCAGCGTCGGCGCCGCCGCCTTGCGTTCGACGTCGGCTGCTTTTTCAAGGGCCTTGATGCGGACCGCCTGGGCCTGCATGGCCGTCTCGATGCCCACGCATGTCGAGTTGCGCTCAGCATCCGACAACAGCAGCCGCGATGGCGCGAGTGTGCCCGTTTTCAAGTCAGCCGCCGAGGGATCGGGCGAACCCGTGGCACATCCGCCAAGCAGCAATGCTCCAGCCAAGGCCATCCCAAACGCCGAGGCCATGCGTGTCGCGCGGCCCCGCAGGCTGGGCCCGGAAGCTACCAATGGCACAGCGTCTAATGGCAAGCGCACTCGGCTCACGACATCCACATCGTTTGCGGGCCGACCGAAGCCAGACCTCACCACCCACCCGATCAAACGTCTAACCGTAGCCCGTCCAACCTATAACATTGGACAAGCCGATGTTTTAAGGCGCTATTTCTTACGGAACGCATCAAGGCTTACGACTTGAGCACCCGCTCCAGCCCCAACTGGAGCACTCGGAATATCAGATGGCTTTTCTGTGTCGCCGCGCGCCGGTAGCGTGGCAGACACCGAGGTTGACGGTGGAGCCAGTGCTGGAACGGGTGCTGGAGTCGGCTTTGGCCTTGGCAGGGCAGGACGCTGGTCAGACGTCGCGATCTGCAAGTTTGCTGGCGCGGCGGTCCGCTCGACGCGAGTTTTACCCGGCCGCGCTGTCCGGCGCCGGACACCATTGCGGGCTTCAGCCGCGTCGCCGCCGTCAGAGGCGCTGTGTTCGTCGAATTGAAGAACGAATTTGGCGCTCGGATCGATGAAGACCTTGATTGCCGAAAACGGCACGACGAGCCGCTCAGGGATGCCGTCGAACGTCAGCTTGACCTCGAACCGGTCGTCCGAGACGGCAAGATCCCAGAACCTGTGTTGGAGGACGATCGTCATCTCGGTCGGGTATTTTTCGCGAAGGCGCTTCGACAGCGCGACGCCCGGCGCTTTCACATCATACGAGATGTAGAAGTGGTGATCGCCAGGCAGGCCTGACTTGGTGACATCGATCAGCACAGTTTTGACGAGGCCGCGCAGGGCCTCCTGATGCAGGGTGTCATAGTCGATGGTCGCTTCTGTCGTCATGCGTACCGTTCCGGACCCCGTTCTGCTGAACCGCCCGGCTCGGGCGCGTCCAGGTCATTCGCCGCGTGAGCGAA
>Ga0163144_10031322_pt1 | contig 10143 bp, 7 predicted proteins | sample OliLak19BULKMAT1_FD_123175 | JGI IMG/M metagenome (GOLD analysis project Ga0163144, IMG submission 123175) | Freshwater microbial mat bacterial communities from Lake Vanda, McMurdo Dry Valleys, Antarctica - Oligotrophic Lake LV.19.BULKMAT1 | ecosystem: Environmental > Aquatic > Freshwater > Lake...
ATTCCCAACCAGCAACAGCAGCAGCAATATTATTATCAGCAGCAACATGCACAACAAATGAATCAACATCCTTATCAGCATCATCATCCAAACCCTGCCTATCATCACTACCCAATGAACCAACCTTACCATCCCCCCCCTCCTGGGTATGCGACGATTCATGTTCAGGTTCCACCAACTTTGATGCCGGGTCGTCAAATGGTGGTGCAGAGTCCCGCTGGCTACCCAGTCCAAGTGCAGGTACCTGAAGGTATTCCTCCTGGAATGGTGATTCCTGTGCACGTCCCAGCTCATCCACCTATGCATATGATGCCGCCTCAACAACAGCAGCAACAACAACAACAGCAACGTGGGTATCAGCAGCCTCAACAGCAGCAACACCAACAACAGCAACAACGATATTATAACCACCCAGGGCGTTGAGGAAGATGAGTGTTATTTAATGATTGGGTGAAGAACGGTAGGTAATTGATGTGGCAGTTTTCAAATGACTTGAAGGAGTTCCAATCTAATAGCTAGGTAACCTGTGGTTTTATAAAGAAATGGAACATACCTGCTTTTCTTTCTATAATCCCTCATAATAGAGTTGTGCTAATCACCCTGGTACTATTCCCAGCGTGAAAGAATGTAGCAATGAGGGTTGTCATTACAATATATCAGCCTGGACGTTTGGAAAGATACGATTGGTTCCTCGTGAGCAAATCTTCGTGAGATATATGCTCTTGCATTGGCTACTTTATTCTCCTACTGAATATTTGGAGGTTTGGAAGATTCAATGCATTCCTTTCTAGCAAAACCACAGCGAGGCGAGGTGTGTGCTTTCGCGTTGGCTACCTTATTCTACTCCTACTGAGGAATTAGTCTCCACAATCAAATACTAGTGCATGGGATTCTCATCTTTTAAATAACATTTATCAACACATCCTATAGCCAAGCCAATATTTAAACTTTCCCTGCAATATAGGCTTAGTTCTTCTTCTTCTTGCCAGACACCTTGGCTGGAGGTTGGGGTTTGATAGGTCCGATGGGAAGCGTCTGCCCGAGGAATGTGCCACCAGCATAGACGGTGTAAAGGAACCCAGCCACAAGTGCCGCCGCAAACGGCGCAACCCAATAGACAAAATAATGCGACCATTGACTAGGAAATTCGAAACTGGAACCAACGCCAAAAGCAGCCCATGCAGTCGCAAGCATCGGATTCATGGCTGGGCCCGCTGTGGGGAAAAGCTCAATAAGAGCTCGGATGGCAAAAGCAGTCAAGAATTGCTTGACCCAGTAGTGGTACGCTCCAAAATGAAACTCCCAGTTCAAAAAATAAATAGCAAAACACAAGCAGACAGTAGCAAAGAATTCAGATAAGGCGGCCTCAGCTGCCACATATTCATCAGCATCCGCACTGATCTCAGGCCCACCAAAAGGTGTCAGTTGGAAATGATTCGAAACGGCATGGAAAAGTGGGAAAGCAATCAAGCCACCCGCCATTTGTCCGGCTATCCTCACAAGTCCTTCGGTGTAGCTGCATTTTCCAAGACTCCACATTGTGCATGTCATCGCAGGGTTCACGTGCATTCCTCCGCCCAGTTTGTCAGCAGCAACAACGCCAAAGGAATGTGCTGTCCAAGCAATTTTCATGTCAGATTCCCCGATCCATTTTCCGGCACTGAATGTGAAACAAATCATCAAAAGAGTTCCAATCAATTCTCCGCGAAAAGCAGACATGTATTTTCCGTTTTCAATGAATCCAATGGCAAGGATTACGAAAAGGCTAGGAGGAAGAAATTCCATCGTATCGCTCCAAAACGTGGCAGCCGTTGCAACGTGTGCTTTCACCATGATTCCAGATTTTCCTTCTAATGATACTTGGCTAAAAAGGAGAATTGCTTTATTTTGCTGGTAAGATAAAATATTGTGGCAGGAAGGAAGTGTTCGTGCTATCTTGTGGTGGGCAGTTAGTTAGTAGTTTAGCGTAAGTTCCTGACAATAATGAAGTTGATTCCTGAAGACAGTTGAAGCCGGCCTTTGACCTCGGATCGGGATTTCGATGGAGCGGAGGCAAACGTCATCATCACCCATCGACTCACTCAGAGACTCTTGGAGTCAGAGTGCGTCCGATGCAAAACGAAACAATCAATTGGTTCTCCCGTGGGGGGGTCTCACTTCCACCCGGGCAGTTAATGTTAATGTATGGGAGAAGGCCCAGCCGCTTCGCGACTGTTGAGGGCGAAGCTAAGTAGCTTTCAGTACCAAAGCTACATGGGAGCCCATTCGGAATCCGCTCGTATGGGGCAAAGCTAACGAGAAGGGCAAAATGCGTGACAATCCGAAATTCTACAGGCACTTTGTGTAGATTAATGTACCGGGACATTTTGAGGAACACAAAAACAAGTTCAAGCCGGGGGAGCTTTAATCAGAAACTTTTTGTTATCTATGAAATGTGTTTGTTAAACAATTGACAATGAAAACATTAAGTACCAAAACGTCACTGTTACAATTTTTATACTGAAACTTATGTAGTCTGCGAGCAGGGTTTGTCAAACACATCCATCCCTCACACTCCCTCATCTTAGCAATCTCATGTGAGACCGAATGTCAACCCTGTCAAGTGTCAACACAACCATAATCACTCCTTCTAGCTAGTCACACTACAGTAGGCCACTTTCCAAGAACAGGACCAACACCAGTGTAACTCCTGGGATGATTCAGGCTGCTCCAGGACAATGCAATTCTCAACAGGAAAATGCAGATTGCTTGCTTCTTATTCATCAATTGTGAAACATTGGAGAAATGGACAGAACAAATTTCCTTTGATTTCAAATCGTCCCACACAACATGATTTTTCCGTTGATTCATAGGATGATTTTGAAACTGACAGAGAAATTCACAGATTCGAATGTTTTTGTCATTCAATAAATTCTAATTCTTGGGTGTGCATTGGCTTCTGCCACAATTTGTGTGGATCTTTTGAAATCAACGGACAAAATGCAGTAGTCGAATCAAAGGTTTTGAAATGTTGCACTCCGAATCTGCTGTTTTTCAACTAATAACCTATCAACTACCAGCATTTCACCACAACCCAGGATGGTTGTCATTATTTATGCTCCTAGGTTGCATAGCATGTTTGCAACCCACAATTGGAAATTGGAAAAATGTGAAAGTTGTTAAACATACAAGCAAAACTGACAAAAACACAGACATGTAGCAATTTACACATGGGGAGCTCTGAATTTGTAGCTTTGTTAACAATGGTTTGTGTTAGTGTTAGTGGTCTCTTGCAACCGGACAACCTGCAAGAAACTCGTTTGAAGTCAATGGAGACAGCCCGATGGTGCTAAAAGCAAAACCTTTTGAGTGTGCATCACTGGCAAAAGATGTGTCAAATAGAAGTAACAAGCTTTGATTAAGCTAACTGAAAAACAAAAGTGATTTTAAAGACAACTTTGACCAAATGTCTTTGAGCTACTCGTTGCTTGAGCAGAAGTTGTTGTGGACCATTTCACACTACTTTTACATGAAAATGACTATGACGATCACTGAGAAACAACATTGAAGACAAAAGTTAATTTTTGTTTGTTTGTCAATCAGTTGCACAATGTGCGTGACATTCATGTAAAAAAGGGCCGTGGCTTGCTTGTGAGAGATATCTGAAGAGTCTTCCAGTTTGAAAGATGCTCAGATCTTCTGACAATGATTACAACTTCCATGAGTCAATCCAATTATTGAGTCCCGACTCCGTTCTGGAGTTGGCTCACAAAGGGTCAATCCTGTGTGGTGCAGCCTACCACCCCCTGGTGGAGATAGCCCACTGCTGAAATCAGTTGAGTACTACTCTAGTAGTAGTAGAGTAAGTTTGAGGCAAAAACTCAGTTTTAGTGTGGCTAATCATATTACTACTAGTTAAGTACTACAAGTAGCAGTTCCCATTGATTGTTTGTTTTGATGTGTGGTGAACGTTGATTTGATGTGTGTACTACTGTCTGGCACTTGTATCAGGGCGATTTCAAATACTTAGCCAACACAAGTTCAATAGTATTCGTCCTCCGATGAATGAGGCAAAACTAACACCATCATCAAATAGCATTGAATAGCAACAAGAATAGCTGAACACACTGTCTAGCTTACATAGCACAGTAGATTCATTAGTACAAACCCACCCCAAAACAACTCACCAATCCGCATAATTATGGGCCTCAAAAAATTAATTGCTGCGACAGTCATCTTTGTCCCATTTCTATCATGCCAAGCATTTGCACAATGGCCAGGGCCATCCTGGGCATTATCATCTAGGACATCGACCCAGTCGGGAGCTGACAGAAGAGCAAACCAACAGCATATGACTGGAACTGTGAAGGATGCCATGACATCCCACACAAACAACGCCGACGCAGAGGAATGCCTAGCTGCAAATGCAGAAGATTGCGTCAAGACGGCGGATGTTCTCTCTTTGGATTCGATTCGCTCGACGCTTATTCGACAAGAAGAAACCATCATTTTTGCTTTAATCGAAAGAGCCCAATTTCGCCGAAATGCCATCGCCTACGAATCTGGAGGATTTGGTGATTTGGGCTGTCCAGTTGGCAGCACTAATGTGGCGACGGACGGGAAACCTTTATCCTTTTTGGAGTATATGTTGGTGGGAACCGAAGTCTTGCACTGCAGTGTTCGAAGGTACACCTCTCCAGAGGAGCACGCCTTTTTCCCCGAACGACTTCCCAAGCAGGGACAGATGGATGCTTTGCCCAAACTGGATTATCCCCAAGATTTACTGTCCGGTGATGGTGGTGCTAGCAACGTCAACTTTAATCCTATTTTGTTGAAGAAGTACATTGATGTGATTGTTCCAGCCATAACTAAGGATGGGGATGATGAACAGCATGGCTCCACCATCTTGGCAGATATAGCTGTCTTGCAAGCTCTCAGCAAGGTAGGCAGCATTTTACCGCTTTCGTGTTGAACTTTTTCGATCTTATATGGATTGACCGGACCCATCTCTGTTATGGCTTTTATTTTATCTCTAGCGAGTCCATTATGGGAAATTTGTAGCGGAATCAAAATATCGGTCAGATCCCGAAGAGTATCAACGATTGGTCGATGCCGGGGATGCGGACGGTGTCATGAGACTTCTGACCAATGAAAAGGTGGAAAAGAAAGTCCTGCGCAGAGCTCGACTGAAAGCGGCAACTTACGGACGGGAACCATTGATGGCGGAATTGCCTCCAATAGAAACACAAGAAGCTACATCCATTGTCGCGGCGGCAGCTGCATCGGCCGTTGTAGCGGCACTAGAAGCGTTAGGCCAAGACACAGGCCACAAAGGAAAGGTTGACCCGTCAGTAATTGAAAGTGTCTATGAGAGAATAATCATTCCAATGACCAAGGATGTCGAAGTTGCTTACCTCTTCCGACGATGCGGAAGAGAGCCCCCGCCCCAGTATGCCCCGGACAGGATGAGTGTCGACGTCAATCAGCTGTAGAAACAAGATTCTGCGGTGCTGAATGTTATTTGTTCGATCATTCTAGATTTTGCCAGCGCAAAGAAAGTATATCGCCTGGAATCTGTAACTCCATAAGATGTGTTTTATCATAGACAAGGCGAAGAGATCGATGGATGTGCTACCATCACCAGCAACGCCATGAACGCCACGACTCACGTATTGTACGCGTAAAAGTCGCGGTTTCTGCGGTGCTTCGTAGGTTGTCGTTCTATGACGAACAATTGAGGAATATTAGGAAATTGCATACAATATTTATGCCGTGCACTAAAAACCACCACAAAAAACAAAATAGGAAATTTCGAAACTTTTTTCCTCGTCATTCGTAGCAGCGCCGCTGGCCCAGTGGAAACGTTGGTCCAAATATAATAATTATCCCCCCTGGCTCAAGAAATGAGACGCTGCTTCATGTAGTATGGCAGCTAGAAATGATTAGGTTACGAGCTGCCACAACCGGCTTTCCCGTGTTGATTTAGTTTGCTGGATCCGTGGTAGCCCCTCCCGTTTCCGCCGGAACGGATTTGCGCCGGAAAGACGGAACGAGATGCCCCATCCCGCCCCAACCTAATTTTTTCATAGCTCAAGTTTTTTTTTTCACACAACTTATTTCAACCGCATTCATTGTAAAACTTAGGGCGAAGATTTAGGGGCGAGAAATATCCCTAATTTTTAATGCAATTATTAAGGGTTCCCCTAATTTTGTTTGTATGACCCCCAAAACACAGCGAATACAACAAACCCACACGCCAACCAAAATAACGACCGAACTACAGAGATGGATTGTACACGGTACGTATATAGTAGGAGTGTATGTCATTGACTTTTACTCCTTCCGGTCGTCCCAAGTTTTGACATAACCTTCATTTTCAGATTAACAAACAAGCACCGCAACCTTTGTCTAGGGCGTGACGAAAGTCGGGCAAGGACAAGTCGAGCGGACTCAGCCAGACAATCACGCAACAACAACGGTTTGATTCAATTGAATGTCGGACCTTGAGAACTACCCTGCGGGGGATGATGGCGATGCGCCAGACAGCGAGAGTGAGCACGGAAGTACTGCGGATGAAAATGACGTGCATAGCTCTTCTGGGGATGGTGACGATGCGGGCATGCAAGACAATGACAATTCAGAAAATGACAGCGACAATTCCAGCCGCGATGGAATTGAGCATGAAGATGACGATAATGGTGACAATGGAACTGACGACGACGACGATAGTGACAATGAGAGCAACCAGGCTGACGAGAATTCTGCGTCCGGCGATGGCGAAGGCATTGGTGAATATGAACAACTAAGACTCGAGAGAATTAAACGGAATGAGGCAAGGCTGAAGATGCTCGGGCTTCAAAGCGAAAAGGGAGAAGGTGTGCTCGGGAAGAAGCCGCCAAGCAAGAAGAGGAAACGGCCGAGGACGGGGAGCAATGTCCCAAGTGGCCCTAGAAGAAAGAGCAGCAGAAGCGCGGCTGCCAAAGATGTTGATTACTCCATGCCGTCAATGTCACAACTCATGAAAACTGACAATGACAGTAAGCCAGCCGCCAAAAAGGAGAAACCCAACAATAATAAACCGCGAAAGAATCCCTTGGACAAGAGGTTGGCTCGAGAAATTTATGACGAATTCAAATCCATAGAAAGGCGCAAAAAAGCAGTCCTGAAACAGGCCCAAGTCACCATGAAAAGTGCACAGACTGAAAAGAGGCATTGGGAGAATCGGTACCGTAAAGTGGCTAAACGAGAGCAGAGGGAATTGGAGAATCAGCAATTTCGCGAACAAATGGAGGAAGACCGAAAAATCTTTGGAACATCGAGGCTCATCTTTGTCAATCAGCTGGAAGGGAAAATACGCAAAATACACGAGCACATTCAGCAGTTTGAGTACCAGAAGTTGGTGAGCATTTTGCGCTTCTCTTGTGAAAGATGAGGATTTCGTTATTCTGTATAGTCATTGGAGTATTTCCACGCCACATCTACTCATTGTTTTCTTCAATGTCCAACGAAACAGGCCGAGGCTCATAGTGTGGAATCGGAAATAAGGCGACAAGAAGACAATAATAAGCGCAAGCTTGTCGAGGCGATGGATGCGTACACGAAATCGCGGAAGGTGAGTAGAGCCGCAGTGCCCTCGATTGAACTGTCAAGCACCAAGCTCATACCGGAAGTCTACAATCTGTTTTCCAATCAAATTTGAATAGGAGATGACGCGCATCTTAAATTCTTACCTTAATGGTCGTGCGCCGAAAGACACAACATATAGTAAGCGAAGTAAAGGTAACGGCGATGGCAACAACAGGGCCGACGCCCCCCCGCCGCCGAAAAAGAGGAAAAAAGGAGACAAGACCAATGAAAACAAGGGGGCTCCTAGAATTCGAATTCAAATGCCCCAATCAGCTAATCTATTATCATCTGTGACGGCGCAAGCTTCATTTGAAGTCGGCCCCAAACAAAACCCGACTGGTGCCGGCGAACACTCCCCAGACAATGCCAACGACGAAGGAGCAAAAGCGAAAAAGAAAAGAGAGCTAAACGTCGGTGGCTGGATTGAGCCTAATTTTGCCGCTTCCATTGACCGCTCTTGGCTTGAAAAGGATTCACCACAGAAACACTTTGATTTGAAAACATACGTCCCTCAAGCTGGTGATACGATATTGTGAGTCTACCCAGTTCTGTCTGGAGCATACTGATCCATTTCAGTTCTACTCACTCTGCCTGTACATGTGTTTGTACCACGTTTTACAGGTACTTCCCAGCAGGACATCTTCAATTCTTGAGCGAATTTCCAGATCATCTTATCACTAGAAGTAGAATCACACGCTGGCCACTGTGGGAACGAGCCAAGAAAGAGAAACTGAAGACCACCAAAGCTGAGGACCAACACGACACGGATGAGCCTGAACACGTCGGAGACCAATTAGCTTGTTCGTCTCAGAAGTCGTGGTGGACCGAGGAATGGCTCGAGGGTGTGGAAGGTTCACTGGGGAACTATCCCATCATTTGCCGCGTGGAGAAAACTGTAGCTGAGTTTCCTCCAGATCCGAATGGAAAGGTCATCGAAAATAATGTATTGTCTTTCAAAAAACCGGACAAGGCAGCGAGTAATTCGCTAAAGAAAAAGACATTTCTGAGGCTAGCTGTCACACTTCGACCATTAAGCACCGTTATGCCGCCGTCATGGAGTAAAAAAGGGATAGAGGAGAAGCATTCTTTGATCCCCCCTCCAGTCTTCTCCGCTGTGATCTTTCCATGCGATCATTTGCTGCCTTTCCTGGTGCCTTTCGCATGGGGTTACATATCCAATCACTCTCTCTCCATTCTCGACCAGGTTGTTATATCACAGTCTAGGGGTGGATCAAAAAGCGGCGAGGTGGTATCCTTCTCTACTCTGGACGGAGATTTTGGCAATTTCCGTCTTGAAGACAAAATAAGTGCCATAACCCACTTAATCAACGAACGGCAACAGAACGAAGCTACGTCAACGCTTGGTGCAAAAGGCAAAGGACACGCATCGTCGATACCTGATCAAGAAAAGTGTTTGGTTCTCGATTTTTTTGAAGTCTTTCTCCGTGGCTTCAACGTGCCAACGGATATCGGTGAGGATTCCCAAGCCGTTGATTTTATGGGTTTCATTCGTTCCACCCTGGCCTTGTGTAATAGTGTTTCCGTCCTGAAGGACGTGCACGATAGTGCATTCATCTCGGCATCCCCTTGGGAAATCAAGATCAAAACGGCAGAAGAAGAAAGTCAAGTTCAAGTCCAAAGCGCTGATCCTCTGAGGGTCCTCATGGACATCGGGCTCCCGCAATCCCTAGATAATTCCTTGAGGATCAAGCTTGAATTCACCATCGAGGACTTCTTAAAAAAGCGCCCCGAGGCCGTACATTTTCGGGAGAAGGTGACTGACGCCCACGCGGCATGCTACAGTGCAGCTGTGCCGATATCCATGGCCTTCGACCGATTGCTGCATCGTCTAAAGACCCGCAAATCCACACATGGAAACGACTGTTACTACCGAAGTTTTGAATCACTGATGGTAGACCTCAATTCCATCCACGATAACTGGTACGCCTGGGTTGTTGACGAAATATTTTACCGATTTTTGTCCTGTACTCTTCTCATCTATTCCTTGTTAATTTTTCCAGTCTTTTGTACAACGACCCAGAATCTGAACTGGTTCAATTAGCGAACCATCTCATCCCCGAAGCAAAGAAGCTACTGTCTTATGTTGCCACCTGTCATATGCGCGACCGTGCGGAGAAGCAAAAGGCCGAAGATGAGAAGGAAAAACTAGTTATGCGCCAATCCGGTGTTGGTTCAGGAGATCCTGTAGATAGCGAGAAGCCTCAAAGCAAGGCTCTAAATCCCTTCAAAGAGCCTTTCAAGGGGGCTCTATTCCGTAAATGGGTCCAGCTTATTCACCCGGACGCTTCTTGGCGGAGAGACCAGCCAAATGCTTATCCTCAGTGGATTCCCCAAGCAGGGGACCACATATTTTATTCCAGACTTCTACACGCGCAATTTGTGAAGGGTCATTACAAGTCCTTGGCGACAAATCAGATTCTTCTTCCCCAGTTCAAACACAGTGCAGCATCTGAAGCGCAACAGGGCGTGAAGGAATGCTGCCCTACGGTCGACGAGGGAAATGAAGTTTCCACAGAG
>Ga0163144_10031323_pt1 | contig 10143 bp, 8 predicted proteins | sample OliLak19BULKMAT1_FD_123175 | JGI IMG/M metagenome (GOLD analysis project Ga0163144, IMG submission 123175) | Freshwater microbial mat bacterial communities from Lake Vanda, McMurdo Dry Valleys, Antarctica - Oligotrophic Lake LV.19.BULKMAT1 | ecosystem: Environmental > Aquatic > Freshwater > Lake...
ATTCTTCGTAGCTGCGAGCGTGAGCGAGCGGACGGACCACCACTCGCTCACGCTCGCGGCCACACTCCAACCAAGCCGGAGCAAGCCCTGGTCGCCTCCGGCGCCGCCAAAGGCGGGTAAACTCCGGGGTATCGGACCCACAGCGAATGAATGAGACGATTGGGGTCGGGACCGGCCTCCGTGGCGGTCCGCGTCCCGCTCGGAGCGCGGGCCCCTCCCGGCGCTGCGCGCCAAAGTCCAAAGATCATGAGCCATTGGTATGAGGTGGCGCGGACTTGACCTCGAACCGTTCCCCCGCAGACGAAGCGCATTCAGGATATGGAGCGCAGGCCCACTTCCGGCCCTGCCGGCAGGGCCCGATCTCCGGGCGGGCCGTGCGCGGTTTCGCCTTTCCCACCGCACCCATCCCCGCTCAAGCCACAATTCCCGGCGTCAGCCGAAAATCCGTCGCGAGCCGCTCGAACTCCGCGCCGGCGGAAAACGTCTTCTCCCAAGTGAAGCCGTCATCGCGATGCACGACCTTCACGATCTCCGGTGTGCGCAGCGCACTCGCCTGCTCGATCCCATACGTCGCGTCAACGTAGTGCAGGAACAGCGCGATCGCGTTCCCATGCGACCCCAGGGCAATCGTCTCGCCCGGATGCTGGCGCGCAATCGCCCCGACCGCGTCCGCTATCCGGCTGCGGCAGGTCCAGGAATTCTCCCCGCCCTCGAGCGCATGGGAGAAATCCGCCCACGAGCGCTGCCACACCTCCCGAAAATCCGCCAGCCATTGCCCCGCGATCCGCCGTTCGCGCAGCCCCTCATGCAGCGTCACCGCCAGCCCGTGCGCCGCCGCGAAGGGCGAGAGCGTGTCACGACTCCTTTGATACGGGCTCGTGTAGATCCGCTGGACCCCCAGCCGCCCCAGCACTCCGACCAGCCCGCGCGCCTGCTCCGTCCCAACCTCCGACAACCGCCATTCCCGCTCGGGCTGGTGGGCGAGCGGCCGGCTCTGCGCATGCCGGATCAGATAAAGCGTCGTCACCCCCTCCGCCTAACCCCTCCCGTCCCGCCAGCGCAATCCCCTTCCGCGCCCCGGAAGAGTGCAACCTAATAGGTGACACTGTATCCGGTTAACATTACGCAGAAAAACTCAACCCGCGGCCCGCTGGGAGCCCGCTCAGGCGGTGGGCGGCCAATGCTGGGCCAGCTTCGCCCGCACGAAGCGCACGCTCGCGGCGAGCTGCTCCATGCCGTCGACCCCGTCCTCGATGCTCACCCAGCTATCGAAACCCACGCCGCGCAGCTCCGAGAAGATCGCATCGTAATCGTTCAAGCCCTTGCCGATTTCACCGTGCCGCAGCCGTTTCGCGTAGCCCTCGGCTCCGCCTTCCTCCCGCCGCAGATCCTCCAGCGTCCCTTCGATCAGCGTGCGATCGCTCGCGTGCATCGTCACGACGCGGTGCTTCACGCGGCGCAAGAGCTCCAGCGGATCGTCGCCCGCGAGGAACGCATTGCTCGGGTCGTAGTTCACCCCGAAGTGCGGATGGCGGATCCGATCCACGAGCTCGCAAAACACGTCCATCTTCTGCGCAAACTCCGGGAAACTCCAGAAGTCATCCTTGTAGTGATTCTCCAGGATGAGTGTCACCCCACACTTCTCCGCTTCGGGGAGACACGCCTCGATGTTGGCGACGACGATGTCCAGCCCCTGTGCGCGGGTGAGCTCCGGCCGGCGCTGGCCCGACAGGACGCGGCAATACTTCGCGCCCAAGGTCGCCGCCATCCGGATCCACGTCCTCTCTTTTTCAATCTCCTGCCGACGCAACTCCGGGTCCGGCTGCGAGAAGTCCGGCGAACAGCACAGCATGGGGATCACCATGCCGCGGCTCTCCACCTCGCGCCGCGCCTTCGGCCAGTTCGCGGGCTCGGCGAGTTCGAGCATCCCGCTGTAATATTCCAGTCCGTCGAGCTGCAGCGGCGCCGCGAGTTCCACCCACGCGCGCAAGGTCATGGTGCCGTCCTTGCAGAGCTGGCGCATGAACGCCTTGGGAAATGCTGCGAGCTTGGGCATGAGGTGGGTTCGATTTCGCCAGGCTTTTCCAACTCCGGATTACCTAGCCCGCATATTTCATGCTTTCTGCGTCCTTTTTCCGGCGTTTGTCGGCGGACAGGTGGTGAGCTTGCGGGAGCGTGCGGCCTATGCGGGCTAAAAGCAAAACCGCTTGGGGTTTTGCACTTAGCCCGGATCGCCAAAACGGTTGAATCGGTAGACTTGATTCGAGCACACCGTGGAGGGTCGCTGGCGAGTAGAGCATGAAATATCCGGGCTAGCGCAGCGGGGCCACAACCGAAGTTTACCCGCCGACGGCGGCGCCGAAGGCGACCAGGGTTCGATCAAAGGGAATGGCCCCAAAAAGGCACAAGAATGCGCCAAAACCCGGGCTCTTTTTACGACGCATTTTGGGTCTCTTTGCGGCCAATGGATCGCCGCGGTCTGCGTGCATTTTCAGATCGAGTGAGCGGATGGCGCGGATACTTTTATTCGCGATATCGGCGCAATCCGCGGTCGATCGATTGCGCACGTTCACGGTTTCGCCGCCGCCTTGCTCGGATTTCGCCCGATGAGCGAAAACTGCTCCATATCCACGACCGCGCCGCTGATCGGTCGCGACTCGTCGCCCAGCCAATAGACCGTCGCCGCCGCAATCTCCTCCGGCAGGATCAGCCGGCCGGAAGGCGCGAACTGCGCCGGCACCTTTTCCGGCCAGTCCGGCCCCATGCCGTGTTCGATCTGATGCGCATACTCGCGCGCCGTGAGCACCCAGCCCACATTGAGATGATTCACCCGCACGCGATCCTCCGCGTGGGCGTTGGCCAGATTCCGCGACAGCGTCTGCAGCCCGCCTTTCGAAAGACTGTAATCGAGCAAGTTGGCCTGCCCACTGTGCGCGTTGATCGAGCCGATGTTCAGCACACAGCCCTGGTTTGCCTTCAATTGCGGAAACGCCGCTTGAATGAGAAATAACGGCGCGCGCAGATTCACCGCCATCATCCGATCGAAAAACTCCGGCGTGGCTGAACCCAGATTGGTGCGCGCGACTATCGCCGCATTGTTCACCACCGCATCGATCCGCCCAAACGCCGCGACTGCCGCCGCCGCGATCCGCGCGGGACTCGCTGGATCCACGAGGTCGTCGAGGTGCAACGCCGCGTTCGCGCCGAGCTTCGCCACCACGTCTTCACCGTCCTTGCGCTCGATGCCATGCACCAGCACGCGCGCGCCCTCCGCCACCGCTCGCTCCGCGATCGCGCGGCCGATCCCGCTCGTGCCGCCGGTGACGATGATGACTTTGTCGCGGAGTCGCATCTTCCCCCTTCACGCCGGTTTGAGCACCGCTTTCACAATCTCACCCTGGTGCATTTTCTCGAACGCCTCGTGCCAGGCCTCGAGCGCCCACACGCCGCCGAGGATCGGCTTCACGTCGAGCTGGCCCGACGCCAGCAACGCGAGCACGCGCTCCCACACCGGCCAGTTGTGGCTGAAGCTGCCCTGCAGCGTGATGTTCTTCTGCACCAGCGGATCGAGCGAGAAACCCAGCGGTTGCGGGCCCCAGCCCACTTTGCTGATCCAGCCGTTGGGCCGCACCAGTTCGATCGCCGTCTTCAACGCCGCCGACGCGCCCGCCGCATCGATCACGCCATCGGCGCCGAGCCCGTCGCGCTCGCGCGCCCACGCGGTCGCGTCGCCGACGATCACCTCGCAGCCATAAACCTTCGCCACGTTGAGCCGCACGCGATCGCGTTCCAATCCGACGAGCGCCACTTCCGCACCGGCCAGCTTGGCCACGGCGGCGCACAGAATCCCAATCGGCCCCGGCCCCAGCACGATGACGCGATCGCCCGGGCGCACGCGCGCGTTGTTGATCACGGCATTGTAGGCGACACAACAAGGCTCGGTCAGCGCCGCCTGCTCCATCGGCAGTTTCTCCGGCACACGGTGCAGGCAGCGCGCCGGCACGCGCACGAATTTTGTCATCGCCCCATCCACCCCGTAACCGAAGCCGCGGCGTTTCGGCTCGAGATTGTAGAGCCCCTCGCGCGTCAGCGGGCTATTCGGATCGATCACCGCCGCCGTCTCGCTGACCACGCGATCGCCCTCGCGCCACCCCTGCACACTCGCCCCGAGCGCCGCGATTCGGCCACCGAACTCGTGACCGAGCACCACGGGATAATTCACCGTCCAGCTATGTGAGCCGGTCCATTGATGCAGATCGCTGCCGCATACGCCGACGGCTTCGACCGCGAGGATGACATCGTCCGCGCCCGGCTCGGGCCGCGCAAACTCGCGCAACTCGACGCTATGCGGCGTGGAGGAAAAATTGACGACGGCCGCGCTTTTCATCGCGCCAGCACTCCTTTCCTGCCGACCGGCACATCGCCGTAACCATGCACGCGCTCGCAAATGATGCGGAGAGAACCTTCGAGATTGCCATCGGCGGTGCGAAACGCGTCCGCGTCCACCGCGAGCGGCGCGCCGATCACCACGAGCGGCGCCCCATATTCCGGCGTGCGCACCGCCTGTTCGAGCGTGAGCCCGCCCACGGCCTGCACCGGAATCGCCACCGCATCGACGACCGCGCGCAAATCGTCGAGCGGGCTCGGCATCCGCCGTCCGCTCGCGGCGATCCCCCGGCGCTCGTCATAGCCGATGTGGTGAATCACAAAATCGCAGCCGAGATCCTCGATGAAATTCGCTACCGTAACCATGTCAGGACACCCGAGATTGTCGCCCATCACCTTCACGCCGTAGTCGCGGCCGGCTTTCACCACGCATTTCAACGTCTCCTCGTGCGCGCGCGCCATCACCACGACATGGGTCGCGCCGGCCTTCGCCATCATCTCCGCTTCGAGGTAGCCGCCATCCATCGTTTTCAGATCCGCGATGATCGGCACACCGGGAAAACGCTCGCGCAACGCGCGCACGCCCTGCAGCCCTTCGGCCAGGATGAACGGCGTTCCGGCCTCGAGCCAGTCGACGCCCGCGCGACGCGCGAGCGCCGCGGTGGCGAGCGCCTCGGCGCGGTCCGTGAGGTCGAGCGAGATTTGGACGATCGGTCGCATGGGTCGTGGTGACGAGCCTGCGCGTCGCGGTTCCCGCTCGTCAACGCGCGACCGGACCAATTGCGGAAGTTGCGACCAAGGTCGCAACCACCCCCGCACGACGGAGAACTCCGAAGCGGGGAAACCAGGAATTCTTCAGGGCTGCCGGGCGGCCGAATTCCTCCGCTCCAGGTGCTACCGCACCTGCAGCGTGTCGCCCTCGAACGTCAGATCGAGCGACGGCACGACGACGGCCTTGCGGCCGCCTTCTTTCTTCACCTGACCCGCCAGCCACGCGTCGTAACCGGTGGCTTTCGCAATCGAAAGCGCGACGTCCACATTTTCCGGAGACACATACGCCGCGAAGCCCACGCCCATGTTGAACGTCGCATACGCCTCGCGCAGCTCGATCGGGCCGGCCTCCATCATGAAGCGAAACAACGCCGGCGCCGGGCGCGGCGCGGTGATCTCATAGACGAACGGCTCCTCGAGCCGCATCAGCTTCCGCCAGCCGTGGCCCGTCACGTGCGCCACATAATTCAGTTTCAGCCCGCGCCGCTGACACTCGCGCACAAACGCCACGTAGATCACCGACGGCGCGAGCAGCGCCTCGCCGAAGCTGCGCGGATCGCCGTGGCCGATCGGCGTCAGATATTCCTTCGGCAACTGCGTCGCGAGCCGCCGGCAGAGCGAGAGCCCGTTCGTCTGCACGCCTGAACTCGCAAAAAATATGATCCCATCGCCCGCACGCACATCGCCGACGATCCGCAGATTTTTCGGCGAGATTTTGCCGATCGCGGATCCCGCCAGCACGATCGCTTCCGGTTCCACCACGCCACCCAGCGTCGGTGTCTCGCCGCCGCCCCAGACCGCCCCGGCCGCGCGGCAGCCTTCGGCGAAGCCCGCCACCAGCGCGTTCGTGCGCGTCGTGTCGGCGAACCACCCCGAGTCACCGACCGCCGCGTGCATCGCGACCGAGATGGGCAGCGCGCCGCAGGTGATGAGGTCGTTGACGATTGTCGCGACCGTATCGATCGCGATCTCGCGATAGAACGTCTTGCCCGTCGCGGCATAGACCGCGTCCGCCACCAGATTCTTCGTGCCCAGCCCTTCCTCGACATGCGCGAGAAAATGATCCGCCGCCTCGATCAGATACGCGCTTTCGCCGCGCGTCGAAGCCGGTTCGGCGTAGCCATGGTCCTTGAGCACGCCTGCAGTCGTGCGCGCCGCCTGTTGACACGCGCGCTTGAACGCATCGAGTTGATCGTAACGGACGCCGGATTTTTCGTAGCTGAGCGACATGCGGAGCGGGAAGGAGACACTAACGATTGTCGCGATGGAAGCCGATCTTCGGCTTTGTTTCGTCATCCGGTGCCGGCGCATCGAGCAGCGGCTGCAGGCGAGCGATCACCTCGCGCAAGACCGAGTCGTGTTCGACGAGCCGTTTGTCGATCTCCGCAAGCCGTTTCAAGATCGTCGCATTTTCGAGCAACGCCTCGCGCATTTTGACGAAGGCACGGACGAGATAGAGGCTCATCTCGATGGCCTTGGCACTGCGGAGAACATTTGCCGCCATCAGCGCGCCGTGCCCGGTGAAAACACGCGGCAGGTATTTCCTATGCTGGCCACGTCCGCCCTTCTTTAAGATCGCAAATTGCGATCTTAGACGTTCCCCGGCCACCTCGCCCGATATCGCACTCTGCGATATCAAGTTCGCAATTTCCTCCTGGGTAAGAACGAACGAGAAATCCTCAGGAAAGCGCGAAGCATTGCGTTTCACCGCTTCGTTCAGACGAAACGTAGGCACCCCATACAATTTGGCCAACTCCGCATCCATCACCACTCGCTTCCCCCGCACCGTAAAAATCCGCGGCAAACCCGCCGGTGCTGCATCCGTTCTCTTCGCGGCGCTCATGCCTCAATAGCTCCGCTTGTTGTCGTTCTTCTCGTAGTAGTTGATGAAGGCCTGATTCACCACCCGGTAGCCGCCGGGCGTCGGGTATTTGCCCGTGAAATACCAGTCGCCGCGATGATGCGGCACCGCCGCGTGCAGGCTTTCGATCGTCTGGAAGATGACCTCGAACTCGCCCTTCCACTCAAGCTGCTTCGGCCGCACCAGCTCCATGATCTTCTTCGAAATCTCCTCCGGCTTGAACGGTTCGTAGATCCGCCGCACGTGATTGTGCGGCCCGCCCTTGGTCACTTCATCGCGGCACAGCTCGTAAACCTCGTCGAGCAACTGCCCCTGCCCGCGCTCGCGGATCAGCGCCACTGTCGCCTCGAACGCGATGAATTTCCCGAGCTCCGACATGTCGATGCCGTAGCAGTCCGGATAACGGATCTGCGGCGCGGTCGACACGATCACGATTTTCTTCGGATTGAGCCGCGCGAGAATCCGCAGGATCGATCGCTTCAGCGTCGTGCCGCGCACGATCGAGTCGTCCACCACCACCAGATTGTCCGTCCCCGGACGCACCGAGCCGTAGGTGATGTCGTAGACGTGGCTCGCGAGCTGGTTGCGCAGGTTTTCCTGGCCGATGAACGTCCGGATCTTGATGTCCTTGCTCACCACTTTCTCGCCGCGCGGCCAGTTGCGCAGGATCAGATCGTCCAGCACGTCCTCCGTCAGCTTGCCCTCCTGGCACGCCTTGAGAATCGCGGCCTTCACCTCGTCGCGGCGCAGCGTGCGCAGCGCCGACATCAGCCCGTAAAACGCGGTCTCGGACGTGTTCGGGATGAAGCTGAACACCGTGTTGCCCCACTCGTAGTTGATCGCCTTCAGCACCGGCGCGGCAAGCTCGGCGCCGAGCGCCTGACGCTCGCGGTAGATGTCGACGTCGTTGCCGCGCGAAAAATAAATCCGCTCGAACGAGCACGAGGCCCGCGGCAGCGGCGCGGTGAACGGCGCCGACGCCACCGTGCCGCGTTTCTTGATCACCACGGCGTGCCCCGGCTCGACTTCCCTCACCTGCTCCACCGCGAGGTCGAACACCGTCATCAGCGGCGCCCGCTCCGAGGCGAACGCCACCACCTCGTCGTCCTGAAAATAGAAACACGGCCGGATGCCCGAGGGATCCCGCGCGACGAAGGCGTCGCCATTGCCGATCAGCCCAGCGAGCACATAGCCGCCATCCCACTTCTGCGCCGCACGGGTGATGACGCGCGTGACGTCGAGGTCCTCGCTGATCCGCGCCGAAAGCTCCGCGCCGCCCAGGTCGCGTTTGCGCAGGAAGCGGTAGATGTCCTCGTGCTCCTCATCGAGGAAGAAGCCGATTTTCTCGAGGATGGCCTGGGTGTCCGTCGCAAAAATCGGATGCTGGCCCATCGCGATCAGCGAGGTGTTCAGCTCCTCGGTGTTGGTGAGGTTGAAATTGCCGCAGAGCGCGAGATTGCGCGTCGGCCACGGGCTGCGGCGGAAATAGGGGTGGCAGGACGAGATGTTGTAGCCGCCGCTCGTGCCATAGCGCAGATGCCCCATCAGCAATTCGCCGCCGAAATCGAAATTGGTTTTCACCGTCTCGGTGAACTCCGGGTGGATGATGCCCGCGTCGACCTTCTCGTTGTATTGGCCGAGCAGCGCGCGGAAAATCCTGTCGAGCGGGTTCGACTTGATGTTGCGCTCGCGAAACATGAACGGCGCCCCCGCCGGCATCCCGAGCTTCACGCAGGCCACGCCCGCGCCATCCTGACCGCGGTTGTGCTGCTTTTCCATCAGCAGGAAAAGCTTGGTGAAGCCCCAGAGCGGCGACCCGTATTTCTCCTGGTAATAGGACAGCGGCTTCAACAGCCGCACCAAGGCAACGCCGCATTCGTGGTTGATACGTTCGCTCATGACGAGAGGACCGATTGCGAATCAATCGCTGAACGCACCCTGGTCGCTAGGTTGTGGAGGATCCGCACGCGCGTTAAAAGGCGCTGATTCCGCGGAGCCGCAAGCAATGGTCAACGGCTTTCTCAAACCGCCGCGTCTTAACGAATCCACGCATGACCGTCCGGCTCCTTGACCGCGCCCACGATGTTCGCGAGCGTTTTGGTTTCATCCGACCATGCTGATCCTCCGCGGCTCGCCTGCCCTCTCTCCGTTTCGACTGCAAAAACTCCTGCAGGATTTGACCGCGGCCGGAGTGCCGGCCCGCGCCGTGGCGGCCGAGTTCGTGCACGTCGCCGAGTTGTCCGCCGATCTGGACCCCGCCGCCCGCACCGTCCTGGATAAACTCCTCACCTACGGCCCCCGCCGCGCCGCCACGCCGGTGACCGGCCTCGTGCAAGTCGTTGCGCCGCGCCCCGGCACCATTTCGCCCTGGTCCTCGAAGGCGACCGATATCGCCCACATCTGCGGCCTCACCGCCGTGAAGCGCATCGAACGCGTCATCGCCTTCACCATCGATCTCGGTTCGCCCGCACTCTCCGGCTCTCAGCTCGCCGCCGTCAGCGCTCAGCTCGCCGCGAAGCTCCACGACCGCATGACGCAGGCCGTCTTCCCCGATCTGGAGAGCCTGTCGGTGCTCTTTCACCACGATCAGCCCCGCCCGCTGGCGAGCGTGCCGGTGCTGACCCAGGGCCGCGCCGCGCTCGTCGAGGCCAACCGCACGCTCGGCCTCGCGCTGGCCGACGACGAGATCGACTACCTCGTGCAGGCGTTCACCACGCTCGGCCGCGACCCGAATGACATCGAGTTGATGATGTTCGCGCAGGCGAACTCCGAACACTGCCGGCACAAGATTTTCAACGCCACCTGGGAAATCGACGGCACCACCCGTGACCGCTCGTTGTTCCAGATGATCAAGAACACCTACGAGCTGCACCGCGACGGCATCCTCTCCGCCTACAAGGACAACGCCGCCGTCATCGCCGGCACGCGCGGCGGCCGCTTCTACGTCAATCCGCAGACGGGCGAATATATTTCAACCGACGAGGACATCCACCTCCTCTGCAAGGTCGAGACGCACAACCACCCGACCGCGATCTCGCCGTTTCCCGGCGCCGCCACGGGCTCCGGCGGCGAGATCCGCGACGAGGGCGCGACCGGCCGCGGCGCGAAGCCGAAAGCCGGCCTCA
>Ga0163144_10031324_pt1 | contig 10143 bp, 9 predicted proteins | sample OliLak19BULKMAT1_FD_123175 | JGI IMG/M metagenome (GOLD analysis project Ga0163144, IMG submission 123175) | Freshwater microbial mat bacterial communities from Lake Vanda, McMurdo Dry Valleys, Antarctica - Oligotrophic Lake LV.19.BULKMAT1 | ecosystem: Environmental > Aquatic > Freshwater > Lake...
CCGATGCCCGTGGTGGCGGTGTTGAAACGGGGCGTCACCACCGGCAGCCCTCGCTCGACGACGGTATACGCCGTCGGGATCTCCGCGGTCGATTGGCGCGGCGGATCCTGGGCCGGGTCGCCCGGTCCGGACAACTCGCCGTCCGCCGAGACGATGACGGCGTTGCGTCCGAGGCCCGCCACACGCGCATTCTGCGATGCACCATTCGTCGCCGGCGCGCGATTGGCAACGTCCACGAAAATGTAGATATAGGCGGCGAGCCCAATCGCTCCGCTAAGCAGAGCGAATCGGTTCGCATTCTTGATGACCCAGTTGCCGCTGGCACTGCGGTACCCAGAGGGAGGGCTATAGGCGCCCGCCTGAGGACGTCGGTGCACCGGCCTATGGGTAGCGGTTGGTAGCGCACCCGATCGCGCGCCGCCGCGCCATGCACCGCCCGTTGACGGCGGCAGTGCGCCGCTCCGCGACACGGCGCGCGCCGGGGTCAGCGGCGGAAGCGCGTACGCGCCGCCATTCGACGAGCCGTGGCCGGAACGAGGGGCGGTATCATCGTGCGACGACGGACCGATGTCGGGGCGATCGACGAACGCCGTCAGCTGTGACGCGTCAATGCATCCGAACGCGAAGCCCCACGCTTCGATGGCCCAGCGCGCGACCTCCGGCTGCAGAAACCGGTCGGCCACCCACTGGTTGACGAGGGGAGCACTCTTCGCACTCCACACTCTGGCGTCGAGTGGCGCACGCGGCAGAGCGTAGAGCACGCCGCGCTCGATGGCCTCGAGCAGAATGTTGGCGAGCGGCCGCGCGTCGCTGCCGACTTCGTCGAGGAGCCGGTTGCGAAAGACCGACAGTGACGGCTGCGCCCAATCGTCTGCACCATGCACAAGGCGGTGCAGCGCGTCGCGCATGGCGCGGCGGGCGTCAGTGAGTGTGGAAGTCATGGCGTCGGGTATCCCCTTGTGTAACGCCACCGCCCGTGCCTGAGGTCCATGTGCCGGCGCACCGCAGCATCAAGGTTCGCCGACGGGCGAGACGCGCGATCCGATCAGATCGGCAACCACAACACAGCGCTGCTGCCGGCGATATCTGATCACGGCATCGGTTTGGGTGAGCGTGCGTGCGATAAAGCCCGTGCCGGTAAAGCGACCGCTCATCTGAAAGGCAAACCGCACGCCGTCCTGCGTGGAGCGATAGGGTACGGTGATGAACACACCGTCCGGCTCAATGACGCCGTGAACGCCCGGACGCGACGTGAGTGCGAACTGCGCGCTGTCGGGCGCGTGCGTGAACTGCTCCTCCGATTGCGTCGCCCGACGACCGAGTGCGTCGGCGAGCGGATCACAGAGCGCGCTGCCGGCGACCGACACGATTCGTTGTTGCACCGTATAGGTACCGCCCACGCCAGTCTTGCGAATACTGCCGGTGGATGCGAGGGCAGCTCCGTGGATGGCCACGAACGACGAGCCGGGACGGGACCGCGGCGGCGACCGTCCGGGTGTCGCTGCCGTCTCCGCCGTCTCCGCCGTCTCCGCCGTCTCCGCCGTCTCCGCCGTCTCCGCCGTCTCCGCCGTCGCGGCCACGTCGCCCGCTGATGGCGCGGAAAATGGATCGCCCGATGCCGCCGGCGCCGGTGATTCACGCGTCGACACACGCACCCACAACACCGCACCCAGCATCACCACAGCGACGACCGCAAGCACGCTGTAGTACGGCTTCATGTTGGGCGCGGGCATGGACGGCGCCGGTACGCGTCGACGCGGCGAAGCCATGATCGCCGCCGCTGCACCGTGCTTACCCGCACCAACCCCTGTCCTCGTCTGTGCGCCGACGATACCCGGGCGCACCGGACCCGCCAGCGCGGCCGGTGCGTGCGCCGGGCGGGTCTTCGGTGACAGTGCAGCATCCGTGTGCAGGCGCGCGCGCGACGCACTCGTTGCATACTCCACCTGCAGCGCCCGCGCCGCTGACCTGGCCGCAGCGCCCAGCGCCACCGCCCATGCGTCAACAGCCCACGCCGCCACCTCGGCACCAATGAACAACTCGCCGCACACCCGTGACACGAGCGTGGTGCGCCGCGTGGGCCACTCGAACGTCGGCACGGTGCCGAGCGAGCGCAGCGCATCGACGATGCCGTGACGACCGACGCGGAGCAGCAACTCGATCAGTGGCCGATAGTCGCTGCCGCACGCATCGAACAACAAGTTGCGAAAGCGAAGCGGCGACGCCGGAGGCCACGTTTCGCCCTGCGCAAACAGCGTCGCGAGCGCGTCGGCGGCGGCGAGTTGCACCGACGACACTGCGGAGCGTCCGGACGCGTTCGGCGTGGACACGCGCGTCGGCTCAGCGCAGGAAGTCGATGTGCAGAATGCGGCCGGGCACCTCGTCGCTGCCACGGATCGCAAGCCCACCAACCAACTCCACCTGCTCGTTGTGACCGATGCGCGGCCCGTCCACGACGTGCATCGGGGTGTGTGAAACGTTCACCAACCACCACTTGCCACCATGCTGCGCGACGTATGCTTGCGGCGTGCGATCGGCGTGCTCGTTGGGCGATACGCCGTTTCGTAAATGCCACGTGTGCAGCTTGAGATGATGAAACAACGTGAAGGTGAGCTTCTCGTCGACCACGGCCGAACCCGTGTCCCGGAACACACGCGCGAACGGCAGCGGCGCCGCGATGCGTTCACCGGAATCGGCGCAGGCGTTGTGCAACCCGGGTCCGGCCACAATCCATTTGCGCCCCGAGTTGCTCGGCGCGAGCATGTTCATCGTGCGATACAGCGCGCCTTCCCACTCGGCGGCGTCAGCGCGCTTCGCGGGCGCGTGCAATCCGTGTATGAAACTCTTCTCGAACAGCGGCGCGAGATGCGGACCGAGTCGCGTGTACGGCACACGAATCGGTTTCGCCGGTGGATTGCTGCGATCGGTTGGGTGCTCAATGAACAACGCGCGCGCACCCATGCTCAACGTCTCGTCTTCTTCGGCGGATCGCGCCGAGTTGACGCGCGTGCCCTGCAACGGGTGACGCTGCAGCAGCAACTGATAGAGCAGCACCGCGAGCGCGTGACGGTCGGTGGCAATGCTGGGAATCGCACGGCCCGCGAGCACTTCGGGCGCTATGTAGCCCGGCGTGCCAAGCACCGACGGTGGCGCAATACCGGGCACGACGAGCGAATCGATGTCGATCACGCACGCATCACCACCCTTGGGGTCGACGAGCACGTTCTTGTTTGACAGATCGCTGTGGGCGAGCCCCGCGAAGTGCATGCGACGAATCGCGCGGGTGAGGCGTACGGCGACCTGCAAGCGTGTGAGCAGGGAGCCTTGTTCTTCCTGAGGCACAAAGTGTGACGCTTTGCCGCCGGTGAACCACTTCACTTCCTTTTCCTGTCGTGTGCCGAACCGATCCCGGAAATAGAACGCGTCGCGATACACCGGCGTGACGACGCCGAGCGGCGGCCATACCAACTGCTGTCGCCGTGCGAACTCCTGCGGGACGGCGCTGGCCCCTTCCACCATCGCGAGAGGCCACGAAAAATACGGCGTCCAGTAATCGCCCTTCGCGCCGAGCGTGGGATTGTACGTCGCAATGATGCGAGTCAGCCGGTCGACCCGCTCGCGTCGGTCGGCGAGATGGCCGAAAAAGAACCCGACCGCAAACTGCTTGTCGCGCGTCAGAAACACCCGCTTCTCGGCGCCGCTGCCGACCGGCGTGTCATCGAGCTGCAGCGTGCGGCCGTCGGTCAGGCGGACGCTGACGGTGCCCATGGCGTGATGACGTGTGATGCGCTGTGGTGCAGGGCGACGGCGAGTGTACGATCATCGTTCTCGCCGCGCTTTTCGAATGCGAGCCACTCGAGGAGCGTGAGTCCGGGCGATCCGGACGTGAGTACCGATGGTGTGACAGGCTGCGCGGTGAGATTGCCGAGCGGAACGCTCGCGCCGTGTACGAGCTGCGAAAGGACGGCTGGTGCGTGTTTCGCGAAGGGATACAGCGCGTCCTCCACGCCATCGGTTACGAGCACTACGGCTACCAAATCCGCGACATCGTGAACCGCGGTGGCAGCGCGTGCACGCGACATGGTTTCGTCGTCGGGCAGGAAGCAGTGCACCTCGCCCGACCATTCGCCCGCGTCACCAGCGGCCGGTTGCGTGATTCGCCCGTCGGAGTGCGCGAGCACCAGCACGCCGTCACCAACCTGCGTGGTGACGAGCCGCACGCCGCCGGAGTTGCTCGGCTCCCAGGCAACGGCGAGCAGTGTCGTGCGCAGCGTGCGCGGCGCCACGTTCATGGCGGTCGCGCATTGACGGAGGGCATCCACGGCCGCCTCGATCGCGCGGTTCATCGAGTCGCTATCGAGTAGCGGGGCATCGCGCAGTGCGGCGCCCACCATATCCACGGCGATCGCGCTACCGAGGCGGCTCCAGGCCGCAGATCCCGCACCATCGGCCACGACCAGCACGCCGCGTGATTCACCAAGGTGTGCGAACACCGCGTCTTCGCACCACGCCCCCACGTGCGCGTGCCGACGTCCGCGCCGTGCGGCGCCGATTACGCGCCAGGCGCCGGCGTGCAACTCGTAGATCTGCGAGAACGCCGACTCATCAACGTCGGCGCCGTGTGAGCCGGCAAGCAACGTTTGCCGAGCGCGAAGCCGATCGGACGTTTCGTGTCCGACCACCTGCGCGATCGCGGCTTCAACTTCCGGCGGACACCACGGCTCGACTGGCGACTTCACGGTCCATGTCGCGGGCTTCGGCGGCGGCGGCTCGGCGCTCGACAAACTCTCGTCCTTCGAACCTACCGGCGATGCCGCGGACTGAGTGTCGCTCACGGAACGATCGTGATGCCGGGCGGTGGCGGCGGAAGCGTAATCGCACTGCCGTCGGCGACGGAGCCAACCTTCTGCGACGTCTGCTTCACCGACGCCGACACAAAGCTGAAGAACGCGCGGAACGCATCAGGCGACATTTCCTGCATAAGAATCACGTTCTCCGTCACCTGTTTGAGCACATTCACATCCGCCTGATCGCCGCAGGCCACGGCGATGATGTTGGCCGGCCGCCGCTCGCGCAGCTGCTGCGCGTACATGGGCCAGTCCACATCGGTAGGTGCGCCGTCGGAGAGGATGAACACCAGCGGGCGCCAATCACCTTTCTGATCGGCCGTGGTGCGCACCAGTTCGCGATCGAAACTGTCGATCAGCATGCGCAACCCATCGCCAAAGTTCGTCGTGCCGCCGGCCGTCAGCTCCGGCGGATTGAACATGGCGACTTCGGTGAGCGGCACGGTTTGCTGCGCCGAGTTGCCGAACGTGATGATCGAGAGATAGGCGCTCTCGATGGCTTGCGGATCACCGAGCAGGTCACGATGCAGCTGGCGGATACCAGACTTCACGGACTCGATGGGCGTTCCCTGCATGGAGCCGGAAACGTCGGCGAGAATGTAGACGGGCAGGCGACGGGTCGTCACAGGACGGGTCCGGGGAAAGGCGACTGAAGGAATTCGCGGTCATCGCGAAGCGCGTGCACAGCGCAGGCTAACGCTAAGTCAACGCACGAGATGTACACACCGGTTTCGGCGAGTTCGGATTCATCGGCACAAACAGGCGGAAACGAATCACGCCCCGCGGAGCCGGAGCACCGCGGGGCGTGACATCCGGAACGGCACTGAGTTAGCGCTGTGGACCGCCCCGAGCCGCGGTTCCGGCAGGAAGGGTGACCGAGGCCGACGGGCTGGCTCGGACACCAGCCGGCACGGTATCGGTCGGCACCGCGGCCGTTGAGTCGGCCGAAACGCCCATCGAATCAGTGGGCGCGGCTGGTCCATAGATACCAGGGAAGGGCACACCATTCCAATCTGATCGGCCCCACATGGCCGGGTAGTCCTTGGTCATCTGCGCACCGTAGAGCGGCTTGTACGCCCCGTTGTGACACGTGACGCACTGGGCCTTCGGAGCATCACCCATCGGGCCAAGGCGTACCGCGGGATAGACGGGTTCCAGCGATGCGAGGAAATTGGTGTTCACGTCACGCATCATCAGGATGCCATGGAACGCCGTCACGCGTGCTGGCGGTGCTTGTTCCCAGCTGGAGAATGCGCGGGTGTTGTGGCAGTACGTGCAGTTGACGCCCAACGATTTTGACTGCGAGATCATGAGCGCGTAGGTCCACTCCGTTTGCTTGACCGACGAGCGATTGTTGTTGGTCGGTTCGAGCGTCTTTGAAATGACCCGTGCGCCATCGCGATCGAGGTAGTGCCGAAGGTAGTCGTTCTGACTGGCGTAGAACCACAGCCCGTTGGGTAGCGGCTTGCCCACGTGGCACGTGTAGCAGGTGACACCGGTGTTCTTCACATGCTCGCTGTACTGCGAGTTGATGTGTCGGGTCATCTGAAGCATGCGGCGGGCAACGATCTTGGTATAAATCGGCTCACCGCTGGGCAGCGTGTCGGCTGCGAAGTTGGCCAGATTGTGGCAGTAAGCGCAGTTGCCCGTCCCGGCCACCCACGTGCTCATCGCGATCATCGTGCGATTGAACTCGGCGACCGAGATGTCATTGAGCACCTGGACGTTCTGCCACGGCAGCGGTCCGGGCGGCGACTCGCCGGCCGGCGGAAGCACCGCCGGGATAGCAACCTGCGAGAACTTGGCGTCGACCCGGTTCATGTCGTACGTCTGTTCCATCGAGGTCCCGCGATAGCCCACTTGCACGACCTCTTTTTCGCCGAGGTCGCAGGCCGTGAGCCCGACCGTGACGGCGAGGGCCACCACAGTCGAGGTCCGTGCACTCAAGGCACTCATCGATTCATCCTCGGGCTCGAGAACAAGGCATCATTAACGTCGTCACTCGGCGGCGGAGCGTCGGGTGGAACGGTAACCGGGACCACAGTGGTATCAGCCGTCGCGCTGTCCGGCGGCGCCATCGTACTGTCCATCATCATGGGAACTGCTGCGGCGGCCGGCGCGAGGTATCGCGGGAAGCTGTCAGGAGAAGTGCCCTGATAACGACCGCGCAGGAACTCGGCTTGATCCGGCGTGATCATATTCTGAGTCGGATACGTGGCTACAAGACCGTGCTTCTGTCCCCACATATACCAGTTGTCCACTACCGTGCCCGTGAGCAGGATGCCAATGCCACCGGTGAACGTGGTGAGCACGGCGAACCACCAGGCCCAGCGATGGATCGACTCCATCGTGGCGTTAAAGCCCATGGTCCACCTCCAGAACAACATCGAACGTTCGGCCGCAGTTCCGCGATCGGTGATCTGCTCGATTTCACGCTCACCGCCCATTCGGGCAACGGCGAGGATCGTGGCGCCGTGCATGGCGAAGAGCACCGCGCTGCCGTACAGGAACACGATCGAGAGCGCGTGGAACGGGTTGTAGTAGAGATTCCCGTACCGGATGGAGAAGGCGCTCGTCCAGTCGAGATGCGGGAAGACGCCGAAGGGCACCATCTCGCTCCAGCTGCCCACGAGTAGTGGCTGGAAGAAGAACGACAGGTAGAGGAAGATCGCCGACGCGAAAGCCCACGGCAGGTGCGTTCCCATGCCCAACGCGCGAGCGCGCTGATACGTGCGCACCCACCAGAGCAAAATGCTGACCGTGAGAAAGAAGCCGGCCATCAGGTACCAACCACCTTGTTCAAGCGGCGGGATACGGAGGCCGAACTGCGGTGGCGGTGGTTCAAGGGCCAGCCAGGGAAGTTGGCGCACGAACTGCACCGGATCCCAGCCAACAGAGGCCCACATGTTCAGGCCAATGATCTCGATCGCGATAAAGCCGAACAGCAGCGACAGGATGCCAGCCCAACCAAAGTAGATGGGGCCGATCTGAGCGTCACCGATGCGACCGGCGAGCGAGAGGAGGAATGGCTTGCCGTAGCGGGCGCCCGTTGCGCCCATGTCCACCGGCAGACCCGGATCCGGAGCATGTCGCACCTGCACGCGCGTAAAGAGATTCTGGTACTCGAGCATGCGCGATAGCCTCAGGCCACGGGCCAAATGGGAAGATTAAGCCACCAGTTCCACCACTCCGGCCAACCGCGCGTCCAGAAGGGACCGGAAATGATGATGCAAATGGCGCTCCAGATGGAGGCACTCACGGCGAGGAACAGCCCCAACCGGTGGATGCCGATCGCGCCAATCGAGTAGCCAAGCAAGTCGCGGAAGAAGACGTTTTCATGCTCGCCCGTCTTCACCGGTTCACCCTTTTTGGGATTCGTCACCGACAGGATCAGTGACCCGTGCATCGCGAGGGCGAGGCAGTTCGTGAAGAAGAAGGTGATGGCGATCATGTGCGCCGGATTGTAGTGGAAGTGGAGGTATTGGTACCCCACGTTCGACACCCAATCGAGATGCGAGAAAATGCCGTAGGGGAAGCCGTGACCCCAGGCTCCCAACAGGAAGGGTCGGAACACCACCAGCGTCACGTACGCGAACACGGCCGCGCCGTACGCCCAGGGGATGTGCATTCCCATGCCCAGCTTGCGGCTGATCTCCGCCTGCCTGAGCGCCCAGCTGAGGAATGCGCCGATCGCGCACACCGTGACCAGCTGCCAGAGGCCACCTTCCGCCAGCGGGGCGAAACCGAGGCCGTATTTCAGGTCGGGTGGGGCCACGTTGATCTGCCACAGGTTCCACGTCGGACCCATCGCCGCGCCCCACACGAGCAGCAGCGTGCCCATGGTGGCGAAGAAGATCGTCGTGAAACCAAAAAAGCCCACATAGAATGGACCGAACCAGAAATCGAAGAGATCTCCGCCGATCAGCGTTCCGCCGCGGACTCTGTACTTCCGTTCAAAACTCAGGGTCGCCATGGACTATCTCTCCGAGGCGTGCAACCGACGCGCGAGCGGCATGTGAATCACGCAATTAGACGTGGAATGAACTGTGTAGGCCCGTGGGCGCGGGAACCGGGGGCGGCCCGACATGGCCGACACCCGGTCCCGCCCCGCGGTCGCGACCACTTGGCCGATTAACGGCCTGGCGGAAGCGGAGACATCTCGGCCGCAGCCGACATGCCAGAACCGCCAACTGGCGCCTCGGCGGCGGACAGCGTGCCACTCTCGATCCACGAATACCGCTGAGAGCTCAGCAGGATGAAGTGGATCACGAACGCGAGCAGGCCAAGAAAGCCACTCATGGCAATCATGATGCGTCGCGGATCATACATGAGCCAAAGACGATGCATGGTGGCTCCTTACCGTGTGGCGCTGGGAGCGCTGGTGTTGTACGTGGTCTTGAGCGTGCCCGGCCAGTTGAACTGGCCATAAGCCCAAACGTGCAACAGGAGTACAGTGCCAGCGACGAACGAACCGACCGCAGACATGACTAATCTGGCGTCCAAACCAACCCAAATTCGATGCACTTGATTCTCCTCCTAAGTTCGGTAAAAGCGATGGATGGGTAACTGGCTTAAAACCAGGGACGCCAGGTCCACGCGAGAAGATGTGCGCCGACAGCCGCTAGCACGAATGCGGCCGTTCCCATGATGAAGTAGCCGTGAAACGCACGGGCCGTTTCATCATCCATTCCACCTTTGTTCTCCATCGTTCCTCCCAATGGGACGAGACTGCCGCGACATCCCTCGCGGCGCGGGTCGGCGTCCCGCGAAGTGGGACCACCTGTGACCTCTTCCAGCAGGCTGTAAACTGTGCGTTACACTCCAAACCGTCAAGTTTTATTTACGCTTTTTCGCAACTTTTCTTCAAAGTGTCACGTTTGCCCATGAAATGACCGGCACCATACCGCAAAACTGGCCCAATCTGGCCTTCAGCCGCCGACAAGTGGCCGGCGGCGTCGACTGGCACGTGCAAATCGCGGGCGACACCGGGGGACCCGTGGTCCTCTTGCTGCACGGCACCGGCGGAAGTACTCACGAATGGGCCGATGTCCTGACGGCCATTGCCGCGCACGCGCTCGTCGTCGCGCCGGACCTCCCAGGACACGCATTCAGCCGAATCCTCGCCCCGGCCGAGCGGCAAGCGAGCGCGACCACACGACCTGCGGACCCGTTGTCGCTCAGCGGCATGGCCGCCGCCGTCGGCCAACTCATGCAGGCGCTCGACCTGCGACCGGATGTGATCGTCGGGCACTCGGCCGGCGCTGCCGTCGCGCTCCGCATGACCCTCGATGGCCTC
>Ga0163144_10031325_pt1 | contig 10143 bp, 7 predicted proteins | sample OliLak19BULKMAT1_FD_123175 | JGI IMG/M metagenome (GOLD analysis project Ga0163144, IMG submission 123175) | Freshwater microbial mat bacterial communities from Lake Vanda, McMurdo Dry Valleys, Antarctica - Oligotrophic Lake LV.19.BULKMAT1 | ecosystem: Environmental > Aquatic > Freshwater > Lake...
ATCCTGAATCCTGACTCCTGACTCCTGACTCCTGACTCCTGACTCCTGACTCCTGACTCCTGAATCCTGAATCCTGAATCCTGACTCCTGAATCCTGAATCCTGAATCCTCCTCCTCCTATGCTCGAAATTCCCGTTATCCGCTGGGGCAAGCCTTACGAGTCGCTCGAAAAGGCTGATGTTGTTCATTTTGAAACCGGCGAGGTGATGGCTCGCATGCATCAGGCCAATGCCGGACTGGTGCAGATGGATTCTCGCAAGGCCGCGAAGGCGCGGGAGGTGTTGCAGCAGCACTCGTGCGCGGATCTGATTCAGAAATGTGAACAAGCGGCGGACTTGTATCTGTCGGCGACGCTGCCGATGGGGACCGGGACGCAGACGCCGGAAGAGTTCTGTTCGATCCAGTCGGCGACGACCGGGCTGCCGCTGAATATGTGTCGGGCGAACATGACGAAGAATGCATTCGTCCTGAAACACATGGGCGCGATGCTGGATGCACTGACTCGGGGACTGCCGCTGGAGATTCTGAGCCGCGGCTACGGCATGGAATCGAGAAATGTGATGGTGAGTTATCAGGCCGGTTCGCCGGTGCTGGGACTCGTGCTGCCGTCGAATTCGCCGGGAGTTCACACGCTGTGGCTGCCGGCGATTCCGCTGCAAATCGGGCTGGTACTGAAGCCCGGATCGTCGGAACCGTGGACTCCGTATCGCATGTACGAAGCCTTCGCCGCTGCCGGTGTCCCGCGGGAAGCATTCTGTCTGTATCCGGGGCCGCATGAAGTCGGCAACAAGGTTCTGGAGACGTGTGGACGCGCGATGATCTTCGGCGGTCAGGCGACGGTTGATAAGTATCACGGCAATCCGAAAGTTCAGGCGCATGGACCGGGGTTCAGCAAGATTCTTCTCGGGGATGACGTTGTCGATCGCTGGCAGGATTATCTGGACGTGATGGTCAAGAGCGTGCTCATGAACGGAGGACGCAGCTGCATCAACTGCTCGGGGATCTGGGCGTCACGGCATACGGAAGCGATCGCCGACGCGATCGCAAAGCAACTGGGACCGATCGCTCCTCTGCCCACCACAGATCCCAACGCTGCGATCGCGGCGTTCACTACGGCTGGTGTGGCCGACGCCATGAATACGCAGATTGAGGATGGCATCAAAGGGTCGGTCACGGAAGTCACCGCAAAGTACCGCGGCGGTGACCGCCTGGTGAAGCACGAACGCTGCGACTATCTGCGTCCGACGGTGCTGCACGTCAATGACTGCGACAACGGCATGGCCAACACGGAATACATGTTTCCGTTTGTCTCGGTTGTTCAGTGTCCTCAGGACAAGATGCTGTCCAAGATCGGTTCCACGCTCGTCGGTACGGCGATCACATCGAACGAAAAATGGATCGAGGAACTTGTGGATGCTCGTCAGATTGACCGACTCAATGTCGGCCCGATCCCGACGTGTGCTCTGAACTGGCTGCAGCCTCACGAAGGCAACATCATCGACTTCCTGTTCCGCAACCGAGCGTTCCAGAACAGTCTGCCGCCGGCGCATTGAGGGGCGGACGTGAATCACGCAACAACAGGTTGCCCCTCCCCCCCAATTCGATTTCGCGTGTTGGCATGAAATGAAGAATCGCGCCGCCACCGCCGCCGCCGCCGCAATCGAGTCGGGGAGACGTTTGGGGTAAGGGAGTGGCCTTTGTCGTGTGATGCTGCAGAAACGACAACCGCCTCATCCGGCCTTCGGCCACCTTCTCTCCCTGGCAGGGGGAGAAGGGACTTCGTGAAGGCTGGGGAATGCCGGACGCATTTCTCAACTGGGATATTCCTCGCTCCAGCGCTGCATCAGTGAATGCGGAACCTGCAAATGGTCGCAGATGCGGGCGACGACAAAATCGACAAGATCCGCGATGCTCTTCGGCTGATGATAGAACCCCGGCATGCAGGGCAGCACCGCGGCTCCGGCGTGAGTCACGCGGGTCATGTTTTCAAGCTGAATGATGCTGAGGGGAGTCTCACGAGGCACCAGGACCAGAGGGCGACGTTCCTTCAGATGAACATCTGCCGCGCGGTGAATGAGATTTGTCGAAGCGCCCGTGGCGATAGCCGAAAGAGTTCCCATCGAGCACGGGCAGATCACCATTCCGGCCGTCAAAAATGATCCGCTCGCGATCCCGGCCGAATAGTCATGGATGCCGTGAACTCGCAGACCGCCTTTGACAGCGGAATGCAGAACCGGTACGTGGACTGGCGGAAATCCCCACTGCCTGGCAATCACGCCGGAAAGCGTTTCCATGATCATTTCCCGCCATGCAGACTCGGGATCGCGGCTGGAAGGAAACTCGGCCTGTAGTTCCCGAAGCAGCACTTGGTTCGCTGCACTGCTGATCACGAGGTGAACACGACGATCGGCTGCCAGCAGGACTTCGATCAGTCGTATGGCATAGATCGAACCGCTCGCACCCGTGACGGCGACAACAACTTCCTGTGACGGCATTGGCAAGGGTCCCGGAAATGAACAAACGCAGACGGTTTCCTGCCATTAAAGCACTGAACAGCAGGATTCCAAGCCGGTTGAGTGCCGGATTTACTTCTTCCGCAGTTTCGAGCGGAACGAAACTCCTGGAACCAATCCGCTTGAGACCTGGAAATGAGCCTCGTAGGATGCGACGCTTCACGAATCCGCCGGATGACTCCGGCGACACGCCGATCCGCCGGTTCGACGGCGCAACAATTGTCAGACAGGACTACTTTTATGGCCGACCCAACTGTGACCGGTCAGGTGCATCTCATTGAACCGACGAAGACGTTCGGACAGAAGGGCTTCCGAAAGCGGATGGTCGTGCTGGAGCAAGTCAACGCCCGGTTTACAAACTACCTGCCACTGGAGTTCATCTCCGACGCCTGCGATTCTGTAGATGAGCTGAAACTCGGTGACAAGATCAAAGTCTCGTACCGACTGACTGGTCGCAAGTGGCAACGGGATGAGATGAGCGAAGTCAAGTACTTTCTCAGTGCCGAAGCGATGAGTTTCGAGTTGATTGAGGCGTCCGGCAACAGCCAGCCCGCGGCGGATTCTGCACCCGACCATTTTGGAACGGACGACGAATCGGCTCCGTTTTGACACAGCGCCGGACCGAATGCTGCTGCATTGTTCCGGGCCAACTGTTCGCTTGGCCCAGGCTGCAGGAATGGATGAGCCTGTGGCCCGGAATCGCGAACACATTTTTCAGATCGATAAGTCTTCCCTGCTCGTATCAGCCATTCCTGTCAGCTGCATCGGCAGTAATCACCGAAGCCCTGTTCGGGCTGAACTGATCTCGATCCGGAATTGCCGTCACGAATTGAGCGCCCGGCGACTCGAGCTGCAGACTTGCAGAAAGGGCTCATCGGAAGTCTCCGGGATTCCGATTATTCCGTTCGGGGGATTTGCGCGACGTTTGATTTCTGCGGGGCCGCTGAAGAAGTCGCGATGCACGTCGGTCATGCACTGTTCGGATCAGAATCTAACATTTCCGCATTTGCAGCCGGATGACGATTTCTGACACGACATCAGTAGCAATCCGGAACGTGCCGGAAGTCGGGAGATCTGCGCAACGATCGCAGTGAGAATCCGGAGCAAACGTGCTCCGGCGGCAGTCGGGTTTTCGGGGGCATCATGCGAAGCACACCATTGAAAAGCCGGATCACCGGCGGTCTGCCGGTTCATGATCCCGGCCGCAGCTCGGTGGTGTCTCCTCAAATCAGCAGCAGTTTCAGGGCAATTCGCCTGTATCCGACGGCCGGCCTGATAGTAATGGTCTTCCTGTTGGCGACACAGTCCCGGGCAGATCAACTCGAAGAACTGGCCACGAAGGCTGGCATCCGGATCCTGGCCGACGGGGAATCGTCGTCGGACGCCCAGAAGCAGACGACAGCAGCAATACCTTTAAACGTGCTGACTCCTCCAAACCGTTCTCGTGCTCAGAAGATTCTGGACAATTGCAGTCAGTACCGGCGACTGCCGTCGCTGCAGTACACCATTGATGAACCGATTTTCCGCTATCTGATGCAGCATCCGGACGTCGCCGTGAGTACCTGGCGAGTCATGGGGATTTCGCGGTTTGAGATGCTGCAGACCGGGCCTCAGGAATTTGAAGCCAAGGCCGTCGACGGCTCAGAAGGGATCGCCGACATTCTGTATCAGGATCAGAATCAAATGCTGTTTATCTGTGATGGCAGCTATCAGAACATGCTGCTGCCGCGACCACTCCAGGCTGCCGCGCTGATTTGGTTTCGCGCAGTCTACGCGCCGAATGCCGAAGGAACTCAGGTCGTGACTCAGAAGGTGGACGTCTTCGTGCGGTTTCCTTCAGTCGGATTCTCCACAGTCGCAAAGATTCTGGCCCCTGTGACCAACGGCATGATGGACCGAAACTTGTTTGAGATCTCGCTCTACGGCAGCATGATGTCGCGCGCTGTGCAGGATGAGCCGGAGTGGATTGTGCAGGTTGCCCAGCAGTTGGAAGGCGTACTCCCGCAACGCAAGGACGAGTTAATCGCGGTCGCCCGTCTGCCGCGCAGGCTGACTGCTCGCGGTACGGCGAGACAAGTGTTCACCGACTCTGTCGATCGCAGCATCATCATGTCACCGCAGTTGCTTTTCTTTGATCCGCCAAAAGATGGCGCGGCTGCAGCCGCAGCCACAAACAACTCCTCCGTGCCAACAGTGCAGGTGAGTTCGTCTGCTGAGCTTTCCGGAATCGCGCAGATGAAAGCAACGCTGATCTCAACGGAAACGGCCAAAGTCACGCCGGGTGCTCGGGCGACCGCGACTATGCAATCCACTCGCCATAGTACTGTTCCGACAACTCCGACGAAGACTCAGTCCGAAGCTGACTTCGAGCTGCAACCCGCGGTGCCCCCCGCCGGACCGACCGCAACCGGTCCGGTCGGGAGTGGCCCGACGGCTCCTGGACAACGGTGATCTGCTGCTGCTGGCCCTCCGCTCCGCCGACGGGAATTCGGGGAACTGGCACTGCTTGCGGAATGCCGCGCGAACCGCTGGAATCCCAGTCGGCGGAGTCCCGGCGCGCCGGGAGACAACAGTCGCTATCGCGGCTCGGGAAACGTCAGAGAGATTTCACTCGCGCCGCCTTCGGTGTTGATCACAACCGGAATCTTCCACGCGGCTGCAGCAAGCCGGCAGAGTGCTCGGGCGTCGGTTCCGCAATAACCAAAGCTCATCCGCACGATCAGGGTTGCTTCACCCGGCTGACCGGTCAGCGGAAGTTCGAATCGTGCCTTGTTCTGTTCATCGACCGCTGCTTCGGCACGCGATGACAGCGCGGAGGCAGGGATGATCAACTGCTCGCCTTCTGCGAACACGTCCCACGTCACCGGGGCGAGATCGTTCCGCTTGAAACCATGGGGGATCGAAAGCGGGACATCGAAAACAAGTTTGTCGCCGACGGCGATTCGCTGGAGCTCCACCGCGATTGCATTCGTGATTTCCGGCGTCGCGGAAATCGCTGGAAGACTTGGCGGAGTCAATCCTTCGACTGGCAGCACGATTGCCTGCTGCGACGACAGTTCGATCGACACAACGCGATGATTGTTGGTGTCGGCCACGAACAACTTGCCGTCTGCCACAGACAGGCCTCCAGGTTCGCTGAGCAGTAATGGCTCTGTGGATGCACCTGGTGTTCCGCTGCCGACCCAGGTCGACACATTGCCGGTTGCGATTTCGACCTGGCGAATTTTGTGATTGTACGAGTCCGCGACATACAGGTGATCTCCGCTGGCAGTGATTCCCAGCGGATGCTGGAATCGCGCTTTGTTGCCTTGAGCGTCGACATCCCCGAAAGCAAACAGCGACTGCCCGCGAGGCAACTCCGACGTTCCGGCCACTGTCGTCACGGTTCCCGCCGGATCAATCGCGACTCTGCGAATCGCCGAACCTTCACTGTCGACCAGATAGAGGAATTCACCTGCCGAGTCAGCAATGATCTCAGACGGTTGCGCAAACGCGGCTGCCAGCAGCGGCCCGTTAATCACGTCTTCACGGCCCGTTCCGGCGAAGACGCTGATCGAATCACTGCCGAATTGATGCGTCCAGATCTGATGAGATCCGGCCATGGCCACGAACAGTGATCCGTTCGCGGCAGCCATCGACCAGGGACTGTTCAGCGGAGTTTCGAGCAGCGGGCCGTGATCTTTGATTCCGGGTGAACCTTGTACGCCTGTTCCTGCCAGCGTCGCCACGGACTTCTCTTCGAGATCGACGGCGCGCAGCAGATGATTCTCCGTATCGGCCACATACAGTGTCTGCCCGACCAAAACAGTTCCCTGCGGATGATTGAACTCCGCCGCCTCAAAACTGCCGTCACTTCGGCCGCTGCGGCCGCTGCCAATCGTCGACTGAAGTTGGCCGGACAAATCAGTAACCACGATTCGGTTGTGGTTGCTGTCGGTAATAAACAGACGCTGCGATGCGGCATCGGCTGTGATTTTGCCAGGGTATCTCAGCGGTGTCGGCGGGGCTTTGCTGGCTTCGGTTTCAAACACGATCGGCGTTTCATCGAGCGTGCCCTTCCAGCGATGGAATTCGATCATCTTCCCGATGACGTTGTCGAACAATTCTCGGTGACCTTCTCCACTCTGCGATCCCGCGTACTTGCCTTCCGGATCAACGAGTGCCAGCGTCGGCCATGCCTGCGTTCCGAATTTGCGCCAGATCAGCATCTCGCTGTCGTTGACGACCGGATGCTGAATTTCGTACCGCAGAATGGCCTCGCGGATGGCCTTTGAGTCTTTCTCGTTGTCAAATTTCGCGGAGTGAACGCCGATCACCACAATCTGGTTGCCGTATTTCTCCTCCAGGAATTTCAGATCGGGCAGAACATGCATGCAGTTGATGCAGCAGTAAGTCCAGAAATCCAGCACGACAATCTTGCCGCGAAGATCGCGAAAATCGATTGGACGCGACGTATTCAGCCATTCCGCGCCTCCGTCCAAAATGCCCTCCGGCACGGCGACCGCATCGGGAAAAGGATTCACGGGAGGTTCTTTCTCAGCGGCGACGTCCTGAGCGCTGTGAGCCGCGGAAATCGGCAATGCGGTGAAAGCCGCCAGAACACCGGACAACGTCAGCAGGAATAACCGGTGGGTGACACAACTCATGGATGTCATCTTCAGGAGCCAGGAATCAGCCGGGATTGTGCAACTGCGGCAACGCCGTAATCATAGGCGTGAACTGGACGGATTGCACGGACGATGTCGGCGCGCAGCGACTCGTATGCTTCAATGGACGCTCGGACATTGGCGAAACAAACGATTCGGAATACGGCATCAATTGAGAGACTCCACGATGCTGACGCCGGTGACGCAGTTCTCCGCAAGCGGGCTCGCGCCGTCATCTCGCAGCTCCGAAAGCTCTTCCCGGAAGCCGAATGTGCGCTGAATCATGCTTCAGCATTTCAGCTGCTCGTGGCGACTATTCTGTCGGCACAGTGTACGGACGAACGGGTCAACCAGGTGACTCCGGAGTTGTTTCGACTCTATCCCGATGCGCCATCCCTGGCCGCTGGGACACAGGACGACGTGGAACGGATTGTGAGGCCGCTCGGATTCTTCCGCAACAAAGCCGCCAACATCCGCGGGATGGCTCAAGGTCTGGTGGACAGGTTCGGCGGCGAGATACCGCAGGATCTCGTTGCATTGGTGTCACTGCCCGGAGTCGGGCGCAAGACGGCCAGTGTTGTGCTGGGAACCTGGTTCGGAATTCCCTCCGGAATTGTCGTTGACACGCATGTTCGCCGGCTGACCAATCTGCTGGGGCTGACAACTTCGCAGAATCCAGAGATCATCGAGCGTAACCTGATGGCGATCGTTCCGAAGTCTGAGTGGATCGATTTTTCTCATCGGTTGATTCATCATGGTCGCCGGACCTGCATTTCCCGTCGTCCGAAATGCCTCGAATGCGGACTGCTCAGTCATTGCCCCCGGATCGGCCTGGAGCCGCTGGATTCGGACTGATGTGGGTATTGGAGGCGGATGCAGATACGCAATGCGGGGCAGGCCTTGTGGCGTTGTGATTCACACCTCGGTTTTCCCCGGAGTCCCTGCCGATGATCGGCGATCTTTGTGCCCGCCTGAATGTGCATCTGACATCATTGCCCCTGACGATGATCGTCGTCTTCGCATCGAACGCCGCCGCAGCACAGGAGGTCGCCGCAGTTGCCGATCCCGATCGGGTGGTCGCGTCGCTTGTTGAGTCGATCAGCACTCGCCGCGAAAGCACCTGGCAGATGGCTCAGAAAATCTGGCTGGCGGCGGAACCCGGTTATCAGGAGATGATCTCGTCCGCCATTCTGGCCGACGCGGCGGAGGCAGCCGGGCTGAGCGTGACGCGGGGTGTGGCCGACATCCCGACGGCCTTCACGGCTGAATTCGGTTCTGGCAAGCCGGTCATCGGCATCCTGGGGGAATTTGATGCGCTGCCGGGACTGTCGCAGCAGGCCGAACCAGCACCGTTGCCCCGGAGCGACAATAACCCATACGGACACGGCTGCGGTCACCACCTGTTCGGAGCAGCCTCGCTCTCAGCGACGATCGCTATAGCTGAGCAGATCAAAGCGGGGGCTCTCAGTGGAACCGTGCGGTTTTATGGATGCCCGGCAGAAGAAGGCGGCAGCGCAAAGGTGTTTATGGTCCAGGCCGGGCTGTTTGACGACTGTGATACCGTACTGCACTGGCATCCGTCGAGCAAAAATGCCGCAGGTGATCGATCCAGTCTGGCGAGGATCGCTGTCAAGTTTCAGTTTCGAGGCCGGTCGGCTCACGCAGCGGGAACACCGGAACAGGGCCGGTCAGCTTTGGATGCAGTCGAACTCACGAACTACGCCGCGGAACTCCTTCGCGAACACACGCCGGAGGCGACTCGCATTCATCACGTGATCACCAGTGGCGGAGATGCTCCCAACATCGTGCCGGCATTCGCCGAAGTCTATTACTACATTCGGCACCCCGAAGCAAAGTTCCTTAAGCCGCTCTACAAGCGGCTGGAGCTGTGTGCGAAGGCTGGGGCGCTCGCGACAGAAACGGAACTCACCATCCGCTATGAAGGCGGGATTCGCGAGATCCTGCCGAACCAGACATTGTCATTGGTCGTGAGGAATCGTCTCCGACAATTGAATGATCTGGCATACTCCGAGGACGAACTGAAATTTGCCGCTCGGATGCAGGAGCATCTGACAGTACCGGAACCGCTGACGAACATCAGTCTTGTGGAGGCCGTTGACGGCACAATTGGAAAGGGATCGACAGATGTCGGCGACGTGTCGTGGGTTGTGCCCACTACGGGATTCACCACAGCCTGCTGGGTTCCCGGTACACCCGCACATTCGTGGCAAGCGGTTGCTTCAGGAGGCACCCGCATCGGAGAAAAAGGGCTGCATCTGGCTGCTCGCACCCTGGCGGTTTCAGCGGCCGACTTGTTCCGCAATCCGGACGTTGTGCAGCAGGCAGCTCAGGAATTCCGGCAACGCCGCGGAACAATTGCCGACGAATCACTGATGCAGCCGGGACAAAAACCACCGTTCGACTATCGGAATGCTCCATCATCGCGCGACGTGACTGGACCGTGATGGCGCTCTTGTGATTTATTGAAAGGAGTAGGGAAGGCTCATTCGTTTGATCCGCCCCTTGCTCCGAACCGGGCTTGCGGGTCTCCGCATCCTGCCCTCCAGGCAGATCCTCCCGGGTTTTGAACGCACGCAACTTCGGCATTTGGGATTGGTTATGCCGAACTTCGTAACTATCTGGCCGTCTCCTCCCGCTCCTGCAATAGCTGCGTCAGCAGGTGAGGCACGTACTTCTTTTCCTTGAATCGGGCGATCGGGTATACAGCATCACGATCCACCCATCGCAGGAGGTCGAGATTGCCGTCCCTTGAGGAGTCGTAGCGATCATCAGAAGCATTAACGGCCCAGTCGTTTCCAGCAAAACTGATCAAGCGATGTTCGGCGACAATTAGTTTTACCCTTTAGCGGCAATTAGAATTCCCTGTTACGAATTGGAAACCGGTGGTTTCTTCGCTGACGGCTGTCCATTCGATTTGGTGCGTTGAGCTGTTTCGACCCGGAAGCTGGGGACGTTGAGTTCGA
>Ga0163144_10031326_pt1 | contig 10143 bp, 5 predicted proteins | sample OliLak19BULKMAT1_FD_123175 | JGI IMG/M metagenome (GOLD analysis project Ga0163144, IMG submission 123175) | Freshwater microbial mat bacterial communities from Lake Vanda, McMurdo Dry Valleys, Antarctica - Oligotrophic Lake LV.19.BULKMAT1 | ecosystem: Environmental > Aquatic > Freshwater > Lake...
CGATCCCACCCGTGCCGACCAGTCCCCAAACCCATGGTGCTTCGTGTGGCATTTTGTTCGACTCCGCATTGTAAAGTACGGCGCTAGACATCATCAAAGCACAAGAAAGTACGAACATTTACAAGCCTATTGTTATACATTTCACCAAGATTAATCGCACAAACGCATCTAAACAGGTATTTATGGCGTACCATGCATGGAGGAACATACGAAAATGTCCTGGCGCGAAAAATACACTCTAGGTCAAGAATTCGTGGCTGATGTCCACGACTTCCTGAAAGTCGACGAAAACTACGTCACCGACACCGAAAACGGGTTCATCTATTGGGCGGGTGACCTCGCTACGACTGTTCAAACCGACCTGGGGATATTCAGAGGGTCGATGGCCGTCTACAAGGTGACAGCCGAAACTGACCTTGTAAAGGGACGCGGCCACTTAAGGGAACTTGCACTGGCTCTTGAGCATGAAATGGACGAATGTTCATTCAGCGGGCCCGTCTATGACCAGCCCTCAGACACTTTCCGAATGTTCTGTGGTGTTTACGCCTCTACCGAGCATGCCCACTGGTTGCGAAAGACTTTCGCGTCTGCGGTAGCCCTCCAAATCGCGGAGGCACACGAAATGTCTGCTCGGTTGAGCAAAACGTACAACACTTCCCCAGCAATGTCCGGCCATCCCCGTCATGGCCCAAGATCGCAACCAGACCCTATGCTAGACCTTGTGTACGGCTTTTTTGTCGGGCCAGGGAGCCTTCCCTCTAAATGGGAAGGTGTTCCAACTTGGGAGCAGGCAGGGTGGATCATGGAGCGAGAAGCACAGTCGTATGATTCGGACCGCCAAACAAGCCTCAACGCGGTTTTTGACTGGGCGTGCGGCGGCGATCAGGGTCTGGTTTTGAACATTCGTACTGACCAACCCCATGCCAAACTTGGCAATGGCCTTCACATGACACTGACTGTGCCGCTCAGGCTCTCAGCTGAGGCGATCGGCCACCTTGTGCTCGACCTTAACACCTATGAAAAGACCGAGCATAAGAGGTGTCACACACTGGGGTCTTGGTGCAGTCACGATGGAAAACTCGCCTTTCGCGAGTTCGTTCCCAATGCTCTATTCGATGAAGAATATCTAGAAGAAACCTGCGTCAACATGAGCGCAAGGGCGATATGGACGAACGAATGGTTCTATGAGATGAAGTGTAAGGCCGGCGGATGATTCTGGACGTCAGTGTTTCAGAACACTACAGCCGACAAGATTTGACTTCGCGATTGCTTCGGGCGATTGGAATTTCTGAAGATTCGTCTCCTTCGATTGACGATCTTGGCCAGGCAGACGAGTTCCATTTGCGTGGAAGTCAGGCCACACTAGAACTCGCTAAAATAGCCGGGATCGTTGCAAGCGACAAGGTTCTCGACATTGGATCTGGCGTCGGTGGGCCATCGAGGAAACTTGCGCACACCCGTGGATGTCAGGTCATCGGCGTTGATTTAACGCCAGACTTTGTTGAGGCGGCAAACGCTCTGACGCGAATGGTCGGGTTGTCTGGCAGAGTGGACTTCAGGCTTGCAAACGCCTGTGATTTGCCCTTTGAGTCAGGTTCGTTCGACATTGTTTGGACTCAACACGCGACGATGAACATATCTGACAAGTTTACATTTTATCGAGAGGCTCGACGTGTCCTTAAGAAGTCGGGCCGCATCGCGTTCAATGACATCTTTGCAGGATCAGGCGAACTGCACTTCCCCGTTCCCTGGGCTGAAGATTCCTCGATCAGTTCCCTTGCAACATTTGAAGAAACTCGTTCCTATCTTATGACTGCTGGATTTGAGGTCACAACTTGGCACGATCTCACCCAAGTCGGCACCGATTGGCTCACCAACGCGCTCCCAATGATCCGCGCCAATTCTGAATCTCCACTTGCGGTCGTTGTCGGTTCAAACTTGATTCAGAAGTTTGAGAATCTGTTGACAAACTCCCAGGAGGGCCGAGTCCAACTTGCGATGGCTGTTGCAACGGCAGTTTGAACTTGCCCGTTCAAGTGGCTTTCTCCCTTTCATTTGGCAAGCTGTTTACTCGCAGGGGAGGGCGAACTGCTGGAAGCTGTGAGCCCGGGTCACCAAGTTTTTTGAGTCGAGACTTGATCGCGCTCGGCTGGCGTTTGTGCTCACGCGCCAAGTGCGCTATCCCATGCCCCTTTGCCCGCTCTATCAATAACTTAGCGTCCTCTTCTGGAATCCAAGCACTGTAGGCGTTTGAGTGGAATGACTTAATTGCTTCCATGCGGCTGGGCGGATGTTGAGGCGTTGGTTCAGAAGTGCCCGCCATTGCGCTCACAGCTTCCAGCAGTTCGCGCACAAACGCACCGACATCTGCCTGAGGCACCGTGATCCGGTCTCGTCTACCAGATGGATACGATCTTGTCACCACAAGCCTCAACCCGTCTTCGCCGTTCTTCACGTCAAAGAAGAAAGAAACACCATCGTGTCCAGTCAGGTGCCAGGAATAGATTTCACACGGCTGTAGCTCCACGAGGCTAAATATACCCATCCCCTCTCCCTTACAAGGGAGAGGGGGATAACCGGGTCACTTTTCTTCTTTGAACTCAGCGTCGATGACGTCTTCTTTAGGAGTACCCGCACCAACACCGGCACCGACCGGCTCTTCTTCGCTTGAACTGGCCGAAGACTGGTAGAGTTTCTCACTGATCGTGTGAGAGAGAGTCTCCAATTCCTTGAACGCGATCGAAAGGGCTTCCGAATCGTCCCGCTCTTTGGCATCCTTAACAGCCTGAATCTTCTCCTCAAGCTCAGTTCGTTCAACCTCGGTAATCTTGTCGCCGAGATCTTTCAGAGCTTTCTCCATGTTGAAGACCAGTTTGTCAGCATCGTTCTTGAGTTCAACGACCTCACGAAGTTTTGCATCAAGGTCAGAATTCGCCTCAGCTTCTTTCACCATACGGTCGATCTCAACCGTGTCCAAGTTGCCAGATCCGCTGATCGTGATCTTCTGCTGGTTTCCGCTAGCTTTGTCTTGAGCACTGACGTTGAGAATTCCGTTAGCGTCAATGTCGAACGTGACCTCGACCTGAGGAACCCGAGCGGGTGATGGCGGAATTCCGCTCAGATTGAACTGACCAAGTGACTTGTTCTGGTTCGCCATCGGGCGCTCGCCCTGCAAGATATGGATCGTGACCTCGGTCTGGTTGTCCACAGCGGTCGTATAAGTCCGGCTCTTTTTGGTCGGGATGGTCGTGTTCCGTTCGATGAGCTTGTCCAACACTCCGCCTTGAGTCTCAACGCCCAACGACAGCGGCGTGACATCAAGCAAGAGAATGTCGCGAACATCGCCACCCAAAACGCCTGCCTGAATCGCGGCACCAACGGCGACCACTTCGTCAGGGTTAACGCTCCGGTTCGGCTCCTTGCCCGTCAACTTCTTGACAAGCTCTTGAACCATTGGCAACCGTGTCGAACCACCCACAAGAATAACTTCATTGATCTGGTCCAAGCTCAGCTTTGAATCTTCTAGCGCCTTCTTGACCGGCACTTCGATCCGCTTGATGAGGTCAGAGCACAGTTCCTCGAACTTTGCGCGGCTCAAGTTGATTTCCAAGTGAACCGGCTCGTTTTCTAAAGCAGTGATAAACGGCAAGTTGATGTCGGTCGTCACCTGGCTACTGAGCTCGATCTTGGCTTTTTCAGCCGCCTCACGTAAGCGTTGCAAGGCCTTGCTGTCTTTCCGCAGGTCGATACCGTGCTGCTTCATGAACTCGTTTCCGACATAGTCCACAATCTTTTGGTCGAAGTCGTCGCCACCAAGATGGCTGTCGCCATTAGTTGCTTTGACTTCAAAAACCCCATCGCCCACGTCCAGAATGCTAACGTCGAAAGTTCCACCGCCAAGGTCGAAGACTAGGATTGTCTCATTCGTCTTCTTGTCCAACCCATAGGCTAGGCTCGCTGCCGTTGGCTCGTTGATGATCCTCAACACCTTGAGACCGGCAATCTCGCCCGCGTTCTTCGTGGCCGTTCGCTGAGAGTCGTTGAAGTAGGCGGGGACAGTGATAACAGCCTGGTCGACAGTCTCACCAAGGTACGCCTCAGCGTCGGCTTTCAGCTTTTGCAAGATCATGCTGCTGATCTCCTCAGGCGTATAGTCTTTATCGACAGCGGGAATATGGACTACGGCCGCGCCATTCTTGCCTGCGATGACCTTGTAGCTCACACGCTTGATCTCCTCAGCGACTTCTTTGGTCGTGTGCCCCATGAAACGCTTGATGCTGGCGACGGTGTTGCCCGGATTGGTGACGGCTTGCCGCTTCGCGGTGACTCCGACAAGGCGTTCTCCGTTTGCCTTGAACGCGACGACGCTGGGAAGCGTGCGCGTTCCCTCAGCCGTACTGATGACCTGCGGTTCCCCGCCTTCCATAATGGCGACGACGCTGTTGGTCGTGCCCAGATCGATTCCTACTACTCTGCCCATTGTTTTTTCCTTAGGTTGGTTAGAGAAGGGTGTTTGGATCGTGAGGGTTGTGAGGATAGTAAGGATCGCTGGAGACACTCCTCACAACCTTCACCATCTTCACAACCCGCACGCTCATCACTTTCCTACCTTCACTTAACCTGAGTCCTGTACACTCATGTAACGTCAATTTTACCCTTCGGGTTCCACGTTCTGGGACGCTTGGAGCACAAATGACTCGTGTATGAAGGAAAAGCCCCAGCCAAACTGGCTGGGGCTCTTTCTCTTACGATCGCAACGGCACTTACGGACGCATGTCGTCAGTGCTTTCCGCAGCAGCAAGGTCGGCGAGGGACATTCCCTCGAACGTACCCGCTCCTGGCCTCGTATCAACGTCCTCCGCCTCGACCAACGCCGTGAGCGACTGCTGAGCCCAGCTTGGTTGGGTGCGATCGACCTCGATCGCAATGTCGCGGTAGGCTTTGATTCCGGTGCCTGCCGGAATGAGCCGTCCGATGATGACGTTCTCCTTCAAGCCGAACAGAACGTCGTGCTTGCCACGGACAGCTGCTTCGGTCAAGACCCGGGTGGTCTTTTGGAAGGATGCCGCCGACAAGTACGAGTCAGTGGCAAGCGAAGCCTCTGTGATTCCAAGAAGAATCCAGTTGGAAGTCGCCTCTTTCGGCATACGCTCTTTCTCAACACCGTCGATCGGATCAGTGTAGGTGATTTTCGTTCCAGAAGCGATCACCTGCCGAACCCGCTCGTTCTCACGAATGAACCGGAACCGGTCGATGATCTGGCCCGGGAGGAACGGGGTGTCGCCCGGCTCCTTGACCTGCCTCTTACGCAACATCTGTCGGACGATGACCTCCAAATGCTTGTCGTTGATATCGACGCCTTGATCCTTATAGACGCTCTGCAAGTTCTCCACAAAGTACTCATGGACAGCAGTCGCACCTGCAAGGTCGAGAACCTCGTGAGGGTCGAGCGGGCCTTCAGTCAGCGGGTCACCCTTGATGACTTTGCTTCCCTTCTGAACCGGCAAGTTACCGAGCGGCGGTACAAGGATCGTGTAGAAAACGCCGATTCTTTCCACGTTGCACTTGCGCAAAGCTTGCAACACCTGAGTCGTCAGCTTCTGACCGACCAGTCTTTCGAGCGAAGGATCAATCTGTCCGTCTTTCGCTTTCGGCCAGGCCTGGTCTGCACTGATGTAAGCGTTTTTCTGAGCAGAAAGATCGGTCCCGACTTCCGCCTCGACGACGACCCAACGGCCATAGCTAGACCTCTGGACATCGACGACGATTCCTGTGACCGGGCAAATGATCGCCTTACCTCGTGGCTGGCGTCGCGCTTCGAAAATTTCCTCGACACGGACGATACCGCTGGACTCTCCAGTCCAAGAGTAGAAGAACGTCTTTCTCGATCTTTCCCAAAGCTTGCGGCTCTCAGAGTCTTTTTTCACTTCGAGCTTTTCTGCGGCCTTGGTGGTCCGAGGCGTCGCCTTCTTCTTGCCGTCTTCTTCTTCGGTTGGAGCGGGCCGGTTCATCAAACCTTTGACGACCGATTCTTGGCTCTCAAGAAGTTTGCCCGGATCGAACGAGGCGAGGTCGGTGCTTGTCGCCTGTTGGAAGTCCTCTTGGAACTGTCGAACGAACTTACCAGTCTTGTACTGGTTCGTTCGTGCGATGGTTTTTGAACCCGCAACACCGCCGGTGTGGAACGTTCTCATCGTGAGCTGCGTTCCAGGTTCACCGATTGACTGGGCGGCTATAATGCCGACCGCGACGCCCTGCTCGACCATCTTCTGGCTCGCAAGGTCGATACCGTAGCACTTGGCGCAGATGCCTTGCTCTAGTTCACAGGTGATCGTTGACCGAATCTTTGCGCCCAAACGACCGTGCTCATCAATGTTGAAGCCAAGTTTTTCGTACTTCTTGGCTATCTTCTTTTGAGCCTCTTCGCCGTCGGCGGCTTCCATCTCGTCATAGTAGCCAAGTTCAACCTTGTCAAGCAACTTAGAGATTTCCAGCGTGACGATTTGATCGTTCTCGACCACGACCTTCTTGATCGCAGGATCGGTCAAGGTCGCGAGCGAACACCGGCCAAAGACGCGTTCGCCCATAGTCTCAATGACTTTGCCCTCAAACGTGAGCCGACAAGCGTGTACACCGTCCGTCGTATCGCAGTCTTTCGCCCGGACGATAACGTCCTGGCTGACATCGACGAGACGCCTCGTCAAGTATCCCGCGTCCGCAGTTCGCAGAGCAGTGTCCGCGAGTCCCTTACGGGCACCGTGCGTCGTTACGAAGAACTCGAGCATCGAAAGTCCACGTTGGAACGACGATTTGACTGGCAACTCGTAGATAACTTCGTTGAACTGGTTGAACATGAGGCCGCGCATTCCGGAAAGCTGCGCAAGCTGTTTGATCGAGCCTCGGGCGCCAGAAACGGTGATGATCGAAAGAGGGTTCTCTTGGGTCATTGCATCGACGATAGCGTTTCCGATTTCGTCGTATGTGCCCGTCCAAAGCCTGACCAGCGACTCCTGCATCTCGCGGAACGAAATAAGGCCTCTACTGAACTGCAACAAAACCCGGTTGGCCTTTGTTTCGGCTTCGTCAAGCATTTCGTCTCTACGCTTTGGTGGGTCCATGTCCGTCATCGCGATACTGATTCCGTATCGAGAAGCCCATGTGAATCCAAGTTGCTTCATGTCGTCGAGAAGCTTGATCGTGCCGCTTTGGCCGACCTCTCTGTGACACGTCACGATCGTTTCAGCGATGGCCTTCTTGGTCAGTTCGACTTGAAGATACTTGTCGCTGTAGCGCATCGGGAACGGAAGTTCGTTGTTGAAGATCAACCGACCTGGAGTCGTCACGACAATGAAGCTCTCAAGCTCCTGTAGCAAGGGCTTAAGTTCCTGCACGTCTTCGTCGAACTCGTTCTTAACGGTTTCGTTCTTGTACTCGATACCCGTCTTAGGGTCACGGAAATCAACGCCTTCTGTTCTGAAGAGTGGTCGGGTTATCCGCACCCTGACAGGATCGTTCAATCCGATCTTCGTGGCGTTCGGACTGTCGAATTGGAACAGGACTTCGTCCGGATTCGCGTACGTGTACGGCCCTGGATTCTTCTGCTTGTCCTTCTGCCAAGCCTCTTCCAAGTCAGCGAGTCGCTTCGCACCACGCTTGTTGGTATAAGTCAGAGCGTAGCAACCCAAAACGATGTCTTGGATCGGCGAACAGACTGGCTTTCCATCGGCGGGGGAGAAGAGGTTCTGGGTCGAGAGCATCAAAACGCGGGCTTCGGACTGGGCCTGCATGCTGAGCGGGACGTGAACCGCCATCTGGTCACCATCAAAGTCTGCGTTATAGGCGTGACAAACTAGCGGGTGCAGTTGAATAGCCTTGCCTTCGACCAAGATCGGTTCAAACGCTTGAATTCCCAATCGGTGAAGGGTCGGGGCACGGTTGAGAAGAACTGGATGCTCTTTAATCACGTCCTCAAGACCATCCCAAACTGCAGGATGCATTCTTTCAATCATCCGCTTTGCAGTCTTGATGTTCTGTGTGATCTTCCTCTCGACGAGCGTCTTCATTACGAACGGCTTGAAGAGTTCGAGCGCCATCTCTTTTGGGAGTCCGCATTGGTGAAGTTTCAGGTTTGGACCGACAACGATGACGGATCGGCCTGAGTAGTCGACGCGCTTACCGAGAAGGTTCTTTCGGAACCGGCCCTCTTTACCCTTGAGCATATCGCTCAAGGATTTGAGCGGTCGTTGGTTACTGCCGACAACTGGCCTAGATCGTCGACCGTTGTCGATCAGTGCATCGACAGACTCTTGCAACAGTCGCTTCTCATGGTTGATGATCGACTCTGGAGCCTGAATCTCGATGATCTTTTTCAACCGGTTGTTCCGGTTGATGATCCTGCGATAGAGGTCGTTGAGGTCGGAGGTCGCAAAGCGGCCACCATCGAGTTGGACCATCGGACGCAACTCGGGCGAGATGACTGGAACGATGTCCTGTATCATCCAAACCGTCTTACTCTTTGACTGCTGGAAGGCCTCGACCAGTTCCAGTCGCTTGATCGCACGGGCCCTTCTGGTTGTCGTCGTCACGACGATCTCGTGACGAAGTTCACGAGCCATCCGGTCAAGGTCGGTTCGCTCAAGCAGCTCCTTCATCGCGTCGGCGCCGATGTTCGCGTGGACCAGCACGCTCAGATCGACCTTGAGACGTCGGCTTACTGCGTCGAGCATCTTGCTGATCGCACGCCATTTATCTTCCTCGATGAGCTGGTTGACCTCGAGCTTACCAAGCAGATCAGCGGCGATGTCTAGATCTTTGACTCTTTCGTCTGCGTCTCGATACTCGGCCCGAATCCTGTCAAAATTGGCCTTCATCCGGTCTCTGACAAAACTCTCGTCGAAATACTCGTCAGGATTGTCGATCATCTCCTTCGTAAGCCGGTGCAGCGACTCCATTTCGAGTTCGCGCATCTGCTCTTGAATCTTCACCTTTTCGAGCTCGACCGAGTCCAGGATTTTCGGAAGAAGCTCTTGGATTTTCTCCATGTCAAGGTCGATGACAATGAAGCTGGCGAAGTAGATGACCTTTTCGAGCAGTCTTGGGCTGATGTCCAAGATCAAAGAAAGCGGAGACGGGACGCCCTTGAGGTACCAAATGTGGCAAACGGGAGCCGCGAGCTCCACGTGTCCCATGCGCTCTCGACGAACCTTGCTCCGGGTGACCTCGACGCCGCACCTTTCGCACACGATGCCCTTGTACTTGATCTTCTTGTACCGGCCACACGCGCACTCGTAGTCCTTGACCGGACCAAAAATACGCTCACAGAAAAGGCCGTCCCTTTCCGGTTTAAACGTCCGGTAGTTGATCGTCTCAGGCTTCTTGACCTCTCCGTGAGACCAGCTCTTGACATCCTCAGGGCTTGCCACGCCGATACGGATTTTATCGAATAGATTGCTGTCTGCCATGTTGGTTTTATTGGTTGTTAAAATTGTCAAGAGGGTGAGGGTTGTGAGGATCGTGAAGAGTGAGGTTTACAATCCTCACCAACTTCACCACAATCACAATCCTCACGCTAACTAAAGAACCCCACGCTCCTGGCCAGTCGGACATCGTCTCCGCCGGTCAGTTCGTCAAGGTCTTTGAGTGTAATCTCTCGGTTTTGCGCGTCTTCGACTGTGACCTTGAGACACAGCGACCGAAGCTCGTTGACCAAAATCTTAAAGGATTCAGGAATCCCAGGTTCAGAGATCGGCTCGCCTTTGACGATCGACTCGTAGGCCTTGACACGGCCCATTACATCGTCAGACTTGATCGTGAGAAGCTCTTGGAGCGTATAAGCGGCTCCATAAGCTTCCAAAGCCCAGACTTCCATCTCGCCAAACCTTTGTCCACCGAACTGCGCCTTACCTCCGAGCGGTTGCTGGGTGACAAGCGAGTACGGGCCAATCGAGCGGGCATGGATTTTTTCGTCTGCAAGGTGCTCAAGTTTCAAGATATAGATGACTCCGACGGTCATCAAGTTCGGCAACTCGTCGCCAGTGACACCGTCTCGAAGGATCGACTTGCAACTGTGCGGGTCAAGACCTGCACGCCGGAAGACGTTGTCCTGGATCTTGTCCAGAATCCCTCCGTAGACCGAATCGTCAG
>Ga0163144_10031328_pt1 | contig 10142 bp, 5 predicted proteins | sample OliLak19BULKMAT1_FD_123175 | JGI IMG/M metagenome (GOLD analysis project Ga0163144, IMG submission 123175) | Freshwater microbial mat bacterial communities from Lake Vanda, McMurdo Dry Valleys, Antarctica - Oligotrophic Lake LV.19.BULKMAT1 | ecosystem: Environmental > Aquatic > Freshwater > Lake...
CGCCGGTTCCCGATTCGAGCACCCAAAGCTTGTCGTCGTGCCAGCGTGGGGAATGGGGCATCGACAGCCCGCGGGTAACGAATTCTTCGGAGGGCACGTCGATGATACATCCGCCGTGAGGCTTATTGGGTCGCCAGCCATCGCGAGTGTCAGTGGTTCCCAGCGCCGTGACAAATCTGGGTTGGCCATCGTCCATCGCCAGCCCGTTCAAGTGACAACGATCCTCGGCGGCCAGTGCTGAAATGAACGGCGGCCGCCAGCGCGGCACGAAGCTATAGTCGGGGTCGAGCGTCGCCAGGCAAGAGAATCGCGTGCTCACCAGCCACAATTCATCCCTTGCATAGGCGATCTCGTGAATGCCGATATCCCCCGTCACGTGGCTCGAACGTGGCAGAAAGCAGGCGTCGTGCTGTCCCAGCGGTTCGATGCGCGGGGCAATGTCCGGCGCGTTGCGCAAGAACCAGACTTCCTTGCGCGTGCCGAGGGCCAGTCGCTTTCCGTCCACGGCCAGCCCCATTGGCCTGTCAAATGTGCGAACGAGCGTCGATAGACCATCGCGGCTGGCCCGCACGGTGAGCAGCTTGTTCGCCTGGTAGGTGCTGACCAGCAGCGACGCGCCAAGCTGGTGCAACAGGGCGACGAAGCTCTCGGTCTGCGTATAGTGGAACGCGACCGGAGCCGGCGGTTGGTCTGTTGCCGGGGGCTGCTCAACTGCGGCGCCTGCGAGTGCGGACATCGGCTTTCACTTTCGTCAACGGTGCGACGCCACGCGAGCCGCCGGACCAAACCGGCGGCTCGCCAAAAACATGCGTCGTGGTTGGGCCTAACGACGAGGCTTCTTCCGGCCGGTGAACATCTCTTCAATCGCCGCGTCGACGGCCAAGGCAGACGAGATTCGATTGCTCCCTCTTTTACCGCCGCCGTCGTCGTTGAGAATGGTTCCCACGCCCTGACTATCGGAAATCGTACCTCCACTTGCACCCGAAAGGTTCACGTAAAAGCGCTCGTCATTCTCTTTATTCGTGTCACCCTTGATTGTGACCGTGATGGTCTTCGACGTTTCACCGGGCGCGAAATAAATCGTCCCGGACTTGGCCACGTAATCATTGTTGCTGGTCGTGGCAGTGCCATTTGCCGTCGCGTAGTTCACCCACACGCCTTGGCCGCTGGCGTTTGACAGGCTCACGATAAACGTCATCAGCCGCGTGCCGTTTTTCCCCTCGGCAATCGAGGCATCGCTAATGGCGATCGTAGAGGGATCGTTGTCCTCGATATAGCAGTAGCCACCGCTGTTGGCGATGGAAGCGTTGGGCGAGGGATTGGTGAGATAGACGTTGAAGGCCTCCAGTGGCTCATCGATCAAATCGCCCACGACTTGCACGGTAATGTCCTTGCTCGTCTCGCCAGCGAGAAAACGAAGTGTGCCGGCCGCCGAGATGATGTCGCTCGTGTGGCCGGTGGACGTGTAATAGTCAACGGTCACCTCCTGGTCATACGACCGCGACAGAGTCACCTTGAACACGGCGGGCGTCGTGCCGAAATCTCCCTCTACAACCGTCAAGGGATCGATGTTGTAGGCGTGATTGATGCTGATGCTGGGCTCGTCGTCGACGATCGTGCCCACGGCCTCGGCGTCGCGGAGAAGCGCGTTGGTCGGGTCGGTGAGACGGACGAAGAAGGACTCGGTGTACTCGGGGAGCCGATCACCGATGACCTGCACGGTGATGGTTTGGCTGGTCACGCCGGGCGCAAACGTCAACGTTCCCAACGCGGCCTGGTAGTCGATGCCGGCGACGGCGCTGCCATCTAGGGTACTGTAGGCGACGGTGACTTGCTGGCCGTAAGCGGCCGAGAGGGTCACGCTGAAGGCGGCGCTGACGGTTCCGGTGTTGCCCTCGGTGACCGTCACGTCGCCGATGATGATCGAGGGGGCGTCCGCGGGCCAGGTGCCGTCATTGAGCAGCACCGAGACGTTGTTGGAGGTGGCGTTGACCGACACCACGTCCGGACGACCGTCCCCGTTGAAGTTACCGGCTGCCACCCCGACCGGTCCGACGCCGGCAAGGACGTTCACGGGCGGCCGGAAGGTGCCGGTGCCGCTACCCAGCAGCACGCTGACGGTGCCGGAGACCGCGTTGGCCGTCACGAGGTCGATCTTGCCGTCGACGTTGAAGTCCGCAAGAGCCACGGATCGGGGGGACGAGCCGGTGGCGTAATTCGTGGCAGTTCCGAAGGTGCCGGTGCCGGTGCCCAGCAGCACGCCGACGGTACCGGAATTGGCATTCGCGGTCACGAGGTCGATCTTGCCATCAGCGTTGACGTCGCCCGCAGTCACCGAGTATGGGCTACCAGTGACGCCGAAGCTCGAAGGCGATCCGAAAGAGCCGGCGCCGGTGCCCATTAGCACATCGACCGTCCCGAGATCGGAAGTCGATGCCAGGTCGAGCTTGCCGTCGCCGTTGAAGTCGGCCACGGCCGCACCCCCCGTATGGGATCCGTAGCCGAGGTAAGACGCGATCGGTGCCGCGAACGTGCCGGCACCGGTACCCAGGAGTACGTTGGCGCGGCCATCGACGTGACCGTAGCAACCGTAATAGGTGCAACCGTCGAAGACGCCGATATTCCCGGTCGCCACGATGTCGAGTTTGCCGTCGGCGTTGAAGTCGCCCACGGCCACGGACGCCGGCTTCGAATCGAGGGCGATGGCGGTGGCGGTCCCGAACGTGCCGTTACCATTGCCCAGCAACACTCTAACGGTACCGGAATCGTAGTGGGCCGTTACGAGGTCGAGCTTGCCGTCTGCGTTGAAGTCGCCCACGGCGAGCGATATCGGGCTGTCGCCGACAGCCGAGTTCAAAGCCGTCCCAAACGTTCCGTTAGCGTTGCCCAGCAGCACGCTGACCGTATCACTGCCGTAGTTGGCATTGGCGGTCGCCACATCCAGCCAGCCGTCATTGTTGAAGTCTGCGGCAAGCATGGCCTGAGGACTTGCGGCGACCGAGTAATTCGCCGCGACATCGAATGCCATCAACCGGCGGTCTTCCAGACCTTCCATTCGTAACGCTCGGGTAGCGGGCCCCGGCCGGTCGGAAGCTCGTCGCTGCCGGCGCGTGGCTGGTCGAAAGAAGTGAGATTTCAGAGAGTCGAGCCAAGAGCGAACTAACATAGGAGGTGATTCCTTTTGAATGTGGTCCGCGATAAAATAGTGACGGCGGGCTACCCGGCGCGCGAGACCATGCGCTGGGCGGTGCCGGGGCCGGTGAGGAACTTTCTTGACGGTTAGGGCCTCACCGGCCGCTTTTATTTTGTTCCCAGGCTTATTCGCCGCGGGCGTAGGAGATAGTTCCCTCGAAGAAGCCCGAAGTGATGCCGGTCACGCCGGTGGCCGCATCGGCCAGGCGCTCCACGGTGAATTCGCCCGTTGCGCCAGCGAATTGACCGGTAGAGAGTTCGGGGTCGATGATCGCGAGTTCCGTAATCAACACGAGTCCGGGTACAACAAGTGCCGAGGATCCGGTGAAGTTGGCGACCAGCGTGTCACCGTTGGCAGCGGTGAACGTATAGGTTCCCCCGCCGGTCACTGGCATGGTCCCAAAGTTCACGGTGGCCTCGATGACCAGATCAAACTTTCCCAAATGAGTTGCAGTTCCCTTGGCTTCGAAAACATCAAGCACCACGGTCGGGGCGACCGGTGTCCTGCTCACATGCCGGCCTTCGAGGCTTCCTTTAAACGGCACCGACTCACCAGCAACTATCGGGCGGGTTAAGCCCAGCACAGCTAGAACTGCGAGTGTGAGACCAACTGCAAAACTACGTCGTACCATGACATTTCTCCTTGTGGTCTGCGATAGGATGGTAAGACATCGTTCCCAGCGCGCAAACCATGCGCCGGGGCGGTGCCGGGGCCGGTGAGGAACTTTCTTGACGGTCAGGGCCTCACCGGCCGCTTTCAACCCGCCGGCCCGACGAGGGCGCGGCGTGCTTCGATCACTTCTTCTGCCTCGGGGGCGAGGCCACCTCGATGGCGACGGCCAGCACTTCCGCGGCCTCCGCTTGGAATCGGCGGAGTTCCTCGTTCGTCGGCTGATTCTTGTCCATCCACGTCACCGCCTTGTCGTACCACTCCCGGGCGTCGTCCCCGTGGCCTAGCCGCCGGTGCGCCATCGCCAGGAAGAACCAGTCGAAACTGTCGCCGCCGTTGCGCACCTTCATCGACTGTTCCAGGGCGGCGACGGCGGCTTGGTGGTCGCCGGCGCGGTAGTGGGCCGCGCCCAGGGTGTTCCAGTGGGCGTCGGGCATGAGCCGGACGGCCTCCTTGGCCAGCTCGACGGCGCGGGCCGGGTCGCGGAGTTTCGGGTCCGGGTGCATGGCCAGACGCCAGGCCGTGTTATTCAGTAGCACGCTGAGCCGTCCGCGTTCTTTCGAGTCCTCGAAGGCCCCGACTTTGATGGCCCCTCGGCAGGCCACGACGGCCTCATCGAGACGCCCTGCCTTGAGGAGAACTTCAATCAAGTTGTTGTGGGCTCTGCCGAGTTTTGGGTCGAGTTCGAGGGCCTTCCGGAAGCAGACGATGGCCTCGTCCCACTTCTCCTGCCCAAACCGGATGGAAAGGCCGAGGTTGTTGTGCGCCATGGCGAATTTCGGGTCGAGTTCGACAGCTTTCCTGAAGCAGGCGATGGCCTCGTCAAATTGCTTTCGATCGAACCAGACGTTGCCGATACCGGTGTAGGCGTAAGCGGATTTCGGATTGAGTTCGAGGGCCTTCCGGAAGCAGGTGACGGCCTCATCCAGCTTGTTCTGCTCACGAAGGTTGTTGCCAAGGTTTGTGTGTGCCTTGTCGAACGTCGGGTCCAGCTCGATGGCCCTGCGGAGGGCGGCGATTGCGTCATCCGGTTTCCCCTGAGAGTTCAGCCTGAGTCCGAGACTGTTGAGTACCGCGAGGTTCCGCGGACGGACCGCCAGCGCCGCCCGAAGGAAGGAAACCGTCTCCTCACGGAAAGCGGGGCCCTTCACCCGGAGCGTTTCCGCCAGTTCGTAGTTGATCCAGAAGTCGTCGGGGTGCTGCCGCTGCGCGGTTCGCAACAACTCGAGCTGGGCCGCCTCCTGACCGGGGGAACGCAGCGCTCGCGCCAGAACCAGGAAAGTCGTCGGCGGCTGGCGCGGCACCTCCGGCGAGACTGCCAGTACTGCCGTCGCAGCGGTATCGGTGTGCCGGACGGCTTGCCGCACCTGTCGCCGCCACGGGTCCGGGTCGATCGCCTCGGCCAGAGCCGTCAGCGCTGTGCCATTCCGGTCCAGCTTGCCTCGCACAAGCGCCCAGTGGTCCAGTGCGACCGCTAGCGGGGTGACTATCCCGGCTCGCCCACGCAGAAGGCCGGCACACTCCGCCGTCGGCAAACCGACGACGTCGATCCCGTACGCGGCAAACGCCTCCTCGTAGGCCCGGTCCGCGTCGCCGTGCAAGAACTTCTGGTCCCTGATTTCGCTGTAAAGGAGTGGAATGTCCTCCAGCCGCAGGACCATCTCCAGGTCTTTGCGCAATTGGCGCACCTGCTCTCGTAACTCGTCGCTGTGCACGTCAGCCAACAATCCCTCCGCTCGCCTGGCCGCCGATAGCGCCTCCGGCCACCTCTTTTGCCCCTGCAATTGTCCTGTTTCTTTCATAGCCAGATTCACTTCCTGCTCAACTGCCGTTTGCCGGGCCTCGCGTTCTCGACTCGCCTCTCTCGCATTCGCTTCCCGGTCGCGGACCGCCCACCCGAGAGTTCCCGCGACGACGAGCAGCGACAGGGCCAGCACGGCGGCAGTTGCTAGAACCCGTAGATTGCGCCGCGCGAACTTCCGGAATCGATACCATGCCGACGGCGGACATGCCTGCACCGCTTCGTCGTCCAGGTAGCGCTGCACGTCGGCCGCGAAGCCGTTGGCGGTCTCATAGCGGCGGCTGCGGTCCTTCTCCAGTGTCTTCATCACGATCCAGTCCAACTCGCCGCGCATTAACTTCGATAGCTTGGCCGGCTCCGTGTGCCGCTGGGCCGAGATCGAGGCAAGTGCCTCGCCGGATTCGCTGAGCCGGGTGCTCGGCTTGGGGGGCTCTTCCTCTTTAATCAGGCGGAGAATCTCGGCGTAGGCTGCTTCCTTCATCCGCTTGCTACTCAGGGGCGTGCTGCCCGTCAGTAGTTCGTATAACAGCACGCCAAGAGAATAAATGTCGCTGCGGGTATCCACTCCCAAAGCGCTCAGCTCCGCTTGCTCAGGGCTCATATATTCGAGCGTGCCCACCATCGTGCCGTACTGCGTGAACAGCGTCCGCTCGGTCAGCTTTTGCTCGGTCGCCTTGGCCACGCCGAAGTCGATCACCTTGGGGACCGGCTTACCGTCGTAGAGCGTGACCATCACGTTGGAGGGCTTGATGTCGCGGTGAATGATTCCCTTTTGATGGGCGTGCTGGATCGCATGGCAAACCGGCACGAACAATTCCAATCGCTGGCGCGGAGTCAAGTGGTTGTCGTCGCAGTATTTGGTGATCGAAACGCCATTGACCAGTTCCATGACGAAGTACGGCCGGCCCTGAGCCGTGGTCCCCGCATCCAGCACGCGGGCGATGTTCACATGGTCCATCATCGCCAGTGCTTGCCGTTCGGCCTCGAAGCGAACGATCACCTGTTTTGTGTCCATTCCCGGCTTGATAATCTTAAGGGCCACGCGCCGGGAGATCGGCTCCAACTGCTCGGCCATATAAACCACGCCCATGCCCCCTTCGCCGATCTGCTGCAGGAGCTTGTAGGGGCCGATCTGAGTGCCGACTGCTTCCCTGAGCGGCTGGACGAGGGTATGGTCAACATCGGCTAACGGCGAATTCTCAAGGAAACTGCCCGACTTCTGGCTGGCCGCGATGAGGGACTGGACATGCGACAGCAGTTCGGCGTCCTCGCGGCAAGCCTGCTGGATGTAGGCGCTCCGCTCTGCGGGCGCAGCGATCTCCAGAGCATTTAGAAAGATGACGTTGGCTTGTGGATTCCAGGCAGACATAATGGGTCCTTGTGTGCTTCTAGTGAACAGTGCGAAATCCGCGCGCTGCTTGCACGCTAAATCTTCAGAAAATTCGCCAAAATACCTACTCGGTATCCAATTCCCGCAGCAGCCAGGCGCGGGCGAGTGCCCAGAGGCGATCTGCGGCGCGGCGTCCCAAGCCCATCGCCAGCGCAGCGTCCTGGTGACTCAAACCAGCAAAAAAGCGTAGTTTTACCAGCCGCCCTGCTTCAGGATCGTGCGTCTGCAATTTGGTTAAGGCTTCGTCGAGTGCGAGCAGTTCGAAAGTACGTTCCTCGCCGGCTAGCGTACATTGGTCGAGATCAATGCGATTTCCGTCCGCCCCGCGCTTCAAGCTGGCGCGGCGGCGGGCATTTTCCACGAGAATTCGCCGCATCGCTTCGGCGGCCGCCGCAAAGAAATGCCCACGGCTGTTCCAGCGTTGGGCTTGCTCCCCATCGACCAGGCGGAGATAGGCGTCATGCACCAATGCCGTCGCCTGCAGCGTCTGCCCGGGCTTTTCTTGCGCCAGTTTTGCTGCAGCCAGTTTCCGCAACTCCTCATAGACCAGCGGCAGCAACTGCTCAGCCGCGGCCGGATCGCCAGATTCTATTTGCGACAAGATACGGGTGACGTCGGACATGGGGCTGCAGCCAGGGCAACTCGAAACAAAAGTGAAACTGAGCCGATTATACTCCCGCCAAGGACCAACGCCATGATTCTTGAACTGTGTTATCCGGACAACGTGTCTACCACGCAGTGAGCGATGTTTGGCGTCACCCATCGGGTTCCCCTGTCGGCATGGCATGATTTAGCAGAATCCCTTGTTTTTCATGGGAGGGTATCGCAAATCAGTTGCCAAAGCAGAAGGAGCCAAATGGGAAATGCGGGATACAACGACTTTACAAATCCAGACCAGCGATACACTTCCTCACACCCAAACCCCACCGCCCAACGCCCACGCAAACCAATTCCTCATAATACTTTGCGCCAATCCGCACATTTCTGCCGCAACTAGCGTAAAATTAAGATGCGAGGGCCGCCATTTACTTGACACATTTGCGAACTTCGGGACACATTACAGTGTCTGGTTTGTTGATCCGACCGTTTGTCTTTCGCTTGGAAGGGGAATTCGACCATTGTGCGAAATCTCTGGAATAGCCACCCGCGCTGGCGGGCGAACGGTCTTCTTCTTTTCCGTGGAGACCTATCCCGCCCGTGACTGAACTACAACGCAGCCAAAGCGTCGCCCGCGAATCCGCGGTCTTGGTCGGTGTATTACTCGACGGCCGCCCCGGTGAGGAAGATCCGCTCGAAGAGTTGGAGGGCTTGGTCAGTTCGGCCGGGGCGCGGGTTGCGGACAAACTTACGCAGCGCCGCGACGTGCCCGACGTGACGACCTATCTGGGCAAAGGGAAACTCGAAGAGTTGCGTCTTTTGGTCGAGGCCCGCGACGCCGATTGCGTCGTCTTTGATAACGATCTCAATCCGGCCCAAATCCGCAATCTCGAAGAAGCGGTCAAGGTCAAGGTGCTGGACAGGACCGAGTTGATCCTCGACATCTTCGCCAACCGCGCGCAAACCTACGAAGCCCGCTTGGCGGTCGAGTTAGCGCAACTGCAATACTCGCTGCCGCGGCTCAAACGAATGTGGACCCACTTAAGCCGGATCAAAGCGGGGATCGGGATGCGCGGTCCCGGCGAAAAGCAATTGGAAGTCGATCGTCGCCTGGCCGAAAAGCGGATCCATGATTTGAAGAGCGAACTCGATACGATCCTCAAGCGCAAAGAACGTCTCGTCGCCAGCCGCAACGACCGCATGACCGTGTCACTGGTCGGTTACACCAACGCCGGTAAAAGCACGCTGATGAACGCGCTGACCCATGCGGGCGTGCTGACCCAGGATCAACTTTTTGCCACGCTCGATACCCGCACGCGCCGCTGGCAATTGCCGGGCTGGGGTCCGGTTCTGCTATCGGACACGGTCGGGTTCATCCGCGAATTGCCGCACAGCCTGATCGCGAGCTTCAAGGCGACTTTGGAAGAAGCACGCCAGGCCGACTTGCTGCTGCATGTGGCCGACGCGAGCAACCCGGCGGTCTTTGAACAAATTTCGGCGGTGTACTCCGTCTTGGAAGAGCTGGGGATCCAAGAGAAGGACACGCTGCTGGTCCTCAACAAGATCGACCATCCGCAAAGCAAAGAGCTGCTCGACCGGCTGCGCGCGCGCTATCCGAACGCCTTGCCGATCAGCGCCCGAAGCTTATTGGGGATGCCGCAGCTCGCCGGCGCGGTGAGCGACGCATTGACGCGCGACTTTGCCGATGTCGATATTTCGGCCGACGTCGGCAATGGCAAGCTGTTCGCCTATTTGAACGCCCACGGCGAAGTGCTCTCGCAGTGCTACACCGACGAGCGGGTGGTAATCCACTGCCGGATCGCGCGGGCACATTTGGGGCGGATCGCGAATGACAACGTACAGATCACGCCGCACGGGAATGGGCATTTGCCGACCAACGGGCACGCGTCGAGTCATGGCCAAAACAACGGCAATAGTCAGGGCATTCCTGGATTAAGTGCAAACGGACAATAGCGGCAGCGGACAAGCAAATCACGGAATGCCCTTTTAGAACGGAATCGGATCCCATCATTCGCGGGGCTTATTGTCATCCCGGTGTGACGAGAATGCTGCCAATAATCGGAAGTCTATAGCGGGTAACTATTTTCGCTTCAGCGGTCTCAATTTTTTTGCTCCTCGCGTTACTGATACTTTGCGCGCGCCGTATTAGTTCGGAGCGGTTCGTTGCCGGATAACCTACCATTCTGGTCATCATCATAGACCCGCATTATCGAGTAAAAATCAGTTTATTTTTGCAATTTACTAGCTTCAAAGGTTAGCGTGGATTAACATGCGATAATAGTGCCGTGATCATTGCATCGTTACCCGTGAAAACGAGCTGATCTTGCAGCACCTTTCTACATCTCTAGGAGAACCGCTAATGATTCGCACCACAACCCGCTTATTCTTTGCTTGGCGCGGCGCCATGCTTGCGGCCGTGGCATTGCTTAGCCTCGCGGCTAGTGCCAACGCCGACACCATCACTTTTGCGC
>Ga0163144_10031329_pt1 | contig 10142 bp, 10 predicted proteins | sample OliLak19BULKMAT1_FD_123175 | JGI IMG/M metagenome (GOLD analysis project Ga0163144, IMG submission 123175) | Freshwater microbial mat bacterial communities from Lake Vanda, McMurdo Dry Valleys, Antarctica - Oligotrophic Lake LV.19.BULKMAT1 | ecosystem: Environmental > Aquatic > Freshwater >...
ATCACGGCGGAGCGGGGCACGGTGAGCACGGCGGGTGCTTCAAGCTCGATTATGCCATCGGCATAGAGACGGTGCAGCAGCTCGCGGCGGCCATCGACGAGCGGGTTGTCCAGCTCGACACGCACTCTCGTGGAGCGGGTGGCCTCGTCGAAATTGGGATCGATGAAGGTGACTTTTCCGACGAATGACTTGTTGGGAATCGAGGGCGTGGTGACTGTTACCGGCAGGCCGGGTTTGATCCAAGGCATGTCCTGTTCGTAGGCGCGGAACATGAACCACATGGTGGAAAAATCCGCGATTTGAAGCAGTTGCTCGCCGGTGGTGACGTATTGGCCTTCATAGACCGATTTGGCAACGACGGTGCCGCTGATAGGCGCGAGAATCTGTGAGCTGAGCGAGTCGGCGGGCTTCTGATCGAGGACTTCGATCTGCGCTTGGGAGAGTCCCATCTGGCGGAGCCGGAGTGCGGTGTTTCGTTTCAACTCGCCGCTGAGCTGACGGTATTCCCGCTCGGCCTGGAGCAGCGTGGGGCTGTAAAAATCGGCGAGGGGCTGGCCTTCGGTGACTTCGGCGCCGACGTAATTCACATGCAGTTTGTCAATGCGGCCGTCCACGTAGGCGGAGAGCAGGCGATGGCGCATGTCGTTATCATCAATGGTGCCGGAGACCCGCAGCGTGCGGACAAGCGGGCGGGATTTCGCCTCGGCGGTCTGGACGTGCAGGACTTGAATCTGGTTCTGCGTGAGGGCGACGACATTGCCGCCGCCGGAATCGTCAAAGCCTTTCTCGCCCTCGTAAACGGGCGTGAGTTCCATGCCGCAGATGGTGCAGCGGCCGGGCTTGTCACTCTTGATCCACGGGTGCATGGCGCTCTGATAGAATATCGGTTTGCGTTCCGCCGTGGAGTCTGAAGAAGTGGCTGCCGGGGTGAGTTTTTGCAGGGCGAACCAAGTGCCCCCTGCTGCTAACAGCGCGGTGATGAGGATGATGAGAAATGTTTTCATGGTGGGAATGGATTATCTGCGAGGAACAAGAAGATTGAGGTTCTCGAGTGCGGCGAGCTGCATGGCGACGAAGCGGCGTTGTTCGAGTTTGATGGCAAAGAGCATGCGGTTGGAATCCAGCAGGTCGGTGAGGATGGACCTGGAGCTGATCCAGGAGGACTCCACGGACTGGGTGGCTGCCAGGGCGCGTTGATAGATATCACCGGCGTAGGCCCGTGCCTGGGCGGAGGCATTGGCGACATCGGTCACGGCGGTCAGGACTCCGGAGGCGATTTCCAGCCGGGTGGTTTCGATGTCCTTGATGGCGGCTTTTTCGCGAAGCTGGGATGCCTGGACGTTGGCGTCGTAAGAAGAACGGTTGAAAAACGGCAGGCTCATTTTCAACCCGACCGCAGCGCTGCGGACATCGCCGCCCGAATAGATGGCGGATTCGACGCCCACGGACAACTGCGGGAGACGTTCGCGGTCGGCGATCCGAACTTCCGAGTTGGCGGCGGAGGCCATATCCCTCATCGAGCGGACCTTCGGATTCACCCGCGGGATGCGGGCGATTTCGGCGCTGGCGATCGGCACCGGAACGGGATTCAGCGTCAGTCGCATGATCGGCCATGGCGAATCTAATGGCCGGCCGAGGCGGAGATTGAGGCTTTGGGCAATGCTCTGACGCGTGCGGCGTGCGGCATCGAGAATCTGGTTTTCACGGGCGAGTTCGCTTTCCAGGCGGAGGGCGTCGATGCTGGTGGCGTCGGGATTGAGTGACATTTCCCGGGCATTTTCCGCCATGGACTCGAGCCAGGTGATCTGTGCCGCCTGAAGCGCGATGGATTCATCCGCGAGGGCGAGTTCGATCGCGTCCTTGGCTGCCATTGCGCCGATGTCCAGTAGTGATGCGCGCGAGTTTTCCAACTCGGCCCGTTGAATCGAATCGGCCTTTGAAAGCCTCGCGGCGAACATTCCGGGCTTCGGCAGAGGTTGTTCGAACGCCAGGCGCAGATCGCCTTCATCCCGCCGCATGTCCGGGTTGGCAAACATCACGGAGAGTCCGACCATGGGATCGTCCCAAAGCCTGACACTTCGGATGTCGCTCGATGCCGCGGCGGCACGGAGAGCCGCCGAGCTTGCAGCAGGATGGTTGCGGGCCGCTTCGGCCCGCAAGGACGAGAGGAACGTCTCGTCAACGAGTTTGGATTCCCTTGCTAACAGCAGAGGGGCGGCCATGAGGAGACCGGTAAGTATAGGAAAGAAGGATTTCATAATTCATGTGAGTCATTGGATGGAATTTCCAAGCGCCCGATTTCAGCCGCGCAACGATGCGGCGTAGATGGATGGGCGCAATCCGCCTGTCGGGGCGCTGACTCAGATGACAAACGTGCAGAAGGCCACGGACAGCGGCACTCCTGCATAGCCACTCCGGGACTCCGTTTGGGAATCCGTGATGAGGGCTGTTTCCAAGGGCCGCAATACAAGCGCATCCGCGCCGTGCGTCCCGGAATATTTCGCGATGACCATCTTCAGATCCACCCCGGCGGGAATTGCGGGAGCTGGCTTCTGGTTTTGGTCGCTTTCCTTGGCGCATGGGCAGGCTTCAAGACCCGCGCAGCATGCCATGAACTCTCCCTGCGTTGCACAGGATTGGATGGGTTGATCGACCGCACGCGAAGGAACTTGGGAAAACTGCATCAGCAGTCCCAGGAACAGGGCGATGATCGAACGGACATTCATTACGTGGGTAGGATTAACTCGCTGCTGGAATATTCCAAGTTTAATTCTGCCAACATTCTATCCAGAGTTGAGGACTTCCATCAGTAATCCGGAATTTGTCGAAAGCTTTCATTTCCAGCCGGAATCAGACACCCATCTTCGCTAGCAGGGCATCCAGTCTCACGCTGGCGATGGCGGTGGCCTTGTCGCTCAAGGCATAGGGCAGGATCAGATTCTCACCGTGAAGGTAGGAGCCGCAGCTATAGACGACATTGGGCACATAGCCCTCGCGCTCCAACCCTTCCGGCGAGATGAGCGGTTCGCGAAGGCGGCCGATGACTTTGGTGGGGTCCTCCAGATCCAGCAACGCGGCACCGATGCAGTATTTTCTCATCGCTCCGACTCCGTGGGTGATGACCAGCCAGCCGGCGTGGGTCTCGATGGGCGAGCCGCAGTTGCCGATCTTCACGGCCTCCCACGTTTCTTGGGGGCGCATGAGGATCTGCCGGTCGTTCCAGAAATGGGGGTTATCGGAAAACATGATGAAGAGGTTTTCGTCATCCTGGCGGGAAAGCATGACGTAACGTCCGCCGATGCGGCGTGGGAATAGCGCCATCCCTTTGTTCTGGACCTCGTCACCATTGAGCGTGAGCACCCGGAAGTGAAGGAAATCCCGGGTTTCTATCAACTGAGGGAGGATCGTCTTTCCATTATAGGCGGTGTAGGTGGCATAATACATTACCGTGCCGTCGTCTTCCGTGAAGCGCACGAAACGCGCGTCCTCGATCCCGTTGCTCTCGTTAGGCGATACCGGGAAAATGATGCGTTCGCTGACGTTGAGTTTCGGTGAGAAGCGAAGCTCGTAGTTGGATTCCGCCAACCAGCGGATGCAATCGAGCGTGCGGTCCAATTCACGGCCTCCGGGATGCTCGCGGCGCACGGTTCCCACGCTGCGGTTCAACTCATCAAGGGTAAACTCCGATGCCAGTTGATTCATGACGTCGTTCGCGAACTGGTTGTCGAAGCCCATCTCGTGAAACTTGTGAATGAAGTTCCGTTTCCGGAAGCTCGGATTCGGAACGACATGCGGCATCGCCACGAACCTCGATACGGGATCCATGCGGATCTTCCCCTTCGGCGAGATTTCTCCCGAGCGGAACTCGATGGATGAAATATGGCCCTCACCAGTGGCGCGGAGGCTCATGATGAAACGGAGACCGCCTTCAGACACACCCTCCTGATCCGGATGCGGCACGATCGACGGATTGAACAGCGCGGCTGACTCCAGCGCATATTCCCCGGAGAATAGCGCTCCTATCAGAAGTTCCCGTTCCCGGGAAAGCGGATGCGGCGTCCGGATCCGCGGCGAGATCGTGGCGAATTGCTCCAGCAGGAATGTCTCGATGTCATAGTGGCGAGACTCGAACTCCGCGCGGACGACTTGCAACCCGCAACCAACCTCCACTTCTGTTAGCGCCAGCGCCCTTCCGATGACTGCGGCTATCCTTTCGGAACTTGAGGATATGAAAGGGCGGATGACGACGCGTGCGCTGTCGGGCAGCAGCATGATGTCATGTCGGTGGATCATTGGGTATTTCATGAATGTAAGCCAGGGGGCAGGGGAACGGGGTGTGTGGCGTGGCTCATTTCAGCCAGGGAGATCTGGAATGCGAGTGAAGATTCCGCGCCCTGGTTGGCGTTGACCCGGTCCTGGTGCAGGCCGTCTCCGCAGCCTCCGCTTGCGGAATCGTAGAGGGCTTGCCCGAGATCATTCCGACCGAGAAACCATTCGAACGCGCGTTTCGCCTCGCCCATCCAGAAATCGTCTCCGGTGACGCGGAAGGCAAGGAGACTTGCGGAGACCATTGCCTGCGCCTCCACCGGCTGTTGGTCGAAGTCCGCTCGCGCGCCCTCTTTCTGGTAGAAGCCATTGCTGCCGATCGGGCGGAAATGGCCGGCCCGCGTCTTTTGGATGGAAGCCAGCCAGCGCAATGACTTGAGACCGATCCGGAGCATGGCGTCGTCCTTCATTCCGTTTCCCGCCAGGATCAGGGCCTGCGAAAGCCGCGCGTTGTCATAGGTGGCGGACGTTTCGAACCACGGCCAGTCATCGGTGGCGCAGCGGTCCCACAGGTCCATCAGTTTCAGGGAAAGACTTTCCCGCGCGGCCAGCGCCTTCTCTTTCGCGGGATGCGCCGCGAGATAGCCGTGAATGCCTAACAATGTGAATGCCCATGCCCTCGGCGAGGTGAACGATTCCACCGCCGCCAGGCCAAGCTCGAACAAATGGACACAAAGTCGCCGGTGGCCATCGATTGAAGAATGAGCCGCGCCCACGCCCATGGCCCACAGCGCGCGTGCATGGCTGTCCTCGCTCCCGGCGCTTTCCAGCCACTGCCGGCCATGGCTCATGAAATTCCGGAAGCGGCCGGTCACGGGATCCAGCGCCGCCGCCAGAAGGCTGAGATACGCGGTTGCCAGATGATCCATCAGGCTGGGTTCCTCCAACAGGTTGCAGAGGATGAAGGCCCTGGCGTTGTCGTCCGCGCAATAGCCTTCATGGAAGTTAGGCACCGTGAAGATGGCGTGCTGGAAGATGCCTGTGCCGTCGCTCATGCGGACGATGTGATCCAGCCGCAGCGGAGGCAGATTGTAAGGACGGCTGCCAAGGGTCCACTCACCGAAGGCGCCGCGGGGCAGCGCCTTGCGGTCCGCACGCGCGCGCCGGAACGCCTCCAGATAGAGTTCCGCCACTGCCGGCCATATCATTCCGCGGCCCGCCTGATAGGCCGCGCGTCGGGTGCGCTCCAGAAGTTCGGGATCGTCCAGAAACTTGCAAACCCCGGCAGCGATGGCCTCCGGATCCCGGAAGGGCACGAGGATGCCGTGCTCGTCCGCCAGCAGTTCCCGAGCGTGCCAGTAAGGTGTGGAGACCACCGCCTTTCCCGCTCCGAACACCCGCGCCAGCGTTCCGGACGTGATCTGTTCCTCGTTCAGGTAGGGTGTCAGATAGATGTCGGTCGCGCCGACGAATTCCGCCAGGTCGTTTTGGGAAACAAAGCGGTTGTAGAAAATCACATGGTCCCTCATGCCACGCTCCTCCGCCAGCCGCTCCAAGCCCAGCCGGTAGCTCTCACCCTCTCTCGCCACCAAGTGCGGGTGGGTGGCTCCGAGGATCAGATAGACGGTTTCCGGATGCCGGCTTACGATTTCCGGCAACGCCTCGATGACCTGCTCGATCCCTTTTCCAGGCCCTAGCAGACCGAATGTCAGCAAGACTTTCCGGCCTTCCAACCCGAACTGGACCTTGTGGGTCACCGAATGGGTGAAAGGTACGTCCGGGATACCATGTGGGATGACATCAATATTGGCCGCAGATGCACCGTAGGCCGTCATCAGGATTTCCTTTCCCTTTTGTGCCATCACCACCAGACGATCACTGCGCAGGATCAACTCTTCCATCACCAGCCGTTGGGTGGCATCCGGGCTTTGCAGGACCGTGTGCAAGGTCGTCACCACCGGCATCCTGACTTCCTTGAGAAGGGCCAGCAGATGACTTCCGGCCGGCCCGCCATAGATCCCGAACTCGTGCTGCACGCACAGCATCTCCATGTTGTTGAAATTGAGGAAATCCGCCGCTCGTCGGTAAGAATCCAGATCCTTCTCCTGAATCTCGAAGCGAACCCGCGGTGGATACCTGTAACTATCCGGTCCATCGTTCACCGCTCCGACGATGCATTCCACGTCCGAAGCCACTCCAGCCACCGCCTCGCACAAGTCACGGGTGAATGTGGCGATCCCGCATAGCCGGGGTTCATACCCTCCTACGAAAGCGATCCGCGCAAAGGGAAGTGCCTCGCTCAAACGAATCCATCCTTATCCCGTGAAATCGTCATTCCCCACAAGACTTCCTCCCGCGCGAAGTGCAATCTAAAGTTTTTCATGAATCTTGACCTGCCCGTCCATTGGTTCCGGCATTTCAAGGCGGGCAACGCCGATCCGGCTGTCCGCCATTACATAGTAAACATCGAAGCGGTTGGGCTTCGCGAGATTGTCCCGACGGTCGATGCCGGTGGGAAAAACGACGTTTGAGATGGTTCCCCTGAGTTCCTCGGGTGATTCCGTTGTTAGCAACGGCTGCCGGGAACGATATCCCGAGAAGTTTGCCAAGTAACGCGGACCTATCAGGATCGAGCGGAGATATTTGATTCGGGCATGTGTGGCATCATGAGCTATGTTCCTTCCAGCAGTCCTCGTGGTGGTGGAAACGAGTCTATATCACTGCCCTGCCACAGCATGTTGTCCGTCTGGAATCCCGCCGGCTTCATTTTCCCATCGTTTGATCGCGCTCCGTTTCAGAACCTTGACGCCGCTTGCGCTCGATCACCTGTTCCACTGCCCGATGACCGGCACTTCGGGGTGATGCGGGTCGGTGCTGAGAATGCTGTGAGAGGCGGAGCCGAGTGGGAAATGTTCCGCTGCGGCCAGTGGCAATCCAATCCATCGCGCTGGAAGCACACCGCCTAACGGGCCGTGCGAGAACAGGGCGACATCTCCATTTAGCATGCGAAGCCGCGCGATGAACCGATCCACCCTTTCTGCGACTTGCTCAGGTGATTCGCCGTGCGGACTGCCATCGCGATACAAATTCCAGTCCGGTCGGTGCAGCCGGATACCCACCGAGCGCTGCCCTTCATAGTCGCCATAGTCCCACTCCGCGGGGTCGGCATCGATCTCGGCGGCGGGTTCCAAATCCGCAAGCTCGCAGGTCTTTCGCGCTCGTTGCAGCGGACTTGCTAGAACATGGGAGAATGAGATTCCTTTCAATGTCTGCCCAAGTTCCCGCGCCTCGTCTTCACCTCGCGCCGTCAGCGGCAGGTCCGTTTGATCGGTGTGCTGGCTGGTGAGCGACCACTCGGATTCGCCATGGCTTTTGACCTGACCCGAGACGACCGCACGGGCCAGCGGTACGACAAAATCAGGGTAGTCATCATCCGGTTCCAGTTGGCCGTCGCCAAAATCAACGACCACGGCTCCAGCCCCGCGGAGCATTTTGATTAGATGCTCCTTCAATTCATAGCCGCTGTGATCGGCTGCAATGCCGACGACATGCGTGGTATCCGGCGCACGACATATTTCGAGAGGTGAAGGCTGTGTCATGCCGGCTCCATTTCCGTCGAGTTGACATAGTTGCCTTGCCGCGCCGCCCGGTTGCAACGCGCGCGATGCCGCAGAGCCGCTTGGTCCGCCGTCACATTGGCTTCATCCCCACGCCGGATTTCCATCGCAGGCTGCTGGATCGCGCGGGCACACGAAAAGGCCAACGCCCACGGCGCGCGTGACTTGAATCGCAGGTTCATCGCATTCAAACGCGCGGATGCCCGTTCGCTCGATTGACCGCCAGATAGAAAAGCAATCCCCGGATAGATCATGTCCAGGTCGTATTTGTTGATGACGCGGTTCGGGTGGGCGTAGATGAAATTCTGTCCCGGTGTGGTTCCCCAATGGCCCGGCAACATGTGCTCGATGTCCGCGAGCGTGAGCGGCCGCTTGAGCAGCGAATTTTCCAATAGATAAATCTAAGCGACAGAGCGGTGGTTCGCCGCCCGCCAGTAGGCATCGATGGGGTCTATCCCTACTGCTTCGGGAATGGACCCAAGTTGCTGCGATCCACGAGGGCAATCTTGCCCATTTTGAACCACTTCCCGGTTGACAGAAAGCTGGAAAGCTGGAAAGCTGGAAAGCTGCGTTCATGAAAACCACGATTGACCTGCCAGAAGATTTGGTTCGGGAAATGAAGTTCCGGGCCGTGCGCGAGGGGCGAAAACTCCGCGAGGTGGCGGAGGAGGTGTTTCGACGCGGATTGGCGGCTCCGGCAGCTTTGTGCAGGCCGGGCGTTCGGCATCGGGTTAAACTGCCGCTCGTTCCAAGGCCACCTGGTGCCAAGTCTTTCGACCTGAGCGGTAAACGCTTGCTCGTGCTCGAAATGGAAGTGGAACAAGCCAACCCGGCCCCATGAAATATCTTTGCGACAGTAACATGTTCCTGGGGCTCGATTTGCTTGTTCTTTCTCCCTGAGGTGAAAGATAGCTCCTCTCACACAGGGTCGGTTCGGAGAAACCAATAACTACAAACAGAAAGCAACAACATGAAACACATGGTTGGGGTCGTGGTTGGGGTCGGTGGTTGGGGGCGGTGGTTGGGGGCGGTCCTAGATTTTACAAATATTGTCATCATCGAGTAGGATCGAAGAAGCGAGGTCGATCCTGAAATTTGAAAAATCTAGGACCGGTCCACGGGATAGGTCGCGAGGAAAATTTCCGTTTCATTTCCCGGCTCCACGTAGCGCAATTCATTCTGGCGGAAAAACGCAACCACCCACTGGTCCTTGTCCTGGGAAGCAAGGGCATCGGCGGCGGCGATTTCGCTTTCCAAACTCGCGACTTCGGCTTGCGCCGTTTCGAGGTCGGCACCGCGTCCCGCTCCGGCGGAGGAGAGGGCGGTGAACTGCTCGACGCGCCTTCTCGAAAGCCCGATCTTACTCATGATCGCAGCCTTTTTCGCCTCGGCGCTCTTGAGCTCGAATTCCAGCCCGCGCTCGGTGGCCTCGGCGCTGACGAGCGCGACCTTCATGCCGGCGAGGTTCGCCTCCGCCGCATCGACGGCGAGTTGGAATGGCGTGGGGTCGATTTTGAAAAGCACATCGCCTTTCTTGATCGGCCGATTCGGCTCGATGGGGACTTCCGTCACTTGTCCGCTGACCCGCGGGACGATGGGGATGACGTAGTTGATCGCCCTAACATCCGTCGAGGACGGGGTGAAAATGTTCAATAGCAGGATGATGGTCGCCAGCCCGATGATGGGAATGGTGATGACAATGACCTGGCTGACAATGTTCCAGGGAAGCCATTTGAATTTGAAAAAAATCAACCAGACGAAGAACGCGTAGATGCCGAGAATGATGAGGTCCATTAGGCATTGTTTTTCTCCGTAGTGAGTTTCAATTCGAGTTCGGCGATGCGGCAGCGGAGTGCCGTGAGTTCGATTTCCGCCTTGGAGGGATGGCCGAGGGACTCATCCACATCGGTGCCATAGGCGAGCTTATGCAGGACCGGTTTCGTGTAGGCCCAGAGCCAGGCGATCGGCCAGAGCAGGCCGCCGAACGCGAGCGAGAGCAGACACAGGCACTGGATCGCCTTCGCCTGCGGGTGTTTTTTCTTCTCGGCGATTTTTCCCGGCAGGATGTGGACGAGCCAGAAGGCAACGATGCCGACGACGGGAACAAGGATGGGTTGGAATTGGACAAGATTGTTCTGGCAAGTCTTTTCCAAACGCAGCCCCCAACACACCATCCTAAAATATCAGTGTGCTCGAAGACGCCAGGGATGGCAAACTCCCGCATGATCGTGACTCTTGATATCCCAGACTAGTTTACCA
>Ga0163144_10031330_pt1 | contig 10142 bp, 10 predicted proteins | sample OliLak19BULKMAT1_FD_123175 | JGI IMG/M metagenome (GOLD analysis project Ga0163144, IMG submission 123175) | Freshwater microbial mat bacterial communities from Lake Vanda, McMurdo Dry Valleys, Antarctica - Oligotrophic Lake LV.19.BULKMAT1 | ecosystem: Environmental > Aquatic > Freshwater >...
AGTGGTAGTGGCAGTGGTCGTGGCAGTTCGCCGTTCGCCGTCGCCGTTCGCCGTTGATCATCGGAATTGACTCTCGCGCTGTCCGCCCGCCGTTGAACTTGACCGGTGATCTTCGCACAACCTCGCGCCGCGCTCCCCAGGGAAGCGCGGCGCGTTGTCGTTCGAGCCGCAACGCATCCGTAGTTCTCCACCCCTGCAATTCCATTCGCATGCCCCTACGTTCACTGCGGCTGCGCGTTCACTGGCAGCCCTCAACAGCACCACCGCTCTCCGCTCTTCCCGCGTCCTCATGCTCCGTTTCACCACCGCAGGCGAATCGCACGGTCCCGCCCTCGTCTCCATTCTCGAGGGTCTCCCCGCTGGCGTGCCATTGCTCGCGGCCGATGTCGACACCGATCTCGCGCGGCGTCAGCAAGGCTACGGTCGCGGGCGACGCATGCAGATCGAGACCGATCGCATCGAGTTTCTCTCCGGCGTGCGCGCTGGCGAGTCACTCGGCTCGCCGATCGCGATGCTCATTCGCAACAGTGATTGGAAGAACTGGACCGAGATCATGGATGCCGCGCCTCGTGCCGAAGACGCGGAGGGTTTGCGTAGGCGGAGCGTCACGCGCGTTCGGCCGGGTCACGCCGATCTGACGGGCATTCTGAAGTACGATCGCCAGGATGCGCGCGACATCCTCGAGCGCGCTTCCGCACGCGAGACCACGGCGCGGGTCGCCGCCGGCGCGATCTGTCGCGTGTTGTTGCGCGAAGTCGGTGTCGGCATCGGGTCGCATCTCGTGCATCTGGGCGGCGTCGATGCGGCGCCTCCAAGCCATCTCCCCGTCGATCTCAACGCCGCGTCGGATGCGTCGCCGCTCCGCACGCTCGATCCGGATGCCGAAGCGCTGATGATCGAGCGCATCGACGCCGCCAAGAAAGCCGGCAACACGCTTGGCGGCATCTGCGAAGTCGTCGTCACCGGTCTCCCGGTCGGACTCGGCTCGCACGTGTCGTGGGATCGGCGACTCGACGGCCGTCTCGGTCAGGCCATGCTCTCCATTCCTGCGGTGAAGGGCGTGGAGATCGGACTCGGCTTCGAAACGGCGCGTCGCACCGGCGCCGACGTCCACGACGAGATCGATGCGGCGCCTGGACGCACGCGAGCGGGCCATGTGCAACGCCGCACCAATCGCGCGGGTGGCACCGAAGGCGGCATGACCACCGGTGAGCCATTGGTCGTTCGCGTTGCCATGAAGCCGATCTCCACCCTCATGCGTCCGCTGGGCACGGTGGACGTGGCCACTGGGCAGGCCGCTGCGGCCGTCGCGGAACGAAGCGACGTCACCGCGGTACCGGCCATGGGCGTCATTGCCGAAGCCATGGCGGCATTCGTTTTGGCCGACGCGCTGGTCGAGAAGTTCGGCGGCGACTCATTGGGCGAGCTCAAGCGCAATCTGGACAGTTATCTCGCGCGCTTGGATGAGCGGCTGGGGTGAATCCACCCAGCGGAGCGCAGTTTGCAGGGCATCTGGTGCTTATCGGACTACCGGGCGCCGGAAAATCGACCGTCGGGCGCGCGTTGGGCAATCACCTGCATCGGCGATTTCTGGACTTCGATGTCGAGATCGAGCGTCGCATCGGGCACACGATAGCGCGGCTATTTGCCGAGGAAGGCGAAGCCGCCTTCCGGAAGTTGGAAGTCGATATCACGAAAGAGCTTGCGGTGGAGCGTCCGATGGTGTTGTCACCGGGCGGAGGTTGGATCACGAACGACGGAGTGGTCGAGCTGCTGCGCCCGCCCGCGCGACTCGTGCACCTCCGAATTTCGCCTGCAGCCGCGCTGCGGCGTCTGGCGCGGGCGCGTGTCGTCCGACCACTGTTATCGGGGCCCGATCCGGCCGGTACACTCGACCGGCTCTGGTCCGCGCGCGAGCGCCTGTACGCGCAGGCGGATATCGAGATCGACGTGGAAGTCAATGATTCGCAACGAGTTATCGACCTCATCGTGGCGCTTGCCCATGACTTGACGCCAAGGCTAGGTTAGGCGATGGACGATCGGTGGACACCCGTACTTGAAGATCTGCGAGAGCGTTTCGCAGCCGATACGGACGTAGTCGAGGTAGAGGCCTATCTGTCGTCGCAAGGATACGACCGGCGGCAAATCGGTGAGATACTCTCGCTTCTGTATAGTGATACTGCACCAGCCTCGCAGTGGGATGGTGCGGTGATTTCGCGCGAGGCGCCCCTTCGGGTTCAGGGGCCGCACGAGCGCGGCAGGTTCACTGCCGAGGCCTGGGGATACCTGGTGATGCTGGGGGGATCCGGCGCGGTGAGCCTAAACGATTTTGAGCAGTTGGTCGAGCGGGCGTTGGTGCACGTGGAAGGTCGAATCGGACTTCCGGAAATCCGCGCGATCGCGGAAGACGGCGGCTTCGACGACTCCGCGGGTGGCGGCGATCGTTCGCAGGTACACTGAGCTGATGCCAATCAAGAAGGACACGAAAGTTCCGGCCAAGCGAGCAGTCTCCAAGAGCGCCGCGACGGTCAGGAAAGCCGCGGCGTCATCCGCGGCGTCATCCGCGACATCAACCGCGACATCAACCGCGACATCAACCGCGACCGCGAAGCGCGCGACCAAGACGGCCACCAAGTCGGCTGGCAAAACCGCGTTCAGGTCGGCCACGAAAACCGTCGGCAGGAAGGCGGCGGCCAAAAAGGCGACCAGTGCTCGCGCCAAGTCGCGCGCTGCCGCCGCGACCGATCACGGCGACGACGACAGTCCACCGCCGGCCAGCGGCACATCGCTGGTCATCGTGGAGTCGCCCGCCAAGGCGAAGACGATCGGCAAGTATCTGGGCAGCGGCTACACCGTGCGCGCCACGGTGGGTCACGTGCGTGATTTGCCAGCCAAGAAGCTTGGCATCGATATCGAGCACGGCTTCGCCCCCGAGTATGTCACGATCGAGGGGAAGGAAGACATCCTCGCGGACCTGAAGAAGATCGCGCGCGGTGCGAGCGAAGTCTTCATCGCCACCGACCCTGACCGCGAAGGTGAAGCGATCGGGTGGCACGTGGAACAGTTCTTCACGCAACCCAAGCGCAACGCGGTCACCGCGCCGATTCGTCGCGTCATGTTCCACGAGATCACCAAGGACGCCGTCAAAGCGTCGATCGCCGCGCCCATCGAAATCGACGTGCACAAGGTCGAGGCGCAGCAGGCGCGTCGCGTGCTCGATCGACTGGTCGGCTACAAGGCCAGTCCGGTGCTGTGGAAGACAGTCAAGAAGGGACTGTCCGCCGGTCGCGTTCAAACAGTCGCCTTGCGCATCATCGTCGAACGTGAGCGTGAGATCCGTGCGTTCACGCCGGTCGAGTACTGGACGATCGCCGCCGACCTGCAGAAGGGCGCGCAGGCGTTCATGGCCAAGCTGCATCAGATCGATGGCAGGAAGCCCGAGATTCCGGCCGCCCCGGACGCCGATCGTATCCTCGCCGACCTCAAGGGACGCAACGAGTTCATCGTCACCGACGTCAAGCGTCGCGAGCGTCGCAAGAACCCGTCGGCGCCGTTCACCACGTCCACCTTGCAGCAGGAAGCGGCCAAGAAACTCGGCTTCGGTTCCAAACGCACCATGCGCCTCGCGCAGGATCTCTACGAAGGTGTGGACATCGGCGGCGAAGACGGCACGGTCGGTCTCATCACCTACATGCGTACCGACTCGCCGCGTATCTCCGAAGTCGCAGCACTCGCGGCGCGTGAGTCCTTGCGGGCGCAGTTCGGCGAAGCGTTTCTCGCAGCCACGCCGCAGCTCTATCCGAGCGGCAAGGCCAATGCGCAGGATGCACACGAAGGCGTGCGTCCAACAGATCCCGCGCGCCTCCCGGCGAAGATCGAGAAGAAGCTCACCGCCGATCAGTTCAAGCTCTATCAGCTCATCTGGCAGCGCTTCATGGCGTCGCAGATGGCGCCGGCCGTGTTCGATACCACCACGGTGGACTTCGACATGACCGCGGGTGCGCATCAGTATCTGTTCCGCTCCACGGGCTCGGTCGTGAAGTTCCAGGGTTTCCTGGCGCTCTATCGCGAGGCGCGCGAGGAAGGGGACAGCAAGGCGTTGGAAGACGAGCAGGCGCTACCGATGCTCGACGTCGCGGAGAAGGTGCCGGTGAAGGCGATCACGCCGACACAGCACTTCACCGAGCCGCCTCCGCGCTTCTCCGAAGCGTCGTTGGTGAAGGAACTCGAGCGCCTTGGCATCGGCCGTCCGTCCACGTATGCCTCGATCATCTCCGTGCTCGCCGATCGTCGCTACGTGGAACTCACCCAGCGTCGCTTCTTTCCGACGTCGCTTGGCGAAACGGTCGAAAAGGTGATGGTGAAGAAATTCCCGGACGTCTTCAACGTCGGCTTCACCGCGCAGATGGAAGAGGAGCTCGACAAGATCGCCGACGGCGAAATCGAGTGGCAAGTTGCGCTCAGCGACTTCTGGACGCCGTTCCAGCGCACGCTCAACGACGACGATCTCGATGTGCTCATCGGTGAAGCCTACGACTTGTCGAAGCTCCCCGATGAGCGGTGCCCGCTCGATGGCGGCAAGTTGGTCGCCAAGGGCGGCTTCTTCGGGCCGTTCATCGCCTGCGAGAATCATCCGAAGCTTTGCAAGTACACCCGCCCTATCAAAGGCGAAAAGCAGCCTGCGGTACTCACGAAGTACCTCTGTCAGGAGTGCGGTGCGCCGATGGTCGTTCGTCACGGTCGGTCGGGCGATTTCCTTGGCTGCTCCAAGTTCCCGAAGTGTCGCGGCACGCGGTCCATGCCGACGGGCGTCTTCTGCCCGAAGGACGGCGGCGAGATCGCCGAACGGCGGAGCAAAAAGCGCGGTAAGGCGTTCTATGGCTGCGAGAACTATCCCAACTGCGATTTTGTGGTGTGGGATAAGCCCGTCGCCGAAACGTGCCCTGAGTGCGGCTATGTCGGCGCCGAGATGAAGAGCAACAAAACCCGCGGCGCCTATCGCAAGTGCCTCAAGTGCGCAAACGAGTGGGACGTCGCGACGCCTGAGGAAGCCGAAGAAGTGGCGGAAGTCGCGTAGACGTTCTTCGTCTGGGTTTCGGGTGAACGGTCGCGCGGACTTTGTGTCTGCGCGACCGTTTTCTTGCGTGGTGCTGCCGCACCGGCGAACACCGCGATGAACGAGGGCTGGTGAGCGGCTCATGGTCCGGCTGGAGCGCGCGGTCGAGGGGCTCGAGGCTGAAGGGCAATGCAGAATGACGCTGCGAGGACGCCCCCTCCTACCGTGCACCCATGCTTCGGAAGACAGTCCTCCTGACCATCCTGGCGGCAAGCGCCTGCAGCGGCCGCTCCCTGTTCGCCCAGTCAGCTGCACACCCGTATCTGCGCACCGACATCGCGTTCGCGGAATGGAAGCAATCCGTGCGTCCGATACGCATCACGTGCCCTGCTTCCACGGAAATGGCGGGAAAGGTGCTGTCGGACGAGGGACGCTCTGCGTGCACTGTATTGGCCATGAGTGGGTTGTCCTCCAGGGCACGGCTGTTCGTACCTGGAATCAGCCCAAATTACCCACACGAAATCCCGAAGAGCCTTTTCACTGAGGCTCGTGAGAGCTACGATGATGTGTACTCGACATATTGGGGCAGCACCGCAGCCCTTGCTGCCGGGCTGCTGGGGAGGTGCCGCGTCCGCGGCCGGCGGTGCATATATCCTTTGGACCAAACGGATGATCTGGAAGCCGCGATGCAGGCGAATCTCGTGACAGTGTCCGCCACGTCCGACAACCACGTCGCCGCCGGGTGCTGAACTCCGGTTTCACTCACCCACTGCAATGATGCCCACTCTCTCGCCGGCCATCGCGGCATTGGTCGTTCTGGCATCGCTCGGCTACGCCACCGGCTCGATAGATAAGAGCAGGCAGCGATCTACGGTTGGCCGCTTGATGCATGGGGTGGCGATCGTCGGCTGCGCGACCGTCATGTTTCTCGGCTTGGCGGCCCTCCACGACGGCCAAGTCGTCATTTTTTCGGCAGGCGCACTCCTCGCATATGGTATCGGAATGCTTGCGGCACGCTCGAGGTTGCAGCGCAATCGCAGCACCCCGTCGTAAGCCAAGGCCATAGTCACCCGCTAGGGGTAGGAGACCGCGTGCGACAGTATCGCGCACGCGGCACCTCACGGGCGACGTCAGCGAATCGGCGTGCTAACTTCCCCCGATGAGCAACGAAGTCCATGTCATCGGCGGTGGCCTCGCCGGAAGCGAAGCCGCGTACCAACTCGCGCAGCGCGACCACGACGTCGTGCTGCACGAGATGCGTCCGGTGCGCGGAACCGCGGCGCATCGCACCGAAAAGCTCGGTGAGCTCGTCTGCTCCAACACGTTCAAGAGCACCGAAACCACCAACGCCCACGGGCTGCTCAAAGCCGAGATGCGGGTGCTGGGGTCGATGGTGCTAGAGTGTGCCGACAGCGCGCGCGTTCCCGGCGGAACCGCACTCACCGTCGATCGCGACATCTTTTCGCAGGCCGTACACGATCGCGTGCACGCGCATCCGCGCATCACCGTCATGCGCGAGGAAGTCTCCACAATTCCGTCTCCGGGTATCATCGCCACCGGTCCGCTCACGTCCGACGCACTCGCCGTGTCTGTCCGTGCGCGGCTTGGCGTCGAGTCGCTGGCGTTCTACGATGCCATCGCGCCCGTCGTCTCCTTCGAGTCTGTCGATCCGGATATCACGTTCCGCGCCTCGCGCTGGGGCAAGGAAACGATGGACAGCGCGGGAGAGGAGGGCGCCTATCTCAACTGCCCCTTCACGAGGGACGAGTACGACGCATTTATCGATGCGCTCACCACCGCCGACCAGTTCACGGCCCATGAGTTTGACGCGGTGCCGTATTTCGACGGGTGCATGCCGGTCGAAGAGATGGCGAAGCGCGGCAGGGAATCGTTGCGCTTCGGGCCGATGAAGCCGATCGGTCTGCGTCACCCGAAGACCGGCAACAAACCGTGGGCCGTCGCACAGCTGCGTATGGAAGATCGCGCCGGTCGCATGTGGAATCTGGTCGGCTTTCAAACGCGCCTGCGCATCCCCGAGCAGCAGCGCGTGTTTCGCCTGATCCCCGGCCTCGCCGACGCAGAGTTCCTGCGCTTCGGGTCCATCCATCGCAACTCGTACGTCAACGCGCCTGCGGCACTGTCGCCGCACCTCGCGTTGCGCGATGCGCCGCAGACGCTGTTCGCCGGACAGATCACCGGCGTGGAGGGATACACCGAAAGCACGGCGACTGGTCTGCTTGCGGGCATCAACCTCGCACGCATGCTCGCGGGCGAGGAGCCCGTGGTGCCGCCGCCCACCACAATGCTGGGTGCGCTCTATCGCTATCTGCGCGAAGCCGATCCGCGACACTTTCAGCCGATGAACGCCAACTTCGGCCTGCTCGACGAGCTCGAGGGACTTTCACGCGAGATCATGCGCGACAAACTCGGCAAGCGTCGGCACTATGCCACGCGTTCGCTCGCCGATCTCGCCGCGTGGTGCGAGTCGTCGCGTCTGACTTCCACGGTCGCACGCGCCACGTAGCGGAGCGATACAGCGTGAACGACGCCGAGCGCATGGACGAAACTCCGTTGCCGACCGAGATCAGCGAGTTCCTCGTGCATCTCGCCAAGGAACGCGACCTCTCGCCCAATACCGTCAGCGCCTATACGCGGGATCTACGCGCGTTCAGCACATATCTCGCGGGCACGCGCGGCATCGCCGGATGGGATTGGAATGCGCTTGGTCGCGCGGACATTCGCGGCTTCATGGCGCACCTCACGCGTCGCGGACTTGCCAAGCGTTCCATCGCCCGCGGACTCTCCGCCGTGCGCAGCTTCTATCGCTGGATGCATCGTGACGAGCGCGTGGACGTGAACCCGGCGCGCGCGGTCGGGTCGCCACGGCTTCCGCGCACGCTGCCCACGTATCTCGATCAGCATCAGGCGGAAACGTTGATGGAGTTGGCCATCACGCGCTCGCATTCGGGCGAGTTCACCGACATGCGCAATCTCGCGTTGATGGAAATGCTGTATTCGTGCGGTCTGCGTCTGGCGGAACTCCGCGGCATCGACCTCGGCGATCTCGATCTCGTCTCGCAGCAGGTGAAGGTGCGCGGCAAGGGACGCAAGGAGCGGATCGTGCCGCTTGGCGATCACGCACAACGTGCCATGCGCAACTATCTCTCGAAGCGGGACGCGTTGCTGGGCAAGCTCGGCGGCGTGAAGGGCGGACGACTCGCGCGCGGTGCCGTCTTTCTGAGTGTACGCGGCACCCGAATGAGTCCACGCGCCATTCAACACGCGGTGGTCGGTCTGCTCTCCGCGGTGGACGAAGGCGCCGGCCTTTCCACACACTCCATGCGACATACGTTTGCCACGCACATGGTGGACGCCGGTGCCGATCTCCGCGCCGTGCAGGAGCTGCTTGGCCATGCGAGTATCAGCACGACGCAGATCTACACACACACCAGCGTCGAGCGACTCAAGAAGGTCTATCGCCAGGCCCACCCGCGCGCCTGACGGCGTGCTCGCTCACTCACCGTCGGCCAGAATCTCCCGCAGTCGCGCCACATCGAGGTTGCCGCCACACAGCACGATCCCTACCGTCTTTCCCGCGAGTCGCGAAGACAACGCACGCAACCCTGCCAACCCCGCCGCGCCTGCTCCTTCCGCCAGGTTGTGCGTGATGCGCAGGAGGTCGCGCACAGCCTGCGCGATCGCCTCTTCGGTGACGAGGACAAAGTCGGTCAAGCCGTTGCGCAGCGTGTCGAAAGTGAGTTCGTAGGTCGAGCCGGTCGCAATCCCTTCGGCGAAGGTGTTCGCGTCCACGCCGGCTCGCGTCTGCCCATCGTGCCAACTGTGGTGTTGCGCCGGTGCACCGTGGCTCTGCACCGCGAAGACCTGCAGCGACGGCTTGATCGCGTCGCGCGCCACGATCGCTCCCACCGCCTGCGATCCGCCGCCGAGTGCAAAAATCAGTGCATCGAGCTCGGGCGCCTGTTCGAGAAACTCGGCGGACATGGTGCCCGCGCCGGCAATCACGTCCGCGTTGTTCGTGCTGTGGACGAGCGTGAGTCCATCACATGCGGCCAGCTCCGCGCACGCAGCAGCGGCAGCGTCGTACGTCGTACCCGTTTCGATCAGTCGCGCGCCGAATGACCGAATGACCGCGTTCTTGTCGGGATTGTTCCCCTCAGGGACGCAAATCGTGACCGGAATCCCCAGACGTGCGCCCGCCCAGGCGAGCCCTTGTCCGTGGTTGCCCGTGCTCGCGGCCACCACGCCGCGCGCCGCCTGCTCAGCGGAGAGTGCGGTCAGGGCAGACGTCGCGTTCCGCACCTTGAACGTGTTGACGGGCAGATGATTCTCGTGCTTGATGAGCACGCGAATGCCATGGCCCACCAGTGCGTCCAGCAGCGGATAGTGTCGGACCGGCGAGGGCGCGAAATGCGGCGCGAGACGCGCGCGCGCACGCTGGATATCGATGTAGGTGATCGGCGGCATGCGATTGGCGGAAGCGGCGAATGCGGTGCGCAGTGCTATTTTGCAAGATGGCACTTCCTCAGATGCGCGCCACCACCATTCTGGCCGTGCGGCGCGACGGCAAGCTCGCGCTGGGTGGCGACGGACAGGTCTCGGTCGGCGACACGGTCGCCAAGTCGCACGCGGTCAAGGTGCGCACCCTCAAGGGCGGTCGTGTGCTCGCCGGCTTTGCCGGTTCCGCCGCCGATGCGCTCACCCTCTTCGAGAAGTTCGAGGAGAAGCTCGATCGCTATCCCGGCAACCTGCCCAAAGCCGCGGTGGAGCTGGCGAAGGAGTGGCGCAGCGATCGCGTCCTGCGCCGCCTCGAGGCACTGCTCATTGTCGCCGACGTGGATAACGGCCTCATGATCTCCGGCAACGGCGAGATCATCGAACCGGACGACGGCGTGCTGGCGATCGGCTCAGGCGGTGCCTATGCCCAAGCGGCAGCGCGTGCACTGTTGCGCGAAACGTCGCTGCCGCCAAAAGACATCGTGCTCAAGGCGCTGACCATCGCCGGCGAGATCTGCATCTACACCAACACGAACATCACGGTCATCGAGCCCGGCGCGTAGCACGGCGC
>Ga0163144_10031331_pt1 | contig 10142 bp, 10 predicted proteins | sample OliLak19BULKMAT1_FD_123175 | JGI IMG/M metagenome (GOLD analysis project Ga0163144, IMG submission 123175) | Freshwater microbial mat bacterial communities from Lake Vanda, McMurdo Dry Valleys, Antarctica - Oligotrophic Lake LV.19.BULKMAT1 | ecosystem: Environmental > Aquatic > Freshwater >...
CCTTGGGTAAAAGATTTTCGTCGTCAGCGCAGGGGGTGAGCGGATAAAGCGGCAGGCAATGGCCGCCCGCGTTGAACGAAAAAACCTGCCGCTCGCGCTGGCCGCGCTGGGTGTGGTCTTTGGCGATATCGGCACGAGTCCCCTTTATGCCTACCAGATGGCGGTGGGTTCGCTGGCGCATCCCGATCGCAACGCATTGCTGGGCGTGGCCTCGTTGATCATCTGGAGCCTGCTGCTCATCGTGACGTTTAAGTACGTGCTGGTGGTGATGCGGGCCGACTACCATGGCGAGGGCGGAGTCTTTGCCCTGCTCGCGCTTTTGCAGCGGCAAAAAAAGGAATCCGCCTCGCGGATCAAGCTGCCAATTTATGTGCTGATGTTGCTCTTCGGCGCGGCGCTGCTCTTTGGCGACGGGACGATCACACCGGCGATCTCGGTCTTGAGTGCGCTGGAGGGATTGGAAGTGGTGAATCCGAATTTTTCCCACCTCGTTCTGCCCGGCACGGTGGGAATCCTGGCCGGGCTTTTTCTGGTGCAGCGGTTGGGCACGGGTCGCCTCGGGGTGGTTTTCGGCTGGGTCATGCTGGTGTGGTTCATCGTGATCGGCGCGATGGGTCTCTGGTGGGTGGTGAAGCAGCCGTCCGTCTTGCTGGCTTTCAATCCTCTTTTTGCCTTGGAAACCGTGCGGCAAAGCGGCTGGCAATCGCTGGCTTTGGTGGGATCAGTCGTGCTGGCAGTGACCGGCGTGGAAGCGCTGTACGCCGACATGGGACACTTCAGTCGGCGGGCCATCGCGCTGGCCTGGCATGGGGTGGCCTTGCCCGCGTTGTTGCTGAATTACCTCGGTCAGACTGCGCTGGCGGTGACGCAACCGGCGGAGATGGCGATGAAGAATCCATTTTTTCTCATGGTGCCATCCGGCTGGCCGGTTCTGGCGCTGGTCGGGCTGTCCACGGCGGCGACGGTGATTGCTTCGCAGGCCTTGATCTCGGGGGTGTTTTCGCTCACGGCCCAGGCGCAGGAGTTGGGATATTTTCCCAAGTTTCACGTCATGCACACCAGCCGGGAGGAACGCGGCCAGGTCTATGTTCCGACCACGAATTTCATTCTGGGCATCGCCTGCATCCTGCTGGTGTTGACTTTTCGCTCGAGCGAAAATCTGGCTGCGGCCTACGGGCTCGCCGTGGTCGGCACGATGGTCATCACCACGCTTTCCCTGGCGCTGGTGACACGGTGGTGCTGGCGGTGGCCGTGGTGGCAGACCGCCGGCCTCACGGTGCTGTTGCTGGCCATCGAGATTCCTTTTCTGATTGCGTGCCTGACGAAATTCGCCCAAGGCGGATATTTTCCCCTGCTGGTGGCGGGCGGCCTGCTGCTCGTCATGCTCACCTGGCACCGGGGCCGGGCCATTATCTTGCAGCACATGACATCCGGCCCATCTTCCGAAGCGGATCTGGCGCAAAAGCTGGAGGAAAAAGGCGCACGCCTCGCGCCGGGACAGTTGATTTTTATCACATCGAACCGCAACCCCCGCTACGCGGCGGCTCGCGCCTTCGAGATGATGCGGCGCGGGGGCGTGCTGCGTGAACAAGTCGTGTTCATGAGCCTGGTCAATGCCATGGAAAGCAATGTGGACATGCCGCGCAGCATCGCAACGGAGCAAATCGGCCCCCGGCTCTGGCACGTGACCGCATTCCACGGCTACATGCAGGAACCCCACGCGCCCGAGATTCTCGCCCGCGCCAGCGAGATCACCGGGGGAAAAATTTCCGCCAACCTGCCGGACACCTTTTATGTTCTCGGCCGCGAATTGATCGTGGAATACTCCGGCCAGCGCATGATCCGCTGGCGGCGCGCGCTCTTTGGATTTCTCAGCCGCAATGTCAGTTACGCACCGGATTATTTTTACATCCCGCACGAGCAAATCAGCGAATTCACCTGGATGATGCGCGCGTGAAAGCGAGGCTTCCCTTTTTCCCGCATTCCCGTTGAAGTGCGCCCCAAACCACGCTCTCCATGGCCAGTGATCGCATCCGCCTAGACACCCTTGACCAGTCGAAATCCCTCGAACACGAGGACTACAAAAAACAGCTCAAAAAATACCAGTTCGAGTTGCTGAACATGCAACTCATCCTGCGCGAGCGGAAAAATTCCGTCATCATGGTGGTCGAGGGCCCCGATGCCGCCGGCAAGGGCGGCTCGATCAAGCGCGTGACCGAGCGCCTCGATCCCCGGCTCATGCGGGTCTACTCCGTGGTCAAACCCACCCCCGAGGAATACCAACACCACTACATGTGGCGCTTCTGGACCAAGTTGCCCTCCCACGGACAGATCGCGATTTTCGACCGGTCCTGGTATGGCCGCGTACTCGTCGAGCGGGTGGAAAAATTCTGTACCGAGTCGGAGTGGAAACGCGCCTATCGCGAGATCAACGAATTTGAACGCCAGCTCACCGACGACGGCACCATCATCATCAAACTCTTCCTGCAGATCACGAAGGACGAGCAACTCTCCCGCTTCCGCCGCCGCGAAGCCGACCCCTACAAACATTGGAAGATCAGCGACGAAGACTGGCGCAACCGCGACAAGTGGGCCCAGCACAACGAGGCCGCCGAGGATATGTTCGAGCAGACTTCCACCCCGGCCGCGCCGTGGACTGTCCTTTCCGCCAATTACAAGTGGTATACCCGGGTCAAGGTCGTGAAGACCATTTCCGAGCAAATCGCCAAGGCTCTGAAATTCTAGCCGCGAGTTTTCCGATCAAGCCCGGGATAGCGTGTTCGCGCTCACGAAGATTTAAATTCCGTTTCGGCACCTGGCCGGGTGTGGTCAAAAGCGGGTGAAGTCTGGGATAGGGTAGCACAATCCCTGTCGTGCCTACAACCGCATCGGACTGAAGATCCGGGCGTGAACGGCAGCCACGCCCGCGGTTTTCAAGGCGGCGTCAATCGCCCCCGCCGCAGGAAGGAGGGCGATGCCGTCGTCGAGCACCAGATAGGCCCGCGCGTCGCGAATGGTGGCGGAACTGAGAACGTCGTCCGGCAGGGCCTTGACTTGCTTGAGTTGTCGGCGCAGGCGTCCCAGGATGATGGCGTCCTCGTACAGACTGGTTTGTGAGTCGGGCGCTTTGCGGAATTTGGAAAAAACGAGCGTGTTGCGATCCGCCTGGATCAGACCGCCATTTTGCACCAGCCGGATAATTTTTTCCGCGCGGGTCGGTTCCACCGGCAGCGGGGCGGGGGGTGTTTCGGCTTTTGCCTCCACATTCGGCTGTAATGCGATGGGGATGAGTGCTGGCCTGGCTTCGCGTTTGGGGAGTTTGAATTCCTCCGCCGGTGCGGCAGACGCGGCCTCGACGGGGTGTTCGGTCGGGCGGGTGGCGCAGGAAGTGAAAAAACAGACCCCGAGCAGGGCGGCGGGAAGGTGCGGAAAACGCATGGGTGTTGCCTGACAGGTCCCGGCAATAAATTCAAGCGCGCTCCCGTTGTAAAGCGACGGATGCGAGAGTTCGCGTCCCTCCAAGGGGTTTTTGCAACTTTTGCTTGCCGCTTTTCAGAAGAAAAATAGGTTGGAGCCATGAGCCAACCGAGCCCTGTCGCCTACGATTCCAAGATCGAGGGGAATGTCATCTTCACGCGGGTCGATGCGGCCATTAATTGGATGCGGAGCAATTCGCTCTGGCCCATGCCGATGGGTCTGGCCTGTTGCGCAATCGAACTGATGGCGGCTTCCTCGTCGCGCTATGACATTTCCCGCTTCGGAGCGGAGGTGATGCGGTTTTCGCCGCGCCAGAGCGATGTCATGATTGTGGCCGGCACGGTGACTTACAAAATGGCCCTGGCGGTGAAACGCATCTGGGATCAGATGCCCGAGCCCAAGTGGTGCATCGCCATGGGGGCCTGCGCATCCAGCGGCGGCATGTATCGCAGCTACGCGGTGCTGCAGGGCATTGATCACCTTTTACCCGTGGACGTTTACATTTCCGGCTGTCCGCCCCGGCCCGAGGCGCTGCTTGATGGTTTTATGAAACTGCAAAAAAAGATCATGGGTGAACACTCGCTGGAGGATCAAAAGCGCTCGCTGGTGGACACGCTATGACCGTTCAGGATTCTGTCACACGGCTGCAGGAGCGTTTCGCCAATGCCATCTTGAAGGCCGGCGAATTTCGTGGGGAAAATTCGCTCACGATCAAAATCGAGGCCTTGCATGACCTGGCTGCGTTTTGTCGTGACGAACTGGGATTCGACTACCTGCTGGATATTTCGAGTCTCGACCATTTCGGGGAGGATCCCCGTTTTGAAATGATTTATGAATTGTACTCCATGGCCGACGGCGTGCATCTCCGGCTGAAAGCCGTGGTGCCGGGCGAGGACAATCCGGTCGCGCCGACCATCTCTGATCTCTGGCCGACCGCCGACTGGCATGAGCGCGAGGTTTACGACATGATGGGAATTCGCTTCGACGGTCATCCCGATCTGCGCCGCATTCTCATGTGGGAGGGCTATCCGTTTTTTCCGCTGCGCAAGGATTTTCCGCTGGAAGGCAAGGTCAGTGACGTGCCCGATGTGGCCTTCACCGAGGTGGCCCCGCTGGCGGGCGGGCCGTTTGTCACCATACCCACCGATGGCATCACGGAGGTCCGCGAGCCTCGTGCGCGCCGGGCTGGAGATCCTCTCTCCACCGATAAATTTCTCGCAGAATCTTGATTGCCGACGCGCAGGGTCTGGCCGATCTGATTGACCGGCTGGCCCCCCTTTCCCAGATCGCCCTCGATACCGAGGCGGATAGTTTGCACAGTTATTTTGAAAAGCTGTGCCTCATCCAGATCAGCACGGAATCCGAGAACTGCCTTTTCGATCCGCTGGCCGGTTTGCCGCTCCAGCCGCTCTACGATGTGCTGGCGGGCAAGCGGCTCATCCTGCATGGCGCCGATTACGATTTGCGGCTGCTCAACCGCGGCGGGAATTTTGCGGCGACGGATGTTTTCGACACCATGATCGCGGCGCGCTTGAGCGGCTATCAGGAACTCGGACTGGCTGCCCTGGTGGCCCGGCATTTTGGTGTCAACCTCTCGAAGGCTTCGCAGAAGGCCAACTGGGCCCTGCGCCCGCTCTCGAATCAGATGCTCGAATACGCCATGAGCGATACAAAGTACCTGCTTTCGCTGGCGGCGATTCTCGAGGCGGAACTGCGCCGTTTGGAACGCTGGGATTGGTTCATAGAATCCCGCGACCGCCTGATTGCCGCAGCCCGCGAACCCCGCGAACGTGACGAAACCCAGGCCTGGCGCATCACGGGCAGCGCGGCCTTGGGCCCGCGGGCACAGTCGATTCTGCGGGTGTTGTGGTATTGGCGCGACGGGGAGGCCAAGGCGTGGGACCGTCCGCCCTTTCATGTCATGAACAACGAGGAAATGGTGCGCATTGCGGAAAAAGCCGACCGTGGCGAACCGTATTCGACGCTGCGCATGAGTTCGCGCCGCCGGAAAAGTTTTGAAGTCGTGATGGCCCTGGCCCAGCACATTCCCGAGAGAGAGTGGCCGGTCACGACGAAAACCCGCCGTCACCGTGCGACCCGTGAGCAGACGGAGCGATTTGATAGTTTGAAAAAAACCCGCGACGTGACTGCGGTGGAACTCGGCCTCGATCCGTCCATCATCGCGCCGCGTAACGCCCTTGAGGCCGCCTCCCTGGATCCGGCCACCCCCGTGCTCATGCGCTGGCAAAGGCGGCTGCTCGGACTGGCGGATAACACCAGTGCAGCCGCCTGATCTCATCGCGCTGGCCCTGGCCGAAGACATCGGTTCGGGCGATGTCACGACGAAGTATTTCACCGGAACGGAACGGCAGGCCATGGCGCGTATTGTCGCCAAAGAGACCTGCTTTCTGGCCGGACTGGCGGTGACCGAAGAGACTTTTCTGCGTGTTGATCCCGCGCTTCGTGTCCACAAGTTCGAGGAGGATGGCGCCGGCTTGTCCGTTGGCAGCGTGGTCATGCAGATCACCGGCCGGGCCGCTTCCATTCTTACGGCGGAGCGAACGGCGCTGAATTTTCTCCAGCGTTTGTCGGGCGTGGCGACCCTCACGGGAAAATACGTCGAAGCCGTGCGCGGCACCGCGGCCAAAATTCTCGACACCCGGAAAACCACTCCAGGCTGGCGCGTTCTTGAAAAAGCCGCCGTGGCGGCGGGCGGGGGAACCAACCATCGCCTGGGCCTTCACGACATGGTGATGGTGAAAGACAATCACCTCGCCGCCGGAACCAGTCTGGCGGAATTGCAGGCCGCCCTCGGCAAAGTTAAGGCGGAACGCCCGGGCATTCGGGTCGAACTCGAAGCGGACACGCTGGATCAAGTGCGCGGGTTTTTAACCCTCGAAGGCGTGGATGTCATCCTGCTCGACAACATGCCGCCGGCCTTACTGCGCGAGGCCGTGAAACTGAGGAAACCGGGTATCCTCTTTGAAGCCAGCGGCGGAGTGACGCTGGAAACGGTGCGCGAGATCGCAGAAACCGGGGTGGACTTGATTTCCGCCGGGGCTTTGACCCATTCGGCCCGGGCGGTGGATTTTTCGCTGGAGGTTGAGGCCATCTGATGCGGTGAGTTCGTGATGCATCTTGAATAGTGTTAAGGATATTTTGTTCATGGCAAAAAGCGTGGCAAATTGGCAGCAGATGAGCTTTGGCAAGGCTTTGTCCGAGCCCGCGCGCCGGGGCCTGGAGAAAAATGGGGCGGGCATGAATGGCCCTAACTTAAGCCCCAACGGGGCTGCATCCCAAATTGTGGTCTTCAGAGCTACTCCCGGAATCTTTTCCCTTCCACGCTCTCGCGAGGCGGTTTCAGAAGCGACTCGATTTTTCAACTGATTAGTAACAGGCGGGGAGGCTGGCCGGGAGTGGTGGGGGGAGCCCGGTGAATGCAAGGCGGCACGGGATTGCCGGGATAGTCGGTGGCGATACGCCAAAGGTTGCCTAATCCGAAGGAGAAAGGCCGCGCTCCCGCCATCGGGGCGTAGTGAAGGTCATAGTAATGGTCGTTCAGGAATGCCAGGAAGTCGGGGTTGTCTTCCCCTCCGAAGAGTTTGAGAAGTTCGGCGCGAGTCCCGGGGATGTCCACCCGCCTGCGGGCCTCGTCGTTGCGCAGGCCTTCGGAGGCCGCTTCGGTGTAACTGCACAGATACGTGTCCGCCGCCACGGTGGCGCTGTCGGCGTGGAAGGAAAAAACATCCACAGGGAAGGGGCCTCCGCTCTCGTCTCGGGGCGAACCATGAATGCAATCGAGACCGGGCGCGAGGTCGCACGAGCGAAGGAGCCGCTGATCTTGCAGCAGGAGGTCTCTGGCCACCTGGCCGGCCTCGCTCAAGGAAAGGGCCTCAAGGCCGGAGTCGTCCACGGGGACAATTCCCTCGCCGACGCCAAGACGCTGCACGATTTCGCGGAAATCGCCCGTCAGGGTGCGTTCCCAGCAGAGGGCATTGAGTTCTCCCTCCAGAGGCGTGGTGACGAGTTCATGGAAACTTTGCACCACCTTGATCCGGGGGTAGTCGGCGGGAAAAATCGTAGGAGATGCAGGTGTTCTCATGGAGCTGACCGCATGGATAATCCATCGGGCGGGCTTGCGATAGAAATGCTTTTGGCCCCGGCGAAGACATTTCTTTGTCGTAACTTGATCTTCCGCCTGTCAGGAAGTGCCAAAGGCACGGGATTCTCTAGCCCGGTCCGAAGGGCCGGGAATCCAGAGTAAGAGGAATTTGCGGCCTGAAAGGACGCGATCTCCCCGAATCGACCGTCCATTAGATGCGATGCAAAGGATGGCGGACTTTCAGCCCGCATTTTTTGACTGACCATAACCCGGCCCTACGGACCAAGCTGCGGAATTTTGGCCCTTTGGGCCAGGTGCGACGCGCAGTCCCAGATCTGTATACTCGTCAGGGGGCCGCCCCGGGCTATGATATTTTGGGCTTTTGGCCTGCCGGAACAGCAAAGGCAAACTGCAGAATATGCTTTAAACTTACACTCGAATCTACACTTACACTTCACACCCGGATAATGAGTGCGGGCGTTAGTTTTCGTTCAAGTGCAGGTAAACCCCGTCTTATCGTCCCTCATGATTTCAGCAGGCATCGTATTACTTGGCTTCGTCAGGCCCGGAGCCTTTGATCCTAATCTTGTTTGGAGTGGGTCTCGGAGCGGTTCTTTTCTCCCCCAAGCGACGCATAAGCAAAGACCGGCCTTTATCCTGACCGGCTTCTTTTCCGCTTATTCGGGCTTACCGGGTTTCAGTATTTGGGCCAGAGTCTTGTTGGCGGCGCAGGCGACGGCATCGTCCTGAAAGCCGGTCGGGTTGCCACAAATTCCAATCGCACCGACCATGACGTCGCCGTCCTTGATGGGAACGCCGCCCCAGAGGAACAGCGATTTCTCATTATAGACCAATTGATCGTCGTCGCCGTCGGCCTTCTTGATGCGATCAAGGAGATTGCGGGTGGAATCCTTGTAGTTTGCGGCCGTCCAGGCTTTTTGCTCGGATCCCAATACGGTGTGTTCCGTGGCGTTGTCGTCCCGGAGCAGGACGAGAACGCGCCCCGCGTAGTCCACGACACAGACTCCAACATTCGTTGCGCCGTTGGCGTGGCTTTGTTTCACGGCCTCCTGCGCGATTTGCAGGGCACCATCAAGAGTGAGCGTCTTGACCAGCATGACGGGCGAGGGAGCATCGGCGGAAAAGGCGGAACTGGCCGAGAAGAACAGTCCGGCGGAGAGAATGATCGCGGTGAGTCTCAGGGACGGAATCATGAGTTTAGCGCAAAATGACTTGGGTGGATTGGGGTGGAAAATTAGCTGCTTTTTTGCAAAGAAGACAATGGGTAGAGAGAGCGGAAACGTCACGCTAAATTTCCCTGAAAATAATCTTCCCCTAAATTCTGGATCGCCATAGCCTGCCGCCCGAGTGACTTGCATCATGAAAACCATCCCCCCGGTCCTTGTTGTTTCTTTGCTCTTTTTGGCGAACCTTTGCGCTCAAGCGGCCGATCCGAAAGCGGATTTTCTGAAACTCATCAACCGCCCCAAAGTCCCGCTTACTCCCGTGGTCGAGACGTTGCCCACAGCGGACGGGCTCGAGCGTTATCATTTCACATACGCCTCGGAGGCGGGGGTGCGGGTTCCCGGGCTTCTGGTCAAGCAGGCCGGAAACACGCGCCGCCCGGTGGTCGTCGTTCTGCATGGCACGACCGAAAGCAAAGACCAGTACGCCGACCTGCTGACCCTGCTGGCCAACAAGGGCTTTATCGCCGTGGCGACCGATGGTCGTTTTCACGGAGAGCGAAAAACCTACGGCGCACCGGGCGACCAGTATTCGGATAATATTGCGCGTGCGTTCAACGGGTCCGGGGCGCATCCCTTTTACTATGACAATGTCTGGGACGTGACCCGGCTGCTGGATTATCTCGAAACGCGCAGCGATGTGGATTCCTCCCGGATCGGAATGACGGGAATCTCGAAAGGCGGCATCGAAACGTACATGACGACCGCGGTGGACCCACGCGTCAAAGTCGCGGTGCCTTGCATCGCCATGCAGAGTTTCCGCTGGGAGCTGGACAACGATTCCTGGCAGGCCCGGATCAGTTCGGTGCAGCGGGCTTTCGATCAAGTGGTCAAACAGCAGGGCGTGAAAAATCCCGGTCCGGCCTTCGTTCGCAAATTTTACGACCGCGTCGTGCCTGGAATCTACGGTGAGTTCGACGGACCCTCAATGATCACCTTGATCGCTCCACGGCCCTTGTTGCTGATCAACAGCGACAAGGATCCGCTCACGCCCATGGGCAGTCTGAAAGTGTGCATCGCGGCGGCGGAGGCGGCCTATCGGGCCGACCACGCCGGCAATCGTTTTGATTACATTTTCCAAAACAGCAAAGAGCATTTGGTCTCACCCAAATCGTTTCGATCCGCCATTGATTGGTTCGTTCGCTGGCTGAAACCCTAGGTTGCTTCATGAATGCCACGGCACGGGTAAGCTTGTCCGCCTCTTCACGCGTCAGGCCGTGTGCGTGGATGGCGGTCCTTCTGGCCCTAGCGGCAGCCTGGGCCGGGGCGGAGCCGAAGCCGGACGTGGCCACGGGATTTGCCCGCGAAAATCTGGAGCA
>Ga0163144_10031332_pt1 | contig 10142 bp, 7 predicted proteins | sample OliLak19BULKMAT1_FD_123175 | JGI IMG/M metagenome (GOLD analysis project Ga0163144, IMG submission 123175) | Freshwater microbial mat bacterial communities from Lake Vanda, McMurdo Dry Valleys, Antarctica - Oligotrophic Lake LV.19.BULKMAT1 | ecosystem: Environmental > Aquatic > Freshwater > Lake...
AAACGCGGTGCGTTCGCCATGGGTGGCATGTCGGCGTTTATTCCGGTGAAGGGGGATGCGGCGGCAAACGAAAAAGCCTTCGCCGCTGTGCGCGCGGATAAGGAGCGCGAAGCGGGCGCCGGGCATGACGGCACCTGGGTTGCACATCCGGGCTTGATTCCGGTGGCGATGGAAGTGTTCAACCGTTTGATGCCGCAAAAGAATCAGCGCGACAAATTACGCGAGGAAGTGAAGGTAAGCGCGACGGATTTGGTGGCGGTGCCCGAAGGCACAATCACCGAAGCGGGTGTGCGAAATTCCATCAGCGTTGCAATTCAATATACTGCGCATTGGCTGAACGGCAATGGCTGCGTGCCCCTGTTTAATTTGATGGAAGATGCAGCGACCGCCGAAATTTCGCGCAGCCAATTATGGCAATGGCTGCACCACGGTGCAAGCACGGTGGAGGGGCACCCGATACTTGAGGAGCTAGTTGCAAGCTGGGCCGACCAGGAGCTGGATAAATTGCGCGAACAACTGGGGGATACCGCGTTTGCCACGGTGCCTTACGAGCGCGCAACAGCGCTGGTGTTGAAGCTGACGTTCGATAAGAATTATGCCGAGTTTTTGACACTGCCTGCGTATGAGGCGATGGCTTCTGGATAGTGAAAAAAAGTGCGCGGTTTAACCTCTCCCTTTGGAGAGGTCGAAATCATTCTTATGATTTCGAGTGAGGGCTTGGGCGTGGTTGGTGAGCCCTCACCCTACTCGCGAAGGGCTCGTAGACCTCTCCCAAGGGAGAGGTTAAGAAAGGCGAGACGTTACGCTGCTGCCTCGCTCGTCATTTCCACTTTCCAACTGCCGCCGGGTTGCTGCTTTACGTATTGCAGCGCGTAGCCATGTTCTTTGTAGGCCGCCCAACGCGTGCGCGCCGCTGCTACATCATCTTCGTTGCTGCCATCGAACACATCGAGCACTTTGGTGTAGGTGGGCAGCGAGGCAGGGGTGGAACCATCCAGCACGCATAAAATGGTGGCTCCGCTGGGGTTTTCATCGGTGAGGGTGAGGTAAATCGGTTGCTCGTTTTTATGCCCATCCCGTGCAGAGCCGTGGGGCAAAAAGCTTGTGGGGTCGTTGCTCCATAGTGCGGCGCTAAGGGTTTTGAGTTGGGCCTCGGAGTTGGCCAAAATGACAATCCGATTACCGGCACTGAGCGCCTTTTCCATCAGTTTCGGCACTGCGCGTTCGCGGGTGGTGGAGAGCAGGTGGTAGAAGGAGATGGTGGTCATAGGGGTGATGGGTGACGGGTGGCAAGTGACGTGTGAAATAAGTGGGCGTGCGGGTGCTGACGGGCAGATTGCCACCCGTCACTCGTCACGCGCCACCTGTCACTATTTCTCATAATTCACTTCAATCCAATCGTTCAACAGCCGTACCCCCCAGCCCACCGCGCCTTTGGGGGCGAGTTTGAAGCGCTCTTTGTTTTGCCAGGCGACACCTGCAATATCCAAATGCACCCATGGCACATCGTTCACGAAGCGTTGCAAAAATTGTGCGGCGGTGGTGCTGCCTGCTTCGCGGCCTTCGCCTACGTTTTGCATGTCGGCAATGTCGCAGTTGATCATTTTGTCGTATTCGTCGCCCAACGGCATGCGCCACACCGGCTCGCCCACACGGGTGGCGGATTTTGCCAACTGCTCGGCCATTTTGTCGTTGTTGGAAAACAGCCCCGCGCGCCACGAGCCGAGGCAGACGATGATAGCGCCCGTAAGCGTTGCCAAATCCACAATGCACTTGGGTTTAAAGCGGCTTTGGGTGTACCATAATGCGTCCGCCAGCACGAGGCGCCCTTCTGCATCGGTGTTAATGACCTCGATGGTTTGGCCGCTCATGCTGGTCACCACATCGCCCGGGCGCTGGGCGTTGCCATCGGGCATGTTTTCCACAAGGCCGACGACGCCGACCACATTCACCTTCGCTTTACGTGCGGCAAGGGCACGAAGCGTGCCGATGGTGGTGGCGGAACCGCCCATATCCCACTTCATTTCTTCCATCCCGTTGGCGGGTTTAATACTGATGCCGCCGGTATCGAACGTAACGCCTTTGCCGACAATGGCGACGGGATTCTCGCCTTTTTTACCGCCATTCCATTGCATAATCACCAACTGCGATTCGCGCACGGAACCTTGGCCAACGCCAAGCAGTGCACCCATGCCGAGTTTTTTCATTTGCGCTTCGCCCAGCACCTCGACTTTAACACCAAGAGCAGTAAGCTTTTTGCATTCCGCCGCCAAGGTTTCGGGGTAAATAACGTTCGCCGGTTCGCTCACAATATCGCGGGTGAAAGCGACTGCTTCGGCAATCGCTTCGAGGGGAGCGTAGACTTTTTTCGCTTTATCCAGCGCGGGGGTAATGACGCTCACGGTTTTGAGTTTGGGTTTATCCTCGGCCTTCGTTTTGGTTTTGTATTTATCGAACGCGTAGGCGCGCAGTTTCGCGCCCGATGCGGCGCGGGCGGCGGCTAGGGCTGCATCCATTTTTATGCCTTTGGGTAGGGCGGCTGCGATATCCAGATGTGTGACTTTCGCGGCAAGGGCGGCAGCAACTGCAGCAGCGCCCGCTTCTTCGAGCACAAGGGTGGTTACGGCAGATGCTTTGCCAAGGCCAATGACGAGCAAATGGCTAGGAGATTTACTGGGGTTGAGAAGGGTGAGGGTGGAACCTTTGCCGCCTTTAAATTCGGCGGCTGTAATGGCTTGGGCAACGTAAGCGCTTGCGTTACCGAGCGCTTCCATGGAGTGGGCAAGCGAAACATCCTCGCCGACGTATACGGCCAGAGCCGCAGATTTACTGGATGCTGATGGTTTGGCGGTAAAGGAAAGCGTGATCATGGGAAGCCTCGAAAAGTGTGACAAGTGACGGGTGACAGGTGACGTGTGATTAAACTCATAATGAGTTGCAGACGATTAATCAATCCTTCACTCGTCACGCGTCACTTGCCACGTGTCACACTTCTTGCCACGCGCCACCCGCCACCCTATAACCGTTCCATGCGTCAATATGAGCGGTATTTGTTTATGCACTTGCTGTGGCCGACGGTGATTATCACCGCGAGCCTGACGGCGATTGTGTGGTTGACACAAATCCTCAAATTTTTGGATTTTATGGTCAGCCGCGGCCTGACGTTAGGCGATTTTATGACGCTGACGGGCCTCATGTTGCCCTCGCTGCTGTTTGTGCTGGTGCCCATTGCCGTAAGCATAGCGGTGATTTACGCCTATAACCGGCTGATGGTGGAAAGTGAGCTGATTGTGCTTAATGCCGTAGGGGTGAGCAAATGGCAATTGGCAAAGCCTGCGCTGATGATGGGCGCGGCATGCATGCTGCTGTGCTATATGTTGTCCTTGTATTTGCTACCGCTGGCGAATGAGAAATTTCAGGATATCCGCACATTTTTTCGCGATAAATATGCTTCCATGTTGCTGGAAGAAGGCGTGTTTAACACGCCGATGGAGGGGATGACCGTGTTTGTGCGCACACGCGATGATGCCAATAATTTAGGCGGCATTTTGCTGCACGATAGCCGTAACGCTAAAGCGGTTGTGACAATGATTGCGGATACGGGACGCATGGAGCAAACCGCTGCGGGCCCAAGGTTTTACTTGAATAATGGGATGCGTCAGCAATGGCGCGAAGGTAACGTGAGCTGGCTTGCGTTTAACGAATACGCCATGGATATTGCATTTTATGGCCACGATATTTCACGCAAGCGCAGCCCCGATGAGCGTAATTTGGCAGATTTATTTAATGCCGAAGGATTAACCGACAAACAAGCGGCGGCGTACCGCGCGGAGGGGCATCATCGATTGGTGTGGCCGCTGCTAGCGCTGAGTTTGCCAGCGTTTGCACTCGCAATGTTGTTCTCAAGTGAGTTTAATCGCCGTGGGCAGGTGCGCCGGTTGTTGCTGGCGTCCATCGGTATTGTGGGGATTGTTGTGCTGTATTTTGCAGCGCGCAGTGCGAGCGTGCAACAGGCATGGATGCCGGCTAGCCTGTATGTGTTGGTGCTGGGTGTGTTGTTGATAAGTAGTTATTTGCTCATTAGCGCGCGCGTCGTGCGCCGGCGCAATCAAATGCGTGAGCCGAATGTAGCGGGGGCACTATGATGCGGTTGCCCCTTACGTTGTCGCTCTATTTTGGCCGCCATTTTTTATATGCCATACTGGCCACTATCGGCGTGGTATTGGCCATTGTGGGGGTGATTGAGCTGTTGGAACTGGTACGCCGCACGGCGGATGCGCCGCGGCCAGTGCCGTTTAGTGTAATTATTCAAATGATGCTTTTGAAATTACCGACAACGGCGGAGAAAATTTATCCCTTCACCATCATGGTCGGCGGTATGATTGCGCTTTCGCGCCTGACGCGCAGCAGCGAGCTGGTGGTGACGCGTGCGGCGGGCGTTTCCGCGTGGCAGTTTTTGCTGCCAGGCGTCATGGTCGTCAGTGTGCTTGGCGTAATGTTAGTCACGCTTGTAAACCCGATTGCAGCAAGCACAATCGGTCGGTTTGACCGGCTGGAAGCAAAGTATGTGAACAACCAAGCCAGTACGCTCTCGCTGTTGCCCTCGGGCTTGTGGCTTCGGCAAACAGACGATACGGGTATTGCGTTTGGTAATAGCTCCGCCAACGAATATATATTGCACGCATTGCGGATGAATCCGTCGACCTACGCGCTTGAGCGCGTGACGATTCAGCTGTTCAACGCATCGCACCAGTTTATAGGTCGGGTGGATGCGCCCAGTGCTCAGCTGATGCAGGGCGAATGGGTAATTGAAAACGCAGTGCTGAGTGCGCCTGAAATGCTGCCAGTGATTGAGGCGCGCTATGCCATGCCAACCAAACTAACGCTGGCGCAGATTCAGGATAGTTTTTCTGCGCCTGAGACATTTTCGTTCTGGCAGTTGCCCGGGTTTATTTCGGTGCTCGAGGCTTCGGGCTTCTCAGCGTTACAGCATAAATTGCATTTCCATAGCTTGATGTCGTTACCGGTGTTGCTCGCGGGTATGTTGATGCTTGCCGCCGTATTTTCGATGCGACCTGCGCGCCGTGGACGTACGGGGGTAATGTTGGTGGTGGGCTTGGCGTCTGGCTTTGTGCTCTATTTTATGACCAACCTGATTTACACATTAGGCGCGACGGGCGATTTGCCGATTGTGTTGGCCGCCTGGGCACCCAGCCTGATTGTGGTGATGGTGGCAGGTGCAGCACTTTTGCATTTGGAGGATGGCTAGCATGTTGCGCGCTTGGCACGTCTGTTTCATACTGCTGACTGTAGTGCTACCTGGCACGGCCATGGCTGCGCCTAGCCTTTACCTGAACCAGCAGGAAGACGCCCCTGCAACCAAAGTAGTGATTGGTGAACCAAAAGAGGATGCCCCCGTCACCTTCAGCGCCGATGAAATGGGGGTGGATGAGGGAAATGGCATTGTAGTTGCGCGTGGGAACGTGGAGGTGATGCAAGGCGAGATGATTTTAATGGCTAAGCAAATCACCTATTACCAAAAAGCGGATTTGGTGGTGGCGACGGGCCAAGTGACGATGCTGCAGCCAACGGGTGATGTGTATTTTGCCGAAAAAGCCGAACTCAAAGATGCAATGAAACGCGCGGTGATTCATGATTTTAAGGCACGCTTGGCCGATAAATCGGTGTTGGTCGCGCGCGAAGCGATTAAAGTGAATTCGAGTGTGACGGCGCTTAAAAAAGCTTCCTACACTCCGTGTAATTTATGCCCAAATCGTGCCCCGTTTTGGCAAATGAATGCGGATAGTGCGGTGGTCGATAATATCGACGAGCGCGTGACCTATCGCGGTGCGTTCATGGAAATGTTCGGCGTACCGATGTTCTATACACCCTATCTCTCCCACCCGACGCCGGATGCCTCGGGCCGCAGCGGATTTCTCGCGCCGACCTATAGCACCAACCCCTATTTTGGTGCGTTAGTAAAAGTGCCTTATTATTGGCGGATTGATGAGGATAAAGATGTGGTGATCACGCCATGGCTCACGAGTTCTGAAGGCCCGCTTTTGCAGTTGGATTATAACCAACTGCGCGATGAAGGTAAATATCGTTTCCGCGGATCTATTACCTATCCCGAACAGCGTGATGGTAACGGTAATACCATCGGTGGTAACGAAACTCGCGGCCATGTATTCGCCCGGGGTGAAGAGGCGCTGAACGAGGATACGCGGGTTGGGTTCGATATTCAACGCACGACCGATGATACGTATTTGCGGCGCTATGGTTTTGGCGACCAGCAAACGCTGTTCTCGCGTGCGTATTATGAAGTGGCGCAGGGTCGTAATTTTGCCTTGGCGCAGGGGCTGGGTATTCAAGGGTTACGCGCTACAGACGATCGCACAACCACCCCGTTATTACTGCCCATCTTGCAAGGCTATTACGAAACCCTCACCGGCGGAATCGATGGATTAAAATTCCATGTAGCGGCCGATGCGCAGTGGTTGACGCGTGAGCAAGGGGTCGATCAGCGGCGCTTTTCATTGACGCCTGGCTTCACGTTGCCGCATGTAACCCAAGGCGGCCATATTCTCACCACCACCCTTAACCTGCGGCAGGATATTTATAATGCCAACGATGTGCCGCTTGGCGGTGGGGATGAATTTAGTGGAACCACCACCCGCACCATGCCGCAAGCAGCGCTTGAGTGGCGTTACCCGCTAATCAACCAGCAGGATTCTGGCACACTGATTCTGGAACCCATTATGCTGGCGGTGGCGCAAACCACAAACGGTAATACCGATACTATCGCGAACGAAGATAGTAAACTCATCGAGCTAACGGATACCAACCTGTTCAGTATTAACCGCATGCCGGGGCTGGATTTGGTGGATAGTGGCTCACGCGTGGCTTATGGCGTGCGCGGGCATTATTATGCAGGCAGTGGCGTGGCGATTGATGGCATGCTGGGTCAGAACCATAATATCGAGCGCGATACTCCCTTTCCCAACTCCACCCGTCAGGGCGAGCGTTTCTCGGATTATATCGGGCGAGTGGCGGCGAATTATCAACCCTTCTCGCTCGCCTACCGTTTTGCATTGGATAAGAATGAAGCACAATTGAACAGGAGCGAGATAGATTTAGGTTTCAACAGGCCGTGGCTTTCCTTCTTTGGGTCGTATCGCGAAATTAAGAATAATAGCTACTTGCCTGATAGCCGCGAGGCAGTGCTGAATGCTAGTATGCCGCTTATGGATAAGTGGAGTATTTATGGAAATGCGCGGCGTGACATTGAGCTCGATCAAATGGTAACCAGCGGCGGCGGGCTGATTTACCAAAACGAATGTTTCACTTTTGCGCTTGATAGTTTACGTGTATTTGCACGTGATCGCGACATTGAACCAACGACGGAAATAACCTTCCGCGTCGCCTTCAAAAACCTTGGAGAATTTGGTGGGAAATAAAATGCATTATGTGGCACGGATGGCGGTAGTAACTGGCCTCTTACTTTTCGCGGCGCCAGCGATGGCGCAAAGCGTTAGCATTGTTGCAGTGGTGGGGGACGATATTATCACTACCACCGATGTAACCGCGCGGCGCGATTTGATTATGGCGACAGCGGGGATTGAGCCCACGGTCGAGAATCAGGAAAAAATTATTCCACGCATTTTGCAATCGCTTATTGATGAGCTGCTGCAGTTGCAAGAAGCCAAGCGCCAATCGCTCGAAGTAACGTCAGAAGAGCTTGGCAAAGCAATTGATACGCTCGCCACGCGCGGCGATAACAAACAAAACATCCGCGAATTTGTGAAGGCGCGCGGCTTATCACTGCCCTCGCTTGAATCGCAAATGCGGGCGCAATTGGCGTGGGGAAAAGTGGTGCAACGCAAGCTGCGGCGCAATGTGAGCGTGACGCAGGAAGAAGTGCTGCGCGCACAAAAAGCGGCGGCCAGTGCCGCGGATTCGCAATTGCGGATTCAGGCGCTTGAGGTGGTAATTCCAAACGCAGCGGCGGATGCGAAGTTGACCACACTCGCGGAATCAATGGCGACGGATTTGAAGGCAGGTGCGCAAATGGCGGAAGTGGCGATTCGCTATGTGAAGCAGCCCGAGGTGAGATTTAGCCAGCCAACATGGGTACCTGAGGAGAATTTGCCACCGCTGCTGCAACAGGCATTGCGCAACGTGAAAGCGGGGGAAACCACGCCGCCACTGCGTGCGGGCAATACCATCCAGATTTTGCAGGTGATCGAGCGCAAAGCGGTCGCCAAGCAGGATGATGGTACGGAATATGCAATTAAACAGCTGGCGATTGAAGTGCCAAAAAAGCGTGACAAAGCCGGCTTAGCAATGCTTAGCGCTGTGGCCGCAACCTTGCAGGCGGATTATGGTGGTTGTGAAAGCGAAGCGATCCCGAAGGTGGATTTACCCACCACCGTAAACTTCACGCGTATCAAAGTGGGTGCAATGTCGCCGCAGCAACGCAGCATTATCGGCAATCTGGAGGTGGGGGATGTGAGCGAACCGCTAATGGCGCCTGATGCGTTGCGCCTAGTGGTGGTATGCGAAAAAACCGAGCCATCCGCCGGAAGTTTGCCGGATGCGGAAGGTATTCGTAAGCAGCTATTCGCCGATAAAATGGAGCTTGAGGCGCAAAAGCACCTGCGCAATTTGCGGCGCGACGCGTATATCGATATTAAGGGCACGAAGTAGTGAGCGCTGAATTATTGCCGTTGCGCGAGGTGATTGAAGCGCACGGGCTGTGGGCGAAGAAATCCCTCGGCCAGCATTTTTTGCTCGATACCAATCTGCTCGCCAAAATTGTGCGCGCGGCGGGCGATGTTTCTGGCTATCATGTGATTGAAGTGGGGCCAGGGCCCGGCGGGCTTACGCGGGCAATTTTGGAGGCCAACCCCTACCACCTCACCGCGATTGAAAAGGACGCGCGCTGCTTGCAAGCACTTGCGCCATTGAAAGAGAAATACGGCGAGCGACTGACGCTGCTGGAAGAAGATGCGCTGAAGGTGAATATCACCAGTATTGGCGATACGCCTCGGGTAGTCATCGCCAACTTGCCCTACAACGTGGGCACGCAGCTTATCATCGATTGGCTGCAACTGGCGGCGGTGCAAGGCCCCGTGGCGCTTACGGGCTTTACCGTGATGCTGCAAAAAGAAGTGGCCGAGCGCATGGTAGCGGTTGTGGGTGATGCGGCCTATGGGCGGCTTTCGGTGATTATGCAGCAACTGACGGATGCGGCGATTTTGTTTGAGGTGCCAGCGAGTGCCTTCACCCCGCCACCCAAAGTAACCTCAGCCATTTTGCGCGCGCGTATCCTCGATAAACCACGCGAGGATGTGCCGCTCAAAGCACTCGAACGCGTGGTGGCGGCAGCATTCAATAACCGCCGCAAAATGCTGCGCCAATCGTTGAAATCCCTCGGGGTGGATGCCATTGCCCTATGCGAAAAGGCGGGGATTGACCCCACCTTACGCGCCGAAGTATGCAATTTAGCCATGTTCGCCCGGCTAGCCCGTGCGTTATAAGTCTAACGCGATCCTTTGCTGGATTGCTGCTACGAGCGCTTTATAAAAGCTAATTTCGCGCAATTTAAAGCGAATCATGATAAATGTCATATAGAGTGGAAAAGTAAGGTAACCCCAGAAAAACGGGCCTTGCAGAACGAATAGTGGCCCCCATAGGGCTGCATGGACAAGAAAGATAAGCGGCACATTTATAGCGCGATTTACTTTTAAGAGTGCGCGGGCGTTCTTAAGATTCGCAGCCGATTTGGTGACGCGGTCATCGATATAGACGGCGAGCGCATCAAGGTCCCAGGGGATATCGTAAAAGCTTAGTGGAAAACACACCGTGAACTTGGATTCCAGTGCGTTGATAAAACGCATTTTGTAGCGTTTTCCTTTGAAAGTATCGTCCAGCTTTTTTTTGTTGGGGGCAATCAAATACTCAAAGAAATTTGTTTCTTCATAGGGTGCCGTTGCATCTTCGCGTGTGGCTTGAAACAGCGCAAGGAGCGTATCGCGCGTAGCCATGGCTAGCCCGCGCGCTTGCATAGCTGCGATACAAAATCGCCAATATCCAGCTGCCGCCAACGTTTGAAGCGCTCGGCATACAAAATGCGGCGGATA
>Ga0163144_10031333_pt1 | contig 10142 bp, 13 predicted proteins | sample OliLak19BULKMAT1_FD_123175 | JGI IMG/M metagenome (GOLD analysis project Ga0163144, IMG submission 123175) | Freshwater microbial mat bacterial communities from Lake Vanda, McMurdo Dry Valleys, Antarctica - Oligotrophic Lake LV.19.BULKMAT1 | ecosystem: Environmental > Aquatic > Freshwater >...
AAGCCCTGCGGGTTGTGGCGGCAGCAGCCATCCACCGAGGCGCCGTAGCACGGCCGCATCTCGTGGCGGTAAATTTAGTCGAGGGTTTCGGCAAGGCTCAAGCCTTCCGGAGGCGGCGAGGGCAGCCAGAAGCCCTGCGGATTATGGCGGCAGCAGCCATCCACCGAGGCGCCGTAGCACGGCAGCGTCTCGTGGCGGTAAATTTAGTCGAGGAGTTCGGCGTCGCTCAAGCCTTCCGGAGGCGGCGCGCCAGACGCTTTTCGGGGAGTCCTTCACCGGGCAGCGAGCAGCCATTCGCGGAACGTCGCTTCGAGTTCCGGCATGGTTGGGTAGCCCTTCGGGTTGTGGCGGTAATAGCCATCCACCGAGGCGCCATAGGACGGGAGCATGTCGTAACGGTAGACCCATTCCAGCAGCGCCGGGTCGCGGGGCAGTTTCTCGGGCGGTGTTGGACTGCGGTTTAGGAACAGCTTCGACATGGCATGCCACAAGTGGCTCCGTTCGTCGCGTTGCTCCGGCGGCAGGGCTCTCAGACAGCTCACCAGATGGGCCACGGCGCGCCATTGTTCCAGCGCGTCCGTATCCATCGAAAACGGGGTTTTTGGGTTCTTCTCCAAACGCTGGACGATCGATCGGATCAGCCAGTCCTCGGGGAATCCGGCCCACTCGCCGGCGATGTCCGACAAGTTCGAATCCACGATCGGGGCCACTTCATCGCGGCAGATCGCCTCCAGTTCCGCCAGCGAGTACGGCGACCCGGCCGTTACCCGCGCAATGTAGGCAAACGACAACCGGACATCGGTGTCCAGGAACAAGTCCGACTGCGCGATCCAAACGTCCCGCCGCTCGGCTATCATAGTTCGAAACTTCGCTCCATCCGGGGGCATCTGAGGATTGATGAGAAACCTACTGGTAACACTCGCTATGACAACCGCCGCCGCGTTCTCCGCTTCCAGCGTACATGAATTTACGCTTAACACAATCGACGGGAAGCCCGCACCGCTGGCCGCCTACAAGGGCAAGGTCCTATTGCTCGTAAACGTCGCCAGCAAGTGCGGCTACACGCCGCAATACACGGGCCTCCAGAGCCTTTACGCAAAGTACAAGGACAAAGGGCTCGTCATCGTCGGCGTCCCCGCCAACAACTTCGGCGGGCAGGAACCCGGCACGAACGAAGAGATCGCCACCTTCTGCTCGCGCACGTACAAAGTCACCTTCCCGATCATGTCCAAAGTCTCGGTAAAGGGCGCCGACCAGACGCCGCTCTATCAATACCTGACCGCGAACAATGGCGGCGACGTGAAATGGAACTTCACCAAGTTCCTCGTGGGCAAGGACGGCAAGCCGGTGCAGCGCTTTGAACCGGGCGTAACGCCGGATTCGCCGGAACTGGCCCAGGCCATCGAAAAGGCCCTGAAGTAGACCTTACCCGTGACCGAGCTTCATGAGCCACCCGAGGCCGAAAAGGGTGGCCATGAAGCAGCCGAAGCAATACAGGCCGTAGTTCCAGCGCTCTTTATCGGACTTCTTGGTGACCACGCCGAGAACGACCGAGATGAGCAACGCGAGGAGGATGGACGCCTCCATGTGATTGAGGTTTACTTTCGGCATCGGGGCTAGTCCTTTTCTCCGGTGGCGATTTCCCAGGCATCGACCATATTCAAAATATTCAGCAGTCCGGCGCCGACGAGGAACTTGGTGCCGTAGTCGTGGACATGGCCGGCGACATCAGGCTGGTTATAACCAAGCCACGTGGCCAGATAGTAGGGAATGCCCGCCATCAGGTTGGCGATGTAGCCGCCGACATTGATGAGAGTCAGCAGCAGATCGCCGGTTTGCGGTTCGAAGAAGGCGCCGCGCATCATGAGTCCAAACAGGAAACAGATGATGGTGGCCGCGCCGGCCAGCGCGCCGCGCTGCGTCTGCTTAAGGTAAACGTGGCCGCCGCCGGGAATAGCCCAGGCGATCAATACGACGGGCAGCCATTTCGAGATCGGAACACTCGGTTTGGCTGGTTGGGGGATCTTGGCTGCGTCCGCGCTCATAGTTATCCTTCCATTGTATAGAATCTAGCTTATGACGAGAAGAACAGTTCTGGGCGCGGCCTCAACCGCGATGGCACTGCAGGCACAAGGCGGGCCGGCGAAGTTTGTCCGGTTCCGGAAGGGGAACCGAATCGCATTCGGCGCGCTGAACGGCGAAGAGGTCCGGGAACTCACCGGCGACTTCATGAAGGGCGGCAAACCGAACGGAACCAGCCACAAGCTGAAGGATGTGAAGCTGCTGGCTCCGGTGGCGCCCGGGAAGGTCATCGCGATCGCCCGGAACTACAAAAGCCATTTGGGCACGGTGGCGCCGCCGTCGCGGCCGGAAATGTTCTACAAGCCAACGGCGTGCATCTGCGGCCCCGATGACGCGATTGTGCTGCCGAAGGACTCCACGGATGTTCACTACGAGGGCGAACTGGTGGCGGTGATCGGGAAGAAGCTGAAGAACGCGTCGGCGGCCCAAGCCGCGGCGGGCGTCTTTGGCGTGACGTGTGGGAATGACGTGAGCGAGCGGCAGTGGCAGGGCGGGCCGGATAAAGACATTCAGTGGTGGCGGGCGAAGGGATCCGATACCTTCGGGCCATTGGGACCGGTCGTCGTGACCGGACTCGACTACAGCAAGCTGATGCTGCGGACGCGATTGAACGGAAAGGTGGTGCAGGAGCAGTCGACGGCGGAGCTGATCTACGATGTGCCGACGATGATTGCGTTCACGAGCAAGTACGTGACGCTGGAACCGGGTGACCTGGTCTATACAGGAACGCCGGGAACCACCAAAAAGATGAGTCCAGGCGACGTGGTTGAAGTGGATATTGAGGGGATTGGCGTGCTGCGCAATCCGGTTACTTCTTAGCGGCGGCCTGCTTGGCGATGATCTTGTCCTTGATCTTGTCGTAGGTCGCCTGCGGTACGCCGGCCTTGGAGACGATCTCGTCCTTGCCCTTGTAGGGACGATTCTTGATGATGGCGGCCGAATAGGCGTCGCCGATACCAGGGATCGTTTTCAACGTCGCGGCACTGGCCAAATTGACGTCGATGAGGCCGGCGGGCATGGCGGCCTCCTTTTTCGCCGTTTCCTTCTTGGCGGCCGGTTGGGCGGGCAGGAAGGACGCGAGGGCAAACAATGCGATTAGAATTCTGGCAAGCTTCATAGGATGGATTGTACTCGATTCCGTTTTGGCTGGTCACGCCGAAGTCTGCTTTTGGCCGGAGTTGCACTCCGCGGGCAGGACTGGGTGTCTTTGTTTGATGGTGTTTCCACCGCTGGTTGGATGCCGGTGACGGGGACAGAGTTCCCGTCGGAATCCTGGATGGTTGCGGATGGCTGTATGAAGTCAATCGTGCGCAAGCCGACGTTCCAGGACATACGGACCGTACGCGAGTTTGGCGACTTTGAATTGGCGTTTGAGTGGAAGATCGGGGCGGGCGGGAATGGCGGCGTGAAGTACCTGATTCCGAAGTATGACGCGTGGCTGCCGAAGGGCGTCACCAGCGGTCCGCCGCATGCGCGGGCGCGAGGATTGGAGTATCAACTTTCCGATGACGTGGAGGCAACGGACCCGACGAAGGGAACGGGGGCATTGTATTCGCGAATGGCGCCGGAGGCCCCGCCATTGCGGGCGGCGGGGCAATGGAACGAGTCGCGGATCGTGGTGCGGCGGCCGTTGATTGAGCATTGGTTGAATGGAAAGAAAGTGGTGTCGGTGCGGTTGACGGAGGCACTGCCGGCGCTGTCGGCGATTTCGTTGCAGAATCATTCGAGTGAGTGCTGGTACCGGGCGATCCGGGTGCGGGAGCTATGATTATTAACACGCTGCGCCGGGTGCCGCTGTTCAACGAACTGTCGGCGGAGGAGATCGATTGGATCAGATTGTGTTTAGCGAGGGAGATCGGGGCGGCGAGCTGTTGATCATTCAGGAGGGCCGCGTAAAGGTCGGGAAAACAGCGGCGAGCTGACAGGAGCCTCTTTGAGCGAGGTCTCGGTGTTCGATGGAGGGCGCTACTCGACTACCGCGATTGCCATGACCCCGACGATCTTGCTGCGCCTTCCCGGCGCGCACTTTCAGAGTCTGTGTCCGGCCCATCCGCAGGTTGCGGTGAAGGTGATCCGGGTGTTGGGGCAGCGCCTGCGGCATCTGCGGCGACTGGTTGAAGAGTTGTCTTTTGCAACGGCCCCGGACCGGCTGATCGCCCATATTCTGCGGCTGATGGAGGAGGTTGGCGTCCGGGGCGCAAACGGTCTCGAGGTGGCGCTGGCGGAGAACAATGAGGAACTCGCGGCACGGCTGGGAACGGTGCGGGAGCTTGTATCGCGCAATCTGGGCAGGCTTCACGGAGAGGGATTGATCGTCAAGCGGAAGCGGGCACTGCCGATCCCGAATCAGGCGGCGTTGCGGGGTGAGATAGGGGCGTGATTTGACCTCTGGCCGTGACTTAAATCATCGTTCTTCGTGGCCGTGCCGCGTAGTGTGGACTCATGCCTGAGGTAATTGCCGAACCGTGCATGGGAGTGAAAGACACGGCGTGCGTTGATGCGTGTCCGGTGGACGCGATTCATCCGCAGCCGGATGAGCCCGATTTCGGGGCCGTTACTGTGGGGCATGTGTGCCTGCTTGTCCCGCGGCGGCGATATATGACGCCGACGATCTGCCGGAGAAATGGGCGCCGTTTGTCCAGATCAACGCGGGGTACTTTTAGGCGGTTTATTGCCCGTAGTTGCCCGTGACTGGCTTGCCGGGGAAGAGGTTCGGCACGGTCTGGCCGCCGGCGACGATGGGGACGCCGTTGACGATGACGTGGGGGATGCCGAGGGCGAAGCGGGGGCCGGTTTGATAGGTTCCGGTGTCCTTGACGGTGGCGGGGTCGAAGACGGTGATGTCGGCGTCGGCGCCGACTTTGATGCGGCCTTTGTTCCTGAGTTGCGGGGCGAGGCCTTCGAGGCGCTGGGCGGGCATCAACGTCATGCGGCGGAGGGCTTCCATGAGCGTCGCCACCTTCATCTCGCGGACGTATTCGCCGAGGACTTTGCTAAACGTTCCGCCGCCGCGCGGGTGAGCGCCGGGGGCGTAGGGCATGGTGTCGGAGGCGATGATGACGAACGGGGAGGACATGGCGAGTTTGATCCACTCGGGCTTCATGGAATGGAGGATGACCACGCCGCCGGTGGCGCGGTATTTGTCGAAAGTCTCTTTGGTGAGGCGTTCGCCGGTGGCCTGCCATTGGAGGTCGTTGTAGGTGATGCCCATCAGTTGCTGCCAGCCTTCGTCGAAGAGGGCGGATTCGAGGAAGGTGGAACCGGCGGTGTAGGGGTAGGCCTCAGTCGTGACGTCAATGCCGCGTTTTCGGGCGCCGGCGATCATCTCCATCATGGCTGGAATGGCGGCGCGGGTGGAACTGTTCAAGTGCACGATGTGGACCGATGCGCCGGTGCCGGCGGCGTTGGCAACGGCTTCCTGGACGCCTTCTTCGCCGCGGCCGCGGACGTGGGTATAGATTGGCACTTTCCAACGGGCGGCCATCTGGTAGACGCGGTAGACTTCGCTTCTTGTGGCACCCGGGACGTAAGCGGGGACGACGCCGAGGCCGAGCGCGCCTTCCTTCAAGCCGCGTTCCATGAGGAAGGCTAGTTGGCTGTATTCCTCGTCGGTTTTGAGTTGGAGGTCGCGGCCGCGTTCTCGGATGCCGCGGGCGACTTCGGTGGTTTCGGACCATTTGGCGGCTTCGGCGGCGAACTCCTTCATGGCCATGACGCGAGTGGCGGCATGAGAGATGGTCGCGCCGTAGTTGAGCAACGCCTTGCCTTCGCGCGATTTGAGATAGGCCTTGAGGGAGGGGACGCCGGATTCGAGTTCGAGGGCGGTGGTGACGCCGTCGTGGGCCTGGAACTCGTTGGCGGCGTTGGTGATGCCGTGGGAGTGGAGGTCGATGAAGCCGGGGGCGACGACGTGGCCTTTGGCGTCGATGGTTTGGGTTCCTTTTAGCGGGCGGGCCGAGATCGCGGCGATTTTACCGTTTTTGATGCCGACGTGGCGGATGGCGTCGAGGCCGCTTTCGGGATCCATGACGCGGCCGTTGGCGATGACGAGATCGTATTGCGCAAAGGCGGGGAGCAAGAAGGCGGCGAGTGACAGCGCGCGGATCGGGAGCATCCCGCGATTATAATGGCTTTCATGATTCGATTTACAGTGATGGGTTCGCGCAAAACGGACTGTGTAGCGGCGCGGTGCAGTGGGCAGTCTTTCAGTGGTTGGGGGCCGCTACCGGCCTTTGCGCTCCTGTTGGTTTGTTCGTTGGCCATGTGTGCGCAGGACATGGAGTTGTTTCTGCTGATTGGCCAATCGAATATGGCGGGGCGGGGGGTGATTGAGGAGCAGGACCGGGTTCCCTTCCCTCGCGTTTTTACGCTGACGAAGGAGGAGACGTGGGTGCCCGCTGTCGAGCCGATACACTTTGACCGGCCGGACCGGTTGGGGACGGGATTGGGGCGATCCTTCGCGAAGGTGTTGGCGGATGCGGCGCCGACGGCGAAGATTGGGCTGATTCCGGCGGCGATGGGCGGGAGCGCGTTGGATGAGTGGAAGCCGGGCGGGAAGCTGTATATGGATGCCGTACGGCGGGCGAAGGTGGCGATGAAGAGCGGGCGGTTGCGTGGGATTTTGTGGCACCAGGGCGAGGCGGATTCGGGTAAGTTGGAGTTGATTCGCACTTACCAGGAGCGATGGCTGGCGGTAATGAAATCGCTGCGAGCGGAGTTGGGCGATGTGCCGATTGTGGTGGGGGAGTTAGGGCAGTTTTTGTATACGCGGGAGAAGAACGACTATGCGATGGCGCGGATGCTGAATGAGCAGTTGGCGTTGTTGGCGGTGTCGGGGGAGCGGGTGGCGTTTGTGTCGTCGGGCGGGTTAGGACACAAGGGCGATGTGCTGCATTTTGACTCGGCCGGCTTGCGGGAGTTTGGGCGGCGGTATGCGTATGCGTTTATGGGGTTGGAGGCGGGTTGGAAGTAGGATTAGCCGGCTGAAAGGCGGACGGCATTGAGGCTGCTCCGGTGCTTTTCGGCGTGCCAGAGGTCGAATTGCAGTTGCTGATTTAGCCAGCTTTCCGCGCTGGTGTTGAAGGCGATGGATAAACGAATGGCTATTTCCGGGCTGATGCCAGCGCGTCCGTTCAGGATGGCGGAAAGAGTTTTGCGACTTACGCCTAGCGCACGGGCGGCCTCGGTAACACTTAGATTCAAGGGCTCGAGGCAAAGCGCATTGAGTACTTCTCCGGGATGGGGTGGATTGTGCATTTGAAAAGTAATGTTAGTGATAATCCTCGTAGTTCCCGTTGTAGACATCTTTGACGTTCCAATGGCCTACGGCCGACGTACCTCGCCTGTTCCTCCGAAGTTGGTGAAGACCCAGTCCGGGCAGGTCCATGTCGCGCGGATTGCTGGAAATGTTCCAGTCCTTTGTGCCGAAATCCCTTGATCGCCAATACGCCAATCGCAACCTATCACGTTACAGGTTGCGATCGAAACTACATTGTTCGCAGGAAGGCGATGAGGGCGAAGCGGTCGGAGCTATTCAGCTTGAAGCCGTATTCGTGGCCTTTGCGGTATTGGAGGCGGCCTGGGTCGAGCCATTCTTCGAGGGTGGTGATGGAACCGTCGCGACCGAGGGCGCCGCGGCGCCAGAGACCGTTGAGTTTGTTCGCCGTCGCGTGGCATTTGGCGCAGCCTTCGCGCTCGTAGACCTTCTCGCCTTGGCGGGTGAATTTGTCGACCTTGTAGGGGCTGGGCGGGGCTTTTAGGGTGGCGACGTAGTTGGTAAGTTTTTCGAGTTGTTCGTCGCTGTAGCGGATTTGGGGGTCGTAGTCGTTCTGCTTCTTCGCCAGGGCGGATGGCGTGATGGACGCGCCGATGATGTTGGGAATTTGGATGGGGTGATCGATGGCGGCGCCGGGCGGGGACATGACGCCGGGGGGGCGGCCGGTGAGGAGTTTGGCGGCGTTGACGAGGTTGAAGTCGCCGTTGATTTGGAAGAGACGGCGGATGAGGGCTTTGTTGGCTTCGCGGAGAGCGGGGTTGCCGGTGGTGGTGAGGAGGTCTTCGGCCATGGCGGCGTCAACGGGGAAGTTGCCTTGCCCGCCTTTGATTACAGTGCCATTCTGCATGACGCGGTTGTGACACGTCGCGCAGGAACGGGCCCCGACCTCCACCTTGCCTTTGGTGCGGATGATGTAGACGTAGCCGGTGATGGCGCCTTCGCGGGTGAGGGGCGGATTTACTTTGTCGAACCAGGCTTTGTCATGGAGGAAGGGGGGATCAGAGGGCGGGCGCGCGGCGAGGGATCCGATGGTGGCGGGGGCCTCGTAGATCTCTTCGCCGGTTGGGTTCGTTATTTTCTCCGGGGCTTGGGTGCGGAGCCATTCGATGTAGTCGGGCGGGGCTTTATCGGGGTGGTAAACGGGGTAGGATTTCCAGATTTGGAGGACCGGGACCTCCTGGGCTGGGGCGAGGAGAGCCACGGCGAGAAATAGGATAGCGCGCACGTTTTGTAGTTTAGCAGCGGGTGTATCGTACAGATATGGCGGACATTCTGCATCGGTTTCTTATTCATGTGCCGGCGGGCGGGTGTTTGCGGCTTTGGTTGCTCCGGCGGGTTTAGATTCGTGGTGGACGGTGTCGTCCTCACGGGAGGGGGCGGTGTATGAGTTTCGGTTTGGGCCGGAGTATCAATGGCGGGCGGTGGTGGTTCGTCGTGAGTTGGACATGGCGATTGAGTGGGAGTTAACGATGGCGATGGATGACTGGATGGGTACGCGGTTTGGGTTTGTGCTGGACGCGTGCGGCGACGATACGGAGGTGGAGTTTCATCATGCGGGATGGGCGGAGGCGACGCCACATTTTCGGACGACGTCGTATTGCTGGACGATGTATTTGCGCCTGTTGAAGCGGTTTTTGGAGGCGGGGGCAGTGGCGCCGTATGTGGACCGGTTGGAGGTGTAGTGGAGGACGTGATCGTATGGCGGCATAGGGTTTGGGGCCTGGAGAAGTTCGTCGACGGTGAGATGGCGGACGCGGTGGGTGAGGGTTAGGGTGAAGATGCCGAGCCAGGAGTGGGGGAGGCCGGGGCTGTTGATAAGGAGGACTCGATTGCCGGTTTGGAGGGGGAGCTTTATCAGGGCGAGTTTGCGAATTTCGGCGTGACCGGAAGGCGTTTCACCGCGTTCGAAGGTGATCTGTTTTTGGTAGTTGTGAAGGGCGGCAACGAGGATGATGAACGCGACGGCTTTGGGGATGGGGTACTTGCGGAGGGTGGCGTTATATAGAGAACCGGCGGCGATGGCGAGTCCGATGAAGGGCATGTAGAAGACGTAGCCGGTGTGGCGCGGGGTGGCGAGAAGCATGGGCGACATGGCGAGCCAGAAGAAGAGCAGGCCGAAGGCCATGGGGCGGGAGCGGATCGCGCCCGCTACGGCGAAGAGGCCGAGCCAGAAGAGGATGGCGGCGAGACCGGTGAAGTGGAGGGTGTGAGAGAAGAGAATGGTGGTGTAAGCGGCGACGTTATCGAGGATTCGGGTCACGGTGAATTCGGGGGTGTAGGCGATGTGACCGGTAAGGGGACCGGGGATTAATAGGCGCTGTGCGGCGAAGATTGCGGAGATGGTGGTGGTCGCATAGATGGTCTGGTTGGAGACCCTTCGGTGGTAGAGGCTGTAGAGGATTAGCAGTGCCGGGAGGGTGACGCCGAGTTCCTTGGCGCTGACGGCGCCGATGTGGAGAATTGCGATAAGGGGCCACCAGTTGGGTTTTTCGATGGCGACGAGGAGGGCGGCGTAGAGGAACGTCGCGCAGAGAACGTCGTAGATCATTCCGGTGCTGGCGTAGATCATCCACATGGAGCCTTGGAAACAGCCGAAGAATAGTGCCGCGGCGGGGCTGGGGGAGAGATGTTTGAGGAGGCGGGCGGTGAGGACGAGGTTGCCGAGGATGAGGGCGAATGCCGCGGCGTGGAATGGGAGCGGGTTGAAGCCGGCGAGTTCGAAGATGACACGGTAGAAAAGGGCTCCGGCGGGGCGTACCTGATTTTCGAGGCTGTGCCAGGCGCC
>Ga0163144_10031334_pt1 | contig 10142 bp, 9 predicted proteins | sample OliLak19BULKMAT1_FD_123175 | JGI IMG/M metagenome (GOLD analysis project Ga0163144, IMG submission 123175) | Freshwater microbial mat bacterial communities from Lake Vanda, McMurdo Dry Valleys, Antarctica - Oligotrophic Lake LV.19.BULKMAT1 | ecosystem: Environmental > Aquatic > Freshwater > Lake...
CAGCCATCCCTCGAATCCGGTGCTGCTTGTCACCGAGCGCCGACTGCAATGTCGTCGAGAAGAGGTCTCGTAACGCAGGCGTCACGGATTCCAAGCCTTCCGCGCGGTATTCATTCACTTCAATCAGGGCAAAGGCGATTTCCAATTTCTTATCTTGTACCGTAGCCTGATTGAACGCGGCGATTAACTTTGCACGTTCCCGCCGTTGCCCCCTGCGGCGGTTGAATACCCGAACCAACAGAAACAACCCCGCCGCAACCACCAATCCCACGAACGCCACGGGAATAGCTTGGTCTATTACATAGTCCTGGGTATCGAACGACAACCGCTTCCAGACCCAAACGCCGGTAATGACGAGACCGAGAAGGATTCCAATGGCGACCAGATTGGTCTGGCCGGATTCAGAACGAGTGCTCATGGAGAGCATCTTAGCAGGGCGGGGGGAGGAGCAGCCAGGTGGGGTGAGTGGGAACGACACCCGCGTGGTCCCGTGCTCCCGGAGCGCGCACGGTTAGAATGGTCTCGCTCGACGGCCGCAGTAGGACCACTACGGGCGCCATTCCCAGAGGGTTGAGCGAGCGAGCTTGGACAGGAGGAACGAGGCAGCTGGCATGGTCTCTGTGCTCGCAGAGCCCCCGCAATGAAGCGGTGGTCGCTCGATGCGCGCAGTGGAGACCACACAGCCACCTCGCTGAATGCGTGTAAAGAATTGAGTTCATCCGAGATAGCACGTTCATGAATCATGAACAACGTGATTTAGTGAACGTAACCGACTACATCAGCCTGGACAGCGACTATAATTCGCCCTTGAAGGCGCGGTGGCGCATTGGCTGAAAGAGGTCGTCGAGACGGCGGCGGAAGACGGCTTGCTGCAATTTATTTAGCGGCCAACTAGAAATGCTTCACGGTCACTACACTCCTTTTTCACCGTATTATGGCCGCGCCTGGCTACGCGGTTTATACAGATATTTCTGGAAGTCCACGAAGACGTTTCCATTAGGCCGATCTGCAGGTCCTGGAGGAAGACCAGACCACTCCTCACCGACCGTAAAACACCCCCAAGCTTTCGAGTACTCATTCAAGACTTCGGGACAGCGTGCAAAGTCAAGCAATCGCCCCCACATTCGCTCTACCTCTGTCCAACTCAATTACCATTCGTAATTTATTGTACATACTTCCATTGCATCGCTTTGTCCGTTGCTTTCCCGAGGCAGAAACGATATGACTCTGTCGCCCAAAGACATATTATTTTATCGTAAAAGAACTCGTATGGCCTTGCCGATACTGACCAAACACGTTGAGCGGACCATTCTGCTTATCCGTGGACATCGAGTGATGCTGGATACAGATCTGGCAATCCTCTACGGTGTGCCAACAAAACGGCTCAATGAACAAGTCAGGCGCAACAAGAAGAGATTTCCTTCAGATTTTATGTTCCAGTTGACGCCCGAAGAGGTCGAACGTTTAAGGTCGCAAATTGCGACCTTAAAACCAGGCCGTGGGCAACACAGAAAATACTCCCCCTACGCATTCACCGAGCAAGGCGTGGCGATGCTCTCAAGTGTGCTCCATAGTGAACGGGCGATTCAGGTGAACATCGCCATTATGCGAGCGTTCGTTCAACTTCGAGAGATGATCGGCTCGAACAAGACACTCGCGCGGCGACTCAATGAGCTGGAGAAGAAATACGATTCCCAGTTTCGAGTCGTCTTCGAGGCGATTCGAGAACTGATGACCGAACCGGAACTAAAGACGAAAAGAATCGGGTTCAAGACCTAACTGCTAGGACCAACGATCCCTCCCCAACCGACCTCCAAATTCCGAAGAAGGCCCTACCATGCCTCACCAATTGGAAAACACGGTTAAGCTTTCGAGTTCTAATTCAAGACTTCGGGACGGCGTGCAAGGCCAAGCAATGACCCCTCAATTCTGGTCAGAGCTGTTGCGCCTGGACGATCGCCTCCAGCAATGCGGCCCGTTTCTCTTGCAGCTTCTTCGATGGCGGCACGCTCGCCACAAATCGTTCTGCCGCTGCCGTCAAGGCCTGCAGCGTCTCGGCCATGTCTCCATGCCTTGTGGCAGGCGACAATGAGGCTTCACGTAACAGCGCGCGCCTCCTCCTGGGCCCAACATACATCTGCGGGGCAGTCGGGTTATCCTTTTCCAACTCGGGTCGTCGAAATACCGCCATGGCTCCTCCAAAGCATCAGACCAAGAGAAATAATTCGCACACTGTACTCGATTCGCGCCGGCAATTGCATCGGGGCTTGAGCACAGGGGGGGGAAAGGGTGCGGAGCGGTGCGGCAGAATGTCGGATGCGGGCAATGCGTGAAACAGCGCGACTGGCGGGAAGAGGGGATGGAGCCTGATGATCTTCTGTGCTCGCGCAACGCGCGGCCTCAGAAGGCCCTCGTTGGACGCGCGCAGTGGAAGATCCATCAGCCCCCATCCCTAAAGAGAGAGCAAGTAAACTTGGAGGGAACATTTATACCGTTCGGCGCGCGCATTCAAGGATCAACCAGGCACCGGTGAAGAGGCTTCCCGCTACTTGACCAGCAGGGAAGAGAGAGATACAGTGCAGACCAATCGTATGAAACAGAAGGCTACAGCGTTCGACAAACACTTTGATGCGCGAGGAGTTGCTTCCTATGGCGTCATGGAAGCCGCGCATTATCTGCGCATTCCACGCACGACAATCCGAGACTGGGTTTCAGGCCGGCATTACCGCAGCATCACCGGTGTCCGTTTTTCCAAACCGATCATCCAGGTACCCGACCCAGACATGAGATTGCTCTCCTTCATGAACCTGGTGGAGATCCACGTCCTCGATGCCATTCGCCGCAAGCACGACATCCCATTAGAAAAAGTCAGAGCCGCGATGAACTACCTCTCGAAGCAATTTCCTTCGAGACACCCTTTGGCCGATCAGGAATTCGTCACTGATGGACTGAACCTCTTCATCAAGAAATTCAGCCAATTGATCAACATCTCTCAGGAAGGACAATTGGCAATCCAAGAAATCCTCCAGGCACACCTCCATCGAATCGAACGAGATCTCAAGGGCATCCCGGTCAGACTGTATCCGTTCACACGGAAACGCGACCTCCAAGAAGAACCCAGGGCCATTGTTATTGATCCACAAGTATCCTTTGGCCGACCTGTGCTGGCAGGCACCGGTATTCCAACGGCTGTGATTGCGGAACGCTATAAGGCCGGCGAATCCGTGGACGATTTGGCAGACGATTATGGACGCCGGCGGCTCGAAATTGAAGAAGCCATTAGGTGTGAACTCTCCGTCGAAGCCGCCTGAAGCCGTCTTCTTCCTCGATCGTTCTCTGGGGAAGAAGCGCGTAGCCACAGCGCTCCGTCAGGCCGGCGCCATACTCCATATACACGACGATCACTTTCCCCCAAATGCCAAGGATGAAGACTGGCTCACCGAGGCCGGAAAACGAGGATGGATTGTCCTAACCAAAGACCATCGCATTCGCTATCGACACGTGGAACGGTTGGCGCTCATGAAGGCAGGCGTAGCGGCATTTATCCTGACATCAGGTGATCTACATGGCGAGGAAATGGCTCAGATCTTCGTCAAGGCACTCCCCCGCATCTCTCGGTTCTTGAAAAACCACACGAAACCGTTCATCGCCAAGATTGCAAAGGACGGTTCCGTCTCGCTGCTCTTTCAATAAGTCCAAGCCTTCTTCTGCAAGCGAGTCACACTTCTTTACTAAACGCGCGGACTCAGAAAGGGACGGCGAGTATGGTCTCTGTGCGCGCAGAGCCCTCACGATAAAGCGGTGGTCGCTCGATGCGCGCAGTGGAGACCACACCAGCCGCCTTGCTGAATGCGTGTGAAGAATTGAGTCCACCCGAGATAACACGTTCATGAATCGTGAACAACGTGATCTAGTGAACGTACCCGACTAAATCAGCCTAAACAGCGACTATAATTCGCCATTGAAGGCGCGGTGGCGCATTGGCTGAAAGAGGTCGTCGAGACGGCGTCGGAAGACGGCTGGCTACACTTTATTTGGCAGCCAACTAGAAATGCCTGACGGTCACGACACTTCTTCTTTCACCGTGTTATGGCCGCGCCTGGATCTGGGGTTGATACAGATACTTCTGGAATCCCGCAAAGACTCTCCCAATCTCTTCCGGCCTTCCCAAGTCGGCCACGGCGTCGGCGATGGCGTTGTGGTATTTAAGCTTCAGCAACGGCGAGAGCTTGTCTTGCGCGAGTTCCTCCACGCCGACTTTCACGTATTGCGACAGCACGAATTCGAGAAAAACCTGCTGCTTGCTGTTGAAGTGGGTGATGATTTCAAGCTTGGCCTTCTCCGCTCGTTCCTGGCGCGTAAGCGGCGGCATGGCATAGGCCACGTGAGCCAACACGTCGAAGAGATCACTGTTCTCGGCATCGATGATCCGTTGCATTTCGGCCATCTGCTCATGCCCGAAGCCTTTCTCGGCAAGTCCTTGTAATAGTTTGGCTCGCGTGTCGGGAAGGCTCCAGAGCGCGCGGAGTTCGGCTTCGTTTTTGAAAAACTCTGGGAGCTTCCCAAAAAGCATTTCGAGGAACTGCTGGGCGGACATGGGGGTACCATCGGGGTGCCAAAAAGTCGTGACCATCATGTGCTGGATGGTGCGAGCCTTACCGTCGGCGAGTTTGACTTTGATCTTCTGCTTCTTGATGTAATCAGCAGGAGCCTTCTCATGCATCCCTTTAATCTGGGGGTCCTGCGGAGGCGGATAAGGCTGATCTTTGCGTGTCGGTTCCGGCTCGATCGGCTCGCCATCCCACTCGGGATCGTGAAAGTGGTGGTGCGCTTTCACGAAGTCATAGATCGTAAAGTAGTCCTTCCCGTCATACAGCCGCGTCCCACGCCCGATGATCTGTTTGAACTCGATCATGGAGTTGATGGGGCGCATCAGTACAATGTTGCGAATGTTCCTGGCGTCCACGCCGGTTGAGAGCTTTTGCGAGGTGGTCAGGATGGTGGGAATGGTCTTCTCGTTGTCTTGAAAGTCTCGGAGGTGTTGTTCGCCGAGTTCGCCATCGTTAGCCGTCACCCGCTGACAGTAATTGGATTCTTTGCTTGTCTTCATCTGATTGATGAGGTCGCGCACGGCCAGCGCGTGATCCTGCGTGGCGCAGAACACCAGCGTCTTTTCGTTCTGAGTGATCAAACCCATGAAAATTTCCACGCGCTTCTTTTCGCGTTCCTTGATTTCGATGATCTTATTGAAGTCGGTTTCCGTGTAGCGCTTCCCGCTCTCCACCTCGCCCTCGATCAGCTTGTCATCGGGTGTATAGACGTATTCGTCGAGTGTCGTGGAAATCTGCTTCACCTTGAAGGGCGTCAGGAATCCGTCGTTGATACCGTCCTTGAGCGAGTAGATATAGACCGGCTCGCCAAAGTAGGCGTAGGTATCCACGTTATCTTTGCGTTTGGGCGTGGCGGTCAAACCAAGCTGCACGGCTGGTGCAAAGTATTCAAGGATGCCGCGCCAGTTGCTTTCATCGTTGGCACCACCCCGATGGCACTCGTCGATGACGATGAAGTCGAAGAAGTCCGGCGGATACTCTCCAAAATAGGGCGAGGGCTTGCCTTCTTTCGGTGGCCCACTCATGAAAGTCTGGAAGATCGTGAAAAACAGGCTCGCATTCGTGGGGACTCTTCCCTTTTCGCGGATCGACTCTGGTTTGATTCGAACGAGCGCTTCGTCCTCGAAGGCAGCGAACGAAGTAAAATCGTTGTAGGCCTGAGTGGCGAGCGTATTACGGTCCGCCAAGAACAGAATGCGCGGGCGTCTCGACGGTTCGCGACTCAGGTTCCAACGAGATTGAAAAAGTTTCCACGCAATCTGAAAAGCGATCGAGGTCTTTCCCGTGCCGGTGGCCAGTGTGAGGAGAATTCTATCTTCGTCATTGGCGATGCGCTCCAATACTCGCTCGACGGCAATTTCCTGATAGAAACGAATGGTCCAACTTCCGCTCTTATCCGGAAATGGCACGGCAGCAAAGCGGTTGCGCCAGGCGTTCTGCTCGGCAAACGTCCGATTCCAGAGTTCGTCAGGGCTGGGATACTGCGACACCTCGCCTTCTCTGCCGGTCTCCATGTCGATGCCGTAGACGCCTTGGCCGTTCGTCGCGTAGGTGAAGCGGATGGCGAGCTTGTCAGCGTAGTTTTTGGCCTGGCCCACACCTTCGGTCAATTCTTCATCCCAGGCCTTCGCCTCGACAACGGCCAGTTTATGGTTCCGATAGACCAGGATATAGTCGGCGATCAACGGCTTGCTGCGCCGCCCACGGCCTTCGATTCGACCGAGCGTGATGGGATATTCTCGGAGAATGCGACTCCCCTCGACCACTCCCCAACCCGCTGCTTTCAGCGCGGGATCGATATGCTCAGCTCTGGTTTCGGCTTCGTTCATTGCACGTCTTCGATTCCACCACTAATTGCGTTGAAGATCTTCAGCTTCAACGCTTCATCATCCTCATCACTACCGAGTACAGCGTTAATCCATTCTCCGAGCAATTCCTTTGAGATGCTGCCCGCAGCGACATGATAACTGATGTTTTCAGAATCCTGAATGAAGGCGTTGACGCTGCGCAGATAACCATTCAAAAGCAACATCTGAGCGCAAAGCGTGATAGCGATGCGCTTGTTGCCATCCTCGAAGCAATGAAATTTGCAGGCACAGAAAAACAAGTGCGTGAGCTTGGCGTCAAACGTCGGATAGTAATCATCGTTCTGAATGTGCTGGAGCACGGCATCCAGCTTGCCAATTTCAAGCTGGCCCAACGAGCCGCCACCACTGACTTCCACGGTTTTGCCGTGAACCTTAATCGCTTGCTCCAAAGTGAGGTACATCCAAGCCATTATCGTTCTTTGAGGCGCTTCATCACGTCTTTGGCTTCTTCCAGACGCTCGGCCAATTCCTTGCTCTTCTCGCCGAGAAACCGCTCAAACTCATCACGCTGGAGCGGGGTGACATATTCCTGAAGCTGAAGATGCAAGGCGTCGCGGAACGCCAGATCGCGACTGGCCATTTTGTTTCGCGCTTTCTCAATCAATGGTTTCCAATGCGCTTGCTTTTCAAATGCCACAAACAAGGCGTCCACTTCCCAAGAACTGAGCTTGCTCCCCTTGGATTTTGAATGTTGAACCAGCACGTCAGCGAAGCCAGCTTCGTAGGCGGCAATTAAATCCAATACCTCCGAATAAAACGTGTCCCGAACGCTGGCGCGTGTGTCCAGGCGCAGCACCCGGCGATAGACGTGCGCCTTCTCGCGGAAAATGCTCACGTAGATTTTGTCTGTGTAGAGCGCGTATTTGAAATTGCCCATGTCCACGCAATCCTTCAGCGCATCCGTGAACTGCTTGCGGTAATTTTCCTCGATGAATGCCGACTGGATGAAGTCTTCGTCGCGCTGATTGATGTACTTCGTGCCACCGCCTGTACGTCGGTTGATCGTGTCGATGACGATGTCCAGAATAGCTTTTCGCAACAGACCTGCGCGTTCGGATTCCGTCATGAGCATGGCGAGGTTGAGAAAGGCGCGAAAGTCAAGCACTCCCAACTGGGGAGCTTTCGATATGTTCCCGAAATCTGTTTCGGGAACATCCAGTCCCTGAATCGTAAGCTTCAATGTTTTCAGTCGGTTACCCTTTAACACCTCATACCCGTTTCGGGCCAGTTCTTCGGCGTTCTGCTCCAAATAATTTTCCACCGTGCGGAGCGTAACCTCGAAAAATACCGCCACCTGCTCCTTGAGGACAACCGTCTTGCCCTCAAACGGGATGCCGCGAATGCCGGCCGCCTTCTCGATTTCGGCGAGCGCATACGGGTTGTTCAGAATGTTTTGCCGGTCTATCGCTGAATTGGTCAGGTCTTTACTCATGGGGTGATTCCTACAGTGCTCCGGTGAATGCCTGGTGCAGCAGCGACTTCTTCAACTCGTCCAGCGCGGCGAGTTTTTGCTGATAGATGGAGGTGAGGCGTTGGGTTTCGGCGGAAAGAGTATCGAGCTTTGTCACCGCTTCCTGTTGTTGCTTGAGCGTGACCTTCGGTACCTCGAAACTGCGTAAGAGCTTCAACGAAACTGTCTTTTGCGCGGCACCCGTCGCACCATCGTTTGCCTGTTTGAATACTTGTGGAGACAAGAGCAGATAGTAAAGCCATGCACTACTCGTCTCAGGCTTTGGGCGAATCAGCCCGATGTGCCGCTGGAAGCAAAACTTGACACTCTCACTCACAATAACCGGAATCCCGAATGATCCGGTGACCGTGTAGAGCACATCCCCCTTCTTCGGCTTCTTGTTCGCCTTCAGCCTGTTGAAGTATGCGTGTGGCACCATGAATGTGTCAGCGAAGTCGATCTTGCGAGTATCCTTCACGATATTTCCGATGGTGATGAACGGAACGCCGGTTGGAGATTTCGGCGGCGGCAAATGGTCTCCGTCTGTGATGTCAGATGCCAAATCCGAAAGCGTCACCAACTCAGAAGTGCGCCACGCATTCGCGAAGACGGATTGCAGGTGGCTTTCAAACAAGGCGCGGGCGTTGTGGAGATTCTTTTCGGTGTTGGCTTTCGCTGTAGCGAGGCCCTCGAACGCTTCGTCGAGGATGCCGACGATCCGCTGCTGTTCGGGGAGCGATTCTGGGTAATGTACTGGGAACTTCTCGGCCAAGACGGACCGAGCCAATTCTGTTTGGCCCCCGCAACCTTCGCCAGCTTCCTTGATGGCATCTTCGATGACTATGAGCATGTAGCCGAAGAACTCAGGATAGAACTTCCCTGGCATCGGGCGAACGATGGTCACATGCGAATCAACAGTCGTCGGCTCCGGAGGCCCCTGACGGAATTGTGCGACACGACCAAGCGTCCCTGTTCCAGTGGAGTTGACGAGCACGTCCCCGACTTGGATCAACCTTTCACTTCCGACCTTCTTTGCCTGTGCATCATGTCTGCGTGAGGGTTCATAGCTGACGCGATGATTACGAATGCACTTCTGGTTCAGAACACAAATTCCCCCTCTTTCGAGATACCGGGGAGATATGCCACGATTCAAAAAGGAACACACTTCACCCAGAGTCTTTGTCTTCCACACATTCTTCATAGCAGCGCCTTGATGTTCATCAGCACATCCGCGCTCTCAGCATCCAGCGCGGCGATTTCGTCCATGATGTCTTGCGGACTGCGGTGCGTCACCACCTCACCACCGTTGGGATTCTTCACAGAGAGGTCGAAGGTTGTCTGGTCGATGCTCTTGGCGTCTACGCTCCAGGACTTGGGCGAGTCTGAAAAAGTCTTTTGCAGTTTCACGAACTCGGCGAGGTCTGCGTCGTTCAGCGGGTTGGTCTTGCCCATGTTGCGGCCTGGGTCGAGTTGGTAGAACCAGACCTTGCGCGTGGGGGCGCCTTTCTCAAAGAACAGCACCACGGTCTTCACGCCTGCGCCCTGGAAGGTGCCGCCAGGACAGTCCAGCACCGTGTGGAGGCTGCAGCTTTCCAGTATGAGTTTTCTCAAGGTCACGGACGCGTTGTCAGTATTGGAAAGGAAGGTGTTCTTGATGACCACGCCGCCACGCCCACCGGCCCTAAGCATCTTGATGAAGTGCTGCAGGAACAGATACGCCGTCTCGCCGGTGCGGATGGGGAAGTTTTGCTGCACTTCCTTCCGCTCTTTCCCACCGAAGGGCGGGTTGGCCAGCACCACGTCGTAGCGATCCTTCTCCTGAATATCGGCCAGGTTTTCAGACAGGGTGTTGGTGTGGATGATGTTCGGCGCCTCGATGCCGTGCAGGATCATGTTCATGATCGCGATCACGTAGGCGAGAGACTTTTTTTCCTTTCCATAGAACGTCTTGGCTTGCAGCGTGTTGAACTGACTGGTGGTGAGTTTGCCTTTGCGCAGGAAGTCATAGCTCTCACAGAGAAATCCCGCCGAGCCGCAAGCCCCGTCATAGATCTTCTCGCCGAGCTTCGGCTTGACCACTTGCACCATGGCGCGAATGAGCGGGCGGGGGGTGTAATACTCACCGCCGTTGCGCCCGGCGTTGCCCATGTTCTTGATCTTGGCTTCGTAGAGGTGCGACAGCTCGTGCTTCTCGGTCTGCGAACGGAACCGCAG
>Ga0163144_10031335_pt1 | contig 10141 bp, 7 predicted proteins | sample OliLak19BULKMAT1_FD_123175 | JGI IMG/M metagenome (GOLD analysis project Ga0163144, IMG submission 123175) | Freshwater microbial mat bacterial communities from Lake Vanda, McMurdo Dry Valleys, Antarctica - Oligotrophic Lake LV.19.BULKMAT1 | ecosystem: Environmental > Aquatic > Freshwater > Lake...
CGAACTAAAGCGCTACGGGCGCAACAACTCATCCAGTGCGATTTTTTCGAAAGTCAGATCGGCGCGGCTCCCTTCGTAGACGATTCCGATGTGATCGGCGTCGATCTGCGAAATGCTGGGATAGCCGCGGCCCCGGCCTTCATCCAGCAGAAGCCGATTCTTTTCCGGCCAAGTGCGGCCATCGTCGAAACTCACCTGAATGGTATGGTTGACGCGCGCTGTCTGCGATTGCGGATTCGCGAACAGAAGGACGTGTTCGCCTCCTTTCCGATCAATGCGGCGGAGGCTGGCGTTGCAGTTCGGCTCGATCAGAGTCTTGCGATTGGTTTCGTGCGCCTGCCACGTCTTACCCAGATCATTGGTGACGAACACGGCGCGAAACCGCTCATGGTCGTTCCGGATGTTGAGCATGATCGAACCATCGCCAAGCTGCGCGGCCTGACATTCGTTGCCGCCGCTGAAGGCGGGCGCCCCGACGGTCCAGCTTGTGCCGTGGTCGCGGCTGCTCATGATGGTGGCGAAGGTGTCGCCCTTTTCATCGCGGCCCTGCACCGGCAGAACTAACGTGCCATCGGGCAGATTGATCCCTTGCTGCGGCGCGGGCGCCAGCAGCCACCATGCTTCCTTCTTCAGTTTGCGCGTCAGATTTTCGGGTTTCGTCCAGGTGAGTCCGTCGTCTTTCGAGCGCACCAGCATCAACTGCGCACTCTTGCCGATTTCGAATCCCGCCTCGGAGCCATCTCCCTTCCACTGATGCTTTCCCGGTTTGCCCCACATCCACACGGCGAACACGAAAATCTCGCCCGTCTTCTGATCCACTACGATTCCCGGATCGCTGACCCCGTTTTCCTCCTGCGGCTTTTTTCCGTACTCGCCCATGTCCATGATGACCTTGGGAGGCTCCCACTTTTTGCCGCCATCGGTGCTGCGGCTGAGGCCGATGTCGATGTCCTCCTGCAAGTCGCGGGATTTGCGCCGGCGCAGATCGTACACCGAGTAGAGCGTACCCTTGGGACCGGTGGCCAGGGCCGGGATGCGGTGCGTGTGCACGCCGTCGTCATTGTGTTTGCGTAGCGCGATGCCGATTCGGCGCTTCTGGGCGGCAGGCTGGTTGGTAAGGGCGAGCGAGCCGCCTTCCACTCCGATTGCCGTGACCGCGGCCGCCACCTTGTGCCCAAGATCCGCTTCCGGTTTGAGGCGGCAGGAGAGCGAGAAGACATTGGCTCCGGGTTGCAGTGGCTGACTTACACGGAACGCGACCTTGGCGGACGGCTTCACCGTTTCGCCGAACCGGGTGTCGCCGTGGAACACTTCCAGCGCTTCCAGATCATCCAGGCTGTCCGTGCCCGCCAGCGAAAACTCGAGCGATTCCAACTTGGCCGGCGACGTTCGTTTGGAATCGATGGTGATCTGCACCAGCGTGTTCTGGTCGTTGCGGATCAGGACGGGATGCACCGGTTGGCCGATAGTCGCCGTCAGTCCATCCGTGGCGCCGCCACAACTGGAGAGCAGCATGGCTACCGGATACACAAGCAGGAAGAAATGTTTCTGTTTTGACATGAGAGATCCTTGGGTCAAGGGCGATCCGCCCCGTTTGTTAACCATTGCAGATTGAATCGGGCCAACGTGAGGCCGGTGTAATTTCCGCTCTCGTAGAGACTGAGGATCGTGCGGTCCCGCGCGACGGCGAGATCGGAGTACGCGGCATCGCCTTCCTGAATCACTTTCGCCACGGGCCACGTGTGTCCTTCGTCATAGCTCAGCCGCGCGGTTAGTTGGGTGCGGCTTGTTGGGTTGGAAGGGTGAACCAGCAGCAAACGATTCTTGGCGGTGGAATAGCGGGCCAAACCTGCCTGACAGGAAGGTTCGGGCAGATTGGGATCGGCTTTCAGCTTTGACCAGGTTTCACCGCCATCGTCGCTGCGCGCGATCATCCGCAGCTTGCGGTTCTGCCGGCTGCGCGCGTTCATGTAGACCTTGCCGCCGGATGTTTCCACCACCGCGCACTCGTCCGACAGATCGCTCTCCAGTGCGCTGCCTCGCTTCCAGGTGGCGCCGCCATCGTCGCTATAGAACGCGTAGGAGAACTGCACCTTTCCCCAATTGGCCTGCGGCCATGTCGCCGGGCCGGGCGATGTATCGCCCCAAGCGGGAATCAGCAGGCGGCCGTTGCGGAGTTGAATGCCGTGGCCAGGCCCAGCGCCGATGTATTTCCACAACGGGTCCTTAACGTCCTTGGTGATGTCCACGGGCGCCGACCACGTAACGCCGTCATCGTTGCTCTTCATGACGAACGCCTCGCGATTGTCCCTGCAGAAAGGAAGCCAGATCGTGCCCGTATTGCGATCCACCACTGGCGTCGGCTGGTTCATCGTGCGGGCGCCGTCGTCGGCCACAATCCGCAGCGGATCCCAGGTCCTGCCATGATCGAAGCTGCGCCGCATCACCAGATCGATCTCATCCGTGTCTTTGCCGGTTCCCTTGCGCGCTTCTGCGAACGCAAGAATCGTTCCTTTCGGAGAGACCACCAGAGCGGGAATGCGGAAGGTCGTGTATCCGCGCTCCCCGGCCTGGAAGATTTTCTGTTCTTCAAACTGAGCGGAGCCACCGCAGCCCGCAAGGCACACGCAGAGCAACAGAAAGAGGCGATTCACTCACTTGCCTCCATGAGTGGCCAGCACCTTCACCACAACTTTGTGCAGATCGTGAACGCCGTCCAGATGGCAGTTGGGCATGTGGCCGCCGCCGGGGAAAAACACGGCGAATGTTCCCGGATAGAGTTTGACCTTCGTGTAGCTGGCGGGAACGTGGAAAGTGGCCGCTTCATCCTTTTCGTTGTACGGCGTGTGTACCTTCAACTCTTCGATGGGCGCGTACCCGGTGGTGACCTGGCCGGAGATCATGTAGTGCACGTCAATATATTTCCGGTGCGACTCAAATTCGACTTTCTCCGGCGGCATGGATTTGGACTTATCGACCATGGCGTAGGCATACTCATTGATGACGTGTTTGCCGAGGGCCAGCGTTTTCAGCTCGGGCCGTTCCAGAAAACGACGCGCTACTTCCAGGTGCTTGAGGCGCGGGTTGGAACGCCACGTTTTCAATTCGCCTTGCACCAACCGGGAGGAGGAGTCATCGGCGGCAGACAGCGGCAGTACGCCAGCGGCCGCCAGGTGGTGAAGAAAGCTTCTGCGGTTTTGGTTCGTCATTTATCCATTCCTTGGAGAAACTCCGCGATTGTATGCCACCAGAATCTCCATGCCCGACAGCACCGGCGTTTCCGACATCTGCGGATTCAGCTTCGTTACCGTTATCTCAAGCGTGTTCTCGCCCATGCGCAACTGTTCCGCCTGGATCGGGTAGATCACCCACGTATCGTTATTCATGATGAACACGGCGCGAGTGCGCCGAGCCGCAGCCGAAAGAAGCGTTCCGTTGACGGAGGCGTCAAACTCATCGGGCGCAGTGTAATTGGTGAGTTTGAGCCGCAACGTGACGTGGGCCGGCGCGCCGGCCTGCTTCGCCCGATGCACATCATCCGCGAAGCCGAAAGCCACACGGTGCTTGCCCGGCTTCAAGGTGATGGGCAGAGCGATGTCGTTGATGGCCCGGTAATCGCGCGCCGCCTTCCCGGCGTTGCCCTCAAGGCCGGCCGTGTGCGGCATGGATTCCATCACGTAGCGCTTGTCGCGGAACTCCAGATTCCGGGCGTCTTGGATCTCGTGGAGCACGCGGTAGTAATCCGGATGCAGTTCGCTAAACCAAACCGTACTCTGCGCGTGCGACTGCGGCGGCGTCTGCGCGTCGTGCCCATGCAGCAGATGGCCGTAGTTGAACAAATTCAATCCATGCGCGCCGCGGTGGTACATCAGGCTCGCCCATGCCCGTGTCTCTTCCGTAGTACGCCAATGGTTGCAACTCGGATAGATCCAGCAATTCCGTCCGCGCACCAGTTCGAGCCACGGATGCAGGTCCAGGCTCACAGTTATGTATCCCGCGCCAGGCGTGACCGCGTCCACCAGGCCCTCCTTCACCCACGCCGCGATATCCAGGCCGCGCTGGTAGCAGGCGTCGATTTTCGGGAGGACGCGCACGTGGAAGTAGAGCCTGCGCTTCCGATCCTTTCCAACGCGGTCCAGGATCGCTTTCACTTCACGGGTCAAGCCGGTCATCAGCGCCGCGTTCGCCGCGCTGCCTGACTCCTTGAAGTAGCGCGGGTCGCGATCGAAATCGAGGGAGATGCCGTCATTGTCCCAACGGGAGATGAATTCTTCGATGACGGCCAGCTTGCGATCGCGCACTTGCTTGTGGGCGAAGTCGAACATGCCCCAGGTGAACGAATCCATGCCCTTTTTCAGATGCGGCGGAAGCCCTTTGAATCCGGCTTCCCAGTCGATGGGGTACTTGCCGTATCCCAGCAGCAACTGCGGGTTGCTCTTCTTGAAGCGGCTTACTTCATACTTGAAAAACTGGTCATGCGGATCGTTCATGCGGACGATGGGGATCACTTTCAATCCCAGCCGGTGGCCGTACTCCACGGCCAGCTTGGGCGGATTCGCATCGGCTTCGATGAGCTTCTTTGTATTCTCGCGATAGCGCCACACCCACGCATCGCCCAGCTTGTCGAAATCATCCATCAGCAATTCGCCGTTCTTCAATCCAGCCACGTAGCCGTCGCTGGAGCAGAGATTGTAGAGCAGCGTATCCACCTGCGTGCCCGCCAGCGGATGGATGCATTCTTCCACCCATCGCTCCGGTGTCAGCGGATAATCGGCGCACGGCATGTCGTTCCACTCGGCTTCGAAGATCAGCTTGAACGGACGCTCCGCGGGGGCGGGCGTGGCGTTGGCTTGAGGCGTCGCAAGCCCCAATGTGGAAGCCGAGGATTGCAGAAACCGCCGCCGGCTGCTTCCATTCATTTCACGCCGCCGGTTTCCATCGAATTACCACGGCGGCTTTCGCCAGGTAGTTGCCGTAGGTGGTGAGGATGCGGCCATCCTTCAACAAGGTGGACGAAAGATGCCCGCACGCGGTGCTGAGCGGAGTGCCGTCGGAATACTCGAACTCATCCAGGATGTATTTACCGCGCATGTCCCACGTCTGTCCGTTGTCGCGGCTGATCAGCGCCTCGCAACCGCGGCGATAGCTGACGCGGGTGATCCCCTCATAGTCCTGCCGAACAATGTACGTCATCACCAGGTGTCCGTTGGGAAGCCGCAGCAGGTTGGCATGCATCCGGCCGCCCTGATAGAGCCCGTGCAGCGGGGACCAGGTAGCGCCGTCGTCCTTGGAAATGGAGACCGCGATGCCTTCCAGATTGTCGTTGTGCAGGGTGTTAAATCGATACGGCATGTCGGTTCGGAGCGCAGCCACAATCCAGCCGTTCGCCGCCCGTACCAGCGAACCTTCGCTGATGCCGCGCATGTACGTCTCGCCTTGGAACTCGTCCTTCCACAACCATACCGGCGGTGTGATTTCCCTTGACCACGAACGGCCGCCATCGGTTGACCAGCGCACCATGCCGACGGCCGGATCGGCGGGAAATGTGGTCCCTCGCTTGTACGTGAAGCCGATGGCGCCGACGCGTTTCACGCCATCCACCAGCGGGTTTCCTTCGCCGCCGTAAAAGCCCTCGACGCCGCCAAAGCTGCCTTCGATTGAGGGAGGCTGGAGCACGCGGCGTTCGGGCCACGTGCGACCGTAGTCTGCGCTGAAGTGCTGCTGGATGGGATTGGTGAGATCGGTCTGGAAGAACAACTTGCCCTTGCCCAGATCGGTGAGTATTACAGGACGTCCGCGCGCGCCTTCCACAAGCTGGAAATCCGTCCACGTTCCTGCGCCATCGCGCGTAAAAGCCACCACCGGCTTTTCGCGATCCTTGGCGCTTTTCGCCGCCGAGCCGTCATCCCAACTGGCCACTAGAATTACTTCGCCGTTATCCATTTGGGAGATTCCGAACGGCTTGATGCCCGTTCCATCCTTGCGGTGCAGGAATTGGATCTCAGAGGGGTGCGTGACCCAGCCACCCTTGCCATCGCCGCAGCGCACCGGGCGTTGCCGGAATTGGGCGCCGTCAGAACAAAAAGCGCGGGACAGGATGGAGGCGCTGGCCGAGGCCAACAGGGTTCTCCGGTTCATCATGATGCAATCCTCCGGGCGTACGCGTCCGCTTGCGCCACGATGTCGACGCCCACCATTCGGCTCCATGCCGCGATCAGTTTCTGCGTCACCGGGCCTGGCGCTCCATCGCCGATGGGTACGCCGTTGATGCGCGTGCATGGCATGATGGCGAACGACGTGGCGGTGAAGAACGCCTCATCGGCGTTAGTGACTTCGTACAGCCCGTAGTCCTGCTCCAGTGCCGGAATTTCCAACTCCTTCAGCAATTCCAGCGCAGCCTGTCGAGTCACCCCCAGCAGAATATCGCGGCCTGGCGCCGTGACAACCTGTCCCTTCCTCACGATGAAGAAATTCGACCCCGTTCCTTCCGTCACGCGGCCCCGGTCGTCGGTCAGCAACGCCCAGGATGCAGGGTCGATCTTCTGCGCCTGCATGTTCGCCAACTGGTAATGGATGCGGCTGCGATTTTTCACCTTCGGGTCAATCAGGTGCGCGGGAACGGAACGCTGCGCCGGCGTTACCGCGTGGATGCCGGCACGATAGAGCGCGCCGTACGGCGCCAAGTGCCACCAGTAAGGCCAGCAACTGATCGTCACCGTGGGGCGAATGGCGCCGCCGAACACCGCCTTATACACCGCCAACGGGCCCCGCGAGATGTTGTGCATGATCTGCACTTCGGCATCCCCCAGCGCTTCCGCGTTGACGGCCAGCGTTTCGAGCGTGGCCGCCTCCATCTCGCCGATGCTCATTCCGCACTCGATGCCGACGTACTTCAAGCCGGCGTACGCGCGTTCCAGATGCTCGCGCAGCCGGAACGGCTTCTGCCCATACGTCCGCGTCATCTCGAAAACCATGTCCCCGAACATCAGCGCGGAGTCGAAGATCGACACCCGCGCCTCCTGTTCGCAAACGAATTCGCCGTTGAAGTAAACCTTGCGATCCTGCATATTTAGAACAAGTATTTGAGTCCGAATTGAATGTTGCGTGGGTCGACGGCCACGCCGGTCACGCGGCCGAAGTTGGGGTCGGCTCCGTTGACACTGGGATTGCCGAGCACCGTATGATTCATCCAGTTGAACATCTCAAAGCGGAAGTTTATGCGGTGACGCTCGTGGAAGGTGAACCACTTGTTCACGGAACTATCCCAGGTAAGTGCGCCCGGTCCGCGCACCGTGTTGTAGCCAAGGTTTCCGTAACGGCGCTGAGTTCGAACGCTGCCGAAGTCGAAGGCTGCCGCGTTCAACCGCAGCAGCCGGTCGGCCACGGAAAGATACGGATCCTGGCCGCTAACCGCATCCGGACGCTGGCCATCGGGGCGTCCCGTTCCCACATTGTCGCGGCCGGTGACCACGTTCAACGGGAATCCGGTACGATAGCCCAAGATCCCCTGCACTGTCCATCCGCCGAACAAGGCGTTCTTCGCACCCGATTTCGCAAACGTGCCGGTGGGAATCAGATAGGAGTAGACCGCCGTTACGCGTTGACCGACGTCGGAAACCTTCGGTCCGCGCGAGCCGGCAATCCAGTTGAAGTCCTGCGTGGTGCCGTCGCGAACGAAGGCATTGTCGGCGTTGTTGTACTGCATCGATTTCGAGAACGTGTAGTAGAAGTCAAAGTTCAACCCATGGCTGAGCCGCTTGTTCGCGGACACCTGCAGGGCGTGGTAACTCATGTTGGCGCCGAACTCCTGCAGCCACGCGGCTCCGATATCCTGGCCGATGTCGCGGCGTCCCGTGGCCGGGTTGATCGGATTGACAAGCCGGGAACTGTAAAGGTTCACGGCACGGTTCAGCACATACGAAGCCTGCACGGCTAAGGTGGAACTCACCTGCTGTTGAATGGAGTAGTTCCCCTGCAGGGCATACTCGTCGCGGCGCGCCGGATCGGGCGCGAGCAAGCCTGGCAGCAATCCGCGCGGAACCAGGTCCGGATTCTCACGCACCGATTGCAGGAACGCCACCGGGAAGGGGAACGTCACCGGCTGTAGGCTGGCGGGAATATCTATGACGTTAACCTGCGGTGCGAACGGCACGCGCGGGCTGATCCATGCCGCGTCGTAAAAGAAGAATGGCTGCGGTGCGATGTACGTCATTCCGGCGCCAAGCCGCATGATCGTTTTCGCGTTGCCGAACACATCGAACACCAAGCCGAGGCGCGGCCCGAAATTATTGCGGTCGGAGTTCCAGATCGGTTCTCCCTTGGCGCCGCGCGCTCCGAACGGATCGCGGCTGGCCAGTCCGAACGATCCCTTGAACGGCTCGTAGTATTCGTACCGAAGGCCGAGGTTCAGTTGCAGGCGGCGGCTCACGCGCCAATCGTCTTGAAAGTAAGCGGCGTAATTCTTGAACGCGTAGCCGCCCTTGGGGTTGCCGAAAAACATTTCCACCTGGAACGGCCGATCGTCAATCGCGTCCTGCAGGGAGTTATAAAACACGCGCGGATTGCCGAACTGATCGCGGAAGCTGTCGATGGAACGGATCTCCACGCCCATCTTGAAAGTGTGCGCGCCGCGGATATGTGTTACGTTCGCGGCGCCGGTGAAGACGTCGGTGAAGGTACCTAACTGATCCTGCAAATCGCTACCGCCGGTTAGCCCGGCGATGGATACCAACCCGGCCTGCGGACCCGGCTTCTGCCGTCCATCGTCGGGGCCGCGGATGACGCTGGTCCGATTGAATCCGAAACGCGCGTCCACCGATGTACGCGGCGACAGGACCCAGAAATCGGACAGCATCACGTTGCGCTGGCGCAATGGGAACTGTTGACGGACGTCCTGCCGGAGTTGCGGATTGAGCACGTCCTGCGTGTTGTAGTTCAACCGCCCGGAAATGCGATGCTTACCCAGGTTGGAGTCCATGCGGCCGATGTGCGTTTCTTCGTTCACCTTCTGCCGGTCGTTGCGGAAGTGCTGCCCCACCCACGGATTCGCGGTAGGTTCAAACGTGGTGGGCAGCTTCGAAAGGTGATCGCGCATCCGCGAATTTTTTAGCAGCCCAAGATAGGTGGGAGTTGGCACCGTCCCCGAAATTGTGCGACCGCGGCGGATGGACGCAGCTTCAAAGTTGTAAAAGAAAAACAGCTTGTCCTTGATGGCGGGGCCGCCCAGATTCCCGCCGTATTGGTTATGGCGCAGCGGCGGTTTCCCCAGGTTTGCGCGGTTTGAGAAAAAGTTGGTTGCGTCCAGCTTGTCGTTGCGCAGGAAGTGAAGCAGCGTGCCGTGGAACTGATTAGTGCCGGACTTCGTGGTCAGGTTGATCACGCCGCCGGTTGCCCTTCCATACTCAGCGGAAAATGCGTTGGTGGTCACCTTGAACTCCTCCAACGCTTCCACGCTGAGGGAGTTAATCACCGTGCCGCTGCCGCCCACGCCGCCGAGGCCGACGCCGTTGTTCTCGCCGAACGACATGTCCACGCCGTCCATCAGCCAGTTGTTGCCGAGGCCGGAGGATCCGTTTAGCTCCACACCGCCGCGGTTGGCGTTGCCGCCCGACATGCTTACGCCCGGTTGCAACACCAGCAACTGCGTGAAACTGCGCCCGTTCAACGGCAGATCCTGCACCTTTTGCGAATCCACCACCGTGCCCAGCGATTGCGAAGTGGCGTTCACCAACGGGACCTCGGCCACCACTTGAACCGACTGCGTCAGTTCACCCACCTGCAGAGCGATGTCGATCTTCGCCCGGTTGCCGGAATGCAATTGAAGCTCGGCCGTGGTAGCGCGCTGGAAACCTTTACGCTCCACGCTGATGACGTACCGGCCAGCGGGCAGCAGCGGAAATTCATAGAGCCCCTGGACCGTCGTCGTGGTGACAACCACCGCGTTCGTGGCGACATTCTTCGCTTCAACGCGTGCTTCCGGGATGGACGCCGCAGTGGAGTCCGTCACCACGCCGGTGAAGGAACCACCGGCGATCTGAGACCAGAGATCTGCCGCCGTTAGCAGCAGGAAACCAACAGTGGCAATCTGCACTCGTCGCATCACGCTCACCTCACAAGGACCTGACCTTCGAAAAGCGCATTC
>Ga0163144_10031336_pt1 | contig 10141 bp, 9 predicted proteins | sample OliLak19BULKMAT1_FD_123175 | JGI IMG/M metagenome (GOLD analysis project Ga0163144, IMG submission 123175) | Freshwater microbial mat bacterial communities from Lake Vanda, McMurdo Dry Valleys, Antarctica - Oligotrophic Lake LV.19.BULKMAT1 | ecosystem: Environmental > Aquatic > Freshwater > Lake...
CGAGTGCGCCCGCGTACCAACGCTCCAACATGTCATCGGCGTGGCAGGACGCAGCCGGCTTCGCCGAATCGACCGTCCAAGACTTGCTCGCCGAGCTGTTCAGCCTTGGCGTGATCGCGCCGGTGGTCGGTTACGAGCTGCTGGGTAGCGACGGACGAATCGCCGCCGAGTGCGAGCTCGCGTGGCCTGATAAAAAAGTGGCAGTTCTATTGGATGGCCAGCCAGCGGATGCATTTGTGTCGGCGGGATGGACGGTGTTCGCCCATGATGTTGCGTCGCTTGCTGAGACGCTCGCCAATATCCTGAAGTAGTGGAATAGCCATGCAAACCTCGGTCAAGATCGCGCTCTCGGACGACTTTCTCCGCTGCTTCGCGGAGATACCCCGCGAGCGACAGAAAGCGGTGATGAAGTTCCTCTCGAATTTCCGGGAGAATCCGACGTCTCCCGGCATCAACTACGAGAAGATCAACGATGCTGCCGATGCGCACATGCGGTCGGTGCGCATCGATCAGAACTATCGCGGTATCGTGCTGGCGCCGGAGCGCGGCGATGTGTATGTCATGCTCTGGGTCGCCAAGCATGATGATGCATATGATTGGGCACGGCGACACAAAGCGGCAATTCATCCTGACGGTGGCAACATCCAGGTGTTCGAGGCCAGCCACGTCGAGCCACTCGCCGTCGCCACGGAAACTGTATTGGCCCGCGGCGGCTTGTTCTCCGCGCTCAAGAATCGCGAACTCGCGCGGCTCGGCGTCCCAGAGGAAGCACTGCCGGCGGTCCGAAGCGTCGATTCAGAGTCCGCACTGGATGCGCTTCAACGGCAGATCCCGGACGACGCATACGAATCGCTGTTCATGTTCGCGGCGGGAGAATCCTACGAATCGCTGATCCAGCAACGGGAGCTGCCGTCGGAGGTCGATACAGCGGACTTTGCGACAGCGCTCGAGCTCGACGCCACGAAGCGACATTTCGTTGTCCTCACCGAGGACAGCGACCTCGAAGCACTGCTCGCGGCGCCGCTCGCGATGTGGCGAGTTTTCCTGCATCCGTCGCAGCGGAAGCTGGTGGAGCGCGACTGGAACGGGCCGGTGCGCGTACTGGGTGGAGCTGGGACGGGAAAGACCGTGGTCGCCATGCATAGGGCCGTCTGGCTTGCACGGAACCGCTACGCCGATGCGCAGGGGAAATCGATCCTATTCACCACCTTTACGCGCACGCTTGCGGACGACATCCGGGAACAGATCGCAGCGATCACGACGCCCGCAGAGCGCGATCGGATCGAGGTGATCAATAACGATCAGTGGGCGGTGGGGATTCTGAAACGCTATGGATACTCACCCGCGCTTCTCTTCGACGAGCGAAAGAGGAACGACTTCTGGGACCGTGCGCTTACGCGCAAACCTGAAGATGTTGATCACGGTAACGCCTTCTACAAGGCCGAATACGAGCGCGTTGTTTTAGCGCAAGGATGCGAGACCGCGGACGATTACATGAAGGCCAGTCGAATCGGACGCGGCGTGCAGTTGTCTCGTGCACAGCGCAAGCAACTGTGGCCCGTGTTTGCCGAGTACCGTGCGCAGCTGCGAGCGGCCAACCTGCGCGAGCCAGAGGAGGCCTATCGGGATGCGCTGGCATTGCTCAAGACCCACGGTCAGAATCTCGGTATCCAGTCAATCATCGTGGACGAGACGCAGGATCTCAGCGCAGCGGCGCTCTCATTGTTACGAGCCGCGGTGCCCGCAGGAGAGAATGACATGTTCTTTGTTGGCGATGCGCATCAGCGGATCTATCGACATCGGGCGGCGCTGTCGAAGGTCGGGATCGACATCCGCGGGCGGGGGCGCAAGCTCAGGATCAACTACCGGACGACGGACGAGATCCGGAAGTGGGCGATCGCGCAGCTCGAGGGTTGTGCGATCGACGACCTCGACGGGGCTCCGGATTCGCTCATGGGCTACAAATCACTCACGCACGGACCAGTGCCCGACGACGGTGCGATCGAGTCGCGCGAAGCGGAGCGGGACGCGATTCTCGCCACCCTCGAGCGGCTACGCGTCGAGGGAATTCCGGAGACCAGCACCTGCATCGTGGTGAGGACCAACGAGGAAGCCGGCGAGTATGCGGACTGGTTAAAGCGGGCCGGCAAGACAGTGCGCAAGCTGGGGCGCGACGCCGCCGACGATCAGGACACCCCCGGGCTGCGAGTGGCGACCATGCACCGGGTGAAGGGACTCGAGTTCGATGCGGTCATCATCGCGGGGTACAAGGGCGCCGAGCACGCAGCGAAGAGCTATGCTGAAGATGCGGATGCCGGGACGTATGTTGACGCGCTGACGACCGAACGCGCACTGGTGCACGTGGCGGCGACACGAGCGAAGCGGTTCTTGATGGCGCGGAGATTCTCGGGTGGGTAACCATCTACTCAGATCACTTGACGGGACCTGCCAACAACCTTGGCACGCTGAATAGATGAACGGCGCATGCTGTTGTAGGATGATCGCGCCTTCGCGACTCCGCCTGCGTGCTACCGCGGGTAGAATCCGGTTTCGTATAGGCGGCTGACGTACGACCAGCCCGTACGATTGCGCGTCAATCGCGCGGTTGAGGATGACAGAAGCCCAGAGTCCAACTTTTTGTTGAGTCGCTCACGGCGAGGCTTACGCCCATAGCACTTGGCTGTATCCGCTCGATCACGTGGCAGGGTCAGGATATAAAGTCGAGATCGCTTGCTCTTTTTGAGTGGTGCGCCAACTTCGTGGAGAGCGGCGAAGCGAACTCCCTCATCGCGTCACATCAATCTGAAACCGTGAAATGGTTATAAGGCGCCGACACCTCATTCGGATGAACCGGCTTGCGAGAGGTATTGTGTTTTCTATTGTCGCCGCCACTTCGATGCGCGCTCAGGCGCGGCCGTCAGCGCTACCTCCTTCTACCGATCGCGCGGTAGCAGCCCTCAAGGTCCAGCTCGAGGCACAGCAAGCGGCGTTCTTGAGGGGACGGGTCGTTAATGACACTGCAATGTTCGTAAAGTTGGGCGAACCGCCCGTGAACGACTCCGCTGCATTCGACGCATGGCAGCGCGCGGCGAAGCTCCTCTTTGGCGAGGCCAAGGTACGCGTGAGCCGTGCGTCCGATATCACTGCGTTTATCGGTCGCCATTGGTCGAGTGAACAGCTCGCTCCCGAAGTCGCGAATCTCTTGCAGAGCCTGAACAAGCCGCTGAGGGGCGCGGACGGCCTGAAGCTGCAGGTGTCGATGGCCGCGATTCCAGAAGCTGCATACGCTTCAGACTCTTGGGTTCCGGCTACCAAAGCCGAAGCGGAACTTATCACGGCGATTGTGGCTCTCCTCCCGAACGCGGACATCGACGCCTACCCCATGCGCGTAGCGTTTGGCGAACGTCCAATCACGGAAGACGACAGACGGCTTGACGGATTCACAAACAAGTTCTTCTCCGACACCAAGAACGCAATTGGTAACGCGGCTCCGCTTCGACGCACGCTACTAGCCGTTTTGGATTCAGGTTGGCCGAGTGATAGTGCTAGAGCGAATTCGATCATGATGCTCGATTCTTTGTGCGCCGAGGCGCGAACGGCAGTTGGCGTGATGATTCCGATCAATCGCTACGCAATTGGAGTTGACGCAGTTGGGTCCGACAACGAACACGTTCGGTATGTTGCTGAGACGCTAGATACGCTGCGAAGGATACCGAACGATTCATTAACCGTTGTCTTCCTGCCGTTGGCCGCCTCGCGAGGCGATGCGCCGTTACTTCGCAACTTGCTATTGACACATCTGCTTGTCACGGAGCAGGTGAACCGCCTAAGAAATACGGGGAAGTGCAGACATCGCGAGACAAAGCTGCTCCTCAAATGCTTTCAGGCTAACCCCATGGTTGCCGTTCCTGGAGACGTTGCAAAACGAGTCGACTACGTAATGCAATACCTGACAAACCCGAGGGGTGCAGGCCAGTACCAGGACCAAATCTTCACCACGGTTGATATTTTCAACGCGGTGTTCACTCTGTTCGACCTTTGGTCAACAACGCGCGGTGGCACTCAGACATTTATCAACGCGTCGTGGACGGCAGATACGTACCCCGCGATCCTGCCGGCGTTGACTCGTTTCGATGGGCGCGTACTAACCGTCGCCGCTGCAGGCAACTCGGACAGTCTGGCATCCACGAATCGCGATGAAGACTTCGTGCAGCGCGCCTTTAAGAAGAGCGGTGATTTCGTGTTGGTGGAGAGCCGCCGCGTCAGCGGAGAGTCAATGTGCTACACGACGCGACTAGATGTCGCAAACATGAACGAAGCCGGCTCGCTCATCATGCACTCTGGCCTTGTGCCATCGCGACGAGCATGTGGTACCAGTTTCGCTGCTCCAAGGGTCGCGTGGACGCTCGCCTTTGCTGAAACGATCCGAAGTGTCCGCTGTCCTCGCGGCGCCGACAGCAAAAGACGACTTGCAGCGATGAATGCTTCGCGTGGAAGTCCGATGGAGTGGAGTATTCGATATCTCGGGTCCGCTTCACGCACGAGCCCGATACCACTTGGTATTGCCGGCGGTTGCACATAGCACTGTTTTTCTTTCTAACCGACAAGAGGTGGATCGCATGAAATGTAATTATGGACTCGTAGTTGCCTTGCTTCTCCTAAACTCGACGCGCTCCATCGCGCAGTCTGGCACCAACGATGGTCCAATCACGAGGCGCACATACGATGCGGTATTCGTTCGAGACCATATCCGGGATCATGCTAATGACGCACGCGTAACAACTGAGATCCAAAAGCTTCCGAACGGCGACCGGCTGCTCAAGTTCCTGCAAGCGCCATCAGACTTCATATCTCCGTCCATGATACTACCGACCGTCGGCGAGCTGACCGCGATGCGGCGCATTGTTGAAGGAGACTCCGTCGCCGGACTCGTAGCAGCCGGATACTCTTTCGCGAGTGGAGCATTCGGTGCGCCGGGTTTCCAGTCGGCCATCTTCTTCGGTCTGACGGATTTCGTCGTTGGGCGAGCAAAGGCTGAGTTGGTGGATGCGGCATTACGACAATCGCAAGGCTGGTTCTTGCGGTACAACAATGTGCTTCCGGTGATGTTTCCAGCTACGAACGTTCTGCTTAATGCTAAAGGTGACATCTCTGGAGACTGGGCAGCGCTGCTTCGGAGTAGTGTGCGGAAAGATCTACAGGTACTTCCAACGGCTGTTTGGAAAGTCTCGAGAGATGTATGCCTCGCTGACACAGTCGCCCGCTGCAAAGACGGTACCCGCCGCGCCGCGATAGATGGTCTTCGTATGACGGCATCGCTTACCGAGACGTTTGTGCGGCGCGAGTCTCCAGTGGTCGCGTTCTCGAAGCTTAGTGAGCTTCACGATCAAGAGTTCCTTAGCCAGGGCGGTCGAGTCACGTCTCGTTCGCTGTCGGTGCTGGCCGGCGAGATAGCGCCGGGTGGCGGTCGAAGATTCGTATTGGCTTTTGAGTCCCCAAATAGCTCTGATTTCGCCCTTGCGTTTCTCTCTCATGCCGTACTAAGGGGCACTGACTCTACGCTATCGGCTAAGCTGAGCAGTCACACGCGTGAGTTGGCCGAGGCTGCTCGGACAATTGAATCCGTAAGAGCCGACTACGATGCGCTCAGGGAGGCACAGACAGCTTCCCTCGAGGTGAGACGCGAGCGCTTCGCGTCGCTTGCAGAGGGGTTGTTGTCAGCTTCCGCCGTTCTGGCCGGGCAGATCGCTAAGCTCCCAACCGATTCGACGGGTGTCACTTTTGCTCGAACATTTCAAAGCACAGCGGAGGTGGCGACTGACATTCTCGCGGGCGACTACGTGTCAGCAGTAGCTCGTACCTTCGCAGCCAATTCTTCACTGAATCTCAATGTTCCAGCAAATGCAGTCAGGTGGATTTCTTTCTCTGCGGAGCTCGGTAGCGCAAAATCCTCCGAAGACGTTCGCTCTGCACTTGAGCGTTTTGCGCTTCCACCTGCATCGTACATAACGAAACGATATCCTGCGGATTCTGCACCCGGACGAGGGATAGGGATCTACATCAATTCGTACTTGGGAGTGTCTGGGGGGGTCGAGTCGTTGGGCGGAACCAACAAGGCGAGTAAGACAAGAGGATTCGCGGGGTTCTCGTTGCCGATCGGTCTGGAGGTCAGTGACCCCAGGGGACAACGTTCGCTGTTGCTCTCAGTGCTCGATCTTGGTGCGCTTGCTAGCTACCGGATCGGCGGCGATTCAGTTCAAGCCGCGCCGAATGTTGCGTTGTCCAACGTTATCGCGCCCGGGTTATTCGTCACGTATTCTTTCAGTCGCTCCTTCCCCGTCGCAATTGGCGCTGGCTGGCAGTATGCGCCGCGACTAAGAACGGTGGGAAAGGACGAGCCGCGCGATGCGTCGAGATTCGGGCTGTTCGTCGCAACTGACGTCCCGCTATTCCGCATACGATAGATTCGGGGGAGCACTACACAATGCCGGGATGCGGTCTTCCCCCCAATTGAGTGTTCGACCAGGTCACGGCTCAAGGGTGTCGTGCTCTCGCCCCACCTGTCTTCAGATAGCCAAATCGCAGCTGACGTCCCTCCGGAACGACTGGGCGTGTCGTCATTGGAGTGATTTGCCAGTGACGCACGCGCTCAATTGGGAGATGGTGGGTCGCGCGTTGCTCGATGTGTTGCTCAACCAGACACGCTTTAACGAGGAGCTGCGGCGCTCGGCGTTCTCAGTCACTTATCGATTGATCATTGCAGTACACCCTGACCCCGCTTCTCCTCGTGTCGCTCGACTTCTTTCTTACTTCCTACGACCCGTCAGACCTTCCAGGCTCCAGAATCGACCCATTGGGGTTCGAGCGAGCGTAAGCTTCCCCGTCAAGCACACAGTTGAAAGTGAGACAGGTCGGGTGAGGTGAGTCTCGGCAGAAAGGTCAGGGGCGGGACGTCGCCGAGCGAGTCATGCGTCCGTTCCGTGTTGTAGCGCTGCCGCCAGTCTTCACTGAGGTCGCGCACTTCATCAAGCGTGGTGAAGACCCAGGCGTTCAGGATCTCGGTCCGATAGCTGCGATTGAAGCGTTCGATATACGCGTTCTGATTCGGCTGCCCGGGTTGAATGAAGACCAGCTGAATCCCGTTCCGTTGGCACCACGCGCGCAGGACTTCGGACACGAACTCCGGCCCATTGTCACAGCGAATGCGACGCGGCACGCCATGCATCGCGATCAGCTGGTCGAGCACCGTCACGACGCGCTCACTGGGGAGCGATACATCGACTTCGATGGCCAACGCTTCGCGATTCCCTTCGTCGATCACGTTGAAGATCCGATACCGTCGGCCGCTGTAGAGCGTATCGCCCATGAAGTCCATCGCCCATGTGTCGTTCAACTGCGCCACCGCCTGCAACGGCACCCGCACGCGCGTCGGCACGCGCTTCTTCGTGCGTCGCACCTGATTGAGCTTGAGGGCGCGATACACGCGATAGACCCGCTTGTGATTCCACCGATGCCCCATCGCTCGCAACCGGTGATAGCACTTCCAGAAGCCCCAGCGCCCTTCCTGCGCGATCAACGTCGCCAACGCCGCGATGAGCGGCGCATCGGGGGCGTCCTGCACGTGCGGAGGCCGATAGTACGCGGTCCGCGCGAGTCGCGCGATCTGACAGGCCGACACCACCGAGCGTGCATGCTCGTCGACCAGAATCGCTACGACCGCCCGCCTGACGGACCGCGCTACAATTTTCGGCTGAGCACATCCTTGATCGCGGCATTCTCCAGCGCCATGTCCGCGTACATCCGCTTCAAGCGCGCATTCTCGTGTTCGAGCGCTTTCAACCGCTGCAGCTCCGGCACGCCGGCGCTGCCGTACTTGGACTTCCACAGATAGAACGTCGGCCGACTGATGCCATGCTTGCGGAGAATCTCCGCCACCGGCACGCCGGCCTCGCCTTCTCGCAAGATCGCGACGATCTGGGCTTCACTGAACTTCGATTTGCGCATCGTGTGCTCCGGGGAAAATCGACCGGAGTCTAACTTACGCTGTGTCTTTCGAGGGGAAGGTTACGCAGGGAGCGATCGTCTCAAATTCCCCACCCGGTGAATCTCACGCCTCGGAGTGAGGGGTGAGGGTGGATTTCATGAGGCCCGCTTTGCGCTTTTCGCGGAGCCGGTAGGAGTCGCCTTTGATGTTGACCGTCGTGGCGTGATGCAGCAGGCGGTCGAGGATGGCGCTCGCGATCACCGCGTCGCCGAAGACCTCGCCCCACGCACCGAGACTCTGATTGCTGGTGAGCAGGATCGCGCCGCGTTCGTAGCGGCGACTGACGAGTTGGAAGAAGAGATTCGCGCCCTGCCGATCAATCGGGATGTAGCCGATTTCGTCGATGATCAAGAGCTTGGGCTGCGTGAGGATCTTGAGCCGCTCTTCGAGACGATTCTCGTAGAGGGCCTTACCGAGTGTGGTGATTAAGGCGGCCGCTGTGGTAAACATCACGCGCAGCCCGAGGCGACACGCCTCGAGTCCGAGGGCGACGCTCAAGTGCGTTTTTCCGACACCAGGCGGCCCGAGTAACAGCGCGTTGGCGCCGTTCGCGACGAAGCGCATCGTGGCGAGCTCTTTGATCACCTTCGGATCGATCGACGGCTGGGCTTTCCAGTCGAAGCCGTCGAGGGTTTTGTGAAAGGGAAAGCGCGGCATCTGCACGCGCATCGCTTGATGCTTCTCGATCTTCGCCGCGACTTCCGTTTCCAGCACCGACTGCAGAAAGGCGCTGTAGCTCAGTTCCTGCTGCGCGGCCTGCTCGAGCAGGGTGGGCAGCGTCTGCGCGACGCGCGTGAGGCGCAGATGCTGGCCGTGGGTGCCGAGCACTTCGAGCTCCGCCATCGGCGAGATCGGATCGCGACTCATGCGGCCACCTCGGTGCCGGACGACGCGGCGAAGCGCTCGTACACACGGAGATCGCGGACCGCGACGTCGCCGCTGGTGACGTAGCGCGGATCGTACTGCGGGGGCATCGCGGCCAGCGGCGTACGGTCGACGCGCAGGAGGCCGGCATAGTGCGCGGGCACCATCACGACCTGCTGACGCCCCTGTCGCACATGCGTGGCCACCAGCGTGTCCCGCTGCCAGATCGTAAAGTCGGTCGCGTGTTCGCGCACCGTCACCGTCGCGCCCGCGAGATGCGCCGGCACACTGTAGCGCGAGCCATCGATGCTCACGAGGGCGTCATTCGCGACGACGCGCTCACGCACGTGCGCAAACGCATACGGCGGCCGGCCGTCGAGCGGCGTGAGCGCTTCGCGTACGAAGCGATCGGCGGGCCGCTCATGTGTCGTGCCGTGTACGCGCTGATCGGCGATCGTGGTCGCCCACTCGACCAGCCACGCATTCAGATGCGCCCACGAGTGAAAGCGCTTGCCGGCGAGGGCATTGCGGGCGACGTACTTCACGCCCGATTCTACTTTGCCTTTCGTCTGCGGCCGATACGGCGCGCACGCCCACGGCCGAAAGCCGTAGTAGCCCGCGAAGTCCGCATAGGTCGGATGCCAGGTGATCGTGCCGCGCGTATGCGCGAGCACCATCGCCCGCGCGTTATCGACGACCATGCGGTCCGTGACGCCGCCGAAATGCTGGAAGGCGAGTTCATGGCCGCCGAGCCATTCGCGCAGGCGCTGGCGCGCAAAGGCGACCGCGAAGAGACGGCGCGAGAAGCCGAGCGTCATGACGAAGATCTGCGCGGCCACCTGGACATCGGCGATCCACACGCGGACTTGGCCGAAGTCGACCTGCGCCTGCTCGCCCGGTCCCGTCTCGAAGCGCACGGTCGCCGTCGGTCGCTCCGTGGCTCGTAGCGGGCTGATCGCGCGGCGCACGATGATCACGGATCCCGTAAATCCTTGCTCGCACAGCTCGCGGTGGAGCACCGTCGCATTAAAGTCGACCTCCGGCACTGGGCATCCAGCGTGAGCTCCCCGGCATGGTACTTCTTCAACCAGTAGTGGACGAGGCTGTGATCGACTCCGGCTTTTGTCGCGAGGCCCTTGAGGCTGCCCTCGCCGGCCAGGTACGCCTCGACTACGCCGAGCTTGAACTCGGTACTGAACCGTCGGTATGTCTTGCTGCGCATAAAACCTCCGA
>Ga0163144_10031337_pt1 | contig 10141 bp, 5 predicted proteins | sample OliLak19BULKMAT1_FD_123175 | JGI IMG/M metagenome (GOLD analysis project Ga0163144, IMG submission 123175) | Freshwater microbial mat bacterial communities from Lake Vanda, McMurdo Dry Valleys, Antarctica - Oligotrophic Lake LV.19.BULKMAT1 | ecosystem: Environmental > Aquatic > Freshwater > Lake...
GTACTTGTGACCCCGTCTATGTTCATGGGGCCAGTGCATACGAGGCGATAGAAAATTATTTCTTACCCGCCCTGGAGGAGTTGCACATCGATTTTGGAAGGGCGGCGATCTTGGCGCCGTGGTGGGTTACGTTAATCGGCGTTGGGCGTCAACTTCGGGCGTTAGGAGTGCCGGTTATTGGTCCTGGCTCCCGACCATATCGGGCTGTGAACGTGTTTGCGCGACTGGCCGAGTATTGCTGCGAATTCATTGAACGCCGAAATCCAATCTTGATCCGAAACCTCCAGCGCGAATTGCAGCGCGTATCGGCAGAGGCAAGCGATGACTCTCGGAAGGATGCGTTCACTCACGAGGGGCGTACGACCGTTTTCCGATTACTGGCCATCGGGGCCGAACTCCGAGCCCAGAGCGAGTCGGGAGAACGATGGCTGAACGCAGCGGCCGCGCGTTTTACTGAGCAATTGATCCGGGACAATTTCCTGCCTCGATCGGCGGAGCGGCTGCTGACGGATTCTGCCGCGACAATGTGCGAGCAGATGCGCCGCAGTCAAGTCGATCTGGCCAACCTCACAATTTCCGACCTCGGCCTTTTCGCTGCGACCGACCGCAGTTTGCAAATGCTCACAATGCATGCGGCAAAGGGATTAGAGTGGGATGCCGTGGCGCTGATCGGCCTCAATGACGGCCAGATTCCAAATTTCCGAGCGAGCACGGACGAAGAAGTGGACGAGCATCGGCGTCTCCTGTACGTCGGCATTACAAGGGCCAAAAAATTTCTTCTCTACGTGAGTGACAGCTCCGATCCGAGAAACACCCCGTGCCGCTTTCTCGGCCAACTTGGGCTGCTTTGAAATGAACGGCGACGCCAATGCTCCCGGTGGGCGCTAGTGTTAGGACTTTGCCGAATTGTGTTTATAGAGACAGGTGAAAAACAGAACCGCGAGGATTGCACCTCGCGACTCGTCTTCCGGCCAACGGGAAGACCGTCAGACATGGGGGTTCCTTTTGAGATTCGATAATTTAGATCCCAGGTCGAATAGATAGACGCCGGCGCCAGGTCACTTCACTTTTCGCTTCGGCCGGCTTGGTGATCATCGAGCGGCCGGGCGCCCGAGTTGTTGGCAAGATACGCTCTCGATGGTCGTAGCGGTGTTTCGCCGCGAACGCGTGCTGCAGCGCCCGCACTGCGTCCCGCACATAAACCGGCTTGATCTCCAATTGCACAAGCGCGCACCGTAATCTCGACATTCGCCCGCCGCGCCGCTGGGAGCGTGGCCGCGGCATCGTTGCTTTGCTTGCGTTGCGACCATTTTTCGCTCGGAGGAACACACGCATGCAAACACGAGTTGACTTCAAAGTCGTCGTGCGCGTTGCGATGATTTTTTACTGGCCCCGTGTGCGTCATTTGCGGTGAGATACCTGAAGTGATGCAGGTCCCTCGCTAACTTCATCCACTCTGATGTCCCGATACAGCAAGACCGAACGCGTAGGCGTCAACGCAGTTGAAAGAATCGTGGTCGACGAACTCGAGTGGATTTTTCGCGAGCAGCCTATCGTCGACATGGGGATCGATGCGCACATGGAACGTGTCGATGTCGGAGTGCCGACCGGAAGGCTGGTTGCGCTTCAAATCAAGACCGGCGCTTCCCATTTCATCGAAAAAAAGACTCAGCTTATCTTTTACGGCAACCTCGCGCATCTGGACTATTGGACGGGCCACTCACTGCCCGTCATCCTAATTGCGCATCTTCCTACGCAGAATGCGACGTACTGGACAACGGTCACGGAGACGAACGTGCAACGAACGACGAAGCACTGGAAGGTAGCTATTCCAAAGGCCAACGTTTTCGCCGCGCAAACGCAAAAGGCTCTAGCCACAGTCTTCGATGGCTCTCCGGCGCAACAGCGGCTCCGGAAGCTTTCCATTCACGAGCCACTGATGAGACATATCCAGAATGGCGGAAAGGTTTCAGTTGGACTAGAAGACTGGATAAACAAATCGCTCGGCCGAACACCCGTTAAAGTGTACATCCATGACGAGGACGGGACCGAATCGCTATCCCAAGACTGGTTTCAATATTACACAGGCTTCGGCATGAAGGAACTGGCCGAGAGGTTGTTCCCTTGGGCCTCGGCGAGCATTGACCGTGAATTTTACGACGAACACGACGAGATTGATCGATCCGATGATTTCGGAGGTCCTGATGACGAGGAGGGTGGTGACTCGCAGGACAATGGTTCGGTTTACCCGTATGCCGAAGCTGCTGCCGGAGTCACCGCCGAGGACGGCACACCGATCTATACGGTTTCGGTAGACGAGAAACCCGGCATCCAAGCCTTGGCGACGACCGCGCCCGATCTGCCGCCAGTTCCGGGCAAACACCCGACAGTTGCCCGGGATTACGAATACAAGCGCATGGGCACCGCCTCCATTCTCGCCGGCTTGGATCTGCAGGATGGACACGTAACCGCGCGGGTCGAACGGCGGCACCGTAGTCGCGAGTTCATCCATTTACTCAAGGAACTGGACGCACGCTATCCCGCTCCCGCGGTCATCAGGCTGATCTTGGACAACCACTCGGCGCATATCTCGAAGGAGACTCGCGCGTTTCTGGCCACACGGCCCAATCGCTTTCGCTATGTCCATACACCCAAGCACGGTTCTTGGCTCAACTTGGTCGAAACGCTCTTCGGCAAGATGGCGCGCACTTTCCTGCGCGGAATCCGCGTGAGTTCGTGGGAAGAACTGCGCCACCGCATTCTCGCCGGTATCGCCGAGATCAATGCCGCGCCGGTCGTGCATCAGTGGAAAAAATTCGAGGCGTTGGACAAATCGGAACCATTGGGCGAAGGAATCTGATTTGTTCTCATTCCAGTGAAACGATATACTAGTTTGTTCGAATCTGCCTGAGTCCTTTTCGGATTTCCTTGGATTTCTCACGACCGTCATAATGCCGACACAATGCTTCATAGAGAGTTGATTGGACAACCCAGCACCCCTCCACGCCTCCCGTGCCGCGAGCCCATATTTCAACGTCTCCATACAAATGGAACTTTTTGTCAGTAAGGAATTGTCGAACTGATTTAGATGGGGGTTTTCTGCGCTCGGTCCATTTGGGATTCCGAACGGTGCGGTCAAGTATCTCAAAAGCGACGGTTGTTGTCTCGGGCGGGGCTCCTTCAATCCAAAGATCCATCACGATCTCCTTCTTAATATAGCTAAGCCCCCCATTTGTTTCTTGGAACTTGGCCACCAAACACGGAAGCGGGCTGTTCTTCCGCAAAGGCGCAGATATGGCCAAAACGTCTTCAGGTGCTATACTTGTATGCGGTCTAAGCACAAAGACCTTGTCGGGATCTACTCCGCGACGATTCAATAGTTTGGGTGCTTTTTTTCCTGAAATGCCATCAAGCCCCATAGCTATGATCCCGCAGTCAAAGGCCTTCTTGACTGACTCGTTAGAGCCGATTGCTTGATAGAACGCAGCAGCAAAAACAATTGCTGCATCATCGAGGACGGCATCACTCATGCCGATGCAACAATCCACCACTGAACTGATCACTTTTGCCTGTTTCTTTGAATAGCACGCATTCAGAACTACTACACGAATGTTGTCCTTCAGGATGGTGAAAAGGTATTTAAGTGCCGACCGAGAAACTGTCTTTGATGTTCGATTCTTACCAATAAGCACAATTTCCCCAGCCTTCGTGCCATGGCCACTAAAGTGAATCATACAGGGTTTGTGCTCATGAAAATACTGCAGTAAGTCGCTGGGGCGCACCGCCCACTTTGTCACCAACTCCAAGCGTTCGCGGTAAGTCGCGGCCCGTAACGTGGCCTCGATCGCGCGACACTCTTCGTCGAGTGCAAGCCATGTCTCGGTTGTTGGATTAGCGGCAAGGAAGAGAATTTTATTTTTCATGGAGGTGGTTGAGCTACTTGCATGATGTCCTGCACTAGGGTCGAAGCTGGCGTTGCGCATAGTGATTCGAAACGAGTCATGCAACGACGCCCTCGGTAATTATGGCGAGCGGCGTGACGCGTTGATCGCGGGCGGTGCGCACGTCGATCATGCCGTCGAAGGTTCCCGCGGCGAAAGCATCGGCGAGTTGAGCGCGTCCAAGGTCGATGGCGTCACGGAAGGCTTCAAGCCGGGTTGCGGAAGTGGCCTCGACGGCCACGAGGTTACTAGCTTTCACTTCTCGTGAAATAAGCGCGAAATGGTGCGTGGCCCGCAGCAGCCATTCTGGATCTTTGGCAGCCATGCCACCGCCGGAGGCCTTGGCGGGATCGATTGAGTCGAGGGTGTTGTCCTTTACGCTTTCGTCGGCCGGGTTGATATCCTTGGCCGTGTTGATGCGTTTTTTTGGGTCAAAGAAATCCCTCCAGGCCCCCTCGGTCGCCCAGTATCCGGTAAAGGCGTGTCCTTGCGAAAGGAAGATAACCGGAAAGATGCCGATGTGTTCCCAGCAGGAGGCGAGGAGTAGTGCTAGTTCAAGACAAGTGGCGCGGCGTGAGCGCATGATTTCCTCCGGAGTGCGCACGCGCTGGACGTTCTTCGTATAGGAAGGTGGGGGGTTGGTGTAATCGAGCCGACAGTTTTGCTGGATCGCGCCCCAAATGGAACGGAGTTGGGCGACCAGCGGGTCAATTGCCCCAATATTCGTTGGAATGGCCTGGCTCTGATAACCGTCGAAAGCGGCGCGGACATCATCTTTGAGCGCGCGCAGAAAGGGCTGCGCCCCGGTGAGAATCTCCCGCACGGCGGGATCGCGCGGGAAGATGAAGGAGGGCAGGAAGCGTCGTCCGGCTTCGTCGTCCTTCCATTCATCACAGGGCGGCAACTCGATGGAATCGAATCGATGAAACACGCGGATAGGGCCGCAGCATATGGTGACCTCAACAGTCCCACGCAACATCTCGCCGCGCCGCCGAAGTAGCTCGGAACCCAGCGGCACAGAAATGTTTTCCATGAAGTCCACCGTTCGATCCGACTGTTCAGGCATAGAAGCAAAGAAGTGGCACTCCACCGGCCGATCGAGGCCGGTGTCGATCTTAACTGTGATCTCGAGGTCGTCGAGTTGACCTAACTTGAGTTTGAGCACTTCGAACGTGGCGAAAAGTCCGCCGCGCTTGTTGTGGAGCATGGAGTAGTTTAGCGCGCTCTCCAGAACACACGTCACCTTCAGCGACCCGAGGATGAGTTCCGGTGTCCCAAGATGCCTGGCGCCAGCGCTCGCAAGCGCGGTCGTCTGCAGGACAGTTTTCGAGGCGCGTTTCGGTTTCCTGAGGAGATCGATCGCCGACCAAATGGTGACGCCACCGAGGTCGCCCGGGGGCTTCGTCCAATTGTGGGCTTCCAACCCCTCGCGCAGGGCTTCGAGGACGTTGCCAGTCTTTGCCCACTCGCGGTAGAACGCGCCGAAGAATACAGGACAACTGCTATCCACCACATCGTCATGGAAGCCCAAGGCGAGGTCCGCGCCATACGCTACCGCCAGCGGCGCGAGCCGGCGTCCGGTGTGGCAGGAGCTGAAGGCGACGAGCTGCGGGTGATGGGCCGCGACGGTCTGCGCGACGTCCTCAAGCCTGTCCCCTTCCGGCACCGTCTCCACGCGCGCCACATCCCTCCCTGAAGGCGAGACATAATGAAGCACCCGTGGGGCACTTTTCTTAAGGCCCTCTCCCAACTGCACGAGCGAATCTGATGTGAGTTCCACGAGCTTGCGTGGAGCGATTGCGGCTTCGATAGCGGCCCGCTCAGTGCCGGTGTCATAGCCGGCTTGTTTCGCTTCTGCACTGACTGTAAAACAGATTGGCCCCGTGGCAGTGGGAATCATCGGTTCCTGGCGTTTCAGCCAGCGGACGACGACGATTCCGCGACTCTCGCCACCTAGTTTTTCGCGCGCCTGTTTCGTGGCCAATGCGATCAGAGCCTCCCATGGAAAAACGCGCGCCGCCCAGCCGACGTTCTCCGCCTTCCACTCCATCTCGACCTGGACTTCCCCGCACTTCGCGGCGGAGGCGATGAAGGCATCGACGTTGGCGCGCTTGACCTCGCCTGCTTCCGCGAGCTCAACGATGGCTTGGTGACCAGACTCCTGCCACGCGCGACGAGCGGAAGGTTTGCTGGACTGGCGTCCCTGATCCGATGTGAGCATGCGGTTCCAAGCCACCGCGCGCGGATAAAGCACGCGGTCTTGGACTTTAGCCGTAATGTGTAGCTCGCGCGTGCGAAGCACGACCACATAAGTCATGGCACTTTCACCTGTCGTCACCGCGGGCGCGCTTGAGGCGAGCTTCTTCGGCTTAGCGGGAGCACGCCGCACGGTTCGAGATGCCGCTGTTTGTTTCATAGCCATGACAACAACTGCGCGTTCAGCCTTTGAAGGCCTTGAGGAACTTGGCCCAACCGCCGCTGGCGATGTCGAGCCTCGCGTAAAGATCATTCACCTTGTCCACCGGCAGGTAGATGGAGAGACCGTGTGACTGGCTGACGTTGGGATGCGGCGCGGCATTGGCGAAAACACATTTGCCGATGGCCAGTTGCACTGCGCTGGCGGCATTCCCAGCACCGGGCCATAGCGCCGCGAGTTTGGTGGTAAAGTCGCACAGATCCACATAGTCCGGGTGTTCATACTTCTGCGACTGTTTGCGGGCGCGATTGATCGCGCCTTCGACGGCAAGGTCATCAGGATTGGCCAAAGCCTTGACCAACAAATCGCCGAGTGCGTCGGCTGACTTCCGCACCGCGGTCAAGGCTGCGAGGTCAAAGGCCGACTGCGTCACAGCTTCATCTTTTGAGTAGGAACCGACAAATTCATTCACGATCAAGCTGGAGAGTTGCTGTCCAGTCATAATCGGCTTGGCGGTGAGTGCTTTGAGGATGCGGTCATACGGCCAGCCATCACCAGGTTCGACCTCCTGCGAACCGCAGAAGACCTCGCCCGCTCCCTGCACCTGAAGCCCGTTTTCCACCATGCTCATGAGGCAAGCATCCATTCCGATGACATCGAATTTCTTTTTTGCCTTAGTAGCGACTGAGGCGAACACATTCTTGAGTTCGACGCTGTCGAGGAAGTCCTGTGCCTTGTCATCAAAGGCAATGGCGCGGCGTTGGCCGCCCACTTCGTTCATCACAAACGCTGTGACGAAGAACGAACCGCGCGCGCGCGGGATCTTTACTCCGCGGCTTACGGCAAAGCCATTGCGGATGCCGCCACCACTGCGACGCACCCCATCAGTGGCCGCATGCATTGGCTTTAATCCCCGCGCTTTTGCAGCGGCGTAGATGTCGGTATCGTCCCAACCGTTGCCGTGGTTCCACAACACGGCCATGGTGCGCTTTGCAGGATAGGTTGAGAGTCCCCAATTAAGGAACTCTTCCAACACGCGCGGATCGCCAGTGTTGGTTTCACCGAGGTCTTTGACTTCATCCTGCTTTAAAGTGGTTCCCTTTCGCATATAGTAGCGATGCGCGCCTTGTGCGGCGCTGTCGCGCTGCACGACGACATGCACCTTATCCGTGGAACCGACACTCTTCATCTCCTGCAGGTCTTTACCGCCGAAGGAGTCGAGGTCATTGTCCCCTGCCATATAGACAAGGATGGTCCACTCTGCGAGGGCGGCGGAGGTTGGTTTGGTGGGTTTTGTTACGACTTTCTTGGTCATAGTGTGCCGGTAATTAACGTTGTAACGTTGGTGACTGGCCGCGCTTGCCGGGAGCGGGTTTAGTTTTTTGGTGCTCGCGGGAACGGACTTTGTCGGCTGCTTTGGCTTTCCTGTGATTGCGGCGCGGCGAAGGGAGCGTGCCGTCGACTTGGTGATGGCCACGGGTGCTCCGACGGCTCCCGGACGCGTAAAGGTCGTCTGGTAACGCTCCGAACCGCTGTGGTCGAAAATACGGATGTCGAGTGTGCCGGGCGCAGTGTCAATGCGTGCGAAGCCGAACGGCAAGATGCGCTCGTTTTCATACATCGGCGAGGTTTTATCCAAACGATCTTCCTCCCAGGCGACATCGGCGATCATCTTGTTCTTTTCAAAGTTCTTCGCCGTCACTGGCACGCCGCCGTGGCCGATGCAGGCGCAGAACTCCGGTGCGTCGGCGAGACGCGGCGTGGTGCGCTGTGCCTTCGGTTTGAAAACGACGCAACGATGTTCATGCCCCCAGAGCCAAGCATCGATCTGTCCATACACTCCCTCCTTCTTCAGCAGCTTCACGGCTTCGTCGGCATGCTGATCTTCAGTGGTGCGCGACGAGGCTGGCTGATGATGGGTGAGCAACAAGCAACCTTTTGAGGCATCGCGCCGACCGGCCATCCACTTCGCCTGCTCTTTGGTCAGGATGCCGTTCTGCCCGCCGTAGTCTTTGAGCGTGGGAATGCCGAAGATCGCACCGGCGAGCGAGGGTAGATTCCACGCGGTATCCAGACCGAAAAATTGCCAGTCCGCATCCTCAATGACAAAAAAGCTCGAAGGCTCGCCTGAGGCATCGCGATGCCAGCGCAGGAAGCGACCATCGCGCAGCAGCTTGTCGAAGTAGCCGTGGCCACCCACATACATGTCGTGGTTTCCATTCAGGCTCCACGAACCGATCTGATCCTTTTCATTTCCCGTTACCGGCCACATGCCGGAGGAGATGACGCGTTCCGAATATTCATCGGGATCACCTACATAATACACGTCGCCCAAATGCACCACATGCTGCTGCCGGGTGCCATCGGCAGCGGCGATCTGCCGCCGAATTTGTTCCGTGACCATCTGAGCGAGGGGCAGCCCCGTGCCCCAGTCACCGAAGACAAAGAGGCGCAGGGGCTTGGTCGAGAGCGCAGGTTGGGCGGCACTCTTGTTGAACTTGCGTCGGCCAGTAAACAACGCGCCGAATTTCGCCTCGAAGCCATCAAGCCCATAGTGGATGTCATCGCCTTCGACAAACGGTGCCCTCAACACCGAACGTCCCGGACCGGTGATAGCGCCCGCATCGGACCGCCGCTTCAAGTGCTCCGTCGCCGAGGTGTCGATGACCACCGACGTTCTTACGCCTCTGACGCCTTTGCTTCTGGATGGGGCGCGGCGTTCAACGGAGGCTGGTGATGGCGGCGCCGGTACCGTGTTTGCACGTCTGTCGGCCATGCTGGTCATTCCCGTCTGAAAGGCGCAGAGGGTGGGGTTCGACGGAATGAAAGCGGTGTCCTCGCCGACTTTCAATTTCTTAGCCGCCGCGAGTGCGTCATTGAGGGCTGCAATGGCCATTTCTATTTGTTTCGCGGACACGCCATACTTCTTCAATGCGGCCAGCGCTTGCGGCTTTTTCGCCTTGGCCTTAGTGAGCAAATCTTCGAGCCAGTCACGTTGGGCGCGCGCCTGGGCGAGGACGTAAGATTGATCGAGGAAGTCGGAGATCATTTTTGAAGAGGGCCAGAGTTATGTCGGGTTGTGTTGGGTGTGTCTGTCTATTTGCAGGTGACGTTGAGGTTGATACGGAGCAGAACGTCCTGCACGAGCATGGTGCGAAAGCTGTTAGGGAACGAGCGACATGCTCCGCTTCGGATTATCTGGTTCGTTATTTTCAATTGGTCTCTTCCAACGCGCGCTTGAATTCCGTGACGAGGTTCCCAAAGCGCTGGAGCGTCGGGCTGCCGGGTGCGTCAGAAAAATCGAAGGTGAAGGTCGCGTGTTTTTCGTTTGGCTCTTCGGCACTCGATATTGGGAATCTCCAGTAGATTCCGCCGGCGGAGACAACCCGTTTGACAACTTCATCGAAACGCTCCTTCGGCGCGGTTCGGTCCGTGTCGAACCGAAATCCGAGCACGACAAGCTTCTGGCTGCCGATGCGGTCGAGCCCATCACTCAGGTCTTTGGGCGACAGCGCCAGATCATGCCGCAATCCATTCGTCCACGACCACGGCAGCGCGGGCTGGCAGACGGCACCGATGCGTGTGTTCTCCTCGCTTAGCAACGCGAGCGGGAGCGTTCCCGACATGCACATGCCGATAATTCCAATCGACGCTTGCGGATCTCGCAACGACAATTATTTCCCGGCGGTGACGACAATTAGAAACCGCCATGTCTTTGAGGGGGTGTAGGGGAGCGAAGCTCCCCACCGGTACGGTCCGAGAAAGATTCTAAAAGAATCGGGGA
>Ga0163144_10031338_pt1 | contig 10141 bp, 6 predicted proteins | sample OliLak19BULKMAT1_FD_123175 | JGI IMG/M metagenome (GOLD analysis project Ga0163144, IMG submission 123175) | Freshwater microbial mat bacterial communities from Lake Vanda, McMurdo Dry Valleys, Antarctica - Oligotrophic Lake LV.19.BULKMAT1 | ecosystem: Environmental > Aquatic > Freshwater > Lake...
GACGCCGTAATCGTCGTCGGTGCGCAGGCGGTCTACATGCACACCGGGGCCATCGAGATGGCGGTCCCCGAGTTCACGCTCGATGCCGACATCACGTTCGATCCGGCGCTCGTGCTCGCCATCCCAGAGATCGAGGCCGCCCTGCGGCTGGGTGTCGCCCAGTTCAACGTTGAGAGCGGGGAAGAACTCGAGCGCCTCGTCCATGCCGCCGAACGCCTCGGCGTCGTCGCACCCTTCTGCCTCCGCATCAACCCAAACGTCGACGCGCACACCCACAAGTACACCACCACCGGCAAACACGAGAACAAGTTTGGCATCGAACCCGACGCCGCCATCAACCTCTTGTCCCGCTTCACAGGCGTGCGCGCGATTCGGTTCCTGGGCTTCCACGTCCACCTCGGTTCGCCCATCGACTCTCCCGAGCCCTACGCCGAGCTGCTCACCGTCATGCTCCCTCTCGTCGCCCGCGCCGAATCGCTGGGGCACCCAATCCGCGTCCTCAACCTCGGCGGCGGGTTCGGGACCGACTACATCACCGGTCGCGCGTCAACCGCCGCAGACTTTGCATCAGCGATCGTGCCACGCCTGCTTCCGCTCGTTCAGCGTGCCGATCCTGTCGAGATCATCCTGGAGCCGGGCCGCTTCATCGCCGCCAACGCCGGAATCCTGCTCACACGCGTGCTCTATGTCAAGCATGATCAGGGCACCGGCCGCACCTTCATCGTCTGCGACGCCGGCATGAACACCCTGCTCCGCCCCGCCCTTTACGACGCCTTCCACTTCCTATGGCCCGCCCGCGTCCCGCCTGAGCTAGTCCCGCTCACGCGCGGGCACACGCCCACCTTCGCGACCACCACTGCGCAAAGCCTCGCGCACGCCCCGCACCCGCAACTGACCACCGTTGACGTCGTCGGCCCGATCTGTGAGAGCGCCGACGTGCTCGCCAAAGCCCGCCCGCTCCCGCCCATCGCGCAAGGAGATCTGCTCAGCCTCTTCGCCGCCGGCGCGTACGGCATGAGCATGGCCTCACGCTACAACAGCCACCCGCTCCCCGCCGAGGTCCTCGTCAACGACCGCGCCTTCACCACCATCCGCCGACGCGAAACCCTCGACGATTTGCTCGCCCATGAGCGCGATTAGAGGGATCGAGGGATCGCCGCCGAGGGAAAAGGGAAAAAGTAATCAAGGCAACAGCCACCGAGGGCACTCAGCACACACCTCTGCGCCCATTGCCTATTGACTATTCCCGATTGCCTTCCCCGCCTCACTCCCCCTACCGATCCAGCTCAGCCGCGATCACGTTCACGCTCCCGATGATCGCCACAACATCGCTCACAAGGTGCCCCTCGGTCATCCGCGCCATCGTGCTGTAGTTGATGAAAATCGGCGGCCGCACCTTCACCCTGAACGGACGCGGCCCGCCGTCGGCCACGATGAAGTACCCAAGCTCTCCGTTGGGGCTCTCGATGCTCGAGTAGCACTCGGCGATCGGCGCCTTCCAACCGCGGTTGCTCATGATCAGCTCGAAGTGCTGGATCAGCCCCTCGATCGACCCGTACACCTGCGCCTTGGGAGGCTTGACCATCTTCGCGTCCGCGAACGTGTCGATCGGCCCCTCAGGGATCGCGTCGATCAGCTGCTCGATAATCAGCGCCGACTGCTTGATCTCCTCCACACGCACCCGGAACCGCGCGTACACGTCGCCCCCGGTCATCACCGGCACCTTGAACTTCACCGCTTTGGCACCCTGCCCGTCCCAGTTGTCCGCGTAGCACAAGAACGGCGCGTCCTTCCGCACGTCACGCACCAGCCCGCTCGCACGCGCCATCGGCCCGCTCAAACTGCACGCGATCGCCTCGTCGCGCGTCAGCGTGCCGATCCCCACCGTCCGGTCCACAAAGATCCGGTTGTTGTTCAGCAGCCCCTCCACGTCCGCCAGCGCACCCGCAAGGTCGTCACGCAAGAAGGTCTTGACCATCCGCTGGAAGGTCGCCGTGTCGGGCAGGTCCTGCATCAGCCCGCCGACCCGCGTCCAGTCCGGGTGAAACCTCTGCCCGCTGATGTAGTCGATGATGTCATAGATCCGCTCGCGCGGGTTGAACCCGTACAAGAACGCGCTGAAACCGCCAAGGTCAAGCGCCGCCGCTCCGCAGCACAGCAGGTGGCTCTGGATCCGACCAAGCTCAAGCATGATTGTCCGCAATACCTTGCACCGCGGCGTCACATCAATATCAAACAGCTTCTCCACCGCCTGGTGCCACGCGATGTCATTGACAATCGGCGCCGAGTAGTCCATACGGCTCACGATCGTCACGTACTGGTTGTAGTCCAGATGCTCCGCCAGCTTCTCAAACCCCGAGTGCAGGTACCCAATGTGCGGCGTGCACCGCACAACCCGCTCCCCGTCCAGCTCCAGCACCAGCCGCAACGTCGTGTGCGTCGCCGGGTGCTGCGGACCAAAGTTCAGCACCCACCGCTCGCCTGTGTCCGGGTGCTTGTTCAGATACTCAGTTGACTCGACGTCCACGTCAAACGCGTCTGAATCGTTCGGCCCGCCGTGAGGCTTGAGGGTAAAGGGCATAGGCCGCAAGCGTACGCCAGACGCACCGCTAGCCGCTCACCCAGTGCCCCTGGAAACCTTCGTGTCAGGCAGATGTGATCCTGCCGCGGCCCCCTCCGTCGCGCGTGCGCTCGCCATCACCCATTCGGCCGCCGGGCTTGACCCATCCACAAAACTCCTCCCCTCACGCTTGCCGCACATTGTCGCGTCAAGGTTGTGTGAAGAAATCATGAAGACGTCTTCAGCCACCGTGCGCCGGTGAAGACTCTGACCAAAGCTTGGCCTCCCCGTCACCTCTCCAAGGGGCGTCGGGGCAGAAAGCCCAAGGTGCCCCAGCGCCTCAACGTCCCAACGCACCCCGCGCGCTCAAGGTCTTCCAGTCTTAACGGTCCGCTCTCCAGCTCATGCCCCACACCATGCCAACCACCCACGCTCGCCGCGCCGTTGCCGCCTTCACGCTCATCGAGCTGCTGGTGGTCATCGCGATCATCGCTCTGCTGGTCAGTATCCTCTCGCCGGCCTTGGCCGCCGCCCGAGACACCGCGCGCACCAGCAAGTGTCAGAGCAACCTGCGCCAAGTCGGCATTGGGATGCTGACCTACGCCGCGTCGGCCAGGGGCTTCTTCTCCTCGGGCCGCTTTGACAACCGCCTCAACAGCGGCTCGGGCCCCATCGACCGCGTCGGCTGGCTTGCCGACCAGGTCAACGGCGAGATCACCAACCCCGGCCAGCTCCTCTGCCCCACCAACCCCGCGCAGCTCACCCAGGCTATGACCTCAGGCCGCCTGACCGACCGCCCAGCCAAGGTCTTCTCCATCCCTACCGACCAAGTCGACCTCTTTAAGCGCGGCTTCAACACCAACTACACCATGGCCTGGTACACCGCGTACACGGGCTTCAAAAACCCCAAGGGCTCCACCAACGACGGCCAGCGCGTCCGCTTCACACTCGGCGCACTCAACGAGCGCTCCATCACCGGTGCCAGCCCCAACCAGGTCCCACTCTTTGCTGACGGCCGCGTCGAAGACGACGCCACCGCCGGCACCACCCAAGAAGAGATCGACGGCAACTTCTACCGCTATACCAAAGACCTCACCGACGGGCCCGCCGGACAAGTCTCCGACGGCACCTGGGCCCGCCAGAAGTATTCAGACTTCGGCCCCGCCCACGGCAAGTCTTCAAAGGCCAACGCTGGCGTCGGTGCCAACAACAAAAACCACGACAAGTACAACGGCAACTTCCTCTTCGCCGACGGGCACGTTGACCTGTTCGCCGACACCGACCGCGACGGGGAGTTTGGTTGGACCAGCGGCGCACCTCGCGCGTCGAACGCCGCGTACGACGACACCATCGAGGGCAAGGTCTTCGGCGGCGTCCTCGCCACCGGCCGCTTCTGGCGCCCCAACGACTAAGCCGCCCGGCCCACGCGCCTTCCGTAGCTCAACCCGGCCACATGGGCCCGTTCGATCAAGCCTTGACCCCAGTTCGCCAAATCCGTCCAGCCCAGTCCAGCTTGCACAGCACCCGAGAGATCACCATGAAGACTCTGTCCCGCGCGTTCGCCCCGTCCGCACTGCTGGCCCTCGCCGGCCTGGCCGCGTCGCTCACCAGCGCCGCCTCAGCCCAGGTCGTCATCAACGAGGTCTATTCCAACCCGCCCGGCAGCGGCTCAGCCGCCGATGACCGCTGGGAGTACATCGAGCTCTACGGGCCCGCAGGCATGAACCTCACCGGTTACGCCATCGCCAGCGTCTTCGGAGGCGGTGATCCCAACGGCAACAACATCCCCGGTCCGCTCCCCGCAGGCTGGGACGCAGGCGACGAGGTCCCCGAGATCGACGAGGCCTGGAGCCTTGACGGGCTGACCATCGGCAGCAACGGACTGCTCGTGGTCTACAACGCCAACGGCACAGCCGCCAACCGCCCCTCCTTACTGCCACCGTTCTTCGCCCAGGCCACGACCAGCGGCACCTACAACGCCACCCACATCCCCACCGTTGACGCCGCCGGCCGCATCAAAAACGACGGCTCCGCCAACATCGTCCTGCTCCGCAAGCGCCCCTTCCACGCCCTTGACGCGCAGGGCCGTTCGCTCTACGACGGCGTGCTGGGTACCACCATCGTCAGCGGGTCCGGCTTCCCCGCCAGCATCCGTTACGCCTGGCGCAAGGACATCAATCAGGATGTCAACTTCAACGGCCGCATCGACCTGAACGGCATCGCCCCGTATTCCAACCAGCTGGGCAACCGCCCCGCCGAGACGCCCGTCAACTCTGAGCGTCCGGCCACCCCCGGCGTCCCGGGCCCATCAAGCCTCGAGCCCTACCAGATGGTTGACGACATCGCCTGGTCCAACGGCGGCGGCAAGGAATACGTCCGCTCGAGCCAGCAAGAGCTCTCCGACACCCCCAACTTCAACCCCGACGCCGTCTCACGCATGGCCTACTTCGGCGTCAACCCCAACCGCGGCGACGTCCTGGTTAGCGGCGTGATGAAGCCCACCCGCATGGCCGACGAAGAGTTCATCTACGGCGACACGCAGGACCTGCTCTCGGACCTGCTGCAGTACTCAACCATCGTCATCGGCGGGCCCACCAGCACCACCAGCACCAACCGCTACAACGCCCTCGGCCAGCTCGACGCCAACGGCACCTTCAAGCTCGACCGCATCAACCTCGTCGGCTTCCAGCTCACCCCCGGCGCGTTCAACGATGTGGATGCCACCGCCAACGGCGGGGCCAACAACGTCCAGTTCCGCTTCGTCCGCGGCGACTTCAACTTTGACGGGCGCGTTGACTGCGCCGATTACAGCCTCATCCAGCAGCGCCTCGGTGCCTCGCTGGACGACATGGCCGTCATCCTTGAGGACAACAACACCATCACCATCACCGATGACGTCGCCTACAACGGCTGGCGCTGGCAGGGGCGTGACTTCAACGCCACCCTCGCCATGGTCCGCATGAGCACCACCGACGGCACCAACGGCCAGTGGAACTCGGGCACCACCGTCACCGCCGCAGACGTTGCCGCCACCCTCGCCCTGCTGCCCCGTTGCACCCAGAGCGATATCGCCGGCCCCGGGCCGACGACCTGCCCCGACGGCGAGCTGACCGCCGACGACGTGATCTTGTTCATCAGCTACTTCACTGCCTCCAACCTTCTTGCCGACATCGCGAGCCCCGGGCCCGTGGCCGGCAGCGACGGCGAGTTGACCGCCGACGACATCATCCTCTTCATCAACCGCTTTACCGCCGGCTGCAACTAAGACCAGCCGGCGCGCCGCGAAACGACAACTTGCACCAAGGGGCGGGCTCAGGCCTGCCCCTGTTTCATTGTAAAAACGCCGATCGCGCCAGAGGCCATTAGACTGCGCCTGCCGCACGCGCGCGACGACCCACCCGCCGGTACCACCAGCCCTTCGGCGTCGATCCTGGCGCAGATACAGGTTTGAGCGCACAACCGCGGCGTTTGCAGCTCACATCAGCAGGCTCTTGCCGGTCATGGCCGCGGGCTGGGGCATGTTCATGAGCTCAAGCAAGGTTGGTATCACGTCGGCCAGGCGGCCGCGTGCGGCGCGGGCCGCGGGGCTGAGGAACCCGGCGCGGTCCTGGTCGCCACGGAGCGTGCGCTGCGCGTGCAGGGGGCTGACGACGTAGAGCGGGACGTCGTACATGGTGTGCGCGGTGTGCGGGCTGTTCGAGATGGGGTCGAACATCTGCTCGCAGTTGCCGTGGTCGGCGGTGACGATCAGCCGCCCGCCGAGGGCAAGGGTTGCGTCGATGATCGCGGCGACGCACGCGTCAGTGACGGCGACGGCCTGCACCGCGGGCTCGAGCTTGCCGGTGTGCCCGACCATGTCGCAGTTGGCGAAGTTGACCACAATCACGCTCGGGGGCGTGGGCTGCGCGAGTGCCGCGAGCACGGCGTCGCGCACGGCGGGGGCGGACATCTCGGGCTTCTGGTCGTAGGTGCTGACGCGCGGGCTGGGCGGGTTGACGCGCGACTCGCCGGGGAACGGCGCCTCGCGGTAGTCGTTGAAGAAGAACGTGACGTGCGGGAACTTCTCGGTCTCAGCGACGCGGAGCTGCTTGAGCCCGGCGTTTGCGAACAACTCGCCGGCGATCAGCTCGAGTTTAAGTGGTTTGTCGAAGGCGACGTGCATGAGCAGGGCGAGGTCCTGGCTCCAGGCCGTCATGGCGACAAAGTGGGTTTGAGGGCGTGCGCCTCGGTCAAAGCCGCGGTGGCCTGAGTCTGGGCTGGGCTTGACGTTTGCCCAGGCGTGGTCGTCCATGACAAAGGCCATGGCCAGCTCGCGCGGGCGGTCGCCGCGGTAGTTGTAGAAGATCACGCTGTCGCCGGTGGTGATGCGCGTAGCCTGCGCGTCTTGGTCAGTGGCGGCGACGATGCGCGGGGTGATGAACTCATCACCGCCCATGCTGGTGCTGGTGGGCGCGGCGTAGAAGGCGGCGATGGCGGCATCGGCGGTTGCGAAGCGCGACGTGGTGGTGTGCGTGGTCAGCGCGTCGTACGCGAGCTTGACGCGCTCCCAGCGGAAGTCGCGGTCCATGGCGTAGTAGCGGCCCGAAAGGGTGACGACGCGGCCCACGCCGAGCTGCGCACACGTGCGCTCGACCTCTTGCACGAAGCCGCGGCCTGACTGCGGGGGCGTGTCGCGCCCGTCGGTAAACAGGTGAATAAAGACCTTGTCTTGCCCGGCGGCCTTGGCGGCCCGCAGCAGCGCGTAAAGGTGGCTGAGCAGCCCGTGCACGCCCGCGTCGCTGGCGATGCCCATCAGGTGCAGCGCTCTGCCCGCGCCTTTGGCGGCGCTGATGGCACCGGCGATAGCGGGGTTGTGCGCGATCGCGCCCGAATCGCACGCCTTGGAGACACGGACGACCTCTTGATCGACGATGCGGCCAACGCCGATGTTCTGGTGGCCGACCTCGCTGTTGCCGGTCTGATCGGGGGGCACGCCGACGTCAAGCCCGCAGGTTTTGACGTACGTCCAGGGCCAGCGTGCGCGGAGCTGGTCGTCGCAGGGCGTGAGCCCGCGCTGCCGCGCGATCAGGGCGGCGTTGAAGGCGTCGTGCGCGGGGTGCGGGTTCTCACCCCAGCCGTCGCGGATGATCAGGACGGCGGGGCCTTTGGGCGTCGCTCCGACAGGGTTGCTCATGATGAAGTGAAGGTAGCGCCGGGGTTACTTGTTGGTATCGCAGATAGTGGTGAGCGATGAGTGATGAGCGATGAGGGGCGGGCGGTTGGCCCGATGGCAGGATGGAATCCTGCCCCACGCGAGGTAAAGGCGAGGCAGGATGGAATCCTGCCCCACGCGAGGCGTATAGGCGGCGGCAAAAACAAGAAAGCGGGTTCGAAAACCCGCTCTTCGGAAGGCGCTGGGATGTTGTTGGCCGCGCTAGTTAGGCGTTGGAGATGGTCAAGCACTCGGCGACGGAGGCGAGGTCGTGCTTGATGGAGAAGTCAAAGGGCATGGTCCAGGTGGCGCCGGGGGTGACGCGGGCGATCTTGCCGCACTTGACGCGGCTGGTCCAGTCACGGTTGCCGCGGATGTAGACGTTGAGGGTCTGCTGGCGCTGGCGATGGGCCTTCCTAAGGCCCTTGGCGACGACAGGGTTGCGGCGCATGAGGCGCTCGATAGTGGTGATGCCGTCGGACCAGGTGGGGATCTTGGCGACGGTGCAGGTGATGTTCTGGCCGGGCTTGAGGGCGCTGATGACATCGGACATGGTGTTGCTCCGTCGAAAGGTCTGGTCGCTGCCGGGGCGAGTTCGCTCCGGGCAGGGTCGAGATAGTAGACGCGCCGTGTTGGTGGGGCCAGCGTTGGGGCCAGCGGGGGAGGTGGTTGGGGAGCTGGTATGGGTGTTTTGGTGGGTTTGAGTGGGTGCGTGGGCGTAGGATGGGCTTCACCAGCTCAGGAAGCCTTGACTATGCAACCATCGGCCCAGCCTTACCCGCCGTTTGATCCGAGTGCAAGCCACCAGCAGCGCCCGCGTTTGCGTCCTGTTCGGGGTTTTCCGGCGCGGGCGCAGACGCCCGAGGGGAACACGGTGGACATGCTGGGCGTGGCGGACGCGACGCAGATCAGCGACAAGGTGTGCTTGATGTTGCCGGCGGTGCAGTTGGTGCTGCCGCTGATGGACGGCTCGCGCGATCTGGACGGGTTGGTGCAGGAGGTTGGTCGCGGGCTGACGCGGGCGGTGATGGAGCAGATCGTTGCGCAGCTTGACGACGCGGGGCTGATCGAGGGCCCGATGTTCCAGGCGATGCTGGCGAAGATGCGTGAGGAGTTTGACAAGCACCCGACGCTGCCGCCGGCGAGCACGGCGAACTTTGTGGACCAGCTTGTGGCCGACGGGCAGGAGCAGGGCCAGTTGAGCAAAGAGGCGGGCGAGGAGGAGAAGGCCGCGTACGGGGTCAAGCGTCTGCGCGAGGGGCTGGACCAGTTCATCGCGGCGGCGCTGAAGGACGCGGCGGACCCTGGGTGGAACGACCTGCCCAAGGCGATCATCGCGCCGCACCTGGACTATGGGCGCGGCTGGCTGAACTATGCAGGGATCTACGGGCGGCTGCGCGTGGCGGAGCGGCCCGACCGCGTGGTGATCCTTGGCACGAACCACTTTGGGCTTTCGACCGGCGTGTGCGCGTGCGACAAGGGGTACGAGACGGCCCTTGGCGTGTGCGAGGTTGACGCGGAGCTGCTCGAGAAGGTCAAGGGCAAGCTGGGGGCTGAGAACGCCCAGAAGCTGCTGGCGAACCGGTACGACCACGAGCGCGAGCACAGCGTTGAGCTGCAGATCCCGTGGGTGCAGCACGTGTTTGGGGTTGGGGCTGATGGGAAGTTTCCCAAGGTGCTGGGCGTGCTGGTGCATGATCCGGCGGTGAACAACGGCGAGAGCTACGACGGCGCGGGGCTGGCGCTGGACCCGTTTGTCGAGGCGATGCGTGCGGCGATCGCGGAGCTGCCGGGGCGGACGCTGGTGGTGGCGAGCGCGGACCTGAGCCACTGCGGGCCGGCGTTTGGCGATCAGGCCCCGCTGGCGGGCGACGCTGAGCCGGCGGTGAGCGCGCGGAACAAGGTGTTCCAGCACGATCAGGAGCTTCTGACGCATGTGGCGAACAGCCGTGTGCCGGAGCTGATTGCGTCTATGGCTTGGCAGCAGAACCCGACGCGCTGGTGCAGCACGGGCAACCTGATTGCGACGCTGCGGATCACCGAGCCCAAGGACGTAAAGCTGCTGAACTACGCGGCGGCGATGGACCCCGAGGGGATGAGCATGGTGACGTCTGTGGCGGGCGCGATGCTTTGAGTGGGGGGGCCTTGAGCTGGGGCACGGCAATGGCGGACGTGAGCGCCTGGCTGGCCCGGTGGTCTGCGGGGATGGCGTGGTGGCAGTGGCTGCTTTTGGTGCTGAGCGTGCCGCTGGTGGGGGGGGGCTTTTTGACACTTGCGCGGGCGCGTGATGCGGGGCTGATAGCGCGGTTTGGGATCAGCGTGCCGACGGTGCTAGTCTCGGCGCTGGTGCAGCTTGCGCTGGGTGTGCACGCGATTGCGTGGACGCTGCC
>Ga0163144_10031339_pt1 | contig 10141 bp, 8 predicted proteins | sample OliLak19BULKMAT1_FD_123175 | JGI IMG/M metagenome (GOLD analysis project Ga0163144, IMG submission 123175) | Freshwater microbial mat bacterial communities from Lake Vanda, McMurdo Dry Valleys, Antarctica - Oligotrophic Lake LV.19.BULKMAT1 | ecosystem: Environmental > Aquatic > Freshwater > Lake...
CCAATCGTGACCACCGTGGCAACCGCCATTACCATCGTCCAGAGATTCTGGCGATCCATCGAGATGAGAAAGCGCCCGATGAGAATATTTTGATAAGTCAACACAATTACGATGCCAAAGACGGCCAAGATCGGTCCACTATTGACAAACTCTTCGCCAAAAATGAGTACCACCAACGGATTGGCGATAATCGTCAGGCCAAAGCCGATGGGTACACTGACCAAAAACAGCATGTCAAAGCTTTTCGAGATCAATCGCTGCAAGCCGCTTTTGTCATTGACAAACATGCGCGAAAGGGTGGGAAAAGCCGCTGTAATATAGATTGAAGGAATAAACATCAGCGTACTAAACAAACGGTCGGCGGCACCATACCAACCAATGGCACGTTCATCAACCAAGGCAGAAATAACAATAATGTCAATCTGCATATAGGCGACCAGAAAGAAGCTGGATAGCAGATACGGCCAACCGCTTTGTAGCAAGCGATAGGCGCTGCCCCATGCAAAATTGAGCCGCAATTTGTATAAGCGGCCCAGAAAGAAAAGTTGAATCAGTAGATTAACCACTGCGCAAGCAATCATAAGGATCGCAATGGCATAAATATCCCACCCGCTAAATAAAAGAATGATGCCTAGCGCGGTATAGAGCGCATTGCTGATAATTTCACCCAGAGAAAAGAACTCCATCTTTTCCAAGCCTTGCAACACTGCTTGGGTGACGCCAATAAATTGGCGTATTAGGCTGGCAAGGCCCACCAGTGCAACGACATAGATCGTATCTGTGGGATAATCAAAGAGCCAGAGGGCCAAAATCGTAAGCGCATAGCCCATGATAAATAAGCTAAACTGTGCGACCATGGCACTGCCGAACAAAGCTGGTGTTTTGTCCGGTTGGCGGGCAATCTCCTTGGTGAGCAGAATGTCGGTGCCGAAGGCCGTGATGACACCGATCATCAACCAGATCGAGCTGGCAAAATGTAATTTGCCAACGCCAACTGCCCCTAGATAGCGGGGCAATACAATGGTTAGCGCCAGTGTCAACAGCCACATGATCCCCTGTGATCCGAAGAGAACTGTGGCATTCTTGGCAATACTCTTTGTGGTGTTTCCCATAATTGCTTTCATCCAAAAATAGACTTGTGCTTGCGTGCTGTCGCTATCACAGGAACTTCCTGCTCAGTTGCATTGAGCATTGTGCTACTGCTAACCATGACGTCTGCCGTTGCTACGCCATTCGGCTGCGTGATGCTGCTGTCCATGATCCGGGTGCCTAGCCTTGGGGTAATGGCAGGGTTGTAGTACGTGCGGTCGGCATTGCGTGCGACCGGTTGCTGGCTTGCCTCTGCAATCTCGCGTGTGCGGTGTCGGGGATGGATAATCTGCATTTTTGCATCTGGCACCAGCGCGAGCACCGGCAAATTGAGGCCATGCACTACATCAATTGAAAAGCGCAGGCTGTCATCCAGCAGCGCGCCGCCGACGATGCCTATGGCGCTAATAAAGACACCAGAAAAGACGAAAAGTGCAATGATCAGCAACATCTCTTTCTTCGAGCGTTCAGCCGTTAGCGGACGGGTTGGCGCATCCACCACAAAATAGGTTTGACGAACTGTACTTTCCGCCTGTGTTAAAGCCAAGCGCGCACTTTCCTCTTGACCCTCGGCGCGCCGCAGCCGTTCTTCTGCGGTATCGAGTGCTGTCTGTAGACGTTTGATTTCGGCGCTTTCTTCCTCTGGACGATCCCCTTGAATCGGGCGCGGCCGTGTTTTTAGATAGCCATCCAACGCTTGGCGCGCGGGCTCGACCTCGGCACTGTAGGTTTTGATCAAATCGGTGAAAAAATTTTGTGCAGCGACACTTTCTTCAAGATTTAAATTAATCTTCCACTGGATATACGTTTCAATTGTCGATTTCGCGAGTTGATGCGCAATGCGTGGCATTTCGTGACGCGCCGTAATCATAACGAGATTGTTGCCAAGTTCCTGTAGCGAGATGGCTTCCTTTGCTTCATCAATCGTTTCCGCTGCCAAGACTTCGCCTTGACCCATTTTGCTTTCCATATCCGTCTGCTGGATAATTGCACGCAGAAAGGCATGGGAATTTAAGAGCTGGTACAGCTCACCACTCGTGGCTTGGGCTGGTGTTACATAGGCAAAGCCATCCGAGCGAATCGCGGTCAAGGAAGAGAGCAGCGTGCCATTTTGCACATAAACTGTGCCATTCACAGCATAGGTCGGTGCCATGGATGAGATATAGACCGCGGCTGCCGCGCTCATCAGCACAATCGGCAACAAATAAAGCCAGCGATGGCGAAAATAACTTTCTAACAGACGTAACAAAACAAGACGTAACACGATCAGATTTCTCCTCTACTTACCGATAACCCTGATAAACCCTGAAAAGTCGCATCCATGATTCGTGAATCAGCCGAGAAATGATGCATAACTTTTCCTGGATCGCTATATCACCGTTTTGCGGCAGTAGAAGCCTTCGGCATAGCCTTCTGGTGCCCTGGATTCGACGCCGCGCAACCGCATCACACTGCTGAATGTCTCTGGCGTGAACCAATATCGGTTGGTCTGCGTGGCAAAATGTTGCATCAGATAATCAGTCTTCTGCTGGCAAGTTGCTTGATCCAGATGCACAAAAAAGTTTGGCGATCGGAGGTCGCCATCATATTTGGGAATTTCATATTCCAAGATCAGATGATCGCGAAAGGTGTTCCACGTTAGTTCTGTCACCACGCGATGATCTTGATGCAGATCATGACGGCAATGGGTAAAGATCAGATCCGGATTGATCTCGCGTTTCAGGGCTTCAAAACAGCCTTTGATCTCCCCGCCAATATAGGGGAAAAATCCATCTTGAAATGAGTAAAGCTTGACCTGTGCCTGGCCAGCGTATTGCAAAAAATCCGCGGCACTTGCTTGGGCTTCGCTCGCTCGCTCGCCCGTTGCGCTCAGCACCACCCAATAAACCGTCAGATCGGGGTAACTTTGCGTCAAGCGCAGGATCGCACCGCCGCAGCCGATCTCAATATCGTCGCTGTGCGCGCCTAGGCAGAGAATGGACTTGGGAGCGTCATGCGCATTGGTAAGTGATAGTGTAAACATTGTTTCTCCTCTGGTTTCTGCCAAACGGCCCACGGCATTTCGCCTCGTGCATACATATCATCAAAGAGCCGCTTTTCCTTCAGCGTATCCATACAGGCCCAGAAACCTGGGTTGCGATAGGCCGCTAATTGATTTGCCCCGATCAGGCGTTGGAAAGGCTCGACCACCAACTCTTCGCCTGCGTTGATATAGTCGAAGATCTGCCGTTTCAGAATAAAGAAACCACCGTTGATCCACATGTCGCCCCGGTTGATCGGCTTGATCGTCTCGACGCCACCATTTTCCTGGAGCGATACCACATGAAACGACTGGGAGGGCGTGACACACAAAAAGCTGGCGACCTTCTTCTGCTCCTCGAAAAAGTTAATATAGTCGGGCAAATAGAGATCCGACAAGCCATCTGTATAGTTGGCCATGAAGGTTTCATCGTCGCCCAAATGCTCTTTTACGGCGACTAGGCGTTGTCCGATGTTGCTGTTCAAACCTGTATCGACAAAGGTGATTTTCCAGTCGGCAATGTCCTGATTGTGCAGATGCATGGTGCGCCCGCCGTCGGTTAGGACAAAGTCATTCGAGAGCCACTCGTTATACTTCAGGAAATATTCTTTGATCAGATCGCCGCGATAGCCCAAACAGAGAATAAATTCTTTATGGCCAAAATGGGCATAATATTTCATTAAATGCCACATAATTGGACGGTAACCAATATCGACCAAAGGTTTGGGAATCGTTTCTGAATACTCACGCAAGCGGGTGCCTAAGCCACCACAAAACAATACAACTTTCATCATTTATCTCCGTTCGTGGCGCGTGTTAATTATAGGTGCGAAAGACGGGCGCCACAGGCCGTCCCACCAAATAGTTTTCAATGCCTTCATCCAGCGCTTTGCGGTAGACAACTAGCGCTTCACCAATCGCATTAATCGTCTGTTGGATATCGACATCACTATGTGAATAACTCACCACCAGCGAAGGCATCAGCAGCCCACGTTTGATCGTCTCTTGTAAAAAGAGGGTACGAAACGGTTGCGACCGTTGGCGATCTTGGTCGCGCGTCGCATAGACCAGATTGCAGGGACGACCAAAGACTTGAAAGTACGCTTCCAACTGATTGGCGGCAATGGCTTGATTGATACCGACCATCAATTTGCGCCCTTGGCTGTGCAGATGTTCAATCACCGGTTCTTGTTGATAGACGCGCATGGTCGCCATCGCCGCAGCCAGCGTAAATGTTTCGGCGCCATAGGTGGTCGAGAGTAGAAAGACCCGTTCGCGCTTGTGGCCAAGGCCGCCCAACTCCATAATCTCACGCTTGCCAGCCAAGGCGGCCACCGAGAAGCCGTTGCCCAGCGCCTTGCCAAAGGTGGAGAGATCGGGCTCAATCGCATAGCAATGTTGCGCACCGCTGTTATGCCAGCGGAAGCCCGTGATAATCTCATCCAGCACAAATAGCGCGCCGTGTGCATGGCAAAGTTGCTTGACCCCTTGTAAAAAGCCGGTCGCAGGTGGTTCACTGGTCTCCGCTTCCATGATCAGGCAAGCAATCTGGCCGGGATATTGGGCAAAGAGCGCTTCGATACTGGGCAGGTCGTTGTAGCGAAATTTGACGGTGGCGCTGCGGATCGTTTGTGGAATGCCGGCGGCCATGGGTGTGCTGCCAATGAACCAATCGTCCACAGAAAAGAAGGGATGATCGCCACAGACCGCAACCAAATTGCGGCCCGTGTAGGCGCGGGCCAACTTAATCGCCGCCGTGGTGACATCCGAGCCATTCTTGGCAAACTTCACCATGTCGGCTCCGGGCAGCAAGGCCAGTAACATCTCTGCCGCTTCCACTTCAATCGGTGCCGGCCGTGTGAAATTGTTGCCACACCCCATTTGGCGGATTGCCGCTTCCATCACGGGTTGATAGGCGTGGCCCAAGGTGACCGAGCGCAGGCCCATGCCATATTCAATAAATTCGTTACCATCGACATCCCAAACATGGCTGCCTTCGCCGCGGCAGATAAAGCCGGGGGCTTGCTCGGGATATTGGTCATCACCCTTGGCATAGGTGTGCGCACCACCTGGAATGAGCGTATGACTTTTGCGCTGTAACTCTTTTGACTTGGTAAACTCCAGCTTGCGGGGAATCATCGCGTCTCCTCTTTCAATAGTCCATGGGATTGCAAGGTGCGGGCGACTTCTGCCAGCATCTGAAACGAATAGCCTGACCGTTCTGCAATATCGAGCAGTGAATGCTGACCGTCGGAAAAATTAAGTATCCACAACATAGCTAGCTCACTGGTTTTGGCATCTTTCTTGCCACCAAAGGCGCCGTACAGCCCGCGCCGACCCAACTGCGGCTCGCCTTTGGGGTTGAGATTGATGTAGGTGTGATTCTGTTCGAGCAACGCGAGCACCGCCCAATAGGTTGCCAAGGAATCGCCTAGCGCCGCTGCCGTCACAAAGCTCAGGTTGTCCTCTGAGGTATGATATTGCGGAAAGCGGCCATGGGGCGTGCGCGACAAGCTGCCCACGGCGAGATCGAAGCCAGGTGAACAATATTGGCGCTCGTCATAGCCAAATGGCGTAAAGTTAACCATCGCATAGGGTTGGTTGCTCTGTGCCAATACATGGGCGACAGCCCGATCAATCTCCGCATCCCCGCGCCGACTCTTCTTATAGGTCAGCGAACTTCCATCACCCACACAGGCGACCACCAAGCCATGCTTGATCGTGCGCGCTTCTTCTTCGTGTAGCGCAAGCCAGGTGATCGAACCGATGGTGCCGGGAATAAAGAGAAAGCGATAGGTATAGTGCCGTGGCTGTGCAGCTTGCTGTTCGATCAATGTTTTAGCCAAATAGGTGCTCAACACCATGCCCGAAAGATTGTCATTGCACAGCGAAGGATGACAGCAGTGGCATGAGATCAGGATCGTCTCTTCGCTCGTTCCTGGCAAAATCAACTCGCCATAAGTAAGGTGACCATCGGCCAAGGTGCTGTCGATATAAACTTCGTAGTCGCCCTCTGCCAACGCTAATAAACGCTCATGCGTTAGACAGAAGCCCCAACTTTCGGCATAGTAAGCTGTTTTGTAGGGAATACTCTGCGGCTGATCGGGTAGCGAGTAGAGATGTTGCTTCAATTCGGTCAATGACATGCACTGGTTGACGGGCACGCTATAATTGAGTATATGCAAATTCGATTGTTGAAAGTCGATCACCTTTTCGCCGCGCGCGTTTTTTACATAGGCGTCACGAATGTTCCACTCCTTGGGTACCGTCCAGTCGAAGACCGGCGTTCCTGTGGGCACTTCATGCAACGTCAGCGGAATCTGTGCCTGCAAAAGCCCCAGCGACTGGCGCACGCCATCGCCCGTGATACTGCGGCAGATCGGGTAGAGATCGGTCATCAATCCATGCATCAACATGCCCAGTGTTTCGCTATTCGGTTGATCGAGCGTTGCAGGTGTACTATCGGCAATCATGATGTGCTACTCAAAATGTCTCAAAAAAATTAATTCTGGATCGCCCAGCGTAGAAGCCCGCTTGAGCGGGCGTTGCTTTGGTAGCCCGTCCATTGATGGCGGGGCGGATCCACCAACCTACTTTGATGCTATCGTTCGTTACGCAACTTGATAATCGGCATACTGTTGATCCTTGTCCGAAATCATGCTGACCGCCAGTGGCCATTGGATGTTAAACAGTGGATCATTCCAACGTAGCCCTCGCGCATAGGCTGGCGCATAAAAGTCTGACATCTGATAAAAGACTTCGCTGCCATCAGCCAGTGTTTGAAAGCCATGCGCAAAGCCTTTGGGCACATAGAGCATCAAGCGATTCTCGGCACTCAGCGTGACCCCCGTCCATTGTAAATAGGTGGGCGATGCGGGCCGCAGATCAATGATGACATCGTAAATCGCGCCACTCGTGCAACGCACCAATTTGGTTTCGGCGCAGGGTTCGGCTTGATAGTGCATGCCGCGCAAGGTGCCTTGTTGCGTGTTAAAAGAGACATTGCATTGCACCAAATTGCTATCCAAACCATGCTCGGCAAACTCGTGTACACACCACGCACGGGCAAAAAAGCCGCGTGCATCTGCCAGCTTTTGCAGGGCGATCAGGTACGCGCCGTCAAGTTTAGTCGGCTGGAACAGCATGAATGGTCTTCTCCAGCGTAGCGGCGGCAACGATCCGGGATGGATTCTGTTGCCAGCGCAAGTCAGCATCGAGCAAGTTTGTGCGCAACAACTGCTTGATATGATCGATACGCTTGTAGCGTTGCCCCTCAAATTCATCGACGGTTAAGCCAATTTCCTGGTACGCGGCCAGTAATGCTTGCGCGCCACGGCGTGCCGTCCACTGGGGTTGAAACGCCGGCAGGCAGCGATAGATTTTGCTAAAGTCAACGCGATAGGTGCGTTTGTCCGGTTCACCGTCTTTGGCATATTCGATTTCGCAGCCGGGTACCGTCTCGCGCACAATCTCGGCCAACTCACGGATGCAATAGTTTTCGGCGTTGATGCCCACGTTAAATGCTTGATTATGGACAACTTCACGTGGTGCATGGAGCGCGGCCAGGAAAGCCCGGCTAATATCTTCAATATGCACAATCGGTCGCCAAGCGGTACCGTCGCTCTTGATAAACACCTTGCCAGTGGTGTAGGCCCACGCGACCAAATTGTTGAGCACAATATCAAAGCGATGGCGGGGCGAAACGCCATAGGCCGTGGCATTGCGCAAATAGGTAGGGCTGAAGTTGTCATCGGCCAATTGGGCGACTTCTTGTTCCACCAGCACTTTGGAATGACCATAGGGTGTGACCGGGTTGAAATCCGCTGTTTCGGTTAACATCTCATCGCCGGCTGCGCCATAGGTGCTGCACGAGGATGAAAAAAGAAAGCGTGTGATCCCGACCGTTTTGGCCAAGCGCGCCAGCCGGACAGAGGCATGTTGATTGATGTCGTAGGTTAGTGCCGGGTTAAGATTGCCCAGCGGATCATTCGAGAGCGCGGCCAGATGAATGATCGCATCAAAGCCTGCCAGATCGGCAGGTTGAATGTCGCGAATATCCTTGCGGATCGTCGGTGTTTCTGCCAGCGCATTGCCAAAGGTGCAGCGTGCATAGAGGTCGCTGTCGATGCCGACCGCTTGATGCCCGGCTGCCAACAACATCGGCATAAGCACTGCGCCGATATATCCTTTATGACCAGTTACTAATACTTGCATTTGAATCCCCTTTGTAATCGGTAAAATTCTTCAAGCCATACCATCATAGTGAGTTTTGTGAGAGAATTTGTATGACTTTTACATGGTTTATCCATCCAATTTAGGCTTGCCAACCGGCATTCTTATGGATAAATTGTCACTTCGGGGATCGGCACTACAAATTTGCCTCCCCACGCGCGAATATGCGAAACCTGCTCCATGATCTCTTCCTTAAAGTTCCAAGGTAGGATCAAAACATAATCGGGCTGCGTCTCTTGAATCTTCTCAGGACAAAAGATTGGGATGTGGGTTCCTGGCAAGAATTTACCTTGCTTATAGGGATTGCGATCAACGGTGTAGTCAATAAAATCTGTGCGGATACCACAATAGTTGAGCAAGGTGTTGCCTTTGCCTGGCGCACCGTAACCGGCCACCGTTTTGCCCTGCATACGGGCTTCGATCAAGAAGTTCAGCAGCTTACGTTTCGTACTTTTCACCTGTTCGGCAAAGGCCGTGTAATAGGCCATATCTGTGACGCCATCGGCTGTTTCGGTAGCGCGCATGGCAATCACGCGCTCGCCCACAGGTTTCGAACCATCGGCGGTGTGGCGGCCATAAATGCGAATTGAGCCACCATGTGTGGACAACGTTTCCACATCGAAGAGCGTGATGCCGTGCGCGGTAAAGATTTTTTCTACCGTGATAAAGCTGAAATAGGAAAAGTGTTCGTGGTAAATTGTGTCGAACTGATTGCCTTCAACCAGCCGAGACAAATGGGGAAATTCCAGGGTGATCACGCCACCTGGCTTGAGCAGCAACTGCATCCCCGCCACGAAATCGTTCAGGTCTGTTACTTGGGCCAGCACATTGTTACCAATAATGAGATCGGCTTGTTGCCCGTTGGCGACCATCTGGCTTGCACATGTCGTTCCAAAAAATTCCACCAGGGTTGGTACACCTTTTTCGATAGCCACCTTGGCGACATTGGCGGCTGGCTCCACGCCGAGCGCGGGAATTTGCTTCTCTACAAAATATTGCAAGAGATAACCGTCGTTGCTGGCTAGCTCCACAACAAAATTTTGTTCATTCAACCCAAAGCGTTCGATGGCCATGTCCGTATAGGTGCAACAGTGTTGCAGCCAGCTATCGGCATAGGAAGAGAAATAGGCATATTCGGTAAAAATATGCTCAGGGCTGACAAATTCCTCTAATTGAACCAGAAAACATTGATCGCAAACATAGACATGCAGCGGATAGAAAGGCTCCATCTGATTGAGATTTTCGGCCTTGACATAGCTTTCACAGAGCGGTGACATGCCAAGATCGACAAAGGTGTGTTGCAGCGTGCTGCCACAGAAGCGACAGTTTGCCCCGTGTGCATGCTTATTCCCAGTTGTAAACGTGTGCATTTTTTCGCCATTCCTTTGTATAGAGAGACATTTTTAGGGCAACTAGTAAATCTTTGGTCATGCTATTGCCATGTGCCACAACCCATCTGCCCATAGTGAGATAGCAATAAAATTTTTCCAGCATGGAGATCGGTCCCTGCTGGATCGCGATCAAATAGTTGAAAAATTGTAACCAATTAGGAAAGGTAATTTTGCCTTTCCACGCTGGATTGAACCACGCCATGCGCGCCCGCCAATCAATATAGACATTTTTGGCGTGGTGCCGTTTGTAAAAGAGCGGCTCCAGAATTTCGTGGAAGCGGCCATAAAAAGCCAATTCGCACAACAGCACCCGATCAGAACCCGTAAAATCTTGTTCTAAACGCGTCTTGCGTAATTCTGCGCTGCGAATGAGCCCATAAGAAGGCTCACAATAGTCGTTGCGAAAGGC
>Ga0163144_10031340_pt1 | contig 10140 bp, 9 predicted proteins | sample OliLak19BULKMAT1_FD_123175 | JGI IMG/M metagenome (GOLD analysis project Ga0163144, IMG submission 123175) | Freshwater microbial mat bacterial communities from Lake Vanda, McMurdo Dry Valleys, Antarctica - Oligotrophic Lake LV.19.BULKMAT1 | ecosystem: Environmental > Aquatic > Freshwater > Lake...
CCAATAATATCTCTTTAATTTGCCTAGTAGTATTAATTATTTAAAAAAATTAGCAACGAAGCCTCTCATTTAAGAGTATGCTAAAAAGAGTTGATTGTTTTTGAATTGTTAAAATAATTCTCTATTTTTATAGATAGTACTTCGCTCTGTCTAAAATCAGTTTCCATGCTTTTCTCGATTTAACAAATTATCTGTTATAAACAAATAAAAGAGTTTTTCGAGTTCTGTATTTAATCACAGTAATAAGTAATTTAGTAAAATCATCACCTTAAATAATCATCTATATAAGATACTCTTCAACATATATGCAATTAACTCCTATTATAGTTAATATGATGAGATACATCAAAACAGGAATCATGTTATGTGTTTTTTTAATTTTTAGTTTAGATATCTATTCACAGACATCTAATCTTAGGATTGATAGTTTAAGAAAAGTCACAAAACAAAAGGGGTTATCTGAGACATTACTTATCCAGACTTGGGTAAATTTAAGTACAGAGATGGTCAAAATTAAACATCCTGAAAGCCTAGAAGTACTCACTGATTTAAGAAAATTAGGACAAAAATCAAACTCAGAATATGCCTTAGGACATTACAATCTTCACTCAGCTTCTTTTTATTATTTCAATCAAAATATAAACACAGCACTGAGTTTTGCAGAAAAAGCCATTTTTATCTTTGAGAAAAAAAATTATAAAAATGACCTCATAGATGCCTATAATATCGAAGGACTTATTTATCAAAACTATCAGGCTTGGACTCAAAGCTTGCAAAGCTATCAAAAAGCACTTGTACTCTGCAGGGAGCTAAAAGATGTTAATAGACAATATACAATTATGAGCAATATTGCTCTGATTTACCAGAATAATAAAGATTATCTAAAAGCGATAGAATATTATAAACAGTCAGAAAAATATTACTCCAAAGTAAAAAAAAATCTTAGTCTTGCTAATATCTCTAATAACATGGGGATTTGTTACAAAGAGTTAAAGCAACCTAAACTTGCCGAAAAGTATTATATCAGTGCCATTGATAATATCAAAAAAATAGGGAATCCTTATTATGAGAGTATTTTTATAGGTCAATTAAGTGATTTTTATATTAAACAAAAGGAGTATATAAAAGCGATTAAATATCTCAAAGAAGCTGAAAGTATAATCACCCAGAATAAACTTACAGAACTTGAACCTTATCTTTATGAAGGGTATGGAGAATATTATTTGAGTATCAATGATTACACTCAGTCAGCATTTTATCTTCAAAAAGCCAATCAATTAGCCCCAAATACAGAGGATTTACAATTTGACTTAGAAGTAAAGCAACTTTTATTTCGCCTAAAAAAAGCACAAGGAAATCTTTCAGAAGCTATAGAGTATTATCAAAAGTACTCACAATTAAAAGATAGCTTATACAATACCGATAAAGCCAATCAACTAGCTAGATGGGATGCTTTTTATAGTATAGAAACCAAAGAAAAAGAAAATCAATCACTCAAAGCAGAAAAAGCCAAACAAAAATTGCTTATCCGTAATCAATGGATTACCAACCTTGCTGTGGGTGTTATTAGTATCTTATTACTCATCATCCTAACTATCATCTTTAGAGCCTATCAAATAAGCAAAGGTTTATCTAAAAATCTCACGCAAAAAAACCAAGAAATCACACAGACTAATCATCAACTAGCACAAGTAAATCAAGTTAAAAACAAGCTTTTCTCTATCATTGCACACGACCTCAGAGGACCTATCGGTAGTCTTAACCAAGTCTTAAAATTACTCAAAGAAGATAGGTTAAGTATAGATGATTTTAAAAACATCTTAAACACATTACAGACACAAAGTGAAAACACAGAAGACCTTGTAGAGAATCTACTTTTTTGGGCTAGAAATCAAATGGAAGGCATCCAACCCAAACCAAAAGAAATAAATCTAGAAAACATTACGCTGGAGGTGTTTGAACTATACCGAGCAACAGCAGCACAAAAAGATATTGACCTACATCTTCAATCAACTTCCCTTATCCAAGTCTATGCTGACCCAGAGATGCTCAAGCTTGTGATTAGGAATCTTATTAATAATGCTATCAAATATTCTCATAAGGATAGTCAAATTATTGTAAAATTAGAAAATGACATGTCTGCCGACATGGTAATCATGAGTATTAAAGATGACGGCATTGGCATCCCAGTAGAACTTAAAGAACATCTGTTTTCTGTCGATATACAGTCACGCAGAGGTACTAACCAAGAAAAAGGTACTGGTTTAGGGCTTATGCTTGTGAAGGATTTTGTAGAGGCAATGGGTGGAGAACTTTCAGTACAAAGTGAAGTCAATCAGGGTTCTTCTTTTTATATAAGTCTTCCTACTTCTGCTATTTCTTTAAAGAAATAAAAAAAATATTTCTATCATTTCTTGGAGCATTCCAAAAAAACATGTTACCTTCGCCTTTGAATTGGTAATCTAAACCCAATCGGGTTAAGATTTTAAAAGGGAATTTGGTGTAAGACCAAAACTGTCCCCGCAACTGTAAACTGTTTTTGATTTTTAGTCTTTCATTAAAAATCATTTATTATCATCCCAGCCACTGCCCTATCAAGGGTGGGAAGGCGATAATAAACTTAGTAAGTCAGGAGACCTGCCAATCCACATTTGTTTGAACTTTCGGGTGAAAGGCTTCAGACCATACTAAATCTATGCAAAAATGTTTTCTCCTTGGATGAGAGCTACTTTGTTAGGGCTTTTAATTAGCTCCTGTGCAATAGCTCAAGAAGATACTTTAAAAAGTATTATGCTCGAAGAAGTAGAAATTATAGGTCAAATACCTGAAGCTTTCTTAGCTGGAAGCAAGGTACAAACACTTAATAATCAGTTACTTCGGCAATATAGTACAAGTAACCTCACTGATTTGATTCAGAATGAAAGTGCAGTCTATATCAAGACCTATGGCAATGGTCAGCTAGGCTCGGTCGCTTTCAGAGGTACAAGTGCAAGCCATACTGCCCTCCTTTGGCAAGGTATTAATATTAATTCTCCTACTCTAGGACAAAGCGACTTAGGCACTTTGCCTGTATTTGCTTCTGATCAAGTTCGCTTACAATTCGGAGCAGCGAGTGCCTTGTATGGCTCAGATGCCGTAGGAGGAAGCATTTTACTAGAAGAAAATCTTCCTCAATCCCCTTTTTCATTAGAAGCTTATACCGAAACAGGAAGTTTTGGACGCTATGCAGGAGGTACACAAGTAGCTTATCAATCAGGGAAATTCTCTGGAAAAACAAAACTCTACTACTTTGAGCTAAAAAATGATTTCTCTTACCAAGATAGCCGAAGCCAAACACAGACCCAAAACAATGCAGAAGTACAAAATTATGGCTTTTTACAACAGCTTAATTATCAGTTTTCTGCCCAAAATCAGCTTTCTATCAATGCTTGGTACAGCCATAATAACCGCCAAATACAACCTGTAGAAGGCAATACGCAAGCTAAGGAGCGACTTTTTGACCAAAATCTACGCATCGTAGCTGATTATTCACTCCGTAAATCTTGGGGAAATCTTAATATCAAAGGAGCATACATAGAGGATGAGCAAATCTATCAAAGCAATGGGGAAAGTCAGGTCAATGCTCAAAAATATGTGGGAGTAGTAGAATATGAACATCATTTGGGAGATAAAATACATCTCAGAGCTGGCACTAATTGGTATCATACCCAAGCCAAATCTTCTAACCTACAGGATAATCCCAAAGAAAATCGTCCCTCAGTTTTTGCTTCTCTTCGCTACCAAGTTAATCCTTTGCTTGCTCTTAGTTTGAATGTGCAGCAAACTTGGGTAGATGGCTTTGAAGTTCCTTTTGTGCCTTCTTTGGGGGCTGAGTATTTACTTTATGAGAAAAATAATCATAGACTTACACTCAAAGCACTTGCCGCCAAAAGCTACCGTGTGCCTACTTTTAATGATAGATTTTGGCAGCCAGGAGGCAATCCTACTCTTCTCCCCGAATCAGGCTGGAATGCCGAAAGTGGTCTAAAATATCAGTTTGAAAAAAATGACTTTTTCCTTGAATCTGAGCTAACTTATTATCGCCTTTGGATTAATGATTGGATACTCTGGCAACCTGATGGCAGAGGCATTTGGTCACCTGATAATGTACGCAAGGTACATGGACAAGGCATCGAGCTAGGGTTTAAGATGGGTATTCGGAATCAACAATGGCAGTGGCAAGCTGGTGGAAATTATGCTTTTACAGAATCGCTGCTCAAAACCGAAGGGGCTTATAAGAATAAACAACTTCCTTATACACCTCTGCATCGTTTTAATTTATATAGTAGCATCACCCACTCAGGGTTTTCGGCTAAGGTAAACCTACAATATACAGCCCTTAGGTATGAGACACTAGATAATTTAGAAGGTTTTGTTACTTCTATTCCTGGCTTTATGCTTCTCAATGGCACAGTAGGTAAATCTGTTGCTTGGGGTTCACATTCTTATAGCTTAGACCTTATGCTCAATAATCTTTTGAATACAGATTATCAGAATTATATTTTTAGAGCTATGCCTGGGCGAAATTACCAACTTAGATTTTCTTATCAGTTTTAATTTTTTTAATACATCTCATATATAATTTTTTAATTTTTCTTAAACCATATAACCATGAAAAAACCAAACTTTTTACGTCAAATTCTTTCACTCAAGCATTTGAAAGGCTTATTCTTAGTATCTCTGATTGCCTTAATGAGTGCCTGTGGTGAGAGTGATGTTACCCCTATCAACAGGGAAGCAGATGTTATCATCATCAATGAGGGTAACTTTGGAAGTGCAGACGGCACACTCAGTACTTACACTTCTAGTAATAAGGCTGTCAATCTAAGTGTGTTTGCTGGGGCAAATGGATTTCCTTTTGCTGCCACGATTCAAAATGTGCTAGAATATGACGGAAATTACTATGCGATTACCAATAATACAGATAAGGTAGAAGTCTTCAAAAAAGAAGATTTCAGTTCTGTTGCCACCATCAAGCCTAGCTTTGGAGCAGCTGTCCAATTTGCTACGCCTTTTAGCTTTGCGGCAGTGGGTACTCAAGGTTATGTCAGCAATTGGGGTACATTTAATTTTACGACCTTTGTTTATGATAATCCTTCATTAGTAAAAATTAACTTAACTAATTTTAGCATTACTAGTAAAATAGCTCTTGCTGCACAGCCTCAGCATCTTTTGGCGATTGGTAGTAAAATTTATATCTCATTGGTAGGCAGTAATCAAATCGCAGTACTCAACACAAGCAATGATCAATTTGAGACACCTATCACTGTAGAGCAAGGGCCTGATAAAATGCTTATAGACAAAAACGGTAAGCTTTGGGTAATGTGTAATAGTGGTTATTTGGTACGTATTAACCCTAATACCAATGCTGTGGAAGCTACGATTCCAAATGTGCAGAGTAGCGGATTCAATGAGAAAATGGCCATAGATGGTGATGGTGAGACGCTATATTATCTATCTTCTACTGGTTTTAATCCTTCTACGGGAGCTGTATATGCCATAGATATTACAGCCACTACTGCTCCTAATCAAGCACTTATCTCAGGAAATAATTTTTATGGAGTAGGGATTGACCCTGTAACAGATATTATTTATGTGGGAGATAATAAAAATTTTCAGAGCAATGGAATAGTTATCCGCTACCAAACTAATGGAACTACCTTAGACACGCTTGCTTCGGGTAGAGGGCCTAATGGATTTTTATTTAGAAAATAAATTAACAATAGACTTTCTAGGTGCTAAAACACTTAGAAAGTCTATCTTACCTCACTCCTAAAATATCTTTAAATGAATACTTTAAAACATGAACCCAAATCTTGCCCTCGTTGTCAAGCCATCTTTGAATGCAAAGTAGGTGATGTAGCCAATTGTCAATGCTCAGAAGTTTTGCTTACTAAGGAGACCGAAGCTTTTCTTTCCAAAACACAGTATGATTGTCTTTGCAAAAACTGTCTTACTGAAGTCCAAAAGCTAGTACTACTTGCAGAATCACAAAATTTCCCCAAACAATCTCACCTCTTAAAAGAAGGAATACATTATTATATAGAAAATGGTTATTGGGTTTTTACAGAATATTACCACTTACTAAGAGGCTACTGCTGTGGCAATGGATGCCGACATTGTGCGTATGGATTTGAGAAAAATTTGATTAAGAAATAAATATAAATTATTTATTCAGGCTTGATTCTTACGATTTTATTATCTCTCATCACGACAAGTTCACTATTCTTCTGTTTTTTGAACTCTATTAATTTTTCATAAGCTTTTTCAAGACCTACTAAAATCTTATCACGCATTTCTATTTGTTTTTCAACGGTGGTCATAGTGTTTTTTTAGTTTTTTGAATTGATTTTCTTTTAAGATTGTAAGTTGTTCATTAATCATTTTCTGAGCTAATAACTTATGATTTCCTTTTGAGTTATCAAAAATGAAAGCTCCATCAACAATTGGCAAATAAATATTAAATAAATTTTTAATCCCTCTAATATATCGTCTTTCTATTATATTAGTTTCAATATTATGACCGCCTTCCTTTACTCTTGTTCTTACACGTTCTTTAGCCATCTCTATACTCTGTAGCCAAAAGAAAAGCAAGGTTACTGTATAGTCTTTTTGCTTTGCTTCTTTGATTATATTTTTAAAGCTCCTCGTAGAAAGTATTGTCTCAAAAGCAAAAATCACATTATTTTTAACAATTCATCTATTCGGTTGAGCATTATTCTTCCAGCTTCAAATGCTACTGTCTCTGGTTGAAAAGGTGAAAGACCTCTTGCAATCTCATCTGCATTTATAAACTCTTTACATAAAAGAATTTCAGGTAAGATTGTAAATGCTGCTGTAGTTTTTCCTGCTCCATTACATCCTGCAATTATATAAAGATTTTTCTCTGTCATAGATACAAAATTACAAAATAGAATCTTTCATTGTTAGCTGATTATTCATCATTCTCCATGTTACTTAAATAAAGTTGTTACTTCTTGATTTTCAACGATTTATATCAATTTTTCATTTGGGAATCTTGGAATGATAAGCCAATACAAAAGTTTTTCGTAAGCAATTTCCTATGTTTTCTATGTGGTTGTAAAAAAGCTAAAGTGTTGGTAGTCTGTATGTAACAACTCTAATAAAGAAATTTAATTTATCCAAATTGTTTATTCAAAAATTGGTGCAATACGATTAGAGACCAAATCTTATGGTAATAAAATGTATTCCCTTTTTTAAATTTTTTAATCATTTCTTGAATAGGTTTATCCTTGACAATGCTATAACGCTCTATGATTTCAGAATTTAAAAACTCATCTATCAAAAAGGACAAATCATCTCGTAGCCAATCTACCAATGGAATAGAAAACCCTTGTTTAGGTCTATCAAACAGCGTTTTAGGAGCATAATCATACAAAACTTGCTTTAAAAGATATTTACTTTCTCCATTTTTAAACTTCAAGCTAGGATGTAAATTAATAGCAAATTCTATGATTCTATGGTCTAACAGAGGCACACGAAGCTCTAGTGCGTGCTGCATCGAGGCTCTATCTACTTTGGTAAGCAAATCATCAGGCAAATAATAATTCAAATCGAAGAAAGCCTGCTTTTCCATAGGTGTAAGCGTTCTCTTTAGTGTAGGAGTCTGATAGGCTGCACCAAGTACTGGGTTTTGCAGAATCATCCGAAGTTCTTTACGCCCAAAAAACTGCTGTTCTTGTGAGAAGATATGGCTCAGCAACTCAGGCTCAGAAGGATACGCAAATAACTGTTTGGCTTTTTGGTAGCGATTGCCTTTCATCAACCCTAAAGCACCTGCTAAAGGTTTACGAAAAGTTTTGAGAGAGCCTTTGGATAGTCTTTTTGCCCACTGATACATCCCATACCCAAAAAAGAGTTCATCTCCTCCGTCTCCGCCAAGTGCTACAGTTACAGATTGCTTGGCAAGTTTGGAGACAAGGTAGGTAGGAATCGCAGAAGAATCTGCAAAGGGTTCATCATAAAAATCTCCTAAATAAGGGATAAGTTCTTTGGCTTCTTGGGTAGATACTATAAATTCTTGATGTTGGGTCTGTAGGTGATTTGCTACTTGTCGGGCATACTCAGCCTCATTGAATTTAGCCTCTTCAAAACGTATAGAAAAAGTACGCACTGGCTGTGAAGAAGCTTCGGAAGCCAATGCAGTAACCAAACTAGAGTCTATTCCTCCACTCAAGAACACACCTAAAGGCACATCACTAATGAGACGATACTCTACGGAACTTTGTAATATTTTCTTCAGTTGTTTTTTGGCTTCATCCTCCTGATTGAGTAAGGTTAATTTATTTTGGGTGGCTTGGTCATAGATTTTTTCTGATAAATCCCAATATTTTTCTTGATGAAGCCCCTCTGCTGAGAGACGAAGCCAAGAACCTGCGGGCATTTTATAGATATTTTTATAAATTGATTTCGGATGAGGTACATATCCCAAATGCAAAAAATCAGCAACTGCTTCTTGATTCAGTTCTTTATGAATCTGAGGTAAAGTCAGTAAAGACTTAAGCTCAGAAGCAAAAGCAAAATTTTCATCATCCCAATAGTAATAAATGGGCTTAATCCCTATTCTATCTCTGAATAAAAATAACTCTTGAGTCTGCTTATCATAAATAGCAATGGCAAACATTCCATTGAGACTATACACGAATCGGTGGTGTTCTTTGGCAAATAACTCTAAGATAACTTCTGTATCAGAACTAGTTCTGAGAGATATTTCTAGCTGTTTGGCAAGTTCACGATAGTTATAGACTTCTCCGTTAAACACAATTGTAAAACGTCCATCTTGTGAGTGCATGGGCTGGTTGGCATGGGTTGATAAATCTAGTATTTTTAGCCTGCGATGCCCTAAGCCACAAATCCCATCCCAAAATTGTCCACTTGCTTCTGGACCTCGGTGCTGTAGTGCATCGGTCATCGGATTGAGCTGATTTTCCTTAAAAAACCTTTTACGAGAGTAGAAACCGTTGATGCCACACATATATTAAAAAATAAAAGAAAATAATTATAAATTATTGATTACCAAAGACTTATCATGATTGATATGAAGCTTTGATTGAGCAAAGAAAAGTAGAAATTATCTTGTAAACAAGTTTATTTATTTAGAGTGTTTTTTTTGATGCTTACAAACCAAGTATTCTTTTAAAAAATAATTAAGTGTTATATCTCTCGTTTTTCTAAATCAAAATATCTTTAGAAATTAATCATTCGTTAATAATCATCAAAAAAATGCTGTAAAAGACTTTTTCTCATAAAAAAAGTTAAAATGATGTATTATTATGTAGCCTTTCATAAAATAAACCGTAAGATATTTTAATTAACAATTAAAGCTTATAGTAACTATGAAAAATCAATTTATTTTACTCTTTACTTTGGGTATTTTAAGCCTTTCGTTCACTTCAAAAGTACAAGCTCAAGATGACCATCAGAATATTATCAAAATCAATATTATAAGTCTCATAGCAAGCACAACTTCTCTTTTCTATGAGCGTGGGTTAAATGAGAATTCTAGCTTACAGTTAGGTCTTTTTTATACAGATGCTTCCGTAAGTGATACTAAGATAAGAGGCTTTGGTATCACTCCAGAATACCGTTATTATCTTTCTGAAAAAGGAAATATGCAAGGATTCTTTGTTGCTCCTTTTTTGAGGTATCAAAATTTTCAACTTACTAGTGAGGTTACACAATTCAATACTGAAGAAGGCAAAGCTACTTTCAGCGGTATCGGAGGTGGTCTATTGATAGGTGGTCAGTGGATTTTCAAAAAACGTATTTCTTTAGACCTTTGGGGTGGCCCTAGCTACTTAGGTGGAAATATAAAATTAGAGGGTAATAGCACTGAAGATGACTTTTCTACAGGAGCATTCAGTGGTGGTGGGCTTCGTGCTGGTATAACACTAGGCGTAGCCTTTTAATTAAATAAGTGATGAGTTTGGCTAGTAAAATTCTGATAATTATTTATAGCCAAATTGAAATGCAAACTAATTTTGATAAGTCACTTATGACTCTTAATTTTTTCTTGTAAATAAAAAAGGAAAGCAATATTGCTTTCCTTTTTTACTTATTATGATGATTACTCTTATTTAG
>Ga0163144_10031341_pt1 | contig 10140 bp, 6 predicted proteins | sample OliLak19BULKMAT1_FD_123175 | JGI IMG/M metagenome (GOLD analysis project Ga0163144, IMG submission 123175) | Freshwater microbial mat bacterial communities from Lake Vanda, McMurdo Dry Valleys, Antarctica - Oligotrophic Lake LV.19.BULKMAT1 | ecosystem: Environmental > Aquatic > Freshwater > Lake...
ATCGCGCGGAAATATTCGGTCACGCCACGAGCGTAAACGTCGGGGTACGACTGGAGGGTGCCCCACAGCGCGGCGACGACGCAGAGGTAGTAAACCCAGACGAGCGACGGGTGGATCGCGTTCCAGATCTCGGCCTGGTCGGTGAGGAGGCCCCAGCCGTCGAACTTGGCGATGTCTTCGCCGGCGACTTGCTTGGGGTAGAGGACGGCGGCGCCGGCGATCATGAAGGCGGCGCTGACCACCAGCAGGACGAAGGCGCCGAAGGCGACGTCCCAGCGAATGGGGCCGGCGGCGCGGCGGATTTCCTGCACCTGTTGCGGGTCGGTGGGGAGATAGTCGCCGGGTTGGCCGGCGGCGGCGCGTTCAAGCAGTTCCTGGCGTTTGGGATGGCCGGTCATTCCCCAGCCATGCAGTGCGATGAAATCAGGATAGACGAGATAGGTCATCACGCTGCCGCCGACGTAGCCCATGGTCACGGCGATCAGCGGCCAGACGTTGTCACGAAAGAGGGGCGGCGCCGACTCCGGGACGCTCGGGATGTGGCCGATGGAGAACAACCCTTGGATCGCGGCAAACCAATCGGGTCGCACCAGCAACGTGCCGATGCAGGTGCCAATGACGAGGATGCCGCAGATGATGACTTGTTGTTTTTCGAGACTGCGGTAACTGGTGGGAAGACTGAGCAGCAGCGCGATGGAGATGAAGATGGTTGCGAGGATTCGATTGGCGACGCCGTGGTCGCCGCTCCCCAGCAGCAGATAGCTCATCAGCTCGCCGGAGGGGCGGGCGAGGGCGCCCCAGAGGGGACCGGCGGCTCCGAGTTCGAGCGCGATGAGGAGGAAGAGGAGCCAACCGCGCGGGCCGGGGATTTTTACTAGACGCTGGCCGGGGGTTTCGCCGCTGACCGCCGTGTAGCGGCCGAGGAAGTAGGTAACGCAAACGCCCTTCGTAAGGGCCGCCAGCAGGATGAGCCAGAGGAGGCCGTAGCCCATCCAGGCGCCGGTGCGGACGACGACGATCGTCTCGCCGGCGCCGATCGAAACCGAGGCGAGGACCGCCGCGGGGCCGAACATGCCGAGGAGGCGAAGGAGCTTGCCGGGGGACCAGGGTTCAGCCAGCGGGCCGCGGAGGGGGGCTGGGGGGAGAGGAGAGGAGTTGGGCATGCATGGGATTGTCATGGGAGAAATGCTGAAGGATGAATGCGGAATGCTGAAGGAGCATTCAGCATTCGTCCTTCCGCGTCGCCCGCCAGGATGGCGGGGCTATTTACCATTTGAGACCGAACTTTTCGCCGCCGCTGGGGGCGCTGATGCCTCCCTTGAGATCCTCGTTCGCCTTGCGGCGGCGTTCTTGGCGCTTGAGGTCTTCCGGGGTCGGCTCGCGCTCTGGTTCAGGCTCGGGGCGACGTTGCTCGGGTTTCTCCGGAGCGGCGAGGAGCGCCTTTAGCGAGAGGCTGATCCGTTGCGCATCGGGGTCGACCGAAAGGACCTTCGTTTCCACCTCTTGGCCTTCGCTTAGCACATCGCTGGTCCGCATCACTCGGCCATGGCCGAGTTCGGAGATGTGGATTAGGCCTTCGACGCCAGGCTCCAGTTTGACGAAGGCGCCGAACTGCATCAGCTTCGAAACGGTTCCCTTCACGCGGGCGCCGATGCCGTACTTCGTGGTGACGTCGGCCCAGGGATTGGCGCCCATGTCGCGGTAGACAAGCGAAATCTTGCCGGTTTCGGCGTTCACCTTTTCGACGCGAACCTTCACCGCCTGCCCGACTTGCAAAACTTCGCTCGGGTGGCCGATGCGGTCCCAACTCATTTGGCTGACGTGGATCAAGCCGTCGACGCCGCCGAGATCGACGAAGGCGCCGAAGTCTTGCAGGCTGCGGACGGTTCCTTCACGGATTTGGCCGGGGGCGATCTCGGCAAGAATCTTCTCGCGGTTTTCCTTGCGCTCACGCTCCATCAGAGCGCGATGGCTGAGGACGAGATTTTTGCGGCTGCGATTGGCCTCGGTGATAACGCACGTCAGGCGCTGGCCGACGTAGTCTTCGGCGTTCTCGACGCGGAACATCGAGATCTGGCCCATTGGCATGAAGCCGCGGATATTGGCGACGGTACACTCCAGGCCGCCCTTGTTGGCGCCGGTGATGAGGACCTCGATCACCTGACCTTCGTGGACTTCATCCCAATTGCCGACGCTGACGGCGGCGGCGGTGCGGGCGATTTCGTAGATCCCCTGCTCGGCGTCGAACTTCGAGACGACCATCTCCAGCTGGGCGCCGACTTCGGGGGGCGTCTCGAATTGCTTCAGTTGCGCCACCCCTTGGCTGCGGCCCATGCCGAGGTCAAAGAAGATGTCTTCGCCGTGAATACTGACGACCGTGGCGGCGACGCGAGTCTCGGGGGCGAGTTCGGCCTGCGACGTGGCGTCGGCCGAGCTTTCCATGAGTTGGTCGACCGGATCAATCGCGAGAGCCGCTTGCAGTTCCTGCTCCAGGTCGGGCGGCAACTGGGCGCGAATGTTCGGCGGCGGGTAGCTCTTGCGCTTCTGCTCGTTGACCCGATCGGGGTTCGACGGACCGGGGTTGACCGGCTTCGGAGCGAGCGCGGGAGCGTCGGCCTCGGAGTCGCGCTGGCTGCCGATTTGGATCCGCTCGCTGGGACGCGCGGCGTCGGAAGTTTCGGGCGCGTGCGGAGCGGCCGCAGGCGCGTGAGTCGCCGACTCGCTGGAGGGGGCTTCAGCGGCGGGTGCGGCGTGCGACGGAGCAGTTTGTTCGAGCGCTTCCGTCGGGTCGTGGTCGGCGGTCATAAACTTCGGCAGTCCAATGGATAAGTAAAACGACCCACAGCGGGCCGCGCCTGACCGCGCAGTCTAACCAGCGGGGAGCGCGGCTGGCAACAGGTTGCAGCAGATAGCCCCCGTCATCCTGGCGGGGCGCATTTTCCTACGGAGGCGGTTTGGCGCCAGATTTGTGCTGATGGAACGGCCCAACCTTGGGGCCCGCCAGGATGGCGGGGCTATTTGGGCAGGCGTTCTTTCACGCCGGGGATCAGCCGGGCGGCGTTTTCGTTGTAGATTTTGCGGAGCACGGCGTCGGGGAGTTCAAGGCCGTAGATGTTCCAGAAGCCTTGCGGCGGGTACTGTTCCTCAGCGTACGGGAAGTATTCGTCGGCCGTTTCCAAGAGCCGCCAATGAGGCGCAAGCCGTTTGACGTCGCGCGGGCCATCGGTGCCGAAGAGAATGCGGTCGGCATACTTCAGGCAGAACTCGCGGGCGGCACGGGGCTGGCGGCCAAGCTCGGCAATACGGGCGGCGAGCTCAACGTTGAGATTGGGATACTTGTCGAGCCAACCGCCCAGTTCCGCTAGACTCTCTGGATTGTTGGCGAAGTGGGCGCCAATGAAGATTGTTTTCGGGTGTCGCTCAACGACGCGGAGGAACGACGCCAGGATCTCGGCGTGGGTCGGAAATTTGTCGGCGGGAAAGTGCCAGTCGGGGTGGCGGGCGAGTTCTTCGTAGCGTTCGTTGAAGCGATCGAGCGGCTGGAAGAACGCGACTGGGTCGCCGGCGTGGATGAGGATTGGCAGGCCGAGTTCGCCGCACGCGGTCCAGATCGGGTCCCAGCGGGGGTCGTCGATGGCGATCAGCAAGCCGTCGGGGTTGCGATAGACGAGGCCGAGGTCTTTGAAGATTTTGACGCCCGACGCGCCGCGCTGCTTGGCGTCGGCGAGGGCGTCGGCCATGCGGCGCGCGAAGTCGGCTCGTTGGCAGTCCCACGTCGCGGGTTGGTCGGCCTTGCCGTCTCCTTGCCAGTTGATGTTCGCGAAGATGACGAAGCGGTTCGGGTAGTCGGTCCAGAGGAACTTTTTATGTTCTTCCAGTTGCTCGCCAAGTTCGCCGTCGAGACTGACGGAAATGGCGATGTTCTGGTTGTCCATCAGGCGAACGTACTCGGCGAGCGCCTCGGGCGACTGACGGAGCTTCTTACGGCCATGGATGTGAACATCGACAGCGGGGAACTTCGCCCGCGCGGGACGATGCTCGGGGAGGGTGAGCATCGAGCGCGGCTGGAATTGGTCAAGCGGCAGGCTTCCGACTTTTTCTTGAGCTTGGGCGGTTGATGTCTCTCGCAAAGACGCGAAGGCGCAAAGAGGAACGCAAAGAATGCAAATGCGGGGTGATAGCCACGAAGACGTGACATCACGCTGTCTTCTTTGCGTTCCTCTTTGCGCCTTTGCGCCTTTGCGAGAAATCTTCATTCAAAGGTTCTTTATAACGCGAGAACTTCGCGCAAGCGGAAGTGGAACTTGCCAAGTTTGCCGCCGTAGTTGCCGGCGCTGATGGCGGGGATTCCCTCGCCGGCGGCGGCGTGGAGCGTCGCGCGGGTGGCGGCGGCGACGTGTTGTTCGTCGATGCCGTTGATCACGATTTCGTACGCGCACTGGGCGCCGTCGACGAGTTCCGTCGGCACGCGGCCGCGGAGGGTAGGGCAGAAGGCATCGTTCGTCGAGGCTCGCAAGGCTTTGTACTTCGAGCCGACCTTGCTGCCGCTGCGAACGACGCCGCCTGGAAACGGGGTGACGACTCCCGGCATGTGGGCGATCGCCTCCACTGCGCGGCGAGCGGCGGCGAGCGTCACCGCTTGCGTCTCGCCCTGGATGATGATGTTGCCGCCGGCGACTCCCTTGGCGACGCCAACCTGCTCCTCGGCGATGAACTCGCCATCCATCACCGGGATCCGCCAGTAACGGCGGTCGCCGATCTGCTTGCTCTTCTGATAGCCGTCGCCGAAGAAGCGGAGATTCTTGCCGAGCGGAACCTGATCCTCTCCTTCGGGCAGGCCATTGAAAACGGCAGACGTCGCGCACGGCAGCAGGCATTGGCCCGCGCGATTGAGCAGCGCCTTCGCGAGCGCCTCGACGGAGAAGCCGAAGGCGAGGACCGCCGCGCCAGGCCGGGCGTCGGGCGTTTCCTGGGGGGCGAGAAAACGCTCGACGCCGACCTCGGCGTCGCAGCCGATGACGCTCGAACCGTAACCGCAGAACTCGCGCAGGGCGGCGTCGAGCCAAAACTCATCGAGGGCGGTGACGATTACGCGCGCGTAGCGCATGCGGAAGGCTTCGGCGAACGTGTCGATGATAAGCGTTGGTCCGAGATGCATGCGGTGGGCGCGAGTGGTGCGAGCGGTAGCCGCGGGTCAACGACCCGCCGGAGCGCCCGCCGGGCGACGTTAGAAGAATCCTCCGCCGCCGCGCTGCTGACGCTGGTTCTAATCTTCGCTGTCGGCAGGCGCGTCGGCAAGGTCCGGCGTGGCCGCCGTGGCCTGCGAATCCGCGGATGCTGGCGTCGGGTGATCCGGTGACTTACCTGCCGACGGCTCGTTAATGCCACAGCCACTGCCGCCCGGAGTCGGCACGATCTCGTGGACAACTCGTTCGACCTGGCGCACCACGTCTGGTAAGTGCCTGACAAGCACACGGTTGGGAAGGACGTAGAGAAATACTTCGCTCGCGTCTCCTTCCGGGAGCTCGCGTTGCCAGTTGACCGACTTCTCTAGAGCCTGACGGATCGTACTGCGAGTCTTCTCGCAGTCGGCGACCGCCTGATCCCTGATCCTGATTGATCGAGTCACCGGTTGAGTGGCCGCCGTGGCTCGCCTCCCAGCGGCGTCGGCGTCGACCTCGGCTTTGGCCGTTCGCAAGCGCTGCAGCAGATCTTCAACCTGCTCGTGAACGCGGCTAGTTTGGCTGATAACCATCATCCCGGGACTGAAGAATTGGATTTCCCCTTCGCCGGTGCCGTTTTCCATCCACGATTCGTGTTCCACGGTGGAGACAATCACGTCGCTCAATTGATCAACGCCCGCGCCGCGCTCCGCTGCCGTCGCAAAGCGATCGCTGTCGATGAGATCATCGACGCGATAGACGAGAGTTTGCAGACGCTTTTCGGCTTCCTCCTGAGTGGTGATCATCAGCACTTCTTTGTCGATGATGTAAGTGAGATCCCCTTCGCCTGCGTTCTGCAACATGAGTTCGAGGGCGGAGCGCAGCGAAACATTGCTGATTTCGATCGAAACCTCGACCTCCGGGCTGCTAGCGACGGCATCGAGAGCGGAGCTATCGAATACTATCGGTATTTCGTAATCCTCGGAGAGGACCTGCGTGACCTGATTGAGCGGCGTCTCAATGAATCCGAGCGGCGCGCGGAGCGGCGAATCGAGCGCCGCCTCGATGCGTCGTTCGGCCGCGGCTTGCAGGGCAGCTCTTTTCTGGCCGGATGACGGCGCCGATTCGCTCGCCGCATCGTCTTCCGCCCGCAGCGGCGTCGCGAGCGCGAGCGACGCGATGGTGACGAGAGCGCAGCGATAGCCCCACATATTCTGGCCCATGAGATGCCTCCTCGACCCGCTGTTGGCAGGTCATGCTAGAGAAGTCGCGTGGCGAGGGGCGGTTCCGGACGCCCGCTCGCAAACGTGCGGCAGTGTAGATCGGCCAGCTAGGGGATGTCAAAACTTTTCTGCAATCGGGCCTTTATTGGCATTTCTTTGCGTCTTCGCGGCTTTGCGTGAGACTTGCCGGTAGGTTTCTCGCAAAGCCGCGAAGACGCAAAGGACGCGCAAAGAATGAGGAGGAGGAGGAAGAAGAAGAAATAGCCGCGAGAATGCACAAAGGACGCAAAAGGGACTCGTACTGAGCCTTTTGCGTCCTTTGCGACTTTTTGCGGCAGTAAATTTTTAGCAGTTACTTCGTGGCGGCTTCCTCAGCGGCGGCCTTTTCCTCAGCCGGCTTCTCCGTCGGCGGGCCGAGGAGCTTTTCGAGTTCTTCGCCCAGCACTGGGCCGCGGGCGTCCATGTTGACGACCTTGCCATCCTGGCCGACGAGGATTGCCGTCGGGATGCCGCTGATGCCGTAGTACCCGACCAGCGGGTTGTTCCAGCCGCGCTCGTCTTCGGTCTTGGGGAAGACCGAAGCCCAGGGGAGCTTGTTCTCCGCGACGTACTTCTCCGCGGCTTCAGCGGTTTCGTCGAGCGAGATGCCTAGCACGTCGAAGCCTTTATCGTGGTAAGCCTCGTACAATTCGAGGACGTTCGGGATCTCGGCGCGGCAAGGGCCGCACCAAGTGGCCCAGAAGTCGACCAGCACGACTTTGCCGCGGTACGACTCCCAATCGACCGGCTCGCCGTTGAGGAGCGTGCCGGTGATTTCCATCGGCTTGCCGAGGAGGGTCAGGCGACGATACATGCCGGGGAGGTTCGCTTCCGTGAGTTGCTCCTGGACTGCTTTGTCTTCGCTTTTCTCGAAGATGGGCATCACTTTTTCGAGCAAGCCGGCGACCGCCTCTTCATCTCGTCGTTCGAGTTCCGAGCTGAAGACTTGAACGATCGAGACGTCGATGGGCGCCGGCCCTGCTTTCACCTTGTTGACGATCAGGTCGATGAACGCCTGATGGGCGTTGGCGTCGAGCGTCGGCCAATTGCGGATGGCGCCCATGATCGTGTTCTGCCAGCCGAGGCCGATGACCTGTTCGCGCTTGTCGTCGCGGGCGGCGGCGAGAACTTCTTCGAGTTGCTTGCCGGCGTCGGGCTGGTCCATCGCCGCGAGGGCTTGGAGAGCTTCGATCTTGTAGGCAAAGGCCTGAGCGGCTTGATCGTCGTCGGGCTTGGCGGCGAGCAGTTTGTCGGCGGCGGCGACCAGCGTGGTGAGGGCCTTCACGCTGAAGGCCATTTGATCTTCTTCGCTCTCACCCTCAGGGGCGGTTTGAGCGAGGTTCTTCATGAACTTTTGGATCTTGTCGGCGCCGCCCGCGGGGATCTTGAAGAGCTCTTCGTTCTCGACGACTCCCTTACCCTTCGCGGCTTCGTCAGCGCGGAGCGTGCTTGGCGTCAGCGACGCGGTCGCTCCGATCGTGCAGGCGGCTGCCAGGAACAGGCGGACGACCAGGGTTCGACGAGCCAAGGTTCGACAGGGGGGACGTGTCATCAAATGATCTCACTATGCGGAGCGTGAATTTTGGGTGGATCGCGAAGAGCGTGGCCGCCGGGCCGTGCTGGCGAAGTTGTAATTCTGGCGATCTGCGGCGTGAAGGCAAGCACGTGGCAAAATAGGGGCTTTTCTGGGGTAAATAGCCCCGCCATCCTGGCGGGAAGAAATGGGAACTGCAAAGTCAAAAACTGAACCGCCAAGAGCGCCAAGAGCGCCAAGGGAATACGAGAAAATACAGGAACCGCCGATGAACGCAGATAAAGACTTATTTGCGTTCATCTGCGTTCATCGGCGGTTCCATCTTCCCTCTTGTATTCCGTCGTGCCCGTCGTGATTTAATTCCTCCCCGCATTTCCTTGGCATCCTTGGCGGTTCAGTGTTTTGAATGCCCGCCAGGATGGCGGGGCTATTTAGGGGCCGAGGCGGTGGAATTCCACGACTAACTTCCAGGCCTGCTCAGGGGTGTCGGCGAAGTGGATCAGTTTCATGTGGTCGTCGGCCACGACCCCTTCATCAGCGAGGGCTTGGAAGTCGATAATCCGGTTCCAGTAGTCGGAGCCGTACATGATGATGGGAATCTCCTGCATCCGGCCCGTTTGGCGGAGCGTGAGGACCTCGAACAGTTCATCAAGCGTGCCGAAGCCACCGGGGAAGATCACCAGCGCCGCGGCGCGCAAGATGAAGTGGAACTTCCGCATCGCGAAGTAGTGGAACTGCAGGCAAAGCTCCGGCGTGATGTAAGGATTCGGTTCCTGCTCGTGCGGCAGGACGATGTTGAGGCCGATGGACTTGGCGCCGATCTCGAACGCGCCGCGGTTGGCGGCCTCCATGATGCCGGGGCCGCCGCCGGTCATCACGACGAGGTCGCACTTCTCGCCATGCTGGCAGTATTCGGAAACGAGGCGGCTGAACTGGCGGGCTTCGTCGTAGAAGTGGCTCTTGGCGAGGCAGCTTTTCGCGCGCAGCACGTCGCGGCGAGCCTGCGGCAGCTCGGGATTCTGCTTCAGTCTCGCTTCGGCGTCGGCCAAGCGAGCTTCGGCGAACTCGTGTGGGACGATCTGCGTGCCGCCGAAGACGACGACGGTCGAGCGGATGCCGGCTTCGCGAAGGACCGTCTCGGCTTTGTCGAGTTCGAGCTGCATCCGCACGGGCCGCTGCTCGGCGCGGCCGATGAAGTCGACGTCGAGCTCGGCGAGGCGATAGCTGGGCGAGGCGAGAATCGCTTGGCGATTCCGTTCGACGGCGTCTTCTGGTTGTTCATTTTTTGCTTCGGTCATTTGTCGTTTGAGTTTCTCGCCAAGCCGCTAAGGCGCAAAGGACGCGCAAAGAAGACAGAAAATAATACGCAGCTTTGCGTCGAACCACACCATCGGCCTTTCAATTCTTCTCCCCGTATTCTTTGCGTTTACTTTGCGTCTTCGCGCCTTTGCGAGAGAAAACAAAACTCTCCCACGCTAATCGAGTTGAACCTTCTCCCCCATCCCCGGCGTCGCGACGTTCCAACCTCTCGTTGTACGGAGTTCCTCAGCCAGGGCATCGGCCGCCTCGGGTTCGCCATGGGTGAGGAACGTTTGCTTCGGGGCGTGCGGGAGTTGGCCGAGCCATTTGAGCAAATCGCTGCGGTCGGCGTGCCCGCTGAGGCCGGGGATCTTTTCGACCGCCGCGCGGAGCGGGACGTCTTGGCCGAACATGCGGACGAAGGGAGCGTGATCTTCAATCAGTCGTCCGCGGGTGCCAACCGCTTGGTAGCCGCCGATGATGATCGTGTTGCGCGGGTCGGGCATCCGCTGCTTCAAGTGATGAACGATGCGGCCGCCGGTCATCATGCCGCTGGAGGCGATGATCACCGCGGGGCCGGCGGTGCGGTTGATCGCCTTCGACTCCGCGGCGCTGCGGGCGAGAATCACCTTGCGGCCGCCGAGCGCGGGATGTTCGGGGTCGAGCTCCCCGTCGCTCAGGTCGTGATCCTCGTGATGCTCGCGATAGACGGCCGTCGCGTCGCAGGCCATTGGGCTGTCGATGTAGATCGGCAGATCGGGAATGCGGTCGGCCGACTTGAGCAATTGGAACAAGTAGAGCAGCTGCTGCGCGCGACCGACGGCGAACGCCGCGATCAGCATGACGCCGCCGCGCTTGATGCTGCGATGGACGACTTCGGCGA
>Ga0163144_10031342_pt1 | contig 10140 bp, 8 predicted proteins | sample OliLak19BULKMAT1_FD_123175 | JGI IMG/M metagenome (GOLD analysis project Ga0163144, IMG submission 123175) | Freshwater microbial mat bacterial communities from Lake Vanda, McMurdo Dry Valleys, Antarctica - Oligotrophic Lake LV.19.BULKMAT1 | ecosystem: Environmental > Aquatic > Freshwater > Lake...
AGCGCGTCCACCTCGGCGCCGAGGTCGGGCCGGTAGCGCGTGACGGCCGGGAACACGCCACGATCGAGCGCCCGGAAGACGTCGTTCAGCGACTCGCCGTCGAACGGCATCCGGCCCGTCAGGCACTCGTAGGCGACCACGGCGACGGACCACAGGTCGGCCTCGGGGGTCGGCTTGCCGGCATTCCACGCCTGCTCGGGGCTCATGTAATGCACCGTCCCGACGACGTGGGGCTCGACCGAGGCCTCGTCCCATTGCAATCCGGCGAGCCCGAAATCAATCAAGGTGACGCGGATGGAAGGGCCGGAGCGGTGCACCATGATGTTGCCCGGCTTGATGTCGCGGTGGCTGATCCCGGCGCGGTGCACCTCGGCCAGCGTGCGGAGGAGCGGGACCAGGATGGAGGCCGTCTCGCGCACCGTGAGGAGCTTCTTGCGCGCGAGGATGCGGTCGACCGAGCGGCCGGCGATGCGATCCATCACGACGAACGGGATGCCATCGTCGGTCTCGCCGCGGTCGCGGAGCTTCACGACGCCGTCGCTGTCGAGCCGCTCGAGGATGTCCGCCTCACGCTCGAACCGCGCTCGATCCGCGGGCTCCGGCGCGCCGGCGAGCATCTTGACGGCAAAGGCTCCGTCGCAGTCGGGAGACGACGCGTTCCAGACAAGCCCCATCCCTCCGCGGCCGAGGACGGTCGTCAGGGACAGTGGACCCAGGCTGTTACCGCATACGCTCATCATGGTGAGTACCTCTTCGCGCAATGGAGAATCCGTGGCCCCGGGCGTGGCGCCCCACCAGCCGTGCGGCCCAGTGCAGACGACCGGGTGCAGGTGTGCAGCTCGCCGCAGCTCACCGCCTGAGCCCGTGGCTCGGCGCGTGGCAGTCGGCCACTTGGCTTCCATTCAGCAAGCCGTGTGCCGCAGAAATTTTATTGGCACCTGCTCACGAAACGGCTCGGAGGGGGCGAAAGCAGGGCGGGGCCTGACCACGATCGCCGAAAGCGCCACAAGCAATTTTGCCACATGGGGCGCAGGCGCGGCGCAGGCCTGGTATTCAACGCTCGCCACGACACCTCCGTCTCATACATTGTGTCCTGGGCAGCGCGTCAATCCCAGATCAGACCAGGCGAGCTGCAAGACTGCCACACTGTGGCGCGTATGGACTGGCGTGGGCTTCGTAGCCACACTGCGACCCGCACCGATTCCAGGGAAATCAGCGGAAATCGGCGCACAGAGCGCGGCTCTCGTCATGGCATGGCTGCTGCAAACATGGCCACCCAATGGACGGACCTGCCCGTCCAACGGAGCTGAAGCCACGGCGGCCTCGCGCATCGCGTCGGCCGGCGAGCGAATCGCGTCGGCCGTCGAGCGAATCGCGTCGGCCGAGAATGTGGTCAAGGGCAAGGGCGAGCACGCTCGCCGCCACGCCCGGCGTTCCGGGACCATCGACCCCCGTCAGCTTTCGAGCCGGAATGACATGCCGGAATGAGATGACGAGCTTCCGGCCATGTTGCCAGGCCCGCGCCCGCCGCGACAAAGGATCCGTGATCACCAACCCATCGGTCGACCGCAAGCCGCACGTGATCCTCGCCGAAGACGACGCGGATCTCCGCGCGGCGCTCATCGACGTGCTCCGCGCGCTTGGCACCGAGGTGGAGGCCGTCGTGGACGGCGGGCGCTTCCTCGTGAGCGTCGCGTCTCAATACAACGACGGTCGGACCCCGAAGCAGGTCGACCTCATCGTCACGGACGTCCGCATGCCCGTCTGCAGCGGGCTCGATATCCTGGACGGCATCCGTGCGGCACGGTGGACGACGCCGGTCATCATCATGACCGGGCTCACGACGCCAATGGTTCATGCCAAGGCTGCGAAGCTGGGCGCGACGCTGCTCCTCAAGCCACTGGACCTGAAGACCTTCGAGGCGACCGTCCTCGATCTTCTGGCGTCACGCGACTCCCTCGCGATCGACGCCGTCGCGAGCGACTCGGCTCCTCGCTCGTCGCTCCGGCGCGAGTCGACCCGCTGAGCATGCTGCTGACCGGCGTCGTCCACCGCGCCGCACGAGCCCCGCCCCAGTGCAGAGCAGATGCGGGTTGCCATTGACACGAGTGGCGCCGAGCAACGACTTGCGCCGGGTATTAACCACGGAGGCACGGAGGACACAGAGGTTTCACGGAGGGTTTTGTGTCCCTGAGTGTGGCAAGAGCAAACCGAAGTTGCTCTGACGAACCCCCCCAGTCTAACGAACCGGCCTGCTCCTATCGAGCCCTGATCGAGGCGCCCAGCCGGCGCCGGGCACCTCGGTCGGTCATGCGCTACTCCGCTTCTTCGCGGTCCCAGTGACGGTGCTGCGCGATCGCCTCGATTAGCTTCTTGGTGAAGGAGCCGAGCGCCGAGGCGCCCCGGGCGGTGATCACGCCGCGGTCGGCGACGAGATCGCCGCCGGACTTCGCGTCCGAAAGCGCGATGTCCTCGACGTCGGCGGCCGTCAGGAGGTCGACGCCGTCGCCGCTGGCCCCGATGGGCTTGCAATGCCGGAATGCCTCCTGGACGAAGGTCGCCGCGGCGCGCTGGGTCTTCAGGGAGGCGACGCTGGCCTTGCCGCCGGGGACGTAGACCGCGTCGTACATGACCGAGTCCACCGTGAGCAGGCTCTTGTCGACGGCGATGGCGCTGCCCTCCGCCGACGTGACGGGGCCCAGGGCCTTGGCCACGACGTCGACCTGCGCCCCGCCGGCGAGGAGGGCCGCCTTGACCAGCGTGACCTCGTTACCGTCGGCGCCGTCGGCCACGAGGAAGGCGATCTTGCGGCTCTTGATGCTGTCCTTGACGGTGTTCTGCATGCTGAGCGCGGGCGAGGCCGCGACCGTTCGACCGGCCTTGGGCATGGCCGCCGGGGCGCCGCCCGCCTTTGCGCCATTGACGGAGGCGCCAATGCCTGCCGCCACCCGGCTGGCGAATTCGCTGTCGACCCTGGAGAACTGGTCGATCACCCGCTGCCTGATCTCGGGGCTCTCGACCTTGCCGAGCTCGAACCGCGCGGCCCGGACGAGGTGAGCCTTCTCCGGGTCCGACAGGCTGCTCCAGAACAACGTGGCCTGGCTGTAATGGTCCTTGAAGCTGTCGCTCCGCGCCCGGACCTTGTGCCCGTCGACCTTCTCCGCGTAATGAACGAAGGCGCCGAGCTTCTCGGGGGCCATCATGGGGCAGCCGCCGCCCAGCGAATTCGGGTGGTAGTTGACGCGACCGGTGCGGATCTTCTGCTGCGCGAGGCCGTCCTGCTGGTGGTTGTGCACGGGCACCACCGGCCGGTTGATGGGGATCTGGGCGAAGTTCGGCCCTCCGAGGCGGAGGAGCTGCGTATCGAGATAGGAGAAGAGCCGCGCCTGGAGGAGCGGATCATTGGTGAAGTCGATGCCGGGGACCACGTTGTGGACCTGGAAGGCGACCTGCTCCGTCTCGGCGAAGAAGTTGTCGGGGTTGCGCTGGAGCGTCAGCTTGCCAATGCGCCGCACCGGGACCAGCTCTTCGGGCACCAGCTTCGTCGCGTCGAGGATATCGAAGGCGAAGGCGTGCTCGTCCTCTTCCTCGATGATCTGGACGCCCAGCTCCCATTCCGGGAAGGCGCCCGACTCGATGGCCTCCCACAGGTCGCGCCGGTGGAAGTCCGCGTCCTTTCCCGCGATCTTCTGCGCCTCGTCCCACACGAGCGAGTGCATTCCGAGCAGCGGCTTCCAATGAAACTTGACGAAGCGCGCCTTGCCCGCCGCATTGACGAGCCGGAAGGTGTGGACGCCGAAGCCCTCCATCATGCGATAGCTGCGCGGGATGGCCCGATCGGAGAGCACCCACAGCAGCATGTGGGTGGTCTCGGGGGTCAGCGAGGCGAAGTCCCAGAAGGTGTCGTGCGCCGAGGCGGCCTGCGGCATCTCGTGGTGCGGCTCGGGCTTCACCGCGTGGACCAGGTCCGGGAACTTGATGCCGTCCTGAATGAAGAACACGGGGATGTTGTTGCCGACGAGGTCGAAGATGCCCTCGTCCGTGTAGAACTTGGTCGCGAAGCCGCGGACGTCGCGCACGGTGTCGGCCGAGCCGCGCGAGCCGACGACGGTGGAGAACCGCACGAACACCGGGGTCTTTACCGCCGGGTCCTGCAGGAAGCTCGCCCTCGTGTACTCGGCCATGGGCTCGTAGACCTGGAAGTAGCCGTGCGCCGCCGAGCCGCGCGCGTGCACCACCCGCTCGGGGATGCGCTCGTGATCGAAGCGGGTGAGCTTCTCCCGCAGGTGAAAGTCCTCCATGAGCGTCGGGCCGCGCGGACCGCCGTGGAGGGAGTCGTCGGTGCTCGGGAGGCGGGTGCCCTGATCGGTCGTGAAGTAGCTGTCCGCCGCCCTCTCCCGGAACGGCTCAAGAGCCCTGTCCTTGCTGTTCTCGTCGACGATGGGTCGAGCGTCGTTCGTCCTGGGTTTCGTCATGGGGCGCATCAAGCAATGGCTGCGCCGTGGATAACCCGCCTCTTCCATCGGCCTGCGCTACTTGCGCTCGACACAAACGCGCGCCGCAAGAACGCCTCACTGTGGCGTTCGTGGGAGCTTGATCGGACTGCTCGGCTACGTCAGGTGCCTAATCCATTCGGCACGTGACTTGCTGTTCAGCTCGCCGTGCCCACGCCAACGAAACGCTGAGCCCAGGTAGGTACCCACCATGAGACACCTCAGCCCACGTCCCGGAAAACCAACCCTCGTCGCCGCGGAGGTCTCCTTTCAGGAGCTGGGCAGAATGGTGGAGCAGCACGGGCCCTTGCCCCCCGAGCGCGCCGTGCCCGTCGTGCGGCGAGCCGCGCGCGCCCTGGCCAAGGCCCAGTCTGCCGGGCATTCCACGGACACCCGGAATCAGGTCTTCTGGCTCGGTGCCGTGCTGTTCTTCGCGCTCACCGGCAAGGCCCCGCTCGATGCCAGGGCGCGAGCCGAGGCTGGTGGCCGCCGCTCGGACGCGCCGCCGAGCCCGTCGTCGTTGTCGCCGCACCGGGTCCCGCCGGCGCTCGACGCCGTGGTCCGCACCTGCCTCGCCGACCGCGCGGAAGAGCGCTTCGCCTCCGTGGTCGACCTCCACGTGGCGCTCGCGGCGCTCCCCTACGGGGATGTCGTTGCCGCCGCGGTGGTGGGCCCGGCCGCGGTGGTGGCCGCCGCCGCCGAGGTGGCTCTGGACGACGAGCAGTCGGGGATCCGCAGGCGCGCGACGGGGCTCCCGGAGTCGGCTTTCGAGCGCCCCGATCGATCCGACGCCGCCCCGCGGCTGCGCCTCGTGCGCGCCGGTTGATGCCCCCCGTGAAGGCGGCACGCCGCATGCTCCGCTCCGCGCCCATGAAGCCTCGTCCTCCGGCGCCAGAATCGCTCGTGTCCATGCCTGTGCTGATGCTCGCCTTCGCGATGATGGAGTCCCCGGACGAGGAAGACGGCGCCGAGGAGAGCGCGACGTCGCGCGCCGAGGGGCCCGTGAGCTCGAAGCGGAGAGCGCGGCTCGAGGTGGGAGGGAAGCCAAAGACTGTCACGGCATCGATGCGCGGAAAGCACCGCAGCTCGGCGTGACGACGACACTCACCTCGGTGGAACAAGGGCTCAGCCCGCAGGAGATCTTCATGGCGATGAGCATCGCGCATCCGCACGCCGACATGCCAGAGTCCCTGGCATGCTCGCTTCGCTGTCCGCATTGTCACGCGATGCTCGCCCGCGCTGGCGACAGGCTGGCCTGCCGGGAGTGTCCGGCGAGCTATCCGGTGGTGCACCACGTGCCCATTCTGATCGACGAGGAGAAGAGCGTCTTTCGCATCGAGGAGTGCTCCGCCCCCGAGCCGGCCGAGAAGCCGAGGACGTGGAAAGACCGCGCGCGCTCGGCCGTTTACTCGGTGGTGCCCAATCCCGCCAAGAACCTGCGGGGCGCTTCCAACCTCGAGTTCCTCGTCCAGCGGCTCCGTGAAGAGACGCCGGCAGCGCGGCTGCTGGTGCTCGGGGGATGCACGCTCGGCGTCGGGGTCGATGCCGTGCTGCGCGAGCCGTCGTTCACCGTCGTCGAGAGCGACGTGATGGTCGGCCCGCGCACCAACCTGGTGTGCGACGCGCACGACATTCCCTTCTCGGATGGGACGTTCGACGCGGTGATCGTGCAGGGCGTGCTGGAGCTGGTGGTCGATCCGTTCCGTGTCGTCGAAGAGCTGCACCGCGTGCTGCGCCCCGGCGGCTTCGTCTATGCCGAGTCGCCGTTCATGCAGCCGGTGCACGGCGGTGGCCACGACTTCTTCCGCTTCACGCACCGCGGCCACCGCCGGCTGTTCCGCCATTTCGACGAGGTCCTCAGCGGCATCGCCTGCGGCCCCGGAATGGCCCTGTCGTCGTCGTATCGGTACTTCCTGCGGAGCTTCGTGCGAACGGCGCTCGGGCGCACCGTCACCGACGCCATGGGGAAGCTGACCTCGTTCTGGCTCTCCCGTCTCGATCAGAACCTGGCCGAAAACGAGGGCGCCTACGACGCGGCGTCGGCGTTCTATTTCCTCGGCCGCAGCAGCGCTCACACGCTGACCGATCGCGAGCTCATCGAGCAATACCGCGGTACGTGGCGGCTCCACGCGTGAAGACTGACGTGCTTCCGGGGCGCGAGACGTGGTCAAACGTGGGCGAGACGTCATGCACCGTCAAGTTCTTGCTCGCTGCTCGCGAGTCGAGATCGCCTGTCGTAATGGCCGCCTGTAATTTGATGACCGCACGAGCTTAATAAAAACTCAGGTCGGCGGGGGCGGACTTTTCTGTCGAGGCCACTCGATTACTCGAATTCTTTTCGCCCTGCACACCAGAAAGGTCCGAATACTCTGTGATCATGAAAGCAGCCCTTCGAGCCATCCCGACTCTATTCATGCTTGCTTGTCCACTGGCTTTCTTTGCCGCGTGCAACGGCACGATTGGCGATAGTGGTTTTGGCTCCGACACGGACGATGACGCTTCGGCCGCCTCGGCTGGCGCCGGCGGTGACGCCGGAGGCCCGGCCACCTCGGTCGGATCGAGCAGCCATCAAGGCGGGGGCAGCTCGACGGGGGCGAGCAGCGGAGCGGGCAATGGCCCTCAGGGCTCCGGCGGTCAGGCCGGCGGCCAGCCGGGATACGGGGCCGACGGCGTCTTCCTGGCGCCCAACCCATGGACGAAGTCGGTGGAGGGGATGACGCCACACCCCACTTCAAAGGCCATCACGAGCTGGCTCGAAGCGAACGGCGGCTGGGGCACCGGCACCTTCCGCATCGATTTCGGCATGGAAGTCCTCGCGGCGGACGAGTCGACTCCGTTCAAGACCTTCGAGCCGACCGACGAGTTCTACTCGCCGGATTGCGATCACGTCCCCATGCCGATGCCGGCCGGTGGCGCGATCGAGGGGGAGTCGGGTTATTCGTGCGACAGCGACGGTGATTGTCACCTGATCGTGGTTCACAAGCCGACCAACACGCTCTACGAGATGTGGCGGGCCAACCTGGTCGGGGGCACGCTCTACGGCGGCTGCGCCGTGACGTGGGATCTCACGCACTCTTATGGCGAGACCCTGCGCGGCGAGGGCTGCACCTCGGCCGACGGCGGCGGCTTTCCCATCACTCCCATGCTGTTCACGGCGGACGAGGTCGCGGCGGGCGAGATCAAGCACGCCATCCGCTTCATCCTGCCGAACGCCCGCATTCGCAAGATGGTCTACGTCCACCCGGGCACGCACACGTCGTTCAACACGTCGGGCGGCGCCGACGCGCCCCCGTACGGCGTTCGCCTGCGGCTGCGCGCCGACTTCCCGCTCGAGAGCTTGCCGACCGAGGGCGCCCGCGTCGTCGCCAGGGGCCTGCAGAAGTACGGCATGTTCCTGGCCGACGGCGGCAATATCGCGCTCACCGGGCGGAGCGACCGCTTCACTCAGAACAAGTGGGGAGACGTCGGCGTCGACGCCTATTCGCTCAGCGCGATCGAGGTGACGGACATGGAGGTCGTCGACATGGGCGAGCCCATCACCTGGGATGAGAGCTGCTCGCGCAACTCGCTGTAGCGCTCGCGTTTCCCCGATTCCTCCCCCGCCGCGCAGCGCCCGCGCTTCCCCGATTCCTCCCCCGCAACGTCGAACTGCCCCTCTCGGCCGGCCCCCCCTTCGCCGGTCCGAGAGAGAGGCTCAGGGAGGACCGGGAGGATCCGACTTGGGAGCGGGCCGACCGGCCTTGTGGGTGTGCACGGGGCCACCGGAGATCAGGCCCTGCCGCCGGAGCGCGCGGCTCACCCAGCGACCTAGCGGCAAGGCGGAGACGACGAGGCTGCCGAGCAGTCCGGGGCCGGCGACGAGCAGCGTCTCGATGCTGCGGCGGTGCATCCAGAGGTGATTGAAGAGCGGGTTGTCGGGCCTGGCGCCGCAGTCCATCCATTCAATCTCGGGCATCTTGTGCAGGCGGCGGATGTTCTCGAGCTCGAGCAGCACGCCCGGCGAGAACTTTCCGAGGTCCTCCGCATAGGCGATCTTGAAGGCCATGGCGCCGGGCGCCTCGACGAAGCTGACGCGCATCGCTCGGGCGCGCTCGCCGACGCGGAGGGTGAGGCCGAGCACGCGGCCGCGGCGAAAGCCCTCGCTGACGATGTCCCGGAAATACGCGCTCGTGGCCGGGGACGACTTCATGGCCGTGCCGCTCTGGCCCTTCCAGCCGCTCGCCTCGAGCTCCAGGAACTCGTCAATCCAGGCGTCGATGTCGCTGTCCGGCGCGAGCTCTTCGTAGCGGACCGCGCCATGTTCGCCGAGGCGCCGCTCCTTGCGCTGGAAGTCGCGCTTGTGGCCGCTGGTGAGCGCCGCGTGCAGGTAGGTGTCCGCGTCGCGGGTGGGCAGGAAGAGGGCGCGCGTGCGCAGGCAGCACTCGAACGTCAGCGACGAGCGGCGGTCGAGCTCGTCGGCGAGGAGCTGGCGAAACGGGCCTTCGCCGGGGATGTCGCCGAGCTCGAAGAGGGGAGTGTCGGCCTTGGCTGCGAGCAGCCAGTCGAAGAACGCCTGCAAGCAGCCTGCGGCGCACTCGGCGCGCAGGAGGGGCGTGCGCAGGTAACAGAAGGGATGGCGCAGGAGGCCCAGCGCCTCGACGGAGAGCGCCGTCTCGGTGCGGCACGTCTGGAGCGGGAAGAAGCCGCAGAGGGTCTCACCTTCGCGGTGAGCGATGCCCTTCGCGAAGAGCAGGACGAACATCTGGTCGGGGCTGGGGGCGAGGTGCTCGAGGGCCGGCAGGAGCATCCAAGGCTCGTAGAAGACGTTGCGCTCGAGGGCCGAGGCCGCGAGATCTTCCCAGGCCCGAACGTGGTCTTTCAGCTCTGGAATGGTCTTCACCACGGCGACGCGGAAGTCGGCGGCGGCGATTCCCCTCGCGACCCGCAGCGGGCGCCCTGCGGCGACGGCGAGCCAACGCTCGGAGCGCGGGGGTGCAAAGCTGGTTTCTTGCGCACTGATCATGGATGGTCTCCTGGACACGCGCTGCCTCGGAGGCACTCTTCGCCACGGTGCCACGGTGATGTGAGACCCGAGCTGGCATCGAGCTGGGACGGCGGTCGGTCGGTAGGCGATTCCAAGCAAGAACCGCGCACGGCGCCCGTGGTTCTCGTCCCGAGGCCGGCGGGTGGTCACCGGGGGCGCGGAATGGAAGTCGCGAGATCATTGCCGTCGCGCAAAGCAGCGATGGCAGCCGTCATGTGGCAAGGTCTCTCCAGGCTGCGAGGCCGCTGGAGGCAATACGTCATGAGCTGGTTCACACGCGCATTCGGATACGGTCTGGGCGTCTCGGTCGGGCGCGCGCTTTTCGGTGACGGGCGTGACGGCGAGCGCCGCCCGGAGCCCCGCGAGCCCATCCGCCAGCAGACGGAGGCCGAGATTCAGGCCGCGGAGAAGCGTTACGACGCCGAGGCGAAGGCGCTCGAAGAAGCGGACGCTCGATCACGGGCGTAGCGGGCGCGAAACCAGGCTAGCGACGGGCGCTGCGCGAGCCCGACTCCGAGGGGTGAATCGACCGGGCTTTGCCTGGGCGAGAGGGGACGCGAGGCGTCCCCTACCTGGGTAAGACTAGAACATCGAACAGGTTTCAACCTGTTCGGTGTTCTAGGA
>Ga0163144_10031343_pt1 | contig 10140 bp, 7 predicted proteins | sample OliLak19BULKMAT1_FD_123175 | JGI IMG/M metagenome (GOLD analysis project Ga0163144, IMG submission 123175) | Freshwater microbial mat bacterial communities from Lake Vanda, McMurdo Dry Valleys, Antarctica - Oligotrophic Lake LV.19.BULKMAT1 | ecosystem: Environmental > Aquatic > Freshwater > Lake...
CGGCACCGATGCACCCGCGACCTCACGGCCCGACACGGCCCACGACGCACAGCCTCCAAAGCGGTCGCCATGTCGGAAGCGCCCCAGCCGGCGGTCTGATCCTTGTTGCCAGACAGCATCCTGTCGCGAATGCGCATCCAGAGCGCGGGTCTGAGACTCGCGGCCGTTGGATCAAGCATGCGGTCATCCCAGGGGACGCACCAACCCTGAACTTGCTGACGCGGGTGACTCGCGCTGCGTTTCATGCCCACGTCCACATTCACCGTTCGGGTGATTGCGCTACGCACCTGAACGAGCAGCGCTGCCGCGCGTTCAGGTGCCGAACAGATAAAACCTTGGAACCTTGGACCTCAAAGATCGGATTGAGCCGATCCGCTACTGTCGGCACAGCGTCCAGAGGAAGAAGCGCCACGTCAACTCTTGTGCTGAGCCTGTGATCAGGTCCGTCTGGACGTCCAGAAGGAAGGCGCCACCGCGGCGGTTGGCGTAGACATCGAAGCGGGCCATCAGAATTTCGATGCTTCGATGACGGGATCCCGTTCCTGTCAACGTGTGCATAGAAACTTTTCAGGGCGGCATGGTTAGACCGCAGCCAGATCGCTCCTTGCCGGGCGGCAGCAGCTCTGCAAAGCCCTTCCCCGGATGCCTTCGAAATGTGGATCCTCAAGCAGTTGGGTGTTCCAGCAGACCCGCATCAACCGTGACGTGGGTTGCCTCGCGGGAAGACGTGGAACGCGGCGGCTTCCCGCTGGTGCGCAAGGCCAGGCAGCCGGGCTGCGATGCCTCACTTCGAGCACCCTGACGCCTTCGACGCCACGTGCCGCTCCTTCATTCCCAGTGGCCCCGGCAGGCCGGGTACCGCAGCCCGCAGCGGCGCGGCCAGTGGCTGCTGCGGGCACCGGCAGACAGCCTCTTGTCGGCATCGTCTGACGCCAACATGGGCCATCAGCCGATGTCGCAGCCCGCGCGGCTTGCGTACCGTTGACTGTGCCAATCGAATGCGCGGCGCGCGCGGCAACCTGCCCACTCAGCGCAGCCCAACCCAGGATCCCGCATCATGAATCTGCACCAGCTTGCCGTCCATTCCACCGTGGCACTGAGCGTGTTCGCAGCGATAAGCCTGACAGCATGCCAGCCGAAGACACCGCCCGCCAGCGAACCTACGGTCGGCCAGAAGATCGATGGCGCGATTGCCGAAGCCGAGAAGAAGGGCAACGAAATGAAAGCAGAAGCAAAGTCAGCCGCTAGCGACGCCAATGCCGACACCCGGCGTGCCATGGACAGTGCCAGCAATGCCGTCAAGGACGCCGGCATCACCGCCGCCGTGAACGCCAAACTGGCCGCAGACCCTGGGCTGAGCGCGCTGCGCATCAATGTCGATACAGCCGGCGGGCGAGTGGCGCTGATCGGTGACGCACCAGACAGTGCCGCACGGGACCGCGCCACCACCTTGGCGCGCAGCGTCGAAGGTGTGATGGAGGCCGAAAACCGCCTGATCTTGCAGATGAAGAATTGATCAGAGTCAAGCGCCGGCCCGGCCCAGCCCCAGCCCCGGCCACGCCCTCGGCCCCGGCAGCAGCGCCATAGCCGGCCCCAGCCCTCGGACAGGAACCGCAGCAAGCCCCGGGGAGCGCCGACAAAGCCGGCAACTCAGGCAGCATTCGCGCGATGCGCTTGCCGGCGCCCGGCGCCGAATGCAATCCCATGGTGCCGCCCAACGCCTGCACACTGTGGCGCATGCCCGCCAGGCCATGGCGGCTGACTCTGGTGGCCGTCAGGTCGAAGCCTATGCCGTCGTCCTGCACCTGCACCTGCACCTGCAACCCGGCAGACGTATGCCCCAGGCTCACGTTCACAGACTTCGCCCTCGCGTAACGCTGCACATTGGTCAGCGATTCCTGCACCAGGCGGTAGACCGTGAGTTCGGCTTCTGGTGCCAGACGCTGTTCGTCCAAGGCGGGGGCGAGTTCATGTTGCACCGGCACACTGAGGCGTTCGGCAACGTCATGGCACAGCAACCCGATGGACTTGTCCAGGCCCAGGTACCGCAGCGCGGACGGATGAAGAACTTCGATGATGCGGCGCTTCAGCGTCAGCACTTCGTCCAGACGCCCCATCACCTTCGTCAGGCGCTCGCGCGCCTTGTCCGGCAGATCGGGCAGACCACGTATGCGGGTGGTGACGAGCTTGGCCGCCGTCAACAGACCGCCCAGTTCATCATGCAGCTCGCGCGCCAGGCGGGCGCGTTCGTCTTCTCGCACGTCCTGCAGATGGATATGGATGGCCAGCTCACGCAGGTCGGCGGTGCGCCACTGCACCTCGGCTTCCAGCCGATCGAGCGCACGTTCACCGCTCTGCGCGTCCTCACGCAGCCGCTGCAGGTAGGCAAAGAGTCCCACGGCTGCCAACACAGCCATGGCGTTGACGATCCATCGGCGCAGCTCCAGGCCGCGAAAGATGGCTCGGCGCACACCCTGCTGCTCGGGCGCGGCGCGGTCCAGCGCCAGCTTCATCGCATTGCGGATCCGGGTCATGCGGTCCTTGTCGAGATCCGAGTCGACGATGTCGATGGCCCGCGCGCGCAAGCCGGCGCGATGCAGCGCGACGGTTCGGGCGAGCTCGGCCAGCTTTTCGTCGATCATCTGGCGCAGTACGGCCACGTCGCCGATGGCGTCGGCGCTGCCGCGGCTCAGCAGCTTCAGAGTGGCCGCCATGGCAGGCGGCAGCGCCTGCAGTCCTTCTTCACACAGCACCAGGTCCTGCTCGCGGCTGGTGAGCAGGTAACCCCGTTGCGCAGTCTCGACGTCGGTCAGGCACTGCAGCGCTTCAGCAGCTGTGATGCGGGCATCCGTGAGACTGATGCCGGTCCGCAACTCGTTCAGCGTGCGCTGGTGGGTGACTTCATTGGCGATCAGCGTGGTCAGCACCGCGACCACGATCACAGGTGCGGCCAGAGGGGTGCGCAGCAGCCGCTCGGTGCCGATGCGCAGCATCAGATGCACCCTCGCAAGAGAGTGGCGGAGGGCCCGTTTTGCACGCCAGGTGCAGCGGCCCGGATACTGAGCAGGGCAACGATTGAACGACGGCCACCCCACATCTCCTGAAAATTCTCACCAGGCACCGTTCATTGCAGGGAGGGTGCAGCAGGCCTGTGCGATCGGGTCGGCCGGGCTGTGATGCCCCTTCAACCTCGATTCGGCAATTGACCGCTCGCCCCACGTGGATGCACCGCATGAACGCTGCATTGCGTGCTCAGGGCCGCAATTCACCGCTCGGGTGAACGCATAACGCACCCGATATAGCCGCAGCGCTGCGGCCCGCTCAGGCGCGTCCCATTGCCGGATCCAGGTTCAATTCGCGGTCATGGAATGGTTTCCGCCCCGTGCGGAAGCGGCCGCGCCGTGTGTCTCAAAGCATCCGCAACGGCAACTCACGCTGCCGCTGCCCCGTCAGCACGAACAGCGCATTCGCCAGCGCTGGCGCCACCGGCGGCACGCCGGGCTCGCCCATGCCGGCGGGCGGCCAGGTGCTCGGCACGATGTGGGTTTCGATCAGCGGCGTCTGCGCCAGGGTGAGCAGCGGGTGGTCGGGGAAATTGCGCTGCCGCACCGCGCCGGCCTCGATGTCGATGCGGCCGAACAGCGCCGCCGTCAGCCCGAAGATCACCGCCGACTCCATCTGCTGCGCCACGATGCCGGGGTTGACGACAATGCCGCAGTCCACCGCGCACACCACGCGGTGCACGCGCGCGGCGCCGCCTTGCAGCGAGACCTCGGCCACTTGCGCCACGATGCTGCCGAAGCTCCCGTGCAGCGCCACGCCGCGCGCCCGGCCCGCCGGCAGCGGCTGGCCCCAGCCGGCCTTTTCGGCCGCCAATTGCAGCACGGCGGCATGGCGCGGCATCGACTTCAAGAGCGCCAGCCGGAAAGCCACCGGGTCGGCCGCGGCCTCGCCGGCCAGCTCGTCGATGAAGCCCTCGCTGAAGAAGGCGTTGTGCGAATGGCCGACCGAGCGCCAGAAACCCACCGGCACGCCGCTGTGCGTGGCCACGTGCGCCTGGCGCTGGTGCGGCACGCCGTAAGGCAGGTCGAACAGGCCTTCGGCCGTCGTCTTGTCGGGCATCTCCAGCGGGCCGGCCAGCGCGGGCAGGGCTCGCTCCAGCCAGCGCGGCGTGATGGCGTCACCGGCGCTGCTGATGGCCAGGCCGCTGAGCGCGCCGGCGCCGTCGAAGGCGGCCTGCAGCACGGCCACGCCGGCCGGGCGGTAGAAGTCGTGCGTGATGTCTTCTTCACGCGGCCACAGCAGCTGCACCGGCCGGCCGCCGGTCTCTAGCGCCACGCGCACCGCCTGGCCGACAAAGTCGACCTCCAGCCGGCGGCCGAAACCACCGCCGAGGTAGGTGACGTGCACGGTGACGGCGTCTTCCGCCACGCCCGCCACCCGCGCCGCCAGTGCGCGCGCCAGGCCGGGCACCTGGGTCGGCACCCAGACCTCGACACGACCATCGGCGACACGCGCGGTGCAGTTGATCGGCTCCATCGCGGCGTGCGCCAGGTAGGGCGCGCGATAAACGGCCTCGACCCGGCGCGCGGCACCGGCCAGCGCTGCCGGCCAATCGCCCCGCTCGTGGAAGACGAAGCCGCCATGGGTGGCCGCAGCGGCGCGCGCCTGCGCCTCCAGCGACTGCAGGATGGCCGCCGATTCCAGCGGCCCGGCCGGCCGCGGCTGCCACTCCACCTCGAGCGCCTGGGCGCCGCGCAGGGCGTGCCAGCTGCTGCGGCCGACCACGGCCAGCGCCGCCGTGGAGCCGGCATACGGCCCGAGCCTCACCATCCGCTCGACGCCTGGCAGCTTCAGCGCCGCCTCGGCCTTCACGCTGCCGATGCCGCCGCCGAGCATCGGGCAATGGCGCACCACGGCGTAGACCAGGCCGGGCAGGCGGACGTCGATGCCGAAGTGCGCTTCGCCCCGGCTCTTCGCCTCGATGTCGATGCGCGGCGCGGCGGTGCCGATGAGCCGCCAATCGGCAGCGGCCTTCGGCACGGCGTCGCCGGGCGGGGTGCTGGCGGCCATGCGCGCCAGTTCACCGTAGTGCGCCTTCATGCCCGAGGGATGACTGATGACGCCGTCGGCCAGCAGCAGTTCGGCCACCGGCAGCCTCCATTGCAGCGACGCGGCGCCGAGCATCTGGCCGCGCGCGGTGGCCGCGGCCCGGCGCAGCGGCTCCCAGGCGTCGGCCACGCTCGACGAGCCGCCGGTGGCGTTGATGCCCAGCTCACGCGCCACCTTGCCTACCAGCCAGCGGCCGGCGCGCACGCCGCGCGTTTCCTGGCCGGGTTCGCTGTCGGTCGGGTGGATGGGCAGGCTGCCGACGAACATCGCCACGTTGCCGTACAGGGTGTCGGCGCCGGCGTCGACAAGCTGCACGCGGGTCAGCGGCAGGCCCAGCTCTTCGGCCACCAGCATGGCCAGCGCGGTGTGCACGCCCTGGCCCATCTCGCTGCGCGGCATGGCCAGAACAACGCTGCCGTCGGCACCGATCTTGATCCAGCCGTTGAGGCCGAACTCGCCGGCTTTGGGCGCCAGCGTGTCGGCCCGGCCGAGCCGGCTGCGCTGCGGCAGCACACCCCAGCCGACGAGCAGCGCACCGGCGCCGCCCAGGCCCGCCAGCAGCAGGCTGCGGCGCCTCACGCAGAGGCCCTTTTTGCCGTGGCCGGCGCCGCGCGCCGGGCCGGTGCGGCGGCGCGCAGCGCAGCGGCGGCCGACTTGATGGCGTCCCGCACGCGCGGGTAGCTGCCGCAACGGCACAGGTTGGTGATGGCGGCGTCGATCTCGGTGTCGGACGGATTCGGGTTCTTCGCCAGCAACGCGGCGGCGGCCATCAGCATGCCGCTCTGGCAGTAGCCGCATTGCGGCACCTGGTGCGCTACCCAGGCCGTCTGCAGGACATGCGGCGCGGCGGCGCTGCCCAGCGCCTCGATCGTCAGCACGGCCTTGCCGGCCACCGCTGAGAGCGGCAGCACGCAAGAGCGCTGCGGCTGGCCGTCCACGTGCACCGTGCAGGCGCCGCAGGCCGCCACGCCGCAGCCGAATTTGGTGCCGGTCAGATCGAGCAGGTCGCGCAGCACCCAGAGCAAGGGCATCTGCGGCTCGGCCACCGCATCGTCGAGCTGATGGCGCTGGCCGTTGACCGACAGTTCCATCGCGTGCCCGGCCCCGCTCTCAGTCGAGAGTGATCTCGGTGCGCACCGTGCCGGCGCGGTCGGCGGTGGCGGTCAGCGCCAGCGCGGTGCCGCGTGCGCCGCGCACCACCCATTCGACCACCGCCCGGTCGGCGGTGATGTCGCGGTTGGGGATGAAACCCTGCAGCGACACTTTCGGCGCATGCCCTTCCAGGTGCGCGCCGACCACCCGTTCCTTGCCGCTGACCAGCGTGACGCCGGGCGGCAGGTGAATCTGGAACACCGTGCCGCGCGAGGTCTTGCGCTCCAGCGAGCGCTTGCTGACATAGCTCGGCAGGTAGCCCGTATTGGCCACCGCGAAGCGCACGCGCCAGCTCTCGTCGCCCAGTGCGCGCACTTCCGTGCGCAGCACTTCCAGCTTGGGCAGGGAAAGCGCCAGCTGCGTCATCCAGCCCGGGAAGCGCGCGGCCTCACGCTCGCGCAAGGCGGGCGGCGGGTTGCGCCAGTAGTTCATCTTGTCCCAGCCGCCGAGTTCCACCATGCCCAGCTGCGGGTGGCGGAAAGGGTACCAGGCCACGTGCGCCTTGCCCTCGCATTGCTCGTCGCTCCACTTCATGAGCTTGAGGTCGTCTTCCACCGGGTGGTCGCGATACCACTCGACCCATTGGTAGTCGGTGATGCCGGCTTCCTTGTTCGGCGCCCACAACTCCACCGTCCAGAACAGCGCGCCCAGGTGCTCGTAGACCCAGTCCTGGGTGCCGGTGACGATCTCTTTCGGGTGGTACTTGAAGTCGTGATACGTGCTGATCGCCGGGTAGCCGGTGAGCTTGGCGCCCAGGTCCGACAGCCGCTTGTACATCCACAGGTCTTCGGGCGTCATGTCGTCGTCGCTCTGCGTGCCCATCGGCCGCAGGATGACGCCGCTGTGGGTGTGGAAGCTGATCGCCGCGCCGATGTTCGGGTGCCTGGAGATGAAGTCGACCATCGCCCGCACCTCGGGCTCGCTGGCCGGGTAAGGGCCGGCGCCGAGCTGTTCGAACTCCTGCCGCCAGTAGGCCGGGAAGTTGCGGTTCAGGTCCAGCCCTTCCCTGCCGGGGTTGGCCGTGATCTTCAGGCCGTCGTAGTTTTTCAGCAGGCCTTCGGGCATGACGCGGTAGTACTCGCCGCCGAACTCGCCGGGCTCGCGCGCCACCATCAGCCGTGCGTCGGTGGCGTTCTTCTTGTAGGGGCCGTGCGGGTCGGGGATGCGCATGTAGAGCATGCGGCCGTCGCCGTCGATGTCTTCGACCGTCAGGCCGTCGATGGGCTCTTCGTCGTACGGGTAAGGGCGGGTCGAGGCGCGGATGTGGCGCGGCCGGTCGGCCAGCGCGAGCTCGGCGCCGTCGGGGTTCAGGCGCGGCACGATGTAGACGACACGGGTGTCGAGCAACTGGCGCAGCTTCGGGTCTTCCGCGTAGCCGCTGGCCAGCGTGTGCAGCCAGTACAGGCAGGCGGTGCTGGCGGTCAGCTCGGCGGCGTGGATGTTGCCGTCGACCCAGAAGGCCGGTTTGTCGGTGTCGGGGCCGGTGTCGGTGTTGGTGACGATCACCAGCCAGATGTCGCGTCCTTCATGGCTCTTGCCGATGCTCCGCAACTCGATCAACCCGGGCAGCGCCGCGGCGTAGTCCTGCAGCAGGCGAGTCAGTTCGGGGTGGCGGTAGAACTGGTCGAAGCGGGGAACGGGGATGGCGGGCATGGATGGGGGCGGGCTGCGGGAAGCTTTGCATTTTGCCCCCTGGCGCCGGCCGCTTCGTGCACGGCAGCGGCTGCGTTCAGGCCGCCGTCCGCACGCCGCCCGAGAACACCCGCAACTCGCCTGGCGCGAAGGCCAGCCAGGCCTCGTCGGCCGTCAGCGGCTCGGTGGCGACGATGGCCACGCGATCCAGCGGCGTGGTGAGCGCGGCGAAGTCCACGCTCAGGTCTTCATCGGCCAGTGTGGCGGCGCCGAAGGGGTGGCGGCGCTCCAGCGACCAAAGATGCGTCGAGCCATGCGCCCACAATGCCTGGCCGTTGCTCAACAGCATGTTGAAGCTGCCATGCGCCGCCGGCACGGGCAACAGTTCGCGCAGCGTGTGGCCGAGCTCTTCGATGCTCGGCACGCTGGCATGCGCCTTGGCCAGCTCCTGCATCAGCCAGCAGAAGGCACGCTCGCTGTCGGTGTCACCGACGGGCCTGAAGGCGCCGTGCAGGCGCGGCGAATAGTCCGCCAGGTTGCCGTTGTGGGCGAACACCCAGTAGCGGCCCCAGAGCTCGCGCACGAAGGGGTGCGTGTTCTCCAGCGCCACCCGGCCCTGCGTGGCCTTGCGGATGTGGGCGATGACGTTGCCGCTGCGGATCGGGAAATGCTTGACCAGTTCGGCCACCGGCGACTGGCTGGCGCTGCGATGGTCGATGAAGTGGCGCAAGCCGCGATCTTCGAAGAAGCCGATGCCGAAGCCGTCGCGGTGTTCGTCGGCCCGGCAGGCCAGCCCGGCGAAGCTGAACATCACGTCGGTCGGCGTGTTGGCGTTCATGCCGAGAAGCTCACACATGCTGACGAGCATAAGCGACCGCGGGCCAGCGCCGGGCCGCTCCCAGGCGGCGCGCAGCCCCGCGGGGGGGGGTGGCGAGGTACCCCGAGCCCGGGGCTCCAGTTCACTCGAACAGCAGCTTGCTCATGCCGCGCCAGGTGAGCAGCCGGCCGGGGTTCTGCGTTTCTTCCAGCACGCCGGTCATGCGTCGCAGGATGCGCGGGCTCTTGCGGGCGCGCCAGATCACCAGGTCGGCCAGCCAGGGCCGGTAGTTGACCATGCTGGCGGCTTCATACAGGTCGAACTTCGGCTTCAGCTTGAGGATGGCGGCTTCATAACGCTGGCGTAGCGGCACGTCTGCGCCGCCCTGCAGCAGCGCCTCGGCGGCCAGAATGCCGGTTTCCATCGCCTTGCCGATGCCTTCGCCGCTGAAGGCATAGGTGCTGCCCGCCGCCTCGCCCGTCACCAGCAGACCGGGGCGCGACCAACCGCCGCCGATCAACGAGCAGCGCAGCGGCGCGCCCTTGATTTCGCCGAGCAGTTGCCCGCCTTCCATGAGCTCGCGCGCCGGGGCGTAGATCTCGCCGAACGCCTTGAACATGTCGCGCAGGTTGACGTCCTGCATGCGGCCCTTGCCGTCCTTGCTTTCGATGTGGCTGCCGGTGAGGCCGGCGCCGATGTTGAACACGCCTCCGGCAGCCGGGAATATCCAGCCGTAGCCGCCCTTCAGCCGTGCATGCCAGACCAGCTGCAGCTGTTCGATGCGGCCGACCATCGCATCGTTCTTCACGTAGCCGCGCAGCGCCACGCCGCTCGGCGTGCGGCGCTCGCAGAGGCCGGCGGCGATCAGCCCCTGCGGCACGGCGCCGGTGGCCAGCACGACCCACTTCGCACGCACTTCGTGAACCTGGTCACCGGCTTTCAGGCGCGCGCCGACCACGCGCTCGCCCTCGATCAGCGGCGCCTCGAAGCGCACCGGGGTGCACAGCCGGGCGCCGGCGCGCTGCGCGGCACGCACGAGAATGTGGTCGATCTGCTTGCGGGGCAGCACCGACAGCGTGCCCGGCACGTCGACCTCGCCACCGCGCGGCCCCACGCAGCGCACATGGCGCACCGGATGCGCGAAGGTCAGCACCTCGTCGAGCACGCCCAGGCGTTTCAGGGCCGCGTGCGTGTCGGGAATCAGGCCGTCGCCACAGATCTTGTCGCGCGGGAAGTCGTGCTGGTCGACCAGCAGCACGTCCGAGCCGGCGGCGGCGAGCAGCTGCGCGCAGGCGCTGCCGGCGGGGCCGGCGCCGATCACCAGCACATCGCAGGCGGCGGGAAGTTGGGAGGGAGTCATGGACGAGAGACGGCGCGTCGCGAGGGAACAGGGAAGAACAACGCTGAATTGTAGGCAGCGCCTCCGC
>Ga0163144_10031344_pt1 | contig 10140 bp, 6 predicted proteins | sample OliLak19BULKMAT1_FD_123175 | JGI IMG/M metagenome (GOLD analysis project Ga0163144, IMG submission 123175) | Freshwater microbial mat bacterial communities from Lake Vanda, McMurdo Dry Valleys, Antarctica - Oligotrophic Lake LV.19.BULKMAT1 | ecosystem: Environmental > Aquatic > Freshwater > Lake...
ACCAAGTCCTAAATATCCGCGGTCATGCGCCGGTTGTCCTGGGCGTGCTCGACACCGGTTGGGATGCTGGCTTCAATCGGCAAGGTTGGCAAAACGCGATGGCGGCCTATACCCGCGATCCCTATTATCATCCGGTCATCAACCGGGCTTATGAACGGTTGCAAAACCATGATATTGCGTCGGTCTGTCGCGGAATGGTACTTAGCGATATTGAGTGGTATCGGCATGATGCGTATGAAGCGATTTCGCGCGTGATGGGCTGCGATGACTTGCTAGAGGCGTTTTGCCGGATTCGCACGCGCGGTGATGATTTTCACGGCATGGCGATTTTCCGCGAGCGCGGCAAACCAGGGTTTACGGAAAGCGATGCGGCTTTATTGGAAATGCTCCTCGGCGAGGCGGCCCCCTTGTTTGGCGGCGTCTTGGCCGACTTTCACGACAAAAGCCTCGCACAGCTTACGCCCCGCGTCCGCCAAGTGCTTGCTTGCTCGAAGGAGAGTGCGACAAGCGAATCGCCCAACGATTGGCAATCAGCGGTTACACGGTCAATCAATATCTCAAGACGATCTTTAAACACTTCCAAGTCAATACTCGCTCCGAATTGCTCGCCCGCTGGATTCGCCGCGGGTGGGGGAACAAATTCGCCTGGCGGGAAGTGGATGGCGACCTTAGCAACGGCAACGACCAAAGTAACGGGCAAACTCCGCCCAACGGGAAAACCGCTCCTGCCTCCAGAGGCCAAGGAGCGGCCGACTCATGACCGCAACGAATGGCATTTTGCGGCTGCCAAGTACCTTGACGTGGCGTATATGCGTTTGCACCAAGGGACATTCTTTGACCTTTTTTGCAAACCGCTATTTTGACGAAGTCCTATGGCATCGGCAACGCTGGAAAATTGGGTAGATGACTTTCGTAAAAAATGGGAAAGGTTGATCTCCTCCTGCGAATTCCGACAGCAGATCGACGTGTGTTTCGTCGAATGCGCTGAAAAACAGTTTCCTATCCGTCCGGTTAAAGCTGAAAATATGATATATTGCGGGTTCCCGGCGAGCGAATATGCCGGCTTGTAATCATCTCACCGTTGTCGTCCATTTGTTATCGATGGCGTGGCGGCGTCATTTTCCTGGTGCGTTCCCCAACGCTTTGGCCTCATGGACGATTCGCTGCGACCAGACTTGCTTTCGCGCGAACAGCCCGCTGAACGGCTAACCACGGTTGACACGATGACCCCATCGCAGTCAACGGACGTTGCTGCGGCAGCCGATTCGGCATTTCCGCAAATCTCCCATCCGGCAAATTCTCTGGAAACGCTCACCCCGTCGTCAGTCGATTCCGCCGCGCCGACTCCGCCGTACGATAACGCTCCGCCGCTTTTAACCGTTCCGCCGCAACTCGCCGCGCAACCTGATTTTCGGTTTCAAGAAACCTTGGCCGCTCCGCCGCATGACCCGGATGCGACGCTCTTTCACCGCGCGCATCCCGGCGGCGGCGCAGACACCGAAGCCACCATGCCCGCCGATTTCGGAACGGTTGGCGCCGCCGGAACGATTGTCGGTACGGAACAACGGCAACGTCGCGCCGCGGAAGCCAAGGCAATGCTCGAAGGCCGCCCCTACATCCCTGGCTTTGAAGTCCTGGGCGAATTGGGGCGCGGCGGGATGGGGGTCGTCTATCGCGCCAAGCAGCTCACGGCCAATCGGCTCGTCGCGCTCAAGGTGATCCGCAACGACGTCCTCGAAAATCTCCCCGAGGATACCCGCGCCAGCACGCTCGAACGCTTTCGCCAAGAGGCCCAAGCCGCCGCCCAACTCGAACACGATAATCTCGTCACCGTTTATGAAGTGGGCGAAGCGCGCGGGCAGCGCTATTACGCGATGCGGTACGTCCCCGGCAAGAGCCTGATCGATCTACTGCGCAATGGCCCGCTCGATAACCGCCGCGCCGCGGGTTACCTCGAACCGGTTGCGCGGGGCTTGCACTACGCGCATACCCGCGGCATTCTCCACCGCGATCTTAAGCCGCATAACATTCTGATTGACGCCGCTAACGACCGCCCCCTCTTGACCGATTTCGGATTGGCAAAGTTCCTGGAAAAAGGGAACGACCTGACCCACGCCGGCGAAGTGATGGGGACGCCGTCGTATATGTCGCCGGAACAAGCGCGCGACGCGGGACAGGTCAATGCGCTGGCTGACGTGTATTCCTTGGGAGCCACGCTCTATCACACGTTGGCTGCACGGCCGCCGTTTCAAGCGGCCAACATCGCCGAGACGATCCGGCAAATCCTCTATCAGGAACCGGTCGCGCCGCGGCAATTGAACCCGGCAGTGGACCGCGATCTGGAAACAATTTGCCTCAAGTGCCTGCAGAAGGAACCGCAGCGGCGATATGAATCGGCCGAGGCGCTCGCCGACGATCTGGCCCGGTACTTGCGCGGCGAACCGATCGTCGCCCGGCCGATCGGCTTGGCCGAACGTCTCTGGCGGTGGTGCCGCCGCAATCCAGTCGTGGCGGGCTTGATCGCCACGGCCGCGCTCTTCGCCGGAGTGTCGCTCTTGGCGATTGTCATCGGCTACCGCAACACGGTCGCCGCGCTGAACACGTCGGAGCAACGGCTCGAAATGGCCCTGGGGGTGGTCGATGAACTTTTTACCCGCGTCAGCGAAGATGAACTGCTTAATGAGCCGGGGATGCAGGGGCTGCGCAAAGATTTGCTCACGCGGGCATTGAAGCACTATCAATTTTTTCTGGCGGAAAGCGGCGGCAACGAGGCGATCCGCGACGAACTGGCCGCCGCGCGATTCCGCGTAGGGATGATCACCGAATTGACCGGTTCGCGCGACGCGGCAATCGGCCAGATGGAAGAAGCCCGCAAGTTGCAAGGCGAGTTGCTCGATGAGGATCCGGATAACACGGCGCGGCTCAAGGCGTTGGGGGATACCGAGAACGCGCTGGGGAGCGTCTATGCCCAGGGCGAGGATTTCCTTGCGGCCGCGGCCGCGTATCGCCGCGCTGAGGGAATTCGCACGCGGTTAGCCGAACTGCAAGTTCCCGCACTTGAGCCGCAGCGGTTGTTAGCTAATACGCAAATGAACTTGGCGCGGGTCGAAATGCGGCGCATGGAACGAAAAATCGCCCGCGATTTGTTGAACCAAGCCCAAACTAAGCGACAAGCAATTCTCACCGCTGCACCGCAAGAGTTAAAGCCACGGCGCGATCTGGCGATGGGGTATTATAATTTAGGGCAACTTGAGATTGACGAGGGTGATGCGGCCACGGCGATAACCCAATTTCAAAGTGCTATCAGGGAATTCGAACTTTACTTAGAGCGTGATTCGCGCTCGTTGGGTGTCCGCTATTATTTGAGTACTTGTCATCGGTTAGTCGGCGGCTTATTGGCTGATCAAGTAAACCCCGAAGCACTCACTCAATTCAAAGCGGCCGAAGCACGGATGGAATCCTTGGAAGTGGGCAACCCTGATATCGCACTTTACAAAACGGAGCTGGCCGCGCTCAAAATCAATCTTGGCAGACTTTATGATGAAAAAGTGGGCGTCGAGAATAAACGCGCATCCTTGACCGCCTGGTTGCAAGCCCGGAAGCTGTTGGAAAAATTGCTGAAAAGCGATCCGGAAAGCTTGGGGCATCGCATCGAACTCGCAAAAACCATGACCGCAGCAGGTAACCTACAAATCCTGCTTGGTGACAAAGTCCCCGCCCACAATACCCTGGCCGCCGCGCAAAAATTACTGGCAAAGTTGCTCGGCGAAGTCACGGAAGATGAAAAACTGTTGGAGGAATTACGGCTCTATCAAGCTGAAGTGACTGCGGATTTAATGAAACTATCTCCGCTGGACGACGCAAAATCCCCTGCGGAGGCAAAATAAAGATGTAGCGGTTATGCGTGATTTGCCGAAGATGACGAAAGGTAATAGGGCGGCGAAAACGGAATTTCTTTGCTAGCATGCGATTCGTTCGCGCTTTTCTTGGATGAATGCTCATGGGCCAAGTTCTGGCACGGTTAACGGTGGCGGTGTTTCTTTTCTACGCAATGACGCCCGGTGTCGCGGCTCAAGCACCCGGTCAAGCCAATCCCGATGACGCGCAACGCGACACGTCTCGCCAAGGTCGCGCCACGACGCGCGGTTCCTACGTCCGCCTCGCCCGCGCCCCGAATATGTTCGGTGACAGCCTCAATCCGTTCGGGCAAATCACCTTCGGCCGGCCCCCCAATCCAAACAATCCAGGACTACCCCCTGATGGTCAAACAGCCGTGCTCGACGTGCCGCTGGGCGGCAATAGTCCGACTAAAATCTCCGAAAATAGCTCTACCCTCCCGACCGACCGCATTTTCTTCAATTACAACGGTTATCAAAACGCCGTGCAGTTCACACCCAATCTCGGCCTGCCTCCGGATCGAACATCGTTCAACCAATATACGCTCGGCGCTGAGAAAACATTTCTCGACGGCAACGCTTCGCTCGACGTCCGCGTGCCGCTCCAAGATCGCTTGGAATTCAACACGCCGGACCTGCAAGCCGCCGGCGGAAACCTGGGCAACGTCACCCTCTACTTAAAGGGCTTACTCTATGCCGAAGAGGATTTCGCCTTCGGCGGCGGCTTGGGGATCGGTCTCCCCACCGGTGACGATTTTCAAGCCCAATCTTTGACCGGTGGATTCTTGATCGAAAATGAGGCGGTACACCTCTTGCCGTACCTCGGTTTTCTGCGTTCCCTGAATGAAGATTGGTTCGTCCAGAGCTTTGTCCAATTCGATTTCGCCGCCAACGGCAACCCCGTGACCCTCTTTCCCCAACAGCCCGGCAATTCCGGCATCTATAGCGAACAGCATTTAATGCACCTCGACCTGACCGTCGGACGTTGGCTTTATCAAAATCCCGACGCGGCGTATCTCAGCCGCATAGCGGGCGTGATTGAATTACATTACACCTCTACGCTGCAAGACGCCGACAGCCTCGTCTTGGGCGATCCGGCCGTGTTTCAATTGACCAACGCCGCCAACCGATCCGACATCCTTAACCTCACCGGCGGGCTGCAATTTCAATTTGGCGAGATGTCGAATTTGCGCGTCGCTTGCGTAGTACCGGTGCGCGAATTTCCCGATCGCTTGTTCACTTCCGAAGTGCAGGTTTCGTTTAATCGCTATTTTTAAAATATAGATTCGGGACGATTCCCACCTACTTTGCGATCCTGCTCGTCAGGGAATCATATGCCGCGCTTTGCACTGCCCGCTCGTGGGCCAGGCTGAGCGTTTGAATATAGGGATCGGCCCAGGGCAAGAGATCGTCGTGTGGCCAACTGGGTTGGACGGAGCGTTGTGTTTTGACCGACGCAGACGACAATGCGGCATGTGGGAGCGTCATGACCATGTTCGTTCTCCTCCAAGGAAATTCAATCGAGCATTTGCCGCAAGAACGGCTGAAATAACCATTCCCGGCGTTCACCCCTAAGTCTAAAGAGAGAAGTTGTGCAACTGCCGGGCCAAAGAGGCGTGTGAATCTTTTCACAAGACCCGCTTCAGTCCGCGCGATGTCCGCTAAGTATTTAATTTGCCAAGAGATAGCGGATGCGGTACTCGACTCTTGCGAATTACTCGCCGGTCAAAACGTAGAATTGCCGTTGGTCGGACCGCGCCCAAACCGCCAGCTAGCTTGTAACTCTTACAATCAATCCAGCTCAGGTCACGGGTACTCTTACTGAAGCCGGAGCGCTCTTGAAGCCGCTTTGAGTACGGCCGCGTGTAACTTCTTCTGTAACGCCTCGACCGCCGAGCGGAGTTGTGGGTCGGGGGTTTGTTCGCCTAGCAACGCTCCAAATTCTGTCTCGATCGGTTTGTCGTTGGCTGCGGGCGGTATTTCGGGAGGTTTTATCTCCGGCACGTTCGCATCGTTCAATATTTCCTGCTCCGTCTTTTCGTTAGGCGGCGGAGCAGCGCGGTTTTCGCGTTTCAGTTGCCAGAGCAGCAGTCGTTTCCATTCCTCGTCGCTCAAGCGGCGGTCGAAACTGGCATCGGGCCGGACGCCCCAATCGTCCTCGTCTTTCGAGTTTTTGAAGCGATGCATGTTCCGTTCGCTCGGACGATAGTAATAGCCCGAGGTGAGTTTTAATAGCGGCGTTTGCCCTTCGGCGTCGGGACTAAGCGGAAAAACGTGTTGCACGGTTCCCTTGCCAAAACTCCGTTCGCCGACGATGATCGCGCGGTGATGGTCCTGCAGCGCGGCGGCCACGATTTCGCTGGCACTGGCACTGGCGCGGTTGACCAGCACCGCCATCGGAAAATTCGTAAATTGCGCGTTGCCGGAGGCGGTGTGCGTTTGATTTTGGTTCTCGCGGCGTCCTTTGGTTGTCAAAATCGTGCCAGATTTCAAAAACAAGTCGCAGATTTTCACCGCGTCATCTAAATATCCCCCCGGATTCCCCCGCATATCGAGGATCAGCGCGTCGATTCCCTCCGGTTGCAGGCGAGCGAGAATCTCCCGGAGTTCCTCGGTGGTGTGCTTGGCGAATTGATCAATGCGCAGATAAACGATTTGCGGCGCCTCGGCCACGCGGTAGCTCCATTCGCCGGCGGCGTTCCGCCCGTAACCGACGACCGAGGGCCGCACGATCACGTCGCGCGTTAAGGGTATCAACAATGGCTCGGCGCTCCCCGCGCGGCGGATCTCCAACTCGACCTTCGTTCCCGGCAGCCCGCGAATCCGCTTGATCGATTCTTCAAAGCCCAATGCGGCGACCCGTTCGCCATCGACCTTGATGATTTCATCTCCCGCGCGCAAGCCGGCTTTTTCGGCGGGCGTGCCGTGGAAAGGGGGGTTTTGGATGGTGATCGTCTTCCGCTCCTTATCGGTGCGCGGCTCGATCCCGATCCCGACAAACTCGCTGTTCAACTCGTTTTGGAATTCCCCTGATTTCCCCGGCGGAAAATAGTCGGAATTCTCATCGAGATCCTCCATGACCCGGCTGACGGCCGCCTCGAATAATTGTTGCTGGTCTTTCGGCTCGACGTAATCGCTGTCGATATGATCGAGAATTTCGCCGAAGTAGCGTTGAAACGGATTCCGCTGCACGGTGCGGTAACAGACCACCGAGAGAACCGCACAAATGAAAATCCATTGCAAATTTTGCCGTGTCATCATTGCCTTAGGTTCCCGCGCGTAGGGCCGCCGCAACGGCCGGAATAATCGCTGTAAGAGAATTTATCCTAACGCCGGAATGCCGTCGGGTCGAGACGCAACGCCGTTGATCCCGAATCGCCGTCGATTTTCATTTCATCAAAAATTTGCGGCGTTTCGCGTTGTTCATCACGATTCCCGCCGCACTGGCGTGACCTAAACTTGGACAAGGTTGTGAAATTCTCCCGCTGCGGCAACGGCACGGATTCGTCATGGGTTTTTATCTGCTCTCGAGTGCGGCGTTGTACTTGTCGCTGGGACTTGTCCTCGGGCGTTGGCTGCTCCACGCGCCAGGGGCGACAACTGCCGCTGAACCCGCCGATCAACCCCTTCCCGCGCAACCGATTCCCGCCGACGAACTCTTGATCACCGACACGCCCGCGCTGCTCGACGAATCCGAGCAACCTCACGCGGTCGCGGCGGAAACGCCTCCGCCGCAAGCCACCGAACCGTTCGCGGAAACCACTCTTGACGCCGAACCGGAAACCGCCGAGCCGATCAGCGAGCCAACCACGGTTGCGGATCCGCCGCCGTCGCCATTGGTAGTGTCTCTCACTGACGACGCGACAACTTCATCGTCAAACTTTTCCACCAGCGATTTACCGGCCGCCTAGCTCGAACTACTCCCCAAAGGAGGAACGGGCCGGAGCTTTGTCGAAGCGAGCGCCCAAGTGCTGCGGTTGGAAGTGGGCCGCTATCGCGACGCGGTGGTGCGGCTCGATACCCGCGTGCACGAACGGCTGCAAGCTGACGAGAACCGCGAATTGGCCGCGTCAACCGACACGGACACGGCCGCGAAGACCGCCGCCGAAGCGAACCTCGCCGATCCGATGCTGGCCAAATTTCTCGATGAAGTTCAGACCGAACTGGAAAAGCTCAACGCCGATTGGCTCGCCCGGCAAGTCGAGGCGACCCAAGTCCTCACCGTGCAAAGAGATGGACCTAACGAGTTGGCCGATCTCCGTCAAACGTTGGAATTTGTGCTCCTTGGTCAAATATCGCAGATCGAAACGACCGCCATGAATTTGCGTCAAACGCGCGACCAACGCGACACGCTCGCCAATGCCCACCGCATCTTGCAAGAATTGGGCAAGCTGCTGACCTTGGCCCATCAATTACGCGAACAAATGCTCGAAACCCTCACCGCGATCATGCTCCAGGAACAGCGGCTGCGAACCTGGAACCACGATAATCTTCTCGATTCATTGACCAAACTGCAAAATCGCGCGGGCTGGGAGTTGCATATGAAAAACTGGTGGCAAGACACTACCAACCAGATCCGCGCCCACTCTTGCGTACTGCTCGATATCGACCGCTTTAGCCAACTCAACAATCAATGGGGAGCGCGAATCGGCGATCAAGTCCTGGCCTCGTTTGGGCCGCTGCTGCAAGACCTCTTGCGGAAGAATCGTGGGCTCGATTTGGCGAATCGCGTCGCCGGACAACAATTTCTGTTGGTCCTGACCGACACCGGGCCACGGGGGGCGAATTGCGCGGCCGAACGGATTCGGCAGACCGTGGCCGAATTGAAATTCTCGCATCCCGCGGCACGTTCGGCCTGACCGTGACCGCCGCGGTGACCGATAGCCGGCACGACGACACGGCGGCTTCGTTGTGGAAACGGCTGCAAGCGGCGCGCGGGCCATAACACCGTCATGCTCGACGAAGGAGCGGGACCGACCGTTATCGAAGTGCCCGTTTATGAAGTTCCCGTCTATACGACCAAAATCGCTAATTTCGCGGCGACGGAAGCGGAGCGGCCGGACAATAATACCAGAGTGGGATAAAAAACCGCGGCGCTCCCGTTTCCGGGAGCGCCGCGGCGTTAGACAAACCTCTCTCCGATTGCGACGGTGGAGTCGCTGCGAGACATACGCGAGTCTAGCCGAGCTGCGCTCTGGCATTGGTTGACCCGGGTATACGCATTAAAAATGGAACCTCCGGCGGAATGCTTGAGAGAGGTTTGATTCAAAGGGTACTGTCAGTCAAGCGTCCATCATGCTTGTCGCGTCCCAAGTTCGCAACCCAGTGGTCACAAACATTGTCGACATTCTTTATCGGCTGTTACACTCCGCAAACTGTGGTACAAGTTTGTAGCCGCAGTCGGCATATGGGTCAATTTCGATTTTTTTCCACTGCAATGGATTCTAACGCAAACTTGTCGGAAGGCCAGTTTTTCGCGGCTAAATAACAAAGATTTAGCGAAATTTTATTGCGGCAAAAACACGGCCGCGCGGCACATGAATTGCACTTAATCCCTCCCTACCCGAGCAACTCCGCTTGTCCCAACGGCTCATACACCGGCCCGTTGGATTGCTGGGCGCTGTGAAACACGGTCACGTCGCAAACGCACGTCAGCCCCGCCTCATAATCGCGAAATTCTTGAATCTTCGCCGCCAAATCTTCCGGCCCGTTGGGGAGAGAACGCACGCGGCCCAACGTGAGATGCGGCCGATAGCGCCGTCCTTCGCCGCGCAAACCGAACTGGGATAATCCTTGCTCCAGCGTGTGGTGCAGTTCCCGCATCTGTTCTGCCCCATCGGTCACGCCTAGCCAGATCGTGCGCGGATTCTCAAGCGAAGGAAACACGCCCAACCCGCGGCAGAGTAGATCAAACGTCGGCAGCGGCTTTACCGCCGCGGTCACCAGGGAGAGCAATTCGGGGATCTCGCGATCGCGCACATCGCCGAGAAAGTTGAGCGTGAAGTGCATCTGCCCGGCGCGGATCCAACTCACTTTGGCGTCAACCGTTTTCAGCTTGTTGATCAACGTCTGTGCCCGGCCCGCCACATTCGGTCCGATCTCGACGGCTAAAAACGTTCGTAAGTGCGCCATGGCGGATATCTTATGGTCGAAAGGGTCGGGAGCAATCCTGTTCGGCACGAGGGTTGTTGTAGCCGTTTTCAGTTTGTCGGACAATGGTTTTGGCTTTGGTTGAGACATTCCC
>Ga0163144_10031349_pt1 | contig 10139 bp, 8 predicted proteins | sample OliLak19BULKMAT1_FD_123175 | JGI IMG/M metagenome (GOLD analysis project Ga0163144, IMG submission 123175) | Freshwater microbial mat bacterial communities from Lake Vanda, McMurdo Dry Valleys, Antarctica - Oligotrophic Lake LV.19.BULKMAT1 | ecosystem: Environmental > Aquatic > Freshwater > Lake...
AGGACCTACTGAAAACAGTCCTTTCCGGCAGAAAGGACCTACTGAAAACAGTCCTTTCCGGCAGAAAGGACCTACTGAAAACAGTCCTTTCCGGCAGAAAGGACTACCTTAACGATCCGACGCGGCTCTACCCAGTTGTCTCGCCGCGAGTGTCGCATGATGCAGCCGGGATTTCACCGTCCCCAGCGGCAGCTCAAGTGCGGCGGCGATTTCGGGTTGAGTCATGTCGTCGACGAATCGCATGAGCAGAATCTCGCGGTGCGCATCGGAGAGCGCCGCAAGCGACAGACCCAGCTCATCTCTGCCAGCGACGTCCTGCTGAACCGGTTCGGCAATCAGTAACAGTTCATCGTCGCCACCGGAGGATCTCCGTCGCTTCCGCCGAGCGGCAATCGAGAGATTCTTCACGGCAGGATAGAGAAACGTCGTCAGTGCCGAAGTGAGACGGAACCCCGGGAACTTGCGGACGAGATACGCAAAGGTTTCCTGAAGCACATCCAGAGCATCATCATGGTGCCCTGTGAACCGAAGCGCCAATCGCATCACCCAGTCGCGATGGCGATAGTACAACACGTCAAATGCATCCCTGTCGCCGCTGTTGATCGCTTCCGCCAGCTGCAGATCCGTCCGATCGTCGTGCGGTGCCGGGGGCATGTTCGAGTTTGTCCGTGGAGGCGGTCCAACTGGTGCTTGTGCCGACGCCCGCCGACGGAGCGCCGAGCCAACAGTAGAGACAGAATCGAGTTCAGAAAAGTTTCCAGAATCTTTGAACCAATGAGCTTGCTGCCACACTTTATTGTCGGGAGGCCCAAAACCATGACGACTTCTGACCTGGATCACATGTCTGATGATGGCCTGCCGGAAGATTACCGCGCAGAGCTGAAGAACCGCTACGGACCGATGCCGAATGTTCCTTGGGATATTGACAATGCAATTCTTGCGGATGCTCGACAGCATCTCTCGACACATCGTGCTTTAGTCGGCAGACAGAAGCGATGGAGTCCCTGGCAGTGGGCGGCAATGGCAACAACGGTGGCCGCGGCTGCAGTGATTTGCGTCGTCTGGCTGCCGGATCCGGCAGATCACAACGTCGCGTTCAACAGGGCGACGGATTCATCGACTTCTGCGGATGTTGACATCAGAAGTGATGTGGACCAGAACGGTCGAATCGACATTCTGGATGCATTCGCGATGGCTCGCCAGATCCGTAGCGGGGAGCGCACTCACGACATCAACAGCGACGGTCGCTTTGACGATCTGGATGTGAAACTGGTGGCTGAGAGAGCTGTCATGCTTTGAACAGCTGCGATGTGAGTGATTTCCCACACGTCAGAAACGCACCCCCCTCATCTCCCGGCGCGCCGGGACCACCTTCTCCCCCTGCCAGGGGGAGAAGAGACTTCGAGTCAGTCCTGAACCACTCCACGATGAATCTCTGACGTTGCGGTCGGAACGAGCGAAAGGAAAGTGCGATGCAATCGATTGAGCAGAACAACGAGCAACCATCACTGCAACGGCAATGCCGCATTCCTTTGTGCTGGGCCCTGCTGATTGCTTTCGACGTCAGTCTGATGGCATTGACGTATGCTCAGGAGGCGGTCGTTCGGCCGTCAGAAGCACCGGTTCAGACTGTGGACACGGATCTTCCGGGACCGACGGACATCGCTGCAGATGCGTTTACGTTTGAAGCGGTCGACGTATTTGTGGATTCCGGCAACCAGTCGCTTGCGGCCTGGCAACTGGAATTGACCAGTCGGTCGAAAGGCGTTCAGATCGTCGGCATCGAAGGCGGCGAACATCCGGCATTTGGTGAGCCGGCCTATTACGACCCGCGAGCGATGAACAACAACAGAGTCATTCTCGGGGCGTTCAATACAGGCAACAACCTGCCCACAGGTCGCAGCCGTGTCGCTCGAGTCCATGTGCAGGTCAGGGGCCCAGGGAAACGATTGTGGCATACTGAACTGACAACATCGGCGAACGCCGATGGCAAGAGAATCCCGGCTGAGATTTCGATTGCGAAGGCCGAGGGCGTGTGAGAATGAAACGCAGGGGATGGACGGTATGCACCGCTTTCCTTGTCCCCTCTCCCTCAAGTCGTTTGCCATCTGGCACTCAAATCTGGAACCCCAGTCTCGGCAAACGACTTGGGGAAGAGGGCTTGAATCTTCTTCTTCCCCTGCCAGGGTGAGAAGGGACTTGTGCAAAGCTTGTGATCGAAACAGCACTCTGGCAGAGTCAATAAATCTTCCTGTTCACAATTCAACTCCTGCGTTCGAAATACGGAGAGGCACGTCCCATGAACATTCTCAAATCACGCCCGAGTGCGGTCACGACGTTGTTGCTGGCCACAGCCGCATGTCTGTTTCAAGTCGGCTGTGCGGAGAAAGCCAGAGAAGCTTCCGGGCCCGCTTCCCCGATCAGTAGCGCGCCGAAGATGACTCGAGCACGAAACACCGTTCTCCCGTCGGGAGAGCTTCATGACCAGCCATCGTTGGATTCACTCGACGCCGGTGGAAATGTCAAGGGACGGACCCATGTCATGTTCCGCCAAGGCACAATTCCGGGCCGAAACCGCGGAGTCACTCGTGCAACGTTCGAACTCATGCCAGGCGAAGAGCTGTGGGTCATTGCCAGAGGAATCGACCCGGCAGCGGAGGCACAAGCAGATGAAGAGCGGCCCGGTTGCGGAGCTTTGATGGCTAGACTGCCGAATGTCGAGAAGGAAGTACCGGTTCCTCTGAAGCATACATCCGTCGTCGCCAGCATTGATGGCTACATCGCGACGGTCGACGTGACTCAGCAGTTTCAGAATCCTTTTGACTCCAAAATCGAAGCGGTTTACGTCTTCCCTTTGCCGGACAACGCGGCGGTCAATGAGTTCGTCATGACGGTCGGCGATCGAAAGATCCGCGGCATCATTCGTGAGCGGGAACAAGCGGAGCAGATCTATGCCGAAGCTCGGTCGCAGGGTCATGTCGCGTCTCTGCTGACGGAAGAACGGCCCAATGTTTTCACTCAGAAGGTCGCCAACATCGAGCCCGGCAAACAGATCGACATCAACATCCGCTATTTCAACACCCTGCAGTACGACGACGGAGCCTACGAGTTCGTCTTTCCGATGGTTGTCGGCCCTCGATACAACCCGCCGGCCACAACGGACGGCATTGGAGCCGTGGCTCGCGGGGCTCATGGGACCAGTGGGCAATCCACGGAGATCCAATATCTTGAACCGCACGAACGCAGCGGTCATGATGTCTCGCTGAGTCTGAACATTGCGGCGGGAGTCGACATTCGGGACGTTCGATGCGTGAACCACAATGTCGACGTGAAGAACGTGTCGGAGTGCGAACGGCTGATTACTTTGTCCGCCGCGGATGCGATTCCCAACAAGGATTTCGTCCTGAGGTATCAGGTCGCCGGGGATCAGATCAAAACGGCCATGATGACTCACAAGGACGATCACGGGCAATACTTCACGATGATGCTCTATCCGCCCGCTGAACTGAAGCAGGTACAGCGCAGTGCGATGGAGATGGTGTTTGTGCTCGATTGTTCCGGCAGCATGAGTGGTCGCCCGATTGAACAGGCGCGAGCGGCGATTGCTCATGCTCTGCTGTCGCTGACGCCTCGCGATACGTTTCAGATTATTGACTTCAGTGAAACGGCGTCGCAATTGGGTCCGGCTCCGGTAATCGCATCGCCTCAGAACATTCAGAAAGGCCTGAACTATCTGGCTTCGCTGAATGGAAGCGGCGGGACGGAGATGATTGAAGGAGTCAAAGCGGCTCTGGATTTCCCTCATGACGAAGGCCGCTTTCGGCTGGTGTCGTTCATGACCGACGGATTCATCGGCAACGATCCCGACATTTTGAACGCGGTCGCTGAGAAGGTCGGAGATTCCCGCATCTTCAGCTTCGGTGTTGGTCAGTCGACGAACCGCTATCTGTTAGATCGCATGGCATTGCTGGGCCGAGGTGCCGTGGCCTATCTGAGTCTAAACGACGATCCGGTTCAAATCATGGACCGCTTCAACGAACGCATCAGCCATCCGGCAATGACTGATCTTTCGATCGACTGGGGCAACATGAATGTGACGGATGTCTATCCTCAGGTACTGCCCGACCTGATCGTCGGACGACCCGTTGTTGTCACCGGAAGATTCACCGGTGAACCGAGCACGGTCAGTGTCGGAGGTCGCACGGGGATGCAGCCGGTGTCGTACGCCGTGTCGGTTGATTCGAAGGACACGAACACGGAGCATCGAGGCATCGGTGCCGTGTGGGCTCGTCTGAAGATCACCGACCTGATGGCACAGGCGTCACGAACTCCAAACCAGGCAACTGAGATTCAGCAGTCCGTGACTCAGACGGCTCTCGACTACAGCCTGATGTGCGCGTTTACGGCGTTCGTCGCGGTGGATTCAATGAGCAAGACTGACGGCGAGTTCGGCACAACAGTCGCCGTGCCGGTCAACGTGCCGGAAGGCGTGCGCTACGACACGACCGTAGAGAACTGATGATGTTTACTGTTGTCCGGCCGCTCCGACGGCGGGTACTTGCATGCCTGGCCAGGCGTGAGGCGAAGCGTTTTGGTTTCCGTTCGATGAACAAACAATCCCAGCCGACGGAGCGGCTGGCCAACAGTCAGCGACCGCCTCGCAGCAAGTCGCGACTATGGACATGTTCGCTCCGTGAAGGTAGAACCCTGGTCCGGTTGTTCCTCCCCGACTCTGGATTCTGCTGAACGGACCCGACGATGAAAAATCTCCTTTGTGCGCTGATGCTGACCGCGAGTTTTTCACAGGCCGCTCCTGCAGACGATGCAAACGACCCTAAGAAGGCGTACCTGACCGCGTCAGAAGCGGGAGCCGACTTTGCAGTTCAAGGCGAGTATGCGGGCGGCATAAAGACCAACGACGGTGAGTTCAAACTTGGAGTGCAGGTGATCTCTGAGGGTGCCGGTAAGCTGGCATGGGCGGCCTATGTCGGCGGATTGCCGGGCGATGGCTGGGACGGCAACGCACCGCTTAGAGGCATGGGAGAAATGCAGGGTGCAACCGGGATCCTGAAAGGCGAAACGGGTCGAGGCGAAGCGAAGGACGGCAGCCTGACGATTTACGGTTCGGACAATACTCGCGTCGGAGATCTCCCGAAGAATCCTCGCGTGTCACCCACAATCGGTCGCAAGCCACCAGAAGGTGCAGTCGTGTTGTTTGACGGAACGACGACGGATCACTTCGAAGGTGGCCGCTTGACGGACGACAAGCTCCTGATGCAGGGAGTCACCAGCAAAGAGAAGTTTGGCAGCTGCGCGCTGCACGTCGAGTTCATGACGTCATTCATGCCGAATGCCCGCGGACAGGCTCGCAGTAACAGCGGTTGCTATCTGCAGGGCAGATATGAAGTTCAGATGCTGGACTCCTTCGGCCTGAACGGTGACGACAACGAGTGCGGAGGCATCTACGAGATCCGCAAGCCCAACGTCAACATGTGCTTTCCTCCGTTGAGCTGGCAGACCTACGACATCGAATATCACGCCGCGAAGTTCGATGCTGCCGGGAAGAAGACTGCCGACGCCTGGATGACTGTGAAACACAACGGTGTCACGATTCACGACAAAGTGAAACTCCCCCAGGGAACCCGAGCGGCCCCCGTTGCTGAAGGCCCGGAAGACGGCCCGATCTACCTGCAGGACCACGGCGATCCGCTGCGATACCAGAATATCTGGGTCAAGCCGATTGAAGGTTAATTCGGCTCACTCGAGCGGTACGGCGCCAGCCGTCCGGCGACCGTTCCTCGTGTTTCCAAAGGCCGACAGACGCCGGGCAGCTCGCGCTGCTCCGCTTCAACGACAAGCCGGACAAAATCTCTGCACCTTCACGATGCCTTCAGGTTATCGTCGATACGATGCCGCATCAGGCGAGTACTCGTCGTCGAAGATGAACCGGATCTGCTCCGCACCATCGCTCAGATGCTGCGTGAGTCTGGGTACGCCGTAAACGAAGCGACGGACGGCGAAGACGGCCTCTTCAAGGCGACCAGTTGGGGTTACGACGCGATTGTGCTCGACCTGCTGATGCCGAAGCTCACCGGCTGGGAAGTTCTGGAACGCTTGCGGCAGACGCACAGGACTCCGGTACTGATTTTGACGGCTCGCGACGGCGTTAACGACCGAATCCGCGGACTCGATGGCGGTGCCGACGACTATCTTGCCAAACCGTTTCATCTGGCGGAACTCAAGGCGCGATTGAGAGCTCTGATTCGGCGGTCGGCCGGCCAGGCATCGTCGCAGATTCAGATTGGCGAACTCACGATTGATACGCGCAAGAAGACCGTCAAACGAGCGGAGACGCTGCTGCTGTTGACGCCGCGAGAGTATTCGCTGCTGGAGTTGCTCGCGCTGCATCGCGGCAAAGTGGTGACGCGCACTGAGATCTACGAACATCTGTTCGATGAGACGTTGCTCCGGGACAAGGTCGTGAAGGCGGTGGACCTGATGGTTTCGGACCGCCGCCATTTGGGCCAGATGGTCCGCCACCCGGCGACCGTCCACCCGGCGACCGTCCACCAGGCGACCGTCCACCCGGTGACCGCCCGGAAAACGATCGACCACCGGGAGAAGCCGGACGTCGTGGAGGCGGTGAAGCACGTGGACAACAAGGCCGCGGTGAAGGACCTGGTCAGGGCCGGGGACCAGGAGCTCAGGGACGGGGACGCGGTCCGATGGGGCCACCGAATCCCGAGCGATTCGTTGAAGACGCCATGCGATTCGACGGGGACAGCGACAGCAAGCTCGACAAAGCTGAGCTGATGAAGTTCGCCGAAGAGATGGGCCAGCGCCAGAGACGTCCACCGGAAGGCGGCCCCGAAGGAGCCGGCGACCGCCGCGGCGATCGGCCTCCCGGCGGTGGTCGTGGTGGAAACCTGTAAGGCGATCGGCCAACCCGACCACCTGCAGAATGACAGCGGTTTCGGCAACGACGAAGCCCGGCGTTTTGAAGATGCCAGGCTTCGCTTTGAATCGGCCCCTCCTGGCCTAACGCCAGAGGACCGAAGGTCAGGAACTCAAACCGGCGAAGACGCGAGAGCTTCCAGCTTTGCCACCGAAGATCGTTTCCCTGCAATTGAAGCATGAAAGCACTTTCTGCGTGAGTGCGATACGCTTCGTCCCATGACACCTACAAAACGTGCGACACTCTGTTTCGCCTTCATGTCCCTGCTGGTGATTGAGCTGATTGTCTGTGTGCGATACCGCGGGCCGGCTGTTGTTTCTGAGCGGGAAGCGGCTGCGTTTGCCGCCGATGGTGTGCCGAAATTTTCAGCGGAAGCAGCGTTGAAGATTCATCAGCAGTTGTTTGACGGTACGACGCATCCCTCGGGATCGTCTGAGAATGACGCCGTGCGATTGCGACTGGTTCGCTTGCTGCAGGAACATGGTTGGACGGTCGATGTTCAATCCAGCCATCCTGACGGAATTAAAGGCGAGCCGCCGTTGCCTCTGCATAACGTTGTCGCACGGCGGCCGGAGCAGAGTGGACTGAGTGCCAAACCGCTCGTGCTGGCGACTCATTACGATTCCTGCCGTTTCGGACCGGGTGCCGGCGATGCGGGTGGCTGTGTGGCGGCTGTGGTCGAAGCCGGTCGTCTGCTCGCGTTAAAGGTCCACGAATTGAAACGCCCAGTGTGGTTGCTCTTCACCGATGGAGAGGAAGCCGGTTTGCTGGGGGCGAACGAGTTTGTCCGGTCACATCCGATTTCACGACAACACCCGCTGGTGCTGAATTTCGACGCACGAGGAAGCACCGGGCCCGTGGTCATGTACGAAACACATACCGGCAATTCTGCGGCTGTTGACGAATGGGTGAATACGATCGCTCGACCTCGCATCACGGGTTCGTTGTTTACAGCCGTGTATCGAACGATGCCGAATGGCACTGACTTCAGTGTCTTTCAGGACGCCGGATGGCAGGGATTCAACTTCGCGATCATTGACGGTGCTCACCGATATCATCAGCCGGATGACACACTCGCCAACCTGGATCCACGCAGTGTGCAGCATTTCGGCGAGCACGCTCTGAAGCTGTCGTCTCAGATCGCGCGCAGCTCGGACGATCTGCCTGCGACATCCGAAGACGCGGTGTTTTTCGACGTGCTCGGGCTGTATGTGATCCATTTCCCCGTCTGGTGGTGTTTGCCGATTCGCTTCGCGCTGCTGGCTGTTTCCGCTCAGCTCTACGGCCGTAAAACTCTCAGACTTGCAGTGCTGCGACAGTCATTCAGGGTCTGGCTGACGATGTTGCTGATCATGGTGGCCGCTCCGATTGCCGGCTGGATCGTCAGCGCGAGTATTCGAGGCACGATCATCCTGCCGCGCCCGTTTGTCTGGTACGGTCACGGATTGTCATTGGCAATGTGGTGCATCAGTCTGACACTGTCGCTGAGCATTGCACACTGGATGCTGCGGCGGATTGATCAGCGTTTCGTATGGGACGCTTTCTGGCTGGGCCAGGCGACAACGTGTCTGGTCGTATCGGCTTGGGCACCGGAGTTCAGCCATTTGCTGTCTTTCCCTGCCGTCGTGGCGATCGCGCTGACTTTGACAGTGCGGTCCATCGCATTGAGGACGTTGTTTGTCACTGCCGGTGCCGGAATCATCGTGATTCCGGTTCATCATCTGCTTTCGATTGCACTCGGTCCCGCGGCGGGACTCTTGTTGTTTCCCACATACGCTCTGATCGCAATGCCGATGCTGTCTGCGATGGGAAAACGGAGTGCAGAAGACTCAACTTGAGGGCGATCCCGGCGCGCCGGGACGGAGTCGGCGAGTGTTGATGTGGCATGGCGAAAAAGCGGCTCGGCAGTCCACGGCGCGCCGGGATCGCCCTCCCGAAAATGGCGCTCAAATTGAGTTTTCTGCCGGGCCGCCGACGAGCAGTATGGTCGCTGTGGGAGCAGATAATTCTGGCAGCACCGTCCAGCTGAACTGGGCCGGCAGCGATGACGCTGGCGGCTCCGGCATTGCATCCTGCGATATCAACTCATCGGAGAACGGCGGCCCGTTTGTTCAACTGCTGGATGATACGACGCTGACCGCGACGTCGTTCGCTGGAACTGGTGTTCCTCACTTCCATGCGATCGTTTGAAAGATTGCACGACGCCGATGTCGAACATGGCGCAGATTCCTTCAAAGGGGATGACGCAGTCTGGATGGATCGAACCGAAGGGCGCACGTTGCTGCAGAATCCCGTGCCAGGCAAACACAAATTTCCGATTTCGAAACGATTCGGTCGTGGAATGAGTTCAGTCATCCAACCGCGATCAAAAGTCAACGTCGCAGTTCGTCCGGATAAACTGGACGCGGATCTGGCCTCGGACCCGGCACTGCTGTTCCTCGACCAGCGGCATGGTGCCACCCATGTCGGGGTTTATTGACTGTCCGCCCGATTCCTGGGCAATGGATCCAGCATGGACCTTGCTTCTGCGGCGAATTGAGTCAGCTCTGTTCGCCAAGCCTGCGGAATTCTTGCGCCGTGCTCCTGAACCAGTGCCTCCGCTTTGTTGAAACAATCGCGGGCCGTCTCCTGGTCACCCTGCCTGGCGTGGCACATCGAAAGGAAGAACAAATCAAAGAGTTGAGCCTCGGGTGCCTGGTTCGCGAGACTTCGTTTCAGCGTCTCGATGGCTTCGCTGATTTCTCCCGCGCGAAAGAGCGCTACGCCAAGCGTGTTCAGGTACAGCGATTTCTGCTCAACCGTAAGCGATTCGTCCAGCATCGCTCGCCGGGCAAGCACCACGGCGGTCGCTGAATCTCGCAGCGGGAGCGGTCCCGTGGTCAGCAGCCAGGAGAGATTGTTGCAGGAAGGTGCATCCTGCGGCTGGAGTTCGATTGCCCGAGCAATGGCGGCACGAGCGGATCCGAGGTCATATTTGTCGGCCGCCGATCGGGCTCGTCGGAGCTGCTCACGCGATTCCAGTTGGGAAAAACGCATATCCGCGACAAATCGCAAACTGCCAATATGTCTCGAGTCCGAGACTGTCTGTGGTTTTGTGGATTCGTCGGACAGCCAGATCAGATCCCGTTGGCCGAGTTCTTCGCGAATCGCGAGCAAATCCCAAATATGGACCACGCCGCCAGCC
>Ga0163144_10031352_pt1 | contig 10138 bp, 5 predicted proteins | sample OliLak19BULKMAT1_FD_123175 | JGI IMG/M metagenome (GOLD analysis project Ga0163144, IMG submission 123175) | Freshwater microbial mat bacterial communities from Lake Vanda, McMurdo Dry Valleys, Antarctica - Oligotrophic Lake LV.19.BULKMAT1 | ecosystem: Environmental > Aquatic > Freshwater > Lake...
ATTGTAACGCGTCGTGCCCGGCTGGGCGTCTTTGAGGTCAGTCATTTGGAGTTGCGCCGGACTCTTTCCCGTCATGAGAGAAGCCCGCGTTGGCGCACACCAAGGGGCGGCTGCATAGCCGCTGCTAAAACGCATGCCGGAGGCGGCTAGCGCTTCGAGATTCGGCGTTTGATAGTAGTCGCTCTTCGACCCTGGGACGTTAGGGTCCATCAGGACCGATTGTCCGGTCCAGCCCTGATCGTCCGTCAGAATCAAGACGATATTCGGCGCTGCGGCCCGCGAATGGGTTGCAGCTGAAACAACGAGGAGGCCAGCGGCGCAAAGGAACAGAAGACAACTTCCTAGCGTTTGCAGGCCACTGAGGAAACGGACAGGAAGCGTGTTGTTATTCATCATGCGGTCGCATCAAAGTAGCAGTGATCAAACGGCGCGGCGTCGGCGGAACTGGAGCAAGCCCAAGCTTGCAGCCATTATAAGCACGCCGGCGGCGGGCTCGGGAACGCTAGCCGTGACAGGCTGGACGTTATTTGGCTGCATAGCTCGCTGCCACCTAAGAAAATCGGCGCCGTCGGAGTCACCGTCACCATCGGCGTCAGCGCCGGCGCCCATCCCGAAGGAGGACTTCCAGACGAGCAAATCAGCAGCATTAACGAAGCCGTCGTCGTTGAAATCCGCGTCGGACGAGGGAGACGGATCAATGGGCGGACCGGCGGTCGTCGCAAGATTGGTAAGAACGCGAAATTGCAGCAGATCGCTAGAGGCCGTCTGCAGACTGAAATTGAGCGTTTTTTGATCTTGGCCGATGCTAATGAAGTCGCCGCTGGCGAAGGCGACGCCGCGCGGACCTGCCGCTCCGTAATTACCGATCGAACCAAGCGACTTGTCGCTAAGCGCCAGCTGTTGCGATCCGAGGATCACGGCAATGATATTTTCATCAAACTTGATCGAACCGGTGACAGCCGACGAGCCGGCGCCGGTCCCGACAGGATCGTAATGCAGCAAATAGCTAGTAAACTCCGTACCCGCGGGGAGTTGCGGAAGACCGCCCGAGTTAAGCACCACTCCGCCCGATCCCGAGGTGACGACTGCGTCGACTGAAAGTGACGAGTCGAGGACGTCGTTTCGCTCGTGAATGACCATTAGCTTATCCGATTCGGCGGCGCCAAGAGCGACGGAATTGGGGCGAATCGTCGCAGTCCTCGCCTGACCACTCAAGCTATCAAGTCCCCATGAAACGGGGTTAAGCTGGGCGTTGTAACTGGACAAGACGTCTGCCCTCGTAACGGCATAGTTGTAGAAGCCAAAGCGAGAGATCTCGCCTTTCAACTTTCCAACGAAGGGCTTCGCCGCATCTGAGCCGCCGTTGCCGCCGACTGCGCCGCCTGCAGCTCCGACTCCCGCTTCATTGAATCCGATCCAACTGAGATTCTGCTTGTCCCAATAAATCGTTTTGTTCGCGCCTGCGACGCCTTGGACGCGACCGATCGAAGATCCATTGACGAAAATTTCCACAAAGCGGTCGTTGGGATTGTCGCTAAAAACCGCCGACGCCTGGAAGAAATCTTTCGTCGGGTCCGCGAATTGGTCAATAGGGGCGGTCACCGTGAGCGAAGTGCTCCCGGCGAGTACGCGGAATCGCATTTCATTGGCTTTTCCATCGCCATTCGCATCGCCGAGCGTCAAGGAGAGTCCTGCCACGCCATCGCCCGACTCGAAGAGCACCTGGTTCGAATTCAGCTCATCTGTGCGAACCCACATCGAGAACGAAGCGGAACGATCGGCGTCTTTGTCGGCCGTTGTGCGATTGTCAGAGACGCGGAAGAATTCCCGGCGCATGCCATCGTTGCCGTCGAAACGAAAAGCGGTCGATCCGAGGCCAGGCTGGAAAGGAGCGACGGCGACTTTGGAGGGAGCTGTGGCAGCATCGAACTCAAATCGTTCGCGACCATAGGAATTTACGTCCGTCACTGAGCGCCAAGCCGCCGAATCGACGCCCGATTGCGAAGCGACCCAGTGTTGGTTGTATGGCTTGGCAATGTCGTAGGGGAGGCTGGCATCCGTATCAACAAGCCACTGATCGAGTCTCGCAAGAAGTTGCGAAGTTTTTTCCGGGTACTGACTGGCGATGTTGAGGGGTGACGCCGGATTGTCGCTCTCGGTGATGTTTTGCGCCAGATTGAACAGCATAACCTTGTCAGGTTGGCTATTCTCCCCATACACCTTCACAAGCTTAAAGTCGCCGTCGAGGACTGACGACGCCGGGACGCGGCCGGTGCCGGTATAGTGGGGCATGTGCGTAAAAACTTCACCGTTTGGGGCGAAACCGCGGGATAGTGCAGGCGTCCCCTGGGGCAGCACGCCGCCATTGTGCAACAGCGGAAGCAGATTCGCGCTTTCGATGTTGCTGTCGAGAGGCTGAGTGATGCCGGCAATCGACGAGACAGTGGCAAAGACGTCCTGCAACATCACTGGCACCGTGCTGTTGACGTTTGCGTTAATGCCGGGACCCACGACGATCATGGGCACGCGCGTGCCCCCTTCGTACACTGACCCCTTGAAGTGGAATAGCGGGGCGTTTTCAGACGGAGCTAACAACTCGTGAGCGTTATTGTCGGACGAAACAACGATGTAGGTGTTGTCGGCGATGCCGAGTTGATTGACCTTCGCCATGACTTGACCAATCAAGGTATCGAGATCATCGATCATTGCCGCTTGCTGAGGTAAATAGTGCCTCTCCCCCGGCGGGAGGGCTTGATACTTCGCCAACGTTTGCGGGCGGTATTGAAAGGGAGCGTGCGGCAACGTGTATGACATTTGCAAGTAGAAAGGAGTGTTTGCCGTGACGCGCTGCTCCATGAATCTCATGCCGGACAGATTCGCGGAGAAATTCCCCTTGGGATCTTGGTCGGCTGAAAGTCCCCACTGGCCTATGTGCTCCGCGTCGAAATCGTAGCCGGGCTGCATCGCGTTCAGGCCATTTTCGGGAAGCGACAGATGCCATTTACCGAAGTTAGCGGCCTTATAACCTGGCGCGTTGGAGTGGAGATACTCAGCGATCGTCGTTTCCGATTTTGGCAAGGCGCCGCGGACGATGGGAGTGGCTAACGCGAAGCTGGTTGCTCCCCCTTGATACCGAGTGGCGTCAAGCGCCGGGCCGTTCAGTACGTCCGTCATCTGAAGTTGGGCGGGGCTTTTTCCCGTGATCAGCGCAGCACGCGTCGAAGTGCACAGCGGCCCTGCATAGGCTGAGCTAAACTTCATCCCGCTGGCCGCGAGCGCAGCAATGTTCGGCGTTTGATAGTAGTCGCTTTTGGACTCCGGAATATCGGGGTGCATTTGGACCGACGTTTCGGTCCAGCCGAGATCGTCTGCCAGGAGCATGATGATATTAGGCCTTGCCGGCTGTGCGAAAGCCTGAGTTGGAAGGGTTGCGATCGCAGCAAGTCCCATCGCGACGCAACGCAGCTTCTTATTGCGGCCTCGAATGGCGAATGAAGCGATTGCTGCTCCGAGGAGGGCCAGCAAGCCTGCGGCAGGCTCGGGGACGGACGCCACCGTCGGCGACGAGCTCGCCAGGGACTGCCGCTGCCAGAGCAGAAAGTCGGCTCCATCCGTCACGCCATCGGAATTGCCGTCTCCAACGCGATTGGTTCCCACGGATTGTTTCCAAAGTACGAGGTCCGCGGCGTTGACGACGCCGTCGTAGTTAAAGTCGCCAGAGGGAGCGAGCACATCTGCAAATCGCCTTCCCAATTCAACATGCATATTGCTAGTGAAGTGGACAGAGTCAGGGCCGAGTTGCAGGTCGTCGGCATTGACCATGAACGTGTTGGGAATCGTAGCGGCAGCTTCGGCTTGGCTGGCACGGACAGTGTCGCGCCACTTGTATTGGTTTCCGCCAGTTACCAGCAGCGACGCATGCAACTGGTTGTACAAGAACGGCATCTCGGGGACGCCCAAATCAGTGCGAATGGCTTGCGAGAAAACCGCGAGATTTTCGTTGTAGTTAGCAGAGTCGATGGGAGAGCTTGAGTCGCCTTCGCCTTGCACCCAGACAAATCCGGCGATGTTGGGCTGGTAGCCGAGATCGACTAGTTGCGACGTTGACGAGTTCACTTTATTGATCATCCAGTCGTAGAGACCGCCGGGGGTCCAAAGATGCGTTCCCGTTTCTGGATGCCAATTCAATGCAATCGACGTCGCATTCGCGGCGACCTTGATGATCGCGACTTGGTTTCCGGTTCTCGTCTTCATCGCCTGGGCAAAAGAGAGTTCAGACGCATAGGCTGCAGCGATACCCTCGCTGGCAAGCGAACGCAGCGGTCCCCAGCTGGTTGACTGGTAGTTACCTGGGAAACTGGTATGGAGCAGATATTGATACAGAACGTCTGATTGCGGATTCAGTCCAGCAGGGAGGATGGCTGTGTTACCGCCGACCATGTTCGACTGCCCCGCCATGATGTAGACGTCGATTCCCGCTGCATTGGATTGAAGGACGAGTCCCAACAACGCGCACAGGCAGACCACTAGCATGGCAATACGGCGACGGAAGGACGAAATCGCCGAATAGACTGAGAGGCGGCGTAGAAGCATATCGATGGTGTCTTGCTCGATGCAAGAGAAGAGTGCAAAGGCTGAGAAGGGACGATCGCCGCCATTCCGGTATTTGCTAAAACCCCCCCGCTCACGCCAGTGGAATGACTAATGTTCAGTCTAGCAGGCAGTGCCACTTCAACAAGCTTTTTCGTCCTGTCGACCCGACGAATCGGCGGAGCTTGCCGGAATGTAACCCGAGCCTGGGGATACCGGGGGGTTCCGATTGCGCCGCTGCGCATTCGACTCATCCTAAAAGTGACAATCCGCCGTCCAGACGGCCATTTGCTCGCTAAAATCTCGCCGAAGAGCAATTAAGCGGCAACGAATCGCTCTGCCGAGAATTCCAGGGCGCCGGCGAACGCGACAGTGACGCTTTTCGGGCGCTATAATCGTTCAGAGCGCCTTGTTCGCCCCCTAAACTGGCAAGATTAACCCTGTCAAAGGCGTGAATTCATAGACACGTAGAGGTCACGGGGCGCATGATGGCAGTTCCTATTCAACGTCAATCCGCCTCTCGCTTCGCGTTATGCCTGCCCCGAACGCCTCGCCTTTGGAACGCCCGATTGTCGTCGTCGGCGCCCCTCGTTCGGGGACGACCCTTTTGGGGCAATTGCTTGGCACGCACCCGGCGCTAGCCCACCTGGCGGAGCCGCGACTGACTTGGCGGTATGGAAACGACCAGAAGAGCGATTGGTTGGTTGCAGCCGACGCCCGGCCGGAGGTTTGCGTCTACATTCGAAACAAGTTTGCTGCCGCCGTTCAGTCGAGGCAAAAGCAGCGATTAATTGAGAAAACTCCGAGCAATTCACTGCGGATGGGCTTCGTCGAAAAGGTCCTTCCGGGGTGTCAATTCATTCACATCATTCGCGACGGCGTCGAATCGAGCCTCGCGATTCGTCGGTTCTGGAGCGAGCACGCACGAGGGGTAAATCGGGCCAAACTCCTGCAGCGGCTGAAAGAAATCAGCCTGCGGCAGGCTCCCTACTACGCGCGGGAATTCATTCGCCGCGTCATGCCGGCTTCGCTAGCGGGTCTAGTTAGCCAACCGGTGTGGGGGCCGCGGATCCCAGGAATCGACGCGCTGGTGAAGGAACTCGACCTGATCGAGGTTTGTGCGTTGCAGTGGCGAACATGCGTCGAGGCGGCCCGGCATTACGGCCGGACGCTTCCCGCCGACCGTTACATGGAGTGCCGCCTCGAGGAAATGTCGGCCGACCTCCTGAAGTCCATTCTCGACTACTGCGGTTTAGACGACTCCCCCCAAGTGTGGGAGGCTTTTGAGCGGAACTTTGACGCTGGTCAAACCCGACACCGCCGCGCTACGGCCGAGCCAGGGGAGATCGACCAGGTTATGCAGTGGATCGAACCGACCATGCTCTGGCTGGGCTACCCGGTCGAAAAGCGAGAGTTGAAATCCGCCGATGGCTGAATCTCGATAGCCAACGCGACCTTTCTTACCTACTTACTGCCGATGTCAGAACGCCTTCCTCCAACCATCCTGATAATTTCGCAGGTCTATCCCCCCGATCCGACTTCGGTGGGTCAGCACATGCATGACGCCGCCCGGGGCCTGGCGGCGCGTGGTTACGGCGTGCGAGTTCTCACCTCCGCTCGGGGATATGACAACCCGAGCGTGAAGTATCCCCCTCGCGAGTTGAAGGACGACGTCGACATTATCCGGCTGCCACTGTCGTCGCTGGGAAAACGGACGATCTTCCATCGCCTGCTGGGACAATCGATGTTCCTGCTGCAGGCCTTTTTTCGTGGGCTGTTCACGCCGGGTCTTTGCGGCATCCTGGTGAGCACGTCGCCGCCGATGGGAACGGCGGTCGCGATTGCCATCCGCTTCTTCCGGCGCGTGCCGATCAAGTACTGGGTGATGGATCTCAACCCCGATCAGATGATCGAGCTGGGTCGGCTGCGGGAAGACTCGTTTCCTGCCCGGGCGTTCAATTGGCTCAACCGCCGCATTCTTTCTGCTTCGGACGACGTCATCGCTCTCGACCGTTTCATGGCGGAACGCTTGCTGAAGAAGCTAGATGTCCGAGACAAGCTGACCGTGATGCCGCCGTGGCCTCACAGCGATCACCTTGAGCCGGTGGAACACCACGAGAACCCATTTCGTAAATCACATGGGCTCGACGGCAAGTTTGTGCTGATGTACAGCGGCAACCACGGCTTCTCGACGCCGGTCAAAACAGTGCTGGACGCGGCGGTGGCGATGCAAGATCGCTCTGATTTGGCGTTCATGTTCATTGGGGGCGGAGTCGGCAAAAAAGAGGTCGAGAAGACGGTCGCCGACCATCATCCGAATAATCTTCACAATCTTCCTTACCAGCCGCTCGATCAGATCCGCTACTCGTTGTCGGCGGCGGACGTACACTTGGTAAGCGTCGGCAACGACGTCGTGGGGGTCGTCCACCCTTGCAAGGTGTACGGCGCCATGGCGCTCGGTCGGCCGATTTTGCTGCTGGGGCCCGATCCGTGCCACGTGTCGGATTTGCTGCATGAAGAGCCGATTGGCTGGCACATCGAGCATGGCGACGTCGCCGGCGCCATTGCGACAATCGACGCGATTCGCTGCACGCCGCCCGAAGAATTGCGAGCCATGGGCCGACGCGCCGCCGAATTGATTGCCCGGCGATTCGACCAGGAGACGATGATCCAGCAGTTTTGCGACGTCGTCGTCCGCGGTTTGCCCGCCGCTGCCGATCGCCAACCTGACGTGGCCGAGCGCTAGCTTTGGCGCCCCGTTCACCTCCAACCACTTCACGCCGACCCAGCGACTACGCCGTGATTAAGTACGTTTTCATTCAGAACGAGCCGATGCTGTTGCCGAAGGTGCTCGACAAGTACCTGCGCGAGTTTGCGGATACGACGGCGGGAGTCAACATTCAGTCCGTGTCGCAGGGGAAGCGGACCGTCTTCCAAACGGCGATGGATCTCTACCGCATGTACGGCTTCGCTTACTTCTTTTGGAAGCTGCGCAAGTACGTCTGGCGGAAGCTGATGGGCCGCGTGATGAACGATTGGCTCGGCTCTCACCGGATCTGTTACACCGTGCGGGCAGTCGCCGAGAAGTATGGCGTGGAGGTGACTGAGTTGGCTGACGTCAACTCGGAAGACTTCTTGGCCCACCTCCGTGAGAAAAAGGTAGAGTTGATCGTGTCGATCTCCGGCACGCAGCTCTATAAGAAAAAGCTGCGAGACCAGACGTCGGCGGGCATCGTAAACTGCCACGGCGCCCTGCTCCCCCGGTACCGCGGACTGATGCCGAGTTTCTGGACGCTGTGCAACAACGAAACCGAAGGTGGAACCTCGGTGCACTTCGTCGACGCCAAGCTCGATAGCGGGCCGATCGTCCTCCAGAAGCGGTATCGCATTCATCCGCACGATACGCTGGAAGATGTGATGGTCCGCTCGAAGGATCTTGCGGCGGAGGCGATCATCGAGAGCGTCCGCCTGATTGAGGCCGGCAATCCACCGCTATTGGAAAACAACGCCGACGAAGCGACCAGCTTCTCGATGCCGACGCGCGAAGACGTACAGCGATTCCTGGCCACTGGGCATCGTTTCTACTAGAGGCCCCTCCGCCGCGGCGGAAGAATATTCTATGGCTCAACCGCTGACCCACGCGCTGTCGTTCGACATTGAAGATTGGTTCCACATGGTCGAGATCCCGGCCGTGGCGGATCGGACCAAATGGGGCGAGCATTCGTCACTGGTCGAGCGTTACACCGAATGGATCGTCGAAACAGTCGGCAAGTCGAATGTTCGCGCGACGTTTTACATGCTGGGCTGGGTGGCGGAGCGGCATCCCACGATAGCGCCGATGATCGCCGCCGCGGGGCACGAAGTGGGATGCCACTCGTACTGGCATCGTCGCGTCGACCAACTGACGCCCGCAGAGTTTCGCGACGATACAGCGCGAGCGAAAGATATCTTGGAGCAGCAGACGGGACAACGAGTGCTGGGATATCGTGCGCCGAGTTTTTCGGTGACGCCTGGCGCGGAGTGGGCGTTCGACGTGTTGCACGACTTGGGATTTGCGTACGATGCAAGCCTGTTCCCCGCGCCGCGCGGACATGGAGGATATCCTTGTGCGCAAGAGGTTCATGATTTTGAGCTAGCGCCGTCAGGGCGTCCGATGCGCGAATTGCCGATGAGCGTGATGCGTTACGGACCACTCAAGATTCCGTTTAGCGGCGGCGGTTATCTGCGCGTGCTGCCGGAATGGATGATTCGCCGGGGCTTCAAGCGGTTCACCGCCGCCGGCGTGCCGGTGGTGGTTTATCTTCATCCTCGCGACTTCGCGGTTGATTGCCCGCGCGTGCCGATGCCGATTCACCGCCGGTTCAAGTGTTACACTGGCATGAACACGACGGCGAAGAAGCTGGAGATGCTGCTGGCGCGATACCAGTTTACCACCTGCGCGAAAGTCGCTGGAATTGCCTCCTGAATTGCGGATGAAACTGAAGGGGGCCGATTAGGCCAGGCGGGCCGGTTTTTCTGACATTCACGGGCATTCGACCGGCAGGGCCGCTTCGCCAGTCCATTTACCTCCCTCAGGCAGTCAACTAAAATCAAGGCTCACGGGGTTCCAATCCTCGGCGGTCATTAGAGTTACGTCCGTCCACTCGACCTTTTCACAAAGTCGGAAGCTTACGACATGAGCAAGAAGAAAGTCCTCGTCGCCGGCGGCGGCGGATTCATTGGCGGTCACCTGACGGCGCGTTTGCTGAAGGATGGATTTCAGGTTCGTTGCGTCGACGTGAAGCCGATCGACCAGTGGTATCAGGTGTTCGACGAAGCCGAGAACGTCGTCGCCGATCTCAAAGGACGCAAAGATTGCGACGAGGCGTGTCGCGGGATGGACGACGTCTACAACCTCGCCGCCGACATGGGCGGGATGGGTTTCATTGAAAACAACAAAGCCCTCTGCATGTTGTCGGTGTTGATCAACACCCACCTGCTGCAGGCGGCTCAGCAAGAAGGCGTTAAGCGATTCTTCTACGCCAGCAGCGCGTGCGTCTACAACGCCGACAAGCAGGTGAGCGAAGACGTCATTCCGCTTAAGGAAGCGGACGCTTACCCGGCCATGCCGGAAGATGGCTACGGCTGGGAGAAGTTGTTCTCCGAGCGGATGTGCCGCCACTTCCGCGAAGACTATGGCCTGCGGACCCGCGTCGCCCGTTTTCACAACGTCTACGGACCGTACGGCACCTGGGAGGGGGGCCGTGAGAAGGCGCCCGCCGCCGTTTGCCGGAAGGTGATCGACGCGAAGGAAGCGGAGAAGCACGAAATCGAGATCTGGGGCGACGGCAAGCAGACCCGCAGCTTCATGTACATCGACGATTGCGTGAAGGGGATCCTGGCGATCATGGACAGCGACATTCTCGAGCCGATCAACCTCGGCTCGGACGAACTGGTGACGATCAACGGGTTGGTCGATCTGGTCGAGAACATCGCCGACGTGAAGCTGAAGCGAAATTACAACCTGAGCGCTCCGAAGGGAGTCAACGGCCGCAACAGCGACAACACG
>Ga0163144_10031354_pt1 | contig 10137 bp, 5 predicted proteins | sample OliLak19BULKMAT1_FD_123175 | JGI IMG/M metagenome (GOLD analysis project Ga0163144, IMG submission 123175) | Freshwater microbial mat bacterial communities from Lake Vanda, McMurdo Dry Valleys, Antarctica - Oligotrophic Lake LV.19.BULKMAT1 | ecosystem: Environmental > Aquatic > Freshwater > Lake...
GATCGTCGTCGGCCTGGTGGCGGTCACGCCCGCGGCCGGCTTCGTCGGGCCACTCGCCGCGCTCGCCCTCGGCGCACTCGCCGCGGTGCCCAGCTACTTCGCCTTGATCTACCGCGCCCGCACGACTCTCGACGACTCGCTCGATGTCGTGGCCGCGCACGGACTCGGCGGCGCCACCGGCGCGGTGCTCACCGGGCTCTTCGCCGACCCGACGTGGAGCGGCGGCGCCAGCGGTCTGCTCGCCGGCAACCTCTGGCAAGTTCCCATTCAGTTGGGCAGCGTGCTGGTGGTGGCGGCCTACAGCGCCACTGCCACGTTCGGCATCCTCAAGCTGCTGGCGCTCGTGATGCCGCTGCGCATCAGCAGCAAGGTGGAAGGCGTCGGCCTCGACGTGACCGAACACGGCGAAGAGGCCTACACCGGCGGCGACGGCGCCATCCTGGTGTCGCCCAGGGATTCCTCGTTCGCGCGGCAGATGGCCGAATCGGTGGCGCTGTCGAACGGAGGCCGCCTGTGAAGCTCATCGTCGCCATCGTGCGGCCCGAGCAGCTGAGCGATGTGCTCGAGGCGCTGTTCCACGCCGAGGTGCGCGGGCTCACCATCAGCCGCGTGCAAGGGCACGGCGGCGAGATGGAGCACGTCGAGAACTACCGCGGCACGACCGTCAAGATGGCGCTGGCCGAGAAGGTGCGGATCGAGATCGGCGTGTCGAACCACTTCGTCGAGCCGACCATCAATGCGATCATCAGCGCCGCGCGCACCGGCGAGGTCGGCGACGGCAAGATCATGGTCATCCCGATCGAGACCATCTACCGCATTCGCACCGGCGAGCAGGACCAGGATGCGGTCACGCCGGTCGACACGCCCCCGCAATAGTCACATCCGTTCTGCGCATTGTTTCTATAGAAACATTGCGCTGTGATTATCCAGGTGATTTCTCTGTAATTGGCCCCGCAGCGGAAGGCAAGCCATGGACACACGCGTGACAGAGGACCCCGGCGACCAGACGCGGCCTCGCCCTGGTGCTGAGGCACAGGCGGGGCTGTATCGGGCCAGCGACGAACACGACGCCTGCGGCGTCGGGTTCGTGGCCCACATCAAGGGCCACCGTTCGCATGCCATCGTGCGCCAGGCGCTCGACCTGCTCATCAACCTGGAGCATCGCGGCGCCACCGGCTCCGATCCCGACACCGGAGACGGCGCCGGCATCCTCCTGCAGATGCCCGACGCGTTCCTGCGGCACGTCTCCCCGTTCGATCTGCCGGCCGCCGGCGGCTACGGCGCGGGCCTCGTCTTCCTGCCCACGGCCGACGCGCCGCGCGCGGCCCTGCGCGCCCTGATTGAGCGCATCGTGGGCGAGGAAGGCCAGACCGTGCTCGGCTGGCGGGCCGTGCCGACCCGGCTCGACGCCATCGGGGCCTCGGCCGCGGCGGTGGCGCCGGTCTTCGAGCAGCTCTTCGTGGGCCGCGATCCGGCGCAGACGGGCGACGACGCCCCGGCGCGCTTCGAGCGGTCGCTCTACGTGATCCGCAAGCGCATCGAACACGCGGTCGAAGGCCTCGACCTCGATGCCGCCGCGCGCAAGGCGTTCTACGTCGTGAGCCTGTCGGCCGCCACGCTCATCTACAAGGGCATGCTCACGGCCACGCAGATCGAGCGGATGTTCCCAGACCTCTCGGATCCGCTCGTCGCCTCGGCGCTGGCGCTCGTGCACCAGCGCTTCTCGACCAACACCTTCCCGTCGTGGCCGCTCGCGCACCCCTACCGGATGGTGGCGCACAACGGCGAGATCAACACGCTGCGCGGCAACATCAACTGGATGCAGGCTCGCGAAGGCCTGCTGCGATCGAGCGTCTTCGGCGACGACCTGCAGAAGCTGCTGCCGGTCATCCGCCCGGGCGGCAGCGACACGGCCACCTTCGACAACGTGCTCGAGTTCCTGGTCAGGTCGGGACGCTCGCTGCCCCACGCCGTGCTCATGATGATCCCCGAGCCGTGGAGCGGCAATCCCGACATGGACCCGGCGGTGCGTGACTTCTACGAGTACCACTCGTCGCTCATGGAGCCGTGGGATGGTCCCGCGTCGATCGCCTTCACCGACGGCACCCTGATTGGCGCCGTGCTCGATCGCAACGGCCTGCGGCCCTCGCGCTACACCGTGACCACCGACGACCTGGTGATCATGGCATCGGAAGTCGGAGTGCTCGACATCCCGCCCGACCGCGTCGTCCGGAAAGACCGTCTACGGCCTGGCAAGATGCTGCTCGTGGACACGGCCCAGGGCCGCATCGTGAGCGACGACGAGATCAAGCGCGACCTGGCCGCGGCCCACCCCTACGGCGCCTGGCTGCGACAGCATCTGGTCGACATCGAGCAGCTGCCGGGCGCTCACGCCGAACGGCCCGATCACCAGACAGTACTGAAGCGGCAGCTCGCCTTCGGCTACACGCAGGAAGACCTGCGCGTGCTGCTCACGCCCATGGCCACGAGCGGCGAGGAGCCGATCGGCTCGATGGGCTCCGACACCGCGCTGGCCGTGTTGTCCGACCGGCCGCGGCTCCTCTACGACTACTTCACGCAGCTCTTCGCGCAGGTCACGAACCCGCCGCTCGACGCCATCCGCGAGGAGATCATCACCTCGATGGGCTCCACCATCGGCCCCGAGCGGAATCTGCTCGAGGCCGACCCCGAGGCCTGCCGGCAGATCGCGATTCGCTATCCGATCCTGCACAACGACCAGGTCGCCAAGCTGCGCCACCTGCCACCGGGCTCGCCGTTCCGCTCGACCACGCTGCCGCTGCTCTACAACCCCGACGAAGACGGTCCGGGCCTCGAGCGGGCCATGGCGGAGCTGTGCCGCAAGGCCAGTCAGGCCGTGGCGGCCGGCTACGGCATCCTGATCCTGTCCGACCGTGGCGTCGACGCCACGCACGCGCCGATCCCCAGCCTGCTGGCCACAGCCGGCGTACACCATCACCTCGTGCGCGAGGGCGCGCGCACCAAGTGCGGGCTGCTGGTCGAGAGCGGCGACGCGCGCGAAGTGCATCACGTCGCGTTGCTCATGGGCTACGGCGCTGGCGCGGTGAATCCCTATCTGGCCTTCGAATCGCTGCACGACCTGATTCGCCAGGGGCTACTGCCGGGCGTCGCCGAGGCGCAGGCGGTGCTGGGCTATCTCAAAGCGCTCAACAAGGGCGTGCTCAAGGTGATGTCCAAGATGGGCATCTCGACCTTGCAGAGCTACTGCGGCGCGCAGATCTTCGAGGCCGTGGGGCTCGACCGCGGCTTCGTCGAGAAGTACTTCACCTCGACCTCGTCACGCATCGGCGGCGTGGGCCTCGAGACCATCTCGGAGGAAGTGCGACAGCGCCACGCGCGGGCGTTCGGCCGGCGCCCGGCCGGCCCGGTTGAGCTCGAGTCCGGGGGCGAGTACCAGTGGCGGCGCGACGGCGAAGTGCACCTCTTCAACCCCGACACGGTGTTCACGCTGCAGCACGCCACCCGCACCGGCAAGTACGAGATCTTCAAGGACTACACGCGCCTGGTCGACGACCAGAGCCAGAAGCGCGCCACGCTGCGCAGCCTGTTCACTTTCACGCCCGCCGGCGCCCCGGTGCCGCTCGACGAGGTGGAGCCGGTCGAGTCGCTGCTCAAGCGCTTCTCGACCGGCGCCATGTCGTTCGGGTCGATCAGCCAGGAGGCGCACGAGACGCTGGCGATTGCCATGAACCGCATGGGCGCGAAGTCGAACACCGGCGAAGGCGGCGAAGATCCCGCGCGCAACGTGAAGGACGCAAGCGGCGACTCGCGGCGCAGCGCCATCAAGCAGGTGGCCTCGGGGCGGTTCGGCGTCACGAGCGAGTATCTGGTCAACGCCGACGACCTGCAGATCAAGATGGCGCAGGGCGCCAAGCCGGGCGAGGGCGGGCAGTTGCCCGGTCACAAGGTCTACCCGTGGATCGCCAAGGTGCGCCACAGCACCCCAGGCGTGGGGCTGATCTCGCCGCCGCCCCATCACGACATCTACTCGATCGAGGATCTCGCGCAACTGATCTTCGACTTGAAGAACGCCAACCCCGTGGCCCGCGTACACGTGAAGCTCGTGGCCGAATCGGGCGTCGGCACCGTCGCCGCGGGCGTGTCGAAAGCCCATGCCGACGTGGTGCTCATCTCGGGTCACGACGGCGGCACCGGCGCCTCGCCGCTCACCAGCCTGAAGCACGCCGGCACGCCGTGGGAACTGGGCCTCGCCGAAACGCAGCAGGTGCTGCTCATGAACGGCCTGCGCGACCGGATCGTGGTGCAGGTGGACGGCCAGCTCAAGACCGGCCGCGACGTGGTGGTCGCGGCGCTGCTCGGCGCCGAGGAGTTCGGCTTCGCCAGCGCGCCGCTCGTGGTGATGGGCTGCGTGATGATGCGCGTGTGCCACCTGAACACTTGTCCGGTCGGCATCGCCACCCAGGACCCCGAGCTGCGCAAGACCTTCACGGGCACGCCGGAACTGGTGCAGACGTTCTTCCGGTTCATCGCCGATGAAGTGCGCGAGTACCTGGCAGCGCTCGGCTTCCGCTCGCTCGACGACATGGTGGGCCGCACCGATTGCCTCGACCTCGCGCCCGCGGCCGACCACTGGAAGGCACACGGCCTCGACCTGCGGCCGCTACTGCATCAGCCCGAGCTGATGCCCGGCGCCGCCCGCCGGGCCGTGACCCCCCAGGTGATCGACCTGTCGCAGGTGCTCGACCAGACGCTCATCGCCCAGGCCGCGCCCGCGCTCGAACGCCAGGAGCCCGTGGTGCTCACGGCCACCATCCGCAACACCGATCGCACCGCCGGCACGCTGCTCGGCTACGAGGTGACCAGGCGCTACGGCGGCGCCGGCCTGCCCGACGACACGATTCGCGTGAACTTCACCGGCGCGGCCGGCCAGAGCTTCGGCGCGTTCCTGCCCCGGGGTATCACGCTGACCCTCGAAGGCGAAGCCAACGACTTCGTCGGCAAGGGCCTCTCGGGCGGACGGCTGGTCGTGCATCCCCCGCGCGCGGCGCGGTTCGTGGCTGAAGAGAACGTGATCATCGGCAACGTGCCGCTCTACGGCGCCACGAGCGGCGAGGCCTACGTGCGCGGCGTGGCCGGCGAGCGGTTCGCCGTGCGTAACAGCGGCGCGCACGCGGTGGTCGAGGGCGTGGGCGACCATGCCTGCGAGTACATGACCGGCGGGCGCGTGGTCGTGCTCGGCCGGACAGGGCGGAACTTCGCGGCCGGCATGAGCGGCGGCCTCGCCTACGTGCTCGACGACGACCGCTCGTTCGCGCGGCGCTGCAATCCCGACATGGTGGATCTCGACCGGCTCGAGGACGAAGACGAACTGACCCTCGTGCACGAACTCGTCGCCCGCCACGTGCTGCTGACCGGCAGCGCCATCGGCGCGCGCGTGCTCGACGCATGGTCCGAACGGCAGCACGCGTTCGTGGCCGTGACCCCGCGCGAGTTCAAGCGGGTGCGCGAGGCCCAGGCGCGGCAGCGCCAGTACACCCGTCCGGCGTCGTCGGGCAATCTGGTGGGGGCCTGACATGGGCAAGCCCACCGGTTTCGTGGAGTTCGCCCGCGTGAAGGCCCCGACGCGGCCAGTCGCCGACCGGGTCAGCGACTACCGCCATGTCTACACCTCCTATCCGGTCGAAGAGCTCACGCGGCAGAGCGCGCGCTGCATGGACTGCGGCGTGCCCTTCTGTCATCAGGGCTGCCCGCTCGGCAACCTGATTCCCGACTGGAACGATCTGGTCTACCGCAACGCCTGGCGCGCGGCCATCGATCGCCTGCACCACACCAACAACTTCCCGGAGTTCACCGGCCTGTTGTGCCCCGCGCCGTGCGAGGGCTCGTGCGTGCTGGGCATCAACAAGGATCCCGTCACGATCAAGGCAGTGGAGCTGGCGATCGTCGACCGGGCGTTCGACGAGGGCTGGATCACGCCCGAACCGCCGGCCATGCGTACGTGGAAGAAAGTGGCGGTCGTGGGCTCGGGGCCGGCTGGTCTGGCGGCGGCGGCCGAGCTCAATCGCGCCGGTCACAGCGTGACGGTCTACGAGAAGGCCGATCGCATCGGCGGCCTGTTGCGCTACGGCATTCCCGAGTTCAAGATGGAGAAGCGAGTGCTCGACCGGCGCCTCGCGCTGCTCGAGGCCGAGGGCGTGGTGTTCCGTCCGGGCGTCGAGGTGGGCGTGGACGTGTCGGCCCGCGACCTCCGTGACAACGTCGACGCGGTGCTGCTGGCCGGCGGCGCGGGCCAGCCGCGCGACCTCGCGGTGCCCGGCCGTGAGCTGCGCGGCGTGCACTTCGCGATGGACTATCTCGAACAGCAGAACCGCCGCTGCCAGGGCGACGAGGTAGCCGGGAGCCACGCCATCTCGGCGGCCGGCAAGCACGTCGTGATCATCGGCGGCGGCGACACCGGCGCCGACTGCCTCGGCACCGTGCATCGTCAGGGTGCGGCGTCGGTCGCGCAGTTCGAGCTGATGCCGGCGCCGCCCGCCGAACGGGGTGGCGACAACCCCTGGCCGCTATGGCCGCAGGTCTTCCGGGTCTCCTCGGCGCACGAAGAAGGCGGCGACCGCCACTACGCCGTGGCCACGACCAGCTTCAGCGGTGACGCCGACGGCCAGGTGCGCCTGCTGCACGGTCACAAGATGGCGCGCGTTCTGGTCGACGGCCGGCCGGGTTTCGCGACCGAGCCCGGCACGGCGTTCGACCTGCCGGCCGATCTCGTGCTGCTCGCGATGGGCTTCACCGGCCCGGCCAGAGCACGCCTGCTCGACGATCTCGCGTTGCGCATGAACGAGCGCGGTACGGTCTGGCGCGACGACGGCTGGATGACCAGCGTAGACGGCGTCTTTGCGGCGGGAGACATGCAGCGGGGACAGTCGCTCATCGTGTGGGCGATCGCCGACGGACGGCAGGCCGCCGCCGCCATCGATCGCTACGTGATGCGCGGGTAGCGTCGGATCGATCCGCCACCGGCGTGGAGGGCGCGCCCAGCCTTCATGCCGCCGTCGCACCACTGGTCTAAAATAGTGTCTGGTCGCCGGAGAATCGGCGGCCCTCTCGAGGACCGGATTTCGTCATGGCCACACCTAAGACCACCACCATCAAACGCGCAGCCGCCATCGTGGCTCCTGCAGTGCCCGCACCGGCCGCGCCGCGCGCCCGCCGTCCCGGCGCCGTACGCCGGGCAAAACCCGCCCCGACGCCAGCGCTTGCCGCCGCGCCCGAGATTCACGAGGCGCACGGCACGGCCGACCCAACGGCGGCCGAGCAGATCCGGGTGCGCGCCTACTACCTGCACCTCGAACGGCGCGGCCGCCAGGCCGATCCCACGGGCGACTGGCTTCGGGCCGAAGAAGAGCTGGCTGGCCGCGCCAGCAACTCGTCTTCCCAGCCGGGTTAGCGCGGGTCGCGCTGCTCGCGGGTGAACCGCGCTTGGAGCGCGGCCCGATCCACCCGCACGCCGTCGAGATACACGTCGGCGATGCGCCGCGTGTTTTTGATGTCGTCGAGCGGGTTGGCCTCGAGCACCACGAAGCTCGCTCGTTTGCCCACCGCCAGCGTGCCGAGATCCGTCAGACCCATGAGCGCCGCGGGGCGGCTCGTGGCCGCCACGATCGCTTCTGCCGGCGTCATGCCGAGCTGTACCCAACGCGCCAGCTCCACGTGCTCCCCTGATCCGAACGTGTGCCCGGGGTGGATGCCGGTGTCGGTCGCGAGCACGACCTGCGCGCCGGCCAGAAGCATCCTCGGAAAATTGATGGCCATCTGGCGCTCGCGCTCGGTCGCCGTGGCCGGGAGCGGGCCGCAGCTTGGAACGAGCGGCTGGCGTTCGATCGTCGCGCGGATCCTGGCGGTCACCGACGCCGGCATCGCCTGTTCGAAAAACGGGTCCGGCGTGCACAGCGCCGTGGGATCGCCCAGGCCGATTACCGTCGCCCAGTAGGGACGCGCCTTCGTCACGAGCGCCAGGAACTCGTCGTCGAGCGGCTGGCGCTGCACCATGTGCACGAGCACGTCGGCGCCGGCTCGCAGCACCGCCTTCTGATCGGCCAGCTGGATCGCGTGGGCGTGCACGAGCATCTTCTGCGCGTGCGCTTCGCTCACGATCGCGCGAACGGTCTCGGGCGCCAGCTTGGGATAGGTGCCATTGCGGTCGTCGACCCACATCTTCACGTGGCCGATGCCTTGGGTGGCCATGCGGCGCACGGCGGTGCGAGCCTCGGCAGCAGTCGTAACCTCGTTCACGACGTGCAATTCGTTGGTCGCCTCCCGCAGGATGTGGTCGGGTCCGCCGTTGGGCGGCGCGATCCCGGGCATGAAGAGCAAGCGCGCTGCCAGCGCGTACTTCCCCGCGCGCTGGTCGCGCTGGAACTCCAGCATCTGCCCGGTCGGGCTCGAGCCCACCGAGGTCGTGGCCGCCACCCCGTAGAAGGCCTCGCGCTGCAGGTGATCGAGTACGTTGTCCGGCGTGTGGTGAGGAGCGCCCCACGTGGTGTAGGCCTCGTAGCCGATGTGCACGTGCACGTTGACCATCGCCGGCATCACGGTCTTGCCCGACAGATCGACGCGCCGGGCGGCCGGTGGAGCGGTGATGGCGCCGCGCGCACCGACGGCGCGAATCTGCCCGTTCTGCACCAGGAACGCGCCCGCGTCGATGGACGGCGTGGCATCACCGAAGATGAGACGCGCGCCCTCGAAGAGCACCGCTGGCGCCTCTCCGCGCGGCTGGGCGAACACGGCCGCTCCGAGCGCCACGACCGCCACGACCACCACTGCGCGAGCGGCTCCCCTCAATCTGCCCTCCGAGCGGCGCACGACGGCGCCATGGTGCACGCGATGATACCGCCAACCGCGGCCGCGAGAGACGGCAACCCCTGGGCCTCTGCTCAGGGGAGACATTCGAAGATGCCGAACATTCGTTAGGTTGCATGGCGTGACACTTCGTGATAAACAGACACGGCTTACTTACGCTGGCGTCAGCCTGGGAGGCTCGACCTCTCCGCAGAGCACGCCGGTGCTGCGCCCGCTGGCGAATTCGGATGCCTTGGCGTCGTGGTCGTGTTCGAAGGTCGCCGCCCGCCAGTCGGAGCGGTTCGCTCGCAATTCAACCAGGGAGAGTGGCATGGCAGGACGTCTCAAGGCGATTGTCGCGTGTTTCGTAGCGGCGATCGCGTTCCCATCAATCGCGGCGGCGCAAAGTTCGTTCACGGGTGTGGTGAAAGACTCCAGCGGCGGCGTGTTGCCAGGAGTCACCGTCGAAGCGGCGAGCCCGGTGCTCATCGAGGGCTCGAAGTCGGACACCACGAACGCGAATGGGCAGTACCGAATCATCGACCTGAGACCCGGCGTCTACACGATCACCTTCTCGCTGCCCGGCTTCAAGCAGGTGCGGCAGGAAAAAGTGGAACTGCGCGCCGACTTCACGGGCACGCTGAACGCGAGCCTGGAGGTCGGCGCCCTCGAAGAGGCGATCACGGTGACGGGCACGTCGCCCACCGTTGACGTCTCGAGCAACGCCAAGGTCGAGGTCATGACGGCCGAGATCATGGAGCAGGTGCCTACGGGCCGGTCGATTCAGGCATTCGCGCAGCTCGTGAGCGGCGTCTCGCTGAACGTGCCGGACGTGGGCGGCTCGCGCGGCATGCAGCAGACCTACATGTCGACCCGCGGCCTCACCTCCGCCAACAACATCGTCACCGTCGACGGCCTGATGGTGAACGGCCTGGACGGCGACGGCGCGGTGCAGCAGTACTTCAACCAGGCGATGATGGAGGAGTTGTCGTATCAGACCAGCGGTGCTGGTGCTGATGTGTCGCCGGGCGGCGTGCGCATGAACATCGTGCCCAAGGACGGCGGCAATCGCTTCAGCGGCGCCTTCTTCGGGTCGCTGAACGACAAGAACCTGCAGGGCGCCAACCTCACCGACGACATCATCGCGCGGGGCCTGCGAACCAAGGGCGGCGTCGACCGCATCTACGACTTCAACCTCGCCATCGGCGGCCCCATCAAGAAGGACAAGCTGTGGTTCTTCACGTCCGCCCGCGCCTGGGCCGTGGACGCCCCGGTGCAGGACGTGCTGGTGGTGCCGGA
>Ga0163144_10031357_pt1 | contig 10137 bp, 6 predicted proteins | sample OliLak19BULKMAT1_FD_123175 | JGI IMG/M metagenome (GOLD analysis project Ga0163144, IMG submission 123175) | Freshwater microbial mat bacterial communities from Lake Vanda, McMurdo Dry Valleys, Antarctica - Oligotrophic Lake LV.19.BULKMAT1 | ecosystem: Environmental > Aquatic > Freshwater > Lake...
GATCTCGTCGCCTCCTCCACCGATCAATACGTCGATATCGCATCATCCCTCGCCTTCGATGCCGCCCGGCTCGCCAGCCTTCGCCCCGACCTGCGCAACCGCATGCGAACCGCAAGCCTCACCGATAGCGCCGGTTTCGTGCGTCAGCTCGAAGCGGCCTATCGCGCGGCGTGGCTCGATGCAAAGGAGCACCATTGAACGGCCCGGAGGAAACGCCAGCGCACAGGCTAATAGACGCAAACGCATCTGGTCTCGTTGCGAAAGGCTTCGAGCTGCACAGCGCGGGCGACTTCGAAGCGGCGGCGAAATTGTACGAATCCGCACTCGGCGCAGCGCCGGAGCACGGCGACGCCCGCTATCTGCTGGGCCTGGTGGAAATGTCCCGCAAGCGGTTGGACATCGCGCGGGACCATATCGCCATTGCGGTAAGCGCCGACCCGGCGAACGCACACTATCTGTTCGCCGCCGGCGAGATCGCCCGCGAGATGAACGATCGCGATGCCGCGATCCGAGCGTTCGAAGCGGCCATCGCCATCGATGGAACCGACGCGCAACGCTTGGCGCAACTCGGCGACCTGTATTTCGCGGCCCGGCGGCCACGTGCCGCGGAACAGCACGCCCGCAACGCTATCGCGTCCGCGCCGGAACTGCAGAACGCATGGCACTTGCTGGGCGAGAGCCTGCGCGCCCAGGCGCGCAGCACCGAGGCCGTGGATTGCTATCGCGAAGCATCACGGCTGGCTGCAGGGTATGGCCCGGCGGCCGAAAGTCTGCTGATGACGCTCAATTTCAGCGACGAGATCGCCCCCCAGGACGTGGCGGAGGACCATCGTCGTTTCGGAGCCATGTTCGGTCCCTGGGGCACCCGTGGCGAAGCGAATGCTCCCTGGCTGGTAGACCCCGAGGCAGTCGCCGGCACACGCCCGCTGCGCGTCGGCTACGTCTCGGCCGATTTCGGGATGCACGTGGTGAGCTTCTTCATCGAACCGGTGCTCGCAGCCCACGATCGCAATGCGGTCGAGGTGTTCTGCTATTTCGCGTCGGCACACTCGGATCCGCGCTCGACGCTGGTCAAGAACCATGCAGCGCACTGGCGCTCGCTGGTCGAACTGGGCGATCGCGCAGCGGTCGACCTGATGCGTGCCGACCGGCTCGACGTCGCCATCGACCTGTCCGGTCATACCCGCGGACATCGACTCGGGGCGTTCGCGCGCCGGGCTGCGCCGGTCCAAGTGACCTGGCTCGGCTACCCGAACACGACCGGCGTGCCCGCCATCGACTATCGCATCACGGATCCTTGGTGTGATCCACCCGGCACCACCGAGGCACTGCACACCGAAAGACTGTGGCGAATCGAGCGCGGATTTCTCGCGTACGCGCGACGCGCCGAAGCGCCGCCGGTCTCGACATTGCCGGCGCTCTCGTACGGCAGCATCACCTTCGGATGTTTCAACAGTCCTCCCAAGATCACCGACACCTGCCTGCGGCTGTGGGCTCAGTTGCTCGGGCAGGTCTCCGGTTCGCGGCTGTTGCTGAAGGGATGGGGCTTCGACGAATCCGGCGCGGAACTCGCGTTGCGCACGCGATTCCACGCACTCGGTGGCGACCCCGCACGCCTCGAGATCGAAGGCGGGCGGCCGAGTTTCGTGGAACATCTCGCGAGCTACGGGGCCATCGATATCTCCCTCGACACGTATCCGTATCACGGCACGACCACGACGTGCGAGGCGTTGATGATGGGTGTCCCGGTGGTGTCGTTCGCCGGACCAGTGCACGCATCCAGGGTCGGTGTCAGCTTGCTGGCACGGCTCGGTCACCCGGAGTGGGTCGCAGCGAGCCCCGAACGATACATCGCGATCGCGGTGGAACTCGCGAGAAATCTCGACGGACTCGTCCGGATCCGCTCGGCGTTGCGCTGGAAACTCGCGCAAAGCGCCGTGAGCGACGTGGCGGCATTCACCCGAACGCTCGAGGCGAGTTATCTGGGCATGCTGCGCGAGATCGCCGCGGAGCGATGACGCCGGGATAGCCTGACAATTCGATCCTGCCGCGAATGCGAATAGGGCCGATACCTCTCCAATCCGATTCACTGCCGGAAAGCGATCGGGGCTCGGTCAACCCAGCAGGTGGACCCCGAATGACAGTGATGCCACCAAAGGCCCGGACGACAGCAATCGTTCCGGTTCAGGCCGCCTTGGTCGCGATCAGGTTGACGCTGATCGGGATTCCCTTGAACCCAATCTCGCTGCTATCGTGGAACAGACCGAAGCCATCCACCCGACGGACCTCGCCGAAGCCCGCATCGTTCAGGTACCCGGTGAGAAACTCCTCGTTGAGGCCGGCCACATGATAGTCGAAGGGATCGGTGTGACCGCCGAAGATCATGCGCATGATGAGATACCGCTCGGCTGGTGTGTTCGATTCGCGCAACAGAAACAATTCGGCCAGGATATCGAGGTCGGGCGCGCTGATGTAGAGCTGGCCGCCCGGGACTAGCACCCTGTGCCACTCTTTAAGCGCCAGCGCCATATCGCCGATGTAGTCGAGGTGTTCGATGACGTGTGAGGCATAGAGCTCGACGAAAGTGCCGTCGGGAAATCTCGAGAGATCCTTGCAGTGCCCGACATGATCTGCCCCCGGCCTCGGCAGCGCGTCGAAAATTTCCCAGCCTTCCCGTGTTTCCCACCCACCGATGTGCAGTTTGCGCATCTGCGTTCTCCCCGTGCCTGAGGATGAGCGTTGAACGCACTTGTCGTCCAGCCCGGAAATGAAAAAAGGGGGCGTATGCGCCCCCCTTTCGGAGTGATCCCGCAGCCGCGGGATCACTCAGCGATCAGCCCTTGGGGTAGAACTTGGAGGGGATGGTGCCGCCGACGGACCAGCTGTTGCCGGACGCATTGCAGGTCGAAGCCCACACGACCGTGCTGGCGTTCACTTGGCTGTTGATGGCGTTCACCGTTGCCGTGATGGTCCCCCCCGCAGTGGTCGCGGCAAAGGTCACTGCCGTGACGTAACGACCCGTGATGCTCGTGGGCAGTCCGGCCGAGGCCGCATCAGTCACACCTCCCGACGAAGCGGCGGCGCCCAGGGTGCCCTCGGAGCACGCTTGGCCCGCAGCCAGCCGTGCCGGTTCGGTCAGGCTGGTCGCTTCCTGCAATTTGGCGCGGATCGTGTAGTCCTGATAGGCCGGCAGCGCGATCGCCGCCAGGATGCCGATGATCGCGACCACGATCATCAGTTCGATAAGGGTAAAACCTTGCTGGATACGTTTCATTTGGTACTCCTGAGACGGTTGGACGGTTGGAACACAAACGGGCGATGTGCGACCTTCTCAAAGGCAAGCCGTGTGCCAGAGCCGTTCCGAGATTTCAACCGCTTGGAATATCGAGAGATTCTGTCAGAACCACCTCCGCAGAAGCCTTCTGAATCAGGTTCGACGGGAGCCTCGAGCCGCGCTCTACGTGGTTTGCCGACCATGGCCGGCAGCGTTTTCATTCCGTCACCCGGCGCCGTCGACCGGGCACGGGAGGCTACGCTCCGGAGCAGTCGGCAATTCCTGACGTTTTCCGTCAGTCGCCCGGATAGCCGGGGATGCGCCCCACGTCCACGTCGTCGATCTGCTCGGGGTCGAGGAACTGCTCCGCATAGCGCAGATAGACGCGCTCCCGTACGAAGATGTCGAACAGATCCGGATCCACGTGGCCGTTCAACTTGAACTTGCCGAGGATATGCAGTGATTCCGTTAGGGTCTTGCCCTTCTTGTATGGGCGGTCCTTCGCGGTGAGCGCCTCGAAGATGTCGGCGATACCCATGACCCGGGCCTGCACCGACATCTGGTCGCGGGCGAGCCCGCGTGGATAGCCTTTGCCGTCCATGCGCTCGTGGTGACCGCCCGCGTATTCGGGAACGTTTTTCAGATGCCGCGGCCAGGGCAGCGCCTCGAGCATCTTGATCGTGATCTCGATGTGGTGATTGATGATCTGCCGCTCTTTCGCTGTGAGCGTCCCCGCGCGGATCGTCAGGTTCTCGGCCTCGTCCTGGGTGAGGAAGTCGACCTCTTCGCCGCGCACGTTGCGCCAGCGATACTTGCGCGAGATCTCCCCCACTCTTTCCTGGTCTTCCGGGCGCATCGCTTCGCCGCCGACATTGCAGATCCGCAGGAACTGGCGATCCTCGTCGATCTCGCGGATGCGCTCGCGGTACGCCTGTTCGAGCACGGCGCCGTCGCCGCCGGCGGTCGCGAATCGCGCCGCAGCGCGCAACCGCAGCATCTCGATCTCGGCGTCGCGCTTCACCACTTCGAAGCGCGTGTCGATCAGGTCGATCCGGTCGGATATGGTCTGGAGCTTGGTCGCTTTGTCCACCACGTGTACCGGTGTGGTGACTTTGCCGCAGTCGTGCAGCAGCCCTGCGATCTTGAGTTCGTAGCGATCGACGTCGGTCATGTTCCACGACGCGAGCGGCCCCGCATGCGTCGCGTCCGCGGCCTCCGCCAGCAGCATGGTGAGCACCGGGACGCGATTGCAGTGTCCGCCGGTGTAGGGCGACTTGTCGTCGATCGCCTCGTTGATCAGGTTGATGAAGGACTCGAACAGGTTCTCCAACTGGAGAATGAGCAGGCGGTTCGTGAGCGCGACCGCGGCCTGCGAAGCCAGCGATTCGGCGAGCCGCTCGTCGGCCTCGCTGAATGCAACGATGTCGCCGGAATTGCGATCCTTGGCATTGATGAGCTGGAGCACCCCGATGATGTCGCCTTCGTGGTTCTTCATCGGCACGGTCAGGAACGACTTCGAGCGGTAGCCGGTGCGACTGTCGAAGGCCTTCGTGCCCGAGAAGTCGAAACCCTCTGCGACATAGGCGTCGGCGATGTTGACCGTGCTGTCTTTCAGCACCGAGTAGGCGACCACCATGGAGGTATTGTCGTGGCCTTGCGGATCGTGCAGGCGGATCGGGTCGAAGGGAATCCTGACCCCGGTCGTGCCGCCCATGGCGATGCCCAGGGAATCGGTCCGGATGATCTCGAAGCGCAGCGTATCGGCGTTGTCGGAGTGGCGCCGGTAGAGCGTGCCGCCGTCCGCGTTGGTGATCTCCTTCACCGCGACCAGGATGATCTCGAGGAGGCGGTCGATATCGCGTTCCTTGGAGAGCGCGATGCCGATCTGGTTGAGCTCTTCCAGCCGGCGGATCAGATCGTCCGCCTTGACCTGCGTGACTGCGGAGCCGCCCCTCTCAGGCAATTTCGGGGAAGTCATCGAGACAGCCGGTGCGGGACGCTGCTCGGTGTCACTTGATGCAGACTGCGCGAACCTGTTTCATGTCGGTGATCCCCTGGAGTACCTTCTCGATGCCGTCCTGCTTCAGGGTGCGCATGCCCTCCGTCAGGGCGGTCGCGACGATTTCAGCCACTCGGGCATGTTCCTGGATTTGCTTCTTGATGGCGTCGGTGCCGACCAGCAATTCGTGCAGGCCGACGCGGCCCTTGTAACCGGTGCCGTTGCAGGTATCGCATCCGACCGGCGAGTAGAGCGTGAACTGGCCCTTGTCGTTGCCGAAGGTTTGCGCCCATTCGCGATACACGCCCTCATAGGCGGCCTTCGGATCGCGCTTCCAGCCCTCGGTGTTCTTCAGCTCCACGCAGTATTCCTCGAGCATGCCCTTCAGCTCCTCCTGCGTGGGCGTGTGCGGCGCCTTGCATTTCGAGCACAGGCGCTTCGCCAGGCGCTGGGCCAGTACGCCGAGCAGGGCATCGGCGAAATTGAAAGGATCCATGCCCATGTCGAGCAGGCGGATGATCGATTCGGGCGCGCTGTTCGTGTGCAGCGTGGCGAACACAAGGTGACCGGTCAGGGATGCCTCGATGCCGATCGCGGTGGTCTCCTTGTCGCGCATTTCGCCCACCATGATGATGTCCGGATCGGCCCGCAGGAAAGCGCGCATCGCGGTAGCGAAATTGAGTCCCGCCTTGGGATTCATCTGGACCTGCCGCAGGCCCTTCTGCGTGATCTCGACCGGATCCTCGGCGGTCCAGATCTTGGTCTCCGGCGTGTTGAGATAGCCCAGTACCGAGTGCAGTGTCGTGGTCTTGCCCGAGCCGGTGGGGCCGCAGACGAAGAACAGGCCGTAGGGCTTCGACACGGTGTCCTTGACGCTCTTTGCGTTGCGTGCCGACAGTCCGAGCTTGTCCAGCGGGATCGGCTCGCCTGCCGCGAGGATCCGCATGACGATGTCCTCGACGCCGCCCTGCGAAGGCACGGTGGCGACCCGCAGTTCGATGTCGAGCGGGCCGAACTTCCTGAACTTGATCTTGCCGTCCTGCGGTTTGCGCTTCTCCGAGATGTCGAGATCGCACATGATCTTGAGCCGCGCCGAAAGCGCGTTTCGGTACGACGCAGGCACCGAGATGTAGGGCACGAGCGTGCCGTCCTTGCGGAAGCGCACTTCGGTCTTCGCCTTCCCGGGGAAAGGCTCGATGTGAATGTCCGAGGCGCCCTGGTGATAGGCGTCCACGATGATCTTGTTCACCAGCTTGACCAGTTCATTGTCCTGCGCGAGCGAGGCGTCGTCGCTGCTCATGGTGGACAGGTCGTCGTCGCTCTCGTCGTCGAGTTTTCCCAGCAACTCGCCGATGTCCGCACCGTCCATCTCCATGCCGCCGCCGAAGAACTGATCGAGCGTGCTCTTGAACTCGCGATGTGTCCCGACGTGGTAGACGATCTTCGCGCGCGGGAACACGTTGCTCACCGTGCGCGACGCCCGCAGGCGCTCCGGGTCGATGGTGAGCACCAGCAACCCTTCCTTGTTCTCCTCCAGCGGCAACCAGCCGCTGCTCTCGACGAAGTCCCGCTTCAGGTACTTCAGCAGGTCCAGCGGCTTGATGCGATCGTGCCGGAACGGTTCGTACGGAACGCCGAAGAACACCGAGAGCGCTTCACCGATCGCCTGCGGCTTGACCTGAAATTCGTCGGTAAGGACCTCTTCGATCTCGAGACCCTTGCGGCGCGCGGAGCGCGTCGCGAGCTCCATCTCCTCGGCGGACAGGACGGCATTCGTGACGAGTGCGTCGTACTTGCCGCGCAGCGCCTGCGTCGGCTTCTGCCTCAGCTTGAGCGCGATCGCGAGCGTCTCGCAAAGGTTGACGACACCTTCCTCGCCGAGCGGGCCGAAATTCTCGCCGCTCTTGCTGTTGATCACCTGCACGACGCCGATCAACTCGTTGCTGCCGGCCTCCAGCACGGGCGCCACCAGCATCTGCTTGGTGCGGTAGCCGGTGCGCTTGTCGACTTCCTTCAGGAACTTGAGCTGCGGACTCAGATCGCGCAGTTCGCTCTCGTCGTACACGTCGCGGATGTTCGCGAGCTTCCTGGTGAGCGCGACGTAGCCGGCGATGGATTGGTCGTTGATCGGTAGCTTGAGATCCTTGAACGACGTGAGGCCGGTCTTGACCTTGGAGATGATCGCCGTCTTTTCATCGGTGGTCGCGTAGACCGTCAGGCGGTCCGCGTCGAACAGCGAGCAGATCTCCTGCGAGAGCTCGAGCATGATTTCGTCCACGTTGGTCGTCGCGTGGATCTTGTTGGTGACCGCCTGGAGCTTGCGCTGGAACTCCAGCTTGTAGCTCATCTCGGCCAGGTTCTGGCTGGCCTGCGGCTTTGCGTCGATCACCGAACTCATGGTATGTCCCTCGATTGAAAACCCTGTTCCGGCTGCCGCGACAAGACGAGCAACGTCCGGCAGTGCCTCGGGCAAACCATTCTAAACCTCACACCCGGGCAATCCGCAACCGCACCTCCGACGTTGCGGACTTTGCATCAGAACTTGAACACGTGTCCGTTCGAGAGCATGCGCGGATTGAATGCACCTGCGCACTCCTCGACTTCGGCCATCGTGAGCGCTCCTTCGCCGGGCTTCAGGTGAGTGATGAAGATGCGTGCGGGACGCTTCAGCTTGGCGAGTTCCTCGGCGAGCTGGTCGGGCCAGAGATGCTTGGAGGCCAGTGCGAGCTTCTTCTCGCCGTTGCTGAATGCCGTCTCGATGATCACATAGCGCAGGTTCTCGATGCGGTTGACCTCGGTCCAGAACCCGTCGCACGGACCGGTATCCCCGGTGAATACCAGGCTGGCCGCGCCGCTGTCGAGCACGTAGCCGACCGCGGGAACGGTATGATTGACCTCGAGCGGCATGATCCTGCGTCCGTCCAGGTCGACCGCCTGACCCGGCGTCACCGTAGAGAAGCGAAGGAACGGCCTGGTTTCGTCGGGAATCTTCGAGAAATCCGGCCAGATCTTCCAGTTGAAGATGTGATCGCGAATGATCTGCAGGGTCTCGGCCGTCGCGTGGACCGTGATCGGCTGGGCGCGCATGCCCCCGACGGTATCGATCAGGAACGGCAGCATGGCGAGGTGGTCGAGATGCGAGTGCGTGAGGAACACGTGATCGATCAATTGCAATTCGGCCAGCGTGAGATCGCCCACGCCCGTCCCGGCGTCGATGAGCACGTCCTGGTCGAGCAGCATCGAGGTGGTTCTAAGGTTGCCACCGATGCCGCCGCTGCAGCCGAGGATCCTGATCAGCATGGCTACTTGGTGTCGAACTCGTAGACGCCGTCCCAGCCGGACGGCGGCGGGTTCTTCCGGAATTCGCTGATCCGCTTCATGAACTCGCCATACAGCACCGAATCGGGTTCACCTTTCAACAGGTTCAGAAACTGCAATTCGGCCTTGTCCCAATCCTGGGCGCGATAGAACTTGAGCGCCTGTGCGAACAGTTTCAACCGGTCCAGCACTGCCTGGTCCACGCTGCCCTGCAGACCGATGGGCTCGTAGATCGTCTCGGGTTCGTCCTTGCCCTTCACCCGGACCCGGTCGAGTTCGCGGAACACGACGTCGCTCACGGCTTTGCGCGTGTCCTCGCCGATGATCATGGTCACGCCGTACTTCTTGGTCAAGCCTTCGAGGCGCGAAGCGAGATTCACTGCATCACCCATGACCGTATAGGCGACGCGTACCGCGGAACCCATGTTGCCGACCGTCATGCGGCCCGTGTTGATCCCGATCCCCACCGCCAGCGGCGGCCAGCCGTTACTGAGGAACTCGGGTTCCAGAGTCTTCAACGTGACCTGCATGTCCAACCCGGCGAGCACGGCATTGCGTGGATGATCCTGGTCTTCCAGCGGCGCGCCCCAGAAAGCCATGATGGCATCGCCCATGTACTTGTCGATGGTGCCGCGGCGGCCATAGATGACCTCGGTCATCGGCGTGAGGTACGCGTTCATCAGCCGCGCCAAAGCCTTGGGGTCGAGCCCCTCGGAGATGCTGGTGAAACTGCGTACATCGGAGAACAGAACGGTCAATTCGCGGCCTTCGCCTTCCATGGAAAACCGCTCGGGATTGCGGCTCATTTCGTCCGCGATCTCGGGCGGCACATATTGGCCGAAACGGCTGGTGATCTGGCGCTTCGCCCGCGTCTCGACGAAATAGCCGTAGGACATGTTGAGCGCGTAGAGGGTAATGACCATAAGCAATCCAGATGCCAACGGCAGTACCAGATTGCCACTGCTCCACACCAACAGGTTGCTGCCGACGACGGCCGCCAGGACGCCCAGGGTCACCAGGGAAGCGCGCAGCGGGTTGAGCATGGGCAGGAACACCGCCATCACAAGGCCCGTGACCATCAGCAGAAAGACCTCGGCGCCCAGCACATACGGCGGCTTCTGCTTGATCGCGCCGTCCATCATGCCGACGATCATGTTCGCGTGGATTTCGACACCGGGATAGACCGCGTCGACCGGGGTAGAGCGCAAGTCGAGGAGCCCGGGCGCGGTTGTGCCCACGAGAACGATCTTGTCCTTGAGTTCCCCGGGTGCCAGCCGGTCACGCAGGACATCGGTCGCGGACACGTAGGTGAAACTGCGCTGCGGGCCCCGATAGGGCACGAGCGCATTGACCCGCTCATCCACCGGAATCTTGAGGCTGCCCACCTCGAGCCACTCGAGTCCCGGGTAGCTTCGCGTGAGCAGGCTGTCCGATGGGTAGCCCGGCTTCACGGGCGGCGAGCCCATCAGCAGTCTCACGATCGCCAGGGACAGCGGCTCGTAGTAGGCGCCCTTGTACTCGGCGAGCATGGGCACGCTGCGGTTTA